>ERZ779877.2963-NODE-2963-length-11595-cov-2.135529_pt1 | contig 11595 bp, 11 predicted proteins | sample MGYA00511556_ERZ779877 | MGnify/ENA primary metagenome ERZ779877 (study PRJEB29588, sample SAMEA2159338) | human gut metagenome | biome: human gut; feature: human-associated habitat; material: faeces | place: Denmark | collected 2008/2010 ... | reverse complement strand
CTGACCAATTACAATTTTATATCCTTTTTCCCACTCTGCAACAAGCCGCGGAATAACATCAATCGGGTCCTGGAAATCCGCACAGACCGGAATCGTACAGTCACCCTCGGTCTGTAAAATGCCGTAATACGGTGAATTAAACTGACCGAAATTCTTTGCATTAAAAATCGCTTTGATTTTTTTGTTATTCTCACAGAGTGCTCTTAACTTCACCCTTGTTGTATCTCTTGAATCGTTATCAATAAACAAAATTTCATAATCATACTGCGGGAGGTCTTTTTCAAACATCGCAATCAATGCCTCGCTTAACGGAACCACATTTTCTTCCTCGTTATAGCATGGCACCATAATACTAATCTTTTTCATCGCTTCTATTCCTTTATACGTAATTCTTCCTGCACCAGTCTACGGTTTTTTCAATTCCCTCCGCAAACGTTACACGCGGCGCAAAGCCTGTGTCTTTTTCCAGATCGGAAATATCTGCGCACAGATACATCACCTGCTTTTCCTGATAAGGAATTTCTCCAAATCCAATCTCTGCCCCCGGTGCTGCCGCATCACGGATTGCTTCGATGTATTCCCGAAGCGGTCTTGCCGTTCCACCGCCGATACAGTAAGTCTTACCGGACACGCCTTTCTCTCCGAGAAGATACATGGCATATCCTGCATCCGCGCTGTAAAGGTAATCCCACATCTGTTCTCCTGCGGTACACTGCGGCCGCCCGCCTTTCAGGAGACTGACAATCGTACTCATAACCATTGTCTTTGCTCCATCAAACGGTCCGTAAATGCTGAGAATCCTTGTCCAGATATGGCGGATACCCTTCTGTTCACAAAGGATTTTTGTCATCTGACCTGTACAGAGCTTTGCAATCCCGTAGCCGTTTTCGGGAAATGCCGGTGTAGACGCATTTAAGCTGCCTTCCACCCGTCCGTATTCTGCCTGTGAGCCGGCGCCGACAAATGTCGTACAGCCCAGTGCAGCGGCAGCTTCCACGGCATCTAACGCATAACGGACATTTTCAAGCTGTCCGTAAGCGTTGTTACGGCTGTTGCCAAACGTCCCGTCCCAGCCAAAGTGGTAAAATACGTCTGCGTGTTCTATCTTTTCATGCAATGTTTTTAATTCTTTTAAATCACACGGCACAATGTGTACCAGCGGTGACTTTGGAATATTGTCTGTTCTTCTGGAATCCGGTCTTACAACTGCTTCCACTTCAATTCCGTGGCTTATCAGTTCTGCAATCAGTGCTGTTCCAATCGCACCGGTCGGTCCCGTAATAACTGCTCGTTTCAATTTCTTCTCCCTTATGAAATCGGCTTTATAATCATATTACTGTAAAATTCATCCCTGTCAAGGAACGGTGCTAAGTCTTCCAGCGGCGGCGATACGAGTGTACCGTCTTCTAACCGCTTTGTCGCTGACTTCGGTTCAAATTTCTGTTCGGTAGACACCATAATCTCACAGATTGCCGGTCCTTTAACTGCCAGCACCTTTGAAATGGTTTCATCAAGCTGTGCATTGGTTTCACATCTAAAGAACGGATAACCGTAAGCCGGCGCTAATTTGCCCATATCCGGGAAGCTTAAATCGCCGCTTTCCGGTCCGATACCGACAAAATGCTTCTCAAACAGATTCGTCTGTGTCTGACGGATTGAATGATACCCCTGATTATTGATTACAAATATCTTTACCGGCATCTGATGATGGATAATCGTCTGTAATTCCTGAATATTCATCTGGATACTGCCGTCCCCTGTGACTAAAATCACATCTTTAATATCGTCATGCTTTAACGCTTCTCTGTTTAATGCAAGATTGCCGTGTTCTGCAACTACCGCACCGATTGCTGCCGGAAGGTCATATCCCATGGAAGCAATCGCAGAGTTGATAATAAAGCGCTGTCCTTTTTTAATGACATAAGCGTGGCTTCCGACTACACATGCTGAGCCGTTGCCGACAACCGTCACCTGTCCTTCTGACAGACGGCTGCTTAATTCTTTAATAAATGCATACACATTGGTATGCTTCGTGTCTTCATAATGTTTTTTCTGTACAACCGGATACTTTGCCTTCCATTCCTGACATCTTTCTACCCAGCTGCTCTCTTTAAATAACGGTGTATTTCCGGCTGCCTGTTCTGCCTCAAGGCGTGAAACCATTTTTGCAAGCAGTTCCTTTGCATCGCCCCATACCGGTAAATCCACATGCAGGGTCGGCTTCTTTAACTCAGCTTCATCCACATCATTGACAATGACATAGGCTTCTCTTGCCCATGTCTTCCAGTTATAGCCCACCTGACGGATACTTAAACGGTTGCCGCACGCAAAGACTAAGTCCGCGTTCTGTACGGCAAAGTTACCGGCGCGGTCGCCCATAATGCCGCCGCGTCCCACATATAGCGGGTGTTCGTCTTCAATGGCATCAATGCTGTCCCAGCCTGTCGCTACTGGAATGCCAAGCAGTTCCACAACTTTGCGGAAATCTTCATATCCGCCGGAAATGCGGATACCGTTTCCCGCATAAAATACCGGACGCTTTGCACTGCGGATTTTATCGAGAATAAGGTCAACCGTTTCATCTGGAATTGCCGGTGCCTGCTCCGCTTCATATTCTGTCGGGTCAAACCCTTCCAGTTCTCCCGTTTCGATATAGCTTCCCTGAAAATTCACCGGAATATCAATCCAGCACGGACCCGGTCTGCCTGTCGTTGCAATATAATATGCCTTTTCAAGACAGTAACGGATACGCTTCGGATCTGTCACCATTTCGGCATATTTTGTCATCGCTGCCGCTGACTTTGTAATATCAAATTCCTGGTCGCCCATGGCGCGGAGCGCAAGTCCCGTACTTCTGGCTGTCGTGTCAAAACGTACCTGACCGGAAATAACAAGCATCGGAATCGAATCCAGAAAGCCTCCGACAACACCGGTCATTGCATTTGTACCGCCCGGTCCCGTTGTAACACAAAGTGCTGCAATCTTATTATGAATTCTTGCATAGCTTTCTGCCGCAATTGCACATGCCTGTTCATGATGATTGTATACACAGGTCAGTCCTTCCTGATGTCCCAGACTGTCATTTAAGTGCATTGCACCACCGCCTGTAACGGTAAAGGCATGGGTAATGCCGTGATCTACAAGAAACTGTGAAACATATGACGATAATTTTACTTTCATACTTACTCCTTTTGGCGGTATGCCCAGAATTTATTCATTACAAAATTCACCGGTATCGTGACAAACATATTCAGCACCGGTCCCAGATATCCTGAAAGCTCCCTGTCCGTCAGCACAATGCCGATTCCCGTAAGCCCATTGGCAATTCCCGTACAGAATCTTGAAATGTCAATGACGTCCACCCACAGCCACAGCAAAAGGTTGTTGAGCAGCAGCCCGGTAAATGCGTATGCTGCATACGTTTTTAAAAGAACCTTCCACCAGACTCTCTTTTGTACATTTTTATCTTCTTTAAATACAAATACATTCTGCCAGATGTAAGCGTGCAGAACGCTTAACAGCCAGCTTAACACATTTGCAAGAAAATAATTATCTGTCAGTGCAAACGCTACGGCATAAATAACATAGGATACAATCGTATTGGATATGCCGACCAGCCCAAAACGGATAATCTGGTTTATCAGTGCCTTGTTTTTTTCACTCATTGTTTACTGGTTTACAGCCTCCGTAATGGTCTTTGCCATATAGTCAATCATTTCGTCTGTCATGCCCGGATATACACCTACCCAGAACGTATCGTTCATAATACGGTCTGTGTTGTCTAATCCGCCGACTACACGGAAACCTTCTCCTGTTGCACGCATTTCGTCAAAGCATGGGTGCTTGATTAAGTTGCCCGCAAACAGATTTCTTGTCTGTACACCGTGGTTTTCAATGTATTCAACAACTTTCTTTCTGTCAATGCCTTCTTTTACCGTAATTAAGAAACCAAACCAGCTTGGACGTGAACCTTCACACGGTACCGGTAAAATTACCTTATCCTGAATACCTTCGAGTGCCGCTCTTAAACGGTCAAAGTTATGTCTTCTTCTTTCTACGAAAGAAGGGAATTTTTCAAGCTGTGCACAGCCGACTGCTGCCTGCATATCGGTTGCCTTTAAGTTATATCCGAAATGAGAATATACATACTTGTGGTCATATCCTAACGGAAGTTCACCGTACTGCTTGTCAAAACGGTGTCCGCACAGGTTGTCCCTGCCGGACGGGCAGACACAGTCACGTCCCCAGTCACGGAAAGAACGGATACACTTATTTAACAGTGGGTTGTTTGTATAAACAGCACCGCCTTCGCCCATTGTCATGTGGTGTGGCGGATAAAAGCTGGATGTTCCGATGTCACCGACTGTACCTGTGAACTTTTCTTCGCCCTTATAGTTATACTTAGAACCGAGTGCATCACAGTTATCTTCAACAAGCCATAAGTTGTGCTTATCGCAGAAATCCTTTACGGCAGTTAAATCAAACGGATTACCGAGTGTATGTGCAATCATGACGGCCTTTGTCTTTTCGCTGTATGCTTCTTCTAACTTTGTAACATCAATATTGTACTGAGGAATCGTTACATCTACAAATACCGGTACTGCACCGTACTGGATTGCCGGTGTTACGGTTGTCGGGAAACCTGCTGCAACCGTGATAACCTCGTCCCCTCTTTTAATTCTTCTGTCACCTAACAGCGGAGAAGTCAGTGCCATAAATGCGTTTAAGTTGGCAGATGAACCGGAGTTTACAACCGATACATACTTTACATTTAAGTATTCACCGAATTTCTTTTCAAATTCATCTGTGTAGTGACCTGCTGTCAGCCAGAATTCCAGTGCGGAATTCACAAGATTCTTCATTTCTGCACTGTCATAAACACGGCTTGCGTAGGAAATTCTGTCACCTTCGTGATATTCTTTTTTTGCATGATATTTTTTACAGTATTCATCTACAAAGGATAAAATCTCTTCTCTTGCTTCTAATTCATTCTTATTTTCAAACATTCTATAATTCCTTTCTGTTGTTCATCGGATTTGTCTTTATTTATCAAAAAATTCCGCAATCTGTGCGTCCATACATGCAGGAATATCCCCGCCTGCCGCATAGACCTTAGACCACACCACGCTCTTTTCAATTGCTGTATCAAAATTCCATACCGGCTTCCAGCCAAAGGTTGTCTTTAACTTTGAGCAGTCCAGCTTTAAGAAGTTAGCCTCATGAGGACCGCCGTCATACTTGTTGACCCACTTTAAACCTTCGCCCCATTTTGCACAGAATGTATCCACAAGATTGCCTGTAGTAATGCAGTCACTCTCATCCGGTCCTACATTATAAAATCCCGCATAAGACTTGTCTTCGTACTGCTTCATCGCAATTAAAAGGTATGCTGCCAGTGGTTCTAAGACATGCTGGTACGGTCTTGTGGAATGTGGATTTCTTACAATAATATCTTCTTTCTTTAATGCCGCACGGACACAATCCGGTACGATTCTATCATTGGCAAAATCGCCGCCGCCGATAACATTTCCGGCTCTTGCGGTCGATACGGCTACCGGCATATCATTAAAGAAGGAGTTGATATAGCTGTGTGTAACCAGCTCTGAGCAGGACTTACTGTTAGAATACGGGTCATATCCGTCCAGCGGTTCATTTTCACGATAACCCCATGCCCATTCCTTATTTTCGTAAACCTTGTCCGTTGTGACATTTAAAAAAGACTTTACACACGGATTGATACGTACACATTCACAGATATTGACCGTTCCCATAACATTGGTTTCATAGGTATATACCGGGTCTTTATAGGAATCGCGCACAATCGGCTGTGCCGCAAGGTGCAGTACGATTTCCGGCTGGGTCTTTTCAAAGACTTCTTTTAAATGTGCTAAATCACGGATATCTCCAATGACAGATTCCATTTTATCTTCGACATCTGCCATTGAAAAAAGATTCGGCTCGGTCGGCGGTGTCAGGGAATAGCCTGTCACCTGTGCGCCTGCGCCTACAAGGATTCTGCAAAGCCAGCTTCCTTTAAATCCTGTGTGTCCTGTAATCAGGACTTTTTTGCCTTTATAAAAACTCAAATCCATTGTCGTTCTCCTTATTCCCATGACTTCCAAGGTGCTTTGCCGGACTGCCAGAGTTCTTCTAATTTTTCCATTTCTCTCTTGGTATCCATGCACTGCCAGAAACCATTGTAGTTGTATGCCTTTAATTCTCCGAGTTCGGCACATTTTTCAAGCGGTGCCTTTTCAAATACTGTGGAATCGCCTTCAATAAAATCAAAAATCTTCGGTTCTAATACCATATATCCCGCATTAATACGGCTTCCGTCAGAATCCTGCTTTTCGCGGAATGCACGGATGGTATTGTTCTCATCAATATCAAGTACGCCGAAACGCTGTCCGACACTGACAGATGTCATCGTTGCAATCTTGCCGTGGGACTGATGGAACTTCACCAGTTCATTGATATTCACATCACAGACACCATCGCCATAAGTGAGCATAAAGGTTTCATCTCCGACATACGGCTGGATTCTCTTTACACGTCCGCCTGTCATGGTATTTAAACCGGTATCAACGAGTGTAACCTTCCATGGTTCTGAAAAGTTATTGTGAACTGTCATCTTACCGCCCTGTGTAAAGTCAAATGTCACATCCGAATTGTGAAGCGCATAATCTGCAAACCACTCCTTAATCACATACTGCTTATAACCACAGCAGATGATAAAGTCATTATACCCATAATGGGAATATTCTTTCATAATGTGCCATAAAATCGGCTTTCCTCCGATTTCAATCATTGGCTTTGGTTTCAGATGGCTCTCCTCACTAATTCTTGTTCCAAATCCACCTGCAAGTAATACTACTTTCATCACAACCTCCGTATATAAAAAAATTTAACTGATTTTACTGTATCGATGTCCACATATTTCCCCACGCTAAAATCATATATTGGTAAATATAGCACAGTTTTGTCATTTATGCAATAATGAACAAAAATGGGAAGCTCCGGACTGCGGCTTCCCATTTTTACATTCCATTTACTGGATTTTTTTAATTGTTGCTTTTGTATTATTCTGTGTTGTGCCCTCCGTTGCTTCCGGTGTTGTTTTTTCTTCTGCCGGACGCTGTGTTTCCGGTTCTTTTGTCTTTTCCTCTGTGGCTGGTTCTGTATCTTCCTGTGTATTGTTATCTCCGGAATCATCCGTTTTTTCCGAACTTTCAGTGCTGTCCTGTTTTTGTGTCCGCTGTGTTGTTGTGCTGCTCTTTGTTGATGCCTGCGTCTTTTTTGTCGTCTGTTCTGCCGTTTGCTGTGCTGTCGTCCGTTCCGTCTGTTCCTGTGTTTCTGACTGTGCTGTCTGTGTCTGTGAGGACGGCTGCGCCTGTGTGCTTACAGTTGTTGTTTCTGTCTGTTTTGCCGTGGTTGACATGCTGTGATTCACCGATACCGGCTGCTTCTTTTTTCCGCCTGCTAACAGTACCACAACAACGATAACTGCTATTACACACGGAATGGCGGCGATGAGTATTTTTTTTACATTGCTGCGGTCACTCCAGAAACTGCTGACATCTGACGATTCTTCCTCAAATTCATCTCCGTCATCTTCGTCCCCGTCACTTTCCAGCGAAAATCCTTCGATATCTTCCGTTTCATCATCTTCCATCGGAAGTTCTTCTGATTCCTGTGCTGTCTGTCCTGCCGGGTTTTCATCGGATTTCTGCGCTGCCGGTCCTGTCTGGCTGATATCTGCTGTTTCCTGCTGCTGGCCGGCCGGCTGTGTTATTTCTATCTGTAATTCCTGCGTATCCTGCCAATCCTGTTCTTTGGGCTGTTCCGGTTCAAAAAAAGACTGCACTTCTTCCGGCAGTTCCACCTGTTCCTCCGGCTGGTCATCCTGCAATTTTGCAAAGGCCGCCATCGCCGCCGCAATCAGTTCATCCTGTTCCTGTTCTTCTGTCCGGGCGCTTTTTTGTAAACTTTCTTCATTCTTTACCGGTTCCTGCTCCTGCCGTGTTTCTCTTTTTTTTGCCGCTGCCGTTTCTCTTGGATAATTCTTTTCCAAAACATCCAGCGCAAACCGCTCCCGGATCTGGTTCATATCCGCCATTTCAATCTTCTGATACATCCGCACCAGAATCTGCTTCACTGCCTTTTTATACAATGTTTCATTTTTCGGAAACACTTTTTTTACAACCGGCTGTACCACTTCAGATGCCAGTGTACAAAACTCCTCAAATCCTCCGCCTTTTCCTTCTATTTCATTATTTATCAGCTGAATCAGCTGTTCGTCCAGTTTCCCCATCTCTAATCTCCATTTTTTCTATTTTATGATGCCGGGACATCCCCTGCTATGATACCTGCGGATTGTTACGTGCTGCGCACTCACACACCCCTGATATCATATTAATTTTAAAAATTGTGCATAACGTGCCGCTATCTGCCTGTAATCATACTGCTGAGCCGACTTTTTTGCCTCTGTCTGCATTTTATTATAGATTTCCTCATCTTTCAAGAGCCTGTCTATCTGTTCTGCCATGCCACCGGCATCCTTTTCTTCAACAAGGAAGCCGTTGACACCGTCTTTTACAATATCCGTAATCCCCCCGGAGCGGCTTGCCACAATCGGAAGCCCAGAAGCAAATGCCTCCAGTATCACCAGCCCGAAGCCTTCTTTGTCTCCGTCTTTTGCCGTAATGCTGGGCATTACAAATAAATCTGCCGAAGCATAAATTTTTTTTAATTCCTCATGTGTTTTTGCCCCCAGAAAAACAATTTTTTTTCCGGTTTCCCGCATGACTTTGTCAGCCTGTCTTTGCAGTTCTTCCCTTAACGGTCCGTCACCGGCAATCACAAGCATTGCATCCTCTACATTTCTCAATGCTTCAATGGCATAGCACACTCCCTTTTTTTCTGCCAGTCGTCCGACAAATAAAAGTACCTTTTGATTTCCCTGTCCAAAATAATTTTCTTCACGATACTGCCGTCCGAAAAGTGAAGTATCGCACCCCATGGAAATTACCGCCTGATTTCCATTCTTATAAATGCCGTCCAATACGTCCATCAAAGGCCGGGATACCGCAGTGACGCCCCATGCATTTTTTAAGCACCTTTTTTTTAATTTTTTTAACAATCCACGATTCAGTGAAGTCACATCTGCACCATGTCCAGTCACAATATACGGTTTTTTTAAGAACGACTGGACAATTCCCTGTGGAATCAGCCAGTTTGCCTGAACAATGTCATAGGACTTTCTCATTTTAAAAAGATGCACCCATAATGACACAAAAAGCCAGGGAACCAGAAGGCCCCTGACTTTCTTTTCTCTAATTCTGGGTACGATTGCTCCTGGATAACATAATGTTTCTAATGAATGAACCGGAAAATAGTGGTACCGTATCACGGACACACCCTCCAGCACCTCTGTATCTGCTGCTTTAGGCGCTGCCGGTACCAATACCGTCACCTCTGCGTATTCTTTCATATATTTTGCCAAATCCAGTATAAACCTCGGTTCGGTGTCATTTTCATAGCGTGGAAAGGTCGAACCTGTTATAAGCAGTCTTTTTTTCATTCTGATAACCCTGACTCATTTTTTACTAAATCGGAAGATTTTTCATCTTCACATTCCTGTCTGCTGTAATCCATTTTCCTTACATGATACTGTACATCCTGTAAAATCTTACGGTTTGCGGAAATCACATCGCCGAGCAGCCCGACCACAATTGTCTGAAACCCAACAATCAGAAGGGTACTGGCTAAAATCAGTGACTGCAGATGTCCACCGCCTTCACCGGAACAAAAAAATACAAAATACCGTACAAAAAAACCAACGCCTACCAGCGCAAGAATACTTCCCAGCATAAAAAAGAAGTATAGCGGGCGGTACATCAGATAGGTTCTCACAATTGTCAGCATGGATTTTTTAATATATCCCCACATGCTGTGACACAGCCGGGAGTCACGCTGCTGAACAGTCTTGACGGTCTCAGTTCAGCATTCGTACGTATCGGCACTGATGTCATGGCAATCTTACCACGCCCAGCCTGTACAATTGTTTCCAGTGTATAGGTATAATCGTTAATTACATTAATTCTCATCGCAGCTTCTCTGGAATACGCACGGAATCCGCTTGGTGCATCCGGAATTGTCGTCTTACTTGCCTTGCGCACAACCCAGCTGCCAAAATGCTGAAGCTTTTTCTTTAACGGTGTAAAATGCTCCGTATCATCAATCGGACGTTCTCCGATTACAATATGCGCTTTTTTGTCAAGAATCGGTCTGACCAGTGTTTCAATATCCGCACCGCAGTACTGGTTGTCCGCATCGGTATTGACAATAATATCTGCCCCGTTCTTTAAGCAGGCATCCAGCCCCGCCATAAATCCTTTGGCAAGACCTTTGTTCCTTCGAAAGCGTACAACATAGTGCACCCCCCATTTCTTTGCAACTTCCGCTGTATTGTCATGGCTTCCGTCATCAATAATCAAATACTCTATTTCATCAATTCCATCGATGTGTTTCGGCAAATCATTTAATGTAACCTCTAAGGTTTCTGCCTCATTAAAACAAGGTATCTGTATAATCAGTTTCATAATCTATCCTCAATTCAATATATAGCACCCTGTATCAGATGCAATCAATTAATGATACACTAATTTCCCTGTTGTTTCAATACATTTAATGAAAAATGACAAAATAGGCAGCTATAACAACAACCGAAGCTGCTATATCAATTGCTGTTCTTGCTCCTTTTCCCAGATTCGGCAAAAGGTAGTCGACCAGTCCTTTTTCGTCCTGTTCATCACCCGGATGCGTTTTCTCATGCTTTTTACGCATCTGCACATTCCCCTCGGACTGTTTTTCTCTCACTGTCGTACTCTTTCCTATTTTAAGCATACATTCCCTTAACTGTGCAATTTCATTTTTTACAATGCTTTCATCAATTTTTAAGATCCTGCTGATTTCATCGACAGTGCATTTTTCATACATATATAAAGCAGCCATTATCATCTTTTCTGCCTTTAAATTCTGAAATGCTTCCGGTTTGCCTTTATAGGCATGTACGCTCTCGAACGCATCTGCGTAAGTATCTGCAATTTTTTCAAATTCTGAATCATCTGCAATAACGGTGTATTCATATTCTTTCATATTTTCAGCTGCTGTATATAATGTCCCGTTCTTTTTACCCAGCGCCTGATAAATCCGCACAATTGCATAGACCTGAACATTTTTATGTACATCCAGAATTTTTCTGTCCGAAAGATTTGCAACATACTTTTCCAAAATGGTCCGCACTACTTTCTGTGTCTTTTCTTTATCCTTGTAAATCGTATAAACTAACGTATAGACCTCATCAAAAAGCAGTTCCTCAATCTCTTTTTCTTCTCCCTGCATTCCCATCTGCGCCCGCTCAATCATATGCTGCAAATGCAGTTCCGTCTGTTCACTATGCATATTTCTCTACCTCTGTTTCTCTTTTAAAAATTTCTTTCCATCACGGATTCCCCGCTTATAGATGGATACTTCTTCTTTCCAATCCTCATGATGCAGATGAACCAGTGCAAATATTCTGTTACGCATACCGCT
>ERZ779877.2960-NODE-2960-length-11610-cov-7.661965_pt1 | contig 11610 bp, 10 predicted proteins | sample MGYA00511556_ERZ779877 | MGnify/ENA primary metagenome ERZ779877 (study PRJEB29588, sample SAMEA2159338) | human gut metagenome | biome: human gut; feature: human-associated habitat; material: faeces | place: Denmark | collected 2008/2010 ... | reverse complement strand
CAGAAGCCGAGCTTCGTGTAGCCTTCCTTAACGGCAGCATAGCCGGCGAGATAGCCGCACTGCTCTTCCTGGAACGCGATGCCCAGAGTGTTGGTGAGGGGGTTGCCGTCGGCATCGGTCATCGCCCAGCCATCGACGAACACGAAGGAAACGTCGGTGAACTCGGCAGCGGCCTTCGCAAGGGCAGTGCCCTGCATGAAGCCGGCGCAGACAATGATCTTGGCGCCGTTTTCGGCGGCGGCCTTCATGGCGTCATAGCGGTCGTCGTCGGTCGCCTGATCGCCGTTGGCGGGCTGGTAGTACTTGTAGCTCAGGCCGTTCTCGTGGGCGTACAGCTTGACGCCGTCGAACGTGCCCTGGTTGAAGGACTTATCCTTGAGCTGGCCGACGTCGGTGACGAAGGCGATCTCATACTTGCCGTCGGCGGAGGTCATGGTGTCCTCAATGTCGTCGGCGCTGACAGTCGCGGGCTCTTCCGTCTTGGGCTCTTCCGTGGGCTGCTCAGTGGGCTGCTCAGTGGGCTCTTCCGCCGGAACTTCGGTGGCAGCGGGCTCCTCGGTCTTGGGCTCTTCGGTCGCAGCCGGGGCGGCGGTGGTGCCGCAGGCAACGAGGGCAAAGACCATGACGAGAGCCAGGATCAGGGCAAGGATCTTCTTCATGTAGAATCTTTCCTCCTTAATAATTTGTCCCTTTTCGGGACTTTCGCAACGATGATTATACCATGTCCGGGCGGTATATGCAAGGTCTGTCCTCCGCCTCACCGTCGGAAATGCGGGTCTTTTTTATCTGTTTTCACCGTCCGTCCGCGCGGCGATTCCAAGTGTTTTTCAGCTGCGGACAGCCACTTCCAGCGCCAGCTCCATCATCTCGCGGAAAGAGTTCTGGCGCTCCTCGGCGGTCGTCTCCTCGCCGGTGATGACATGGTCGGAAACGGTGCAGATGGTGAGCGCCTTCTTGCCCGCGCGCATCGCGTTCAGATAGAGCGCGGCGGCTTCCATCTCGATGCCGAGCACGCCCATTTTGATCCACGCGGCGTTCGCGGTCTTGTCATCGTCGTAGAACGTGTCCGAAGAGAGCAGATTGCCGACGGTGCAGCGAAGGCCGCGCTCCTCGGCAATGTCGGCGGCGGTGCGCAGCAGGCCGTAGTCCGCGATCGGGGCGATCGCGCCGCGGCAGCCGAACTGTGCGGCGTAAGCGGAGTTGGTGCACGCGCCCTGTGCGAGGACAATGTCGCGCACATGCAGCTTTTCGCTGAGCGCTCCGACGGAGCCGACGCGCAGAATGTTCTCCACGCCGTAGAAGTTGAAGAGCTCATAGCTGTAAATGCCCATGGACGGCATACCCATGCCGCTGGCCATGACGCTCACCGGCACGCCCTTGTAGGTCCCGGTGTAGCCCTGAATGCCGCGGACGTTGTTGACGAGGCGGCAGTCGTTGAGGAAGTTTTCGGCGATGAACTGCGCGCGCAGCGGGTCGCCGGGCATCAGTACGGTTTTGGCGAAATCGCCGGGGGCGGCGCTGTTATGCGGTGTGGACATGCGGATCGTCTCCTTTTTCATTATATGTGTAAGTTTTACTGCTTCTCTTTCTGCGTCCGTTCGGCGCGCTCGCGCGCGATGCGCCTGCGCCAGCAGGCGTGGCACATGGCGATATAGGAATCGTTCCCGCCGAGGAACACCTGCGCGCCCTCGGTGACGACGTGACCATCGCCGTCGATGCGGGCGTTGACCGTCGCCTTGCGGCCGCAGGCGCACACGGTCTTGATCTCCGTGATGGAATCGGCCAGCTCCATGAGCCGCCGCGCGCCGGGGAAGAAGTGCGTGAGAAAATCCGTCCGCAGGCCGAAGCACAGCACCGGGATGTTCTGCTCGTCAACGATGCGGCGCAGCTGGTCAATCTGCTCGGGGGAGAAAAACTGCGCCTCGTCCGCGATGATGACATCGGCGTGGCCCGCACGGGCAAACGTGGCGATGATGTCCTCGTCCGGATGAATGACCTGCGCCTCGCGCTGCAGGCCGATGCGCGAGCGGATGATGTTCGCCCCGTCGCGGTCGTCGACCGACGGCTTGATGAGCCAGACCGTCATGCCCAGCTCCTCATAGTTGAACTGCGTGATGAGCGCCTGCGCGGACTTCGACGAGCCCATGGCGCCGTATTTAAAATAGAGTTTGGCCATTTAATCCCGCTCCTTTACATAGGCCCGGATGCGCTCCATGACAAAATCGAGTGCAACCTGATTATGCCCGCCTTCGGGAATAATAATATCGGCATAGCGCTTCGACGGCTCGACGAACATCTCGTGCATGGGCTTGACCGTGGTCAGATACTGCGTGACGATCGACTCTAGGTCGCGGCCGCGGTCGCGCACGTCGCGCACGATGCGCCGCAGGATGCGCACATCGGCGTCGGTGTCCACGAAGATCTTGATGTCCAGCAGCTCACACAGGCGCGGGGCCTGGAAGATGAGGATGCCCTCGACGACGATGACCTTGGCCGGCGTGACCGTAATGGTCTCGGCCGCGCGGTTATGCACCGTGTAGTCATATGTCGGGCACTCGATCGCCTGCCCGGCGCGCAGCGCGTCGAGATGCTGCACGAGCAGTGGCGTGTCGAACGCATTCGGGTGGTCGTAGTTGAGCTTTTTGCGCTCGGAGAAGGGAATGTCGTCGTGCCGCTTATAATAATTGTCGTGGTACAGCACGCTCACATCGCCGCCGAATTCGTCGAGGATGCGCCGCGTGATGGTGGTCTTGCCGCTGCCGGTGCCGCCGGCGATGCCGATGGTGATGACGTCGCTCATGGTGCCGCCTCCCGTATGTTGCTTTTTTCTCCAACATTCTACCACAGGCGCAGGGCCGTTGCAATTTGACTTTTGCATTTTTTGCGGTTAAAATAAAACCGGCCGCCGCGCGCGGCCAAACCTGAAAAAAATAGAAAAACGGAGGTAGTATCATGCCTGTTCCCACGCCGCATATCGCAGCCAAAGCCGGAGACATCGCCAAGACCGTGCTCATGCCCGGCGACCCGCTGCGCTCGAAGTTCATCGCCGAGACCTTTCTGGAAAATCCCGTGCTCGTCAACAACGTCCGCGGCGTGCAGGGCTACACCGGCACGTGGAAGGGCGTGCCCGTGACCGTGATGGCCTCCGGCATGGGCATCCCGTCGATCGGCATCTACAGCTGGGAGCTGTACAACTTCTACGATGTCGACAACATCATCCGCGTCGGCTCGGCGGGCGCGATCCAGAAAGAGCTGACGCTCGGCGATGTGGTCGCGGGGATGGGCGCCTGCACCAACTCAAATTACGCCGCGCAGTACGGTCTCGGCGGTACATTCGCGCCCATCGCGGACTTTGCGCTGCTCTCCGCTGCCGTGCAGTCGGCAAAGGAGCTCGGCGTCAATATGCCTGTCGGCAACCTCTATTCGTCCGACACGTTCTACGACGCCTCCGCCTCGTCCCTCAAGTGGGCGGAGATGGGCGTGCTCGCCATCGAGATGGAGGCTGCCGCCCTCTACTGCAACGCCGCCTATACGAAAAAGCGCGGACTTTCCCTCTGCTCGATCTCCGACAATATCCTCACCGGCGAGGAGCTTTCGCCCGAGGCGCGGCAGACGAGCTTCACCGCCATGATGAAAATCGCGCTCGAAACAGCCGTAAAGATGGCGGCAGAATCCCAAAAGTAAGGAGATTATCATGCTATGCGCGTGATCGACATTGAAAACATTGTGACCAACATGAAGGACGATACCCGCTTCGTCCTGCGCTGCGAGGAGGTCTTTCACGACAAGATCAGCTCCGCCGCGGCGAGCATTTTAATGAACAAGGGGCAAAAGCCCATCGTCTGCCTGACGGGCCCGAGCGGCTCGGGTAAGACGACGACGGCGATGCGCCTGCGCGAATACCTCGAAAACCTCGGCGTCAAGGTCTGCATGCTCAGCATGGATAACTTTTTCCTGCCGCTTGATCAGCGCCCGCCCGAGGCGAGCGACTGGGAGTCGCCCTACTGCGTGAACCGCGATTTACTCATCGAGGATATCCACCGCCTGATGGACGGCGAGCTCGTGGAGCTGCCGGTCTACGACTTCAAGGCCGGCGGCGTCGGCGGCTACAAGCCCATGCAGGGCGACAAGGACGCCGTCATCATCGCCGAGGGCATCCACATGCTCAACCCGCTGATTTTCGACCAGCTCAGAAGCGAAGCTACGGGCGTTTACGTTGCCCCGCGTACGCGTATCATCACGCACAAGGACCGCATCGTTCGTCCCGAGCAGCTGCGCGTGGCGCGCCGCATGATCCGCGACTATCAGGGCCGCGGCCATTCGCTGCGTCAGACCGTCGAGCGCGCCGAGAGTGTCGACCGCGGCGAGCTCAACTACATCATGCCGAACAAGCCGAACGCGAGCATCCACATCGACACGTTCCACGACTACGAGCCGTGCATCCTCGCGCGGTATTTGAAGGAGATCCCCGAGTTTTACAGCCAGCTCGACGATCAGTTTATCGCCGAGCACGGGCTGAGCGACCTGATGGACGTTGTCAACTCCGTGCCGTCGCTGCGCACGGACTATGTCCCGCGCGACTCCATCGTGCGAGAGTTCGTCGGCGGCAGCTGCTTTGAGTATTAAATCGGCAAAATCCGACAACAAACTGTAATTTCTGATTTTTACAATACAAAACGTAATCGAAATTTGGCGCTTTTGCGCGAAAAGGGGAGGAAGAGCGAATGCATTCTGACGAGCGGCGAAAGGCCATTGCCGACGTGCTGCGCGCGGCGGACGCGCCGGTCAGCGCCTCTGCGCTGGCGGAAAAATTCTCCGTCTCGCGCCAGATCATCGTGGGCGATATCGCGCTGCTGCGCTCCTCGGGCGAGGAAATTCTCGCCACTCCGCGCGGCTATGTGACGCCGAAGGAGGCGCGCGGCATCCTCCGCCGTGTCGCCGTGAAGCACACGCCGCAGGAGATGGAAGCCGAGCTCAACACCATCGTCGACAACGGTTGCACGGTCATCGACGTCATCGTCGACCACCCCATCTACGGCCAGCTCACCGGCCCGCTGCAAATTTCGAACCGCTACGAGGTCAGCCAGTTTATCGAGCGCTGCAAAAAGGCCGAGCCGCTGTCCAGTCTCACCGACGGCATCCACCTGCACACGCTCTCCTGTCCCGACGAGGCGGCGTTCGAGCGCACGAAGAGTGCGCTGCGCGCACTGCGCGTCCTGCTGGAGGAAAACGGAAATTAAGGGTTGACAATCCTCACACAAGCGATTATAGTGTCATATGCATGTGTCAAGACACCTGCATATGACACTATTTTATTTTTAGGCTGTGAGGATATCATGGAAAAATTCAAAGCGTTCTGCAAACGCAAAAACATTGAAGTTTCAGCCAAGCGCTACGGCATCGATGCGCTCGGCGCAATGGCGCAGGGCCTCTTCTGCTCGCTGCTCATCGGCACGATCATCAAGACGCTCGGCGCGCAGCTGGGCGTTCCGTTTCTGACGGATATCGGCACCTATGCGATGTTCGTCTCCGGCCCTGCGATGGCCATTGCCATCGGCTACGCGCTGCAGGCACCCCCGATGGTGCTCTTCTCCCTCGCGGCGGTGGGCTATGCGGCCGACGCCGAGGGCGGCGCGGGCGGCCCGCTCGCCGTGCTCATCATCGCGATCCTTGCCGCCGAGTGCGGCAAGGCCGTGAGCAAGGAGACGAAGATCGACATTTTGGTCACCCCCGCCGTGACCATCTTAGTCGGCGTCGCGCTCGCCAAGTGGATCGCGCCGCCCATCGGCACGGCCGCTTCCGCCTTCGGCATCGTCATCGACAACGCGACCAGGCTCCAGCCGTTCTGGATGGGCATTGCCGTCTCCGTGCTCGTGGGCGTCGCGCTCACGCTGCCCATCTCCTCCGCCGCCATCTGCCAGGTGCTGAGACTTACGGGCATCGCCGGCGGCGCGGCGGTCGCGGGCTGCTGCGCGCAGATGGTCGGCTTTGCCGTGATGAGCTTTAAGGAAAACCGCTGGGGCGGCCTTGTCTCTCAGGGACTCGGCACCTCCATGCTCCAGATGCCGAACATTGTCAGAAATCCCCGCGTCTGGATCGCGCCGACGCTCGCCTCCGCCATCACCGGCCCCATCGCCACGTGCGTGTTCCATCTTGAGATGAACGGTGCGCCGATCAACTCCGGTATGGGCACCTGCGGCCTGTGCGGCCTCATCGGCGTGTGGACGGGCTGGGTCTCCCCGAGCGAGGAGGCTGTCGCCAAGGGCGCTGTGGCCATGAGCCCAACGGGCTTTGACTGGCTGGGCCTCATCCTCGTCGCCATCGTGCTGCCCGCCATCCTTGCTCCGCTCATCAATATGGTCTGCCGCCGCCTCGGCTGGGTCAAGGACGGCGACCTGAAGCTCGACTGAGAAAATAACGTGTAAAAAGTGTGGACTTTTTGTAAAGAATCCCATCAATTATCACAAAAAAAGTAAAATTGGGGAGAATCGGACTTGATTCTCCCCTTTGCTTTTGCTATACTGTCAGACGAAGTGCGTCCGCACTTCAAAATAAACCGGAGAGCGGCCCGCCGCCGACCGGGAAAATAAGGAAGGATAGAAGAATGAAGAAGTTTTTTGCGCTGCTTCTCGCTCTCGTCATGGTTCTGTCCCTCGTTGCCTGCGGTGATAAGAAGACCGACGACAACCAGGATGCCAACAACACTGACGATCAGCAGGGCGGGACCACCACTTACACCAATCCTGACGATATCGACGACAACATGACGTCTGAGGACGGCAAGTATGAAGTCGCTTTCGTCACCGACGTCGGCCAGCTGAAGGATAAGTCCTTCAACCAGGGCACCTTCGACGGCGTGAAGCTCTATGCCGCCAACAACGGCCTGAGCTACAAGTACTATCAGCCCGCCAACGGCGATCAGGCTACCGATGACGACCGCTACGACGCCATGAAGGCTGCCGTGGACGGCGGTGCCAAGGTCATTGTCTGCGCCGGCTTCATGCAGGGCACGGCCCTCGAGAAGGCCGCTAAGGAATTCACCGACACCAAGTTCGTCTTCATCGACGGTTGGTCCCTCGGCCTTGACAACGTTGCGGGCATCGCCTTCAACGAAGAGCAGTGCGGCTACTTCGCCGGTTACGCTGTCGTCAAGGAAGGCTATGAGAAGCTCGGCTTCACCGGCGGCGGCGGCGGCACGAACCCCGCCTGCATCCGTTACGGCTGGGGCTTTGCTCAGGGTGCCAACGACGCTGCTAAGGAAATGGATAAGACCGTCGACCTGAACTACTCCTGGGAGTACGGCGCTTCCTTCCAGGCTTCCCCCGAGCTGCAGACCATGGTCTCCGGCTGGTACTCCAACGGCACTGAGATCGTCTTCGCCTGCGGCGGTTCCATGTTCCAGTCCGTCGTCGCTGCCGCTTCCGCTGAGGACGGCAAGGTCGTCGGCGTCGACGTCGACCAGTCCAGCGAGTCCGAGACTGTCGTCACTTCCGCTATGAAGGGCCTGAGCGACGCTGCCGAGTGGGCGATCGCTAAGGTTTACGACGGCACCTGGGACGAGATCGGCAATGCTGCCACCTCCCTGGGCGTTGCTGAGAATGCTGTCGGCCTGCCGACCGCTACCTGGTCCATGGAGAACTTCTCCGTTGCCGACTATGAAGACCTCTTCCAGAAGGTCCTCAACGGCGACATCACCATCGACAACAACTCCGAGATGGCTGACCCCTCCACCGCCGGCCTGAGCAACGTCAACGTCAACTACATCGGCGGCTAATTCCCAATAGCGCATACATAAAAGAACGGAAGACTTCGGTCTTCCGTTCTTTTTCACATTTCTGACAGGGAAAGACATGCGAAAACCTTTTGCTTTTCATCGGAAAACGTGATATAGTATAATGTAATTATGGTTTCCGTCCTCGCAGCGCAGCGCGTGCGGGCCATCAAAACGGAAGGAGGGCGAAAAAACTTGGAGAATCAGTATGCGATCGAAATGCTGAATATCACGAAGAAATTCCCCGGTATTATCGCCAATGACAACATCACCTTACAGCTCAAAAAGGGCGAGATCCATGCCCTGCTCGGTGAAAACGGCGCGGGAAAATCGACCTTAATGTCGGTTCTCTTCGGCCTTTATCAGCCGGAGGAGGGTATCATCAAAAAGGACGGCGAGGTCGTGTCCATCAAGGACCCGAACGACGCCACCGCGCTCGGCATCGGCATGGTGCACCAGCACTTCAAGCTGGTGGACGTGTTCACCGTGCTCGACAACATCATCCTCGGCGCGGAGACGACGAAGTGCGGCTTTTTGCAGAAGAAAGAGGCACGCAAAAAGGTCGAGGAGATCTCGAAGCGCTACGGCCTGAATGTCGACCTTGACGCCAAGGTCGAGGATATCACGGTCGGCATGCAGCAGCGCGTCGAAATTCTGAAGATGCTGTATCGCGACAACGAGATCCTCATCTTCGACGAACCGACCGCGGTGCTCACTCCGCAGGAGATCGAAGAGCTCATGGCCACGATGAAGGAGTTTGCCCGCGAAGGCAAATCCATCCTCTTCATCTCCCACAAGCTCAACGAGATCATGGAGGTCTCCGACCGCGTGAGCGTCCTGCGCAAGGGTAAGTACATCGGCACGGTCAACACGAGCGAGACCACGAAGCAGGAGCTTTCCAACATGATGGTCGGCCGCCCCGTGCAGCTCGAGGTCACCAAGGACGAGGCCAAGCCCGCGGGCGAGGTTTTGAAGGTCGACCACCTCTGCGTCCACTCCCACGTGCAGAAGCGCAACGCCGTGAACGACGTTTCCTTCACCGTCCGCGCGGGCGAGATCGTCTGCATCGCCGGTATCGACGGCAACGGTCAGACCGAGCTTGTCTACGGCCTGACGGGCCTTGACAAGCCGTCCTCCGGCACGATCACTCTCTGCGGCAAGGATATCTCTCATGCCTCTATCCGCCACCGCGGCGAGCACATGAGCCACATTCCCGAAGACCGCCACAAGCACGGCCTCGTGCTCGACTTCACACTCGAGCAGAACATGGTGCTCCAGCGCTTCAACGAGCCGCGCTTTGAAAACCACGGCTTTATCAACAACAAGGCTGTGCGCGACTATGCCAACTACCTGATCGACAAGTTCGACGTGCGCAGCGGCCAGGGCGCGATTACGCGCGCGCGTTCCATGTCCGGCGGCAACCAGCAGAAGGCCATCATCGCCCGCGAGGTCGACCGCGACAAGGATCTCATCGTCGCCGTGCAGCCCACGCGCGGCCTTGACGTCGGCGCCATCGAATTCATCCACAGCCAGCTCGTCGCCGAGCGCGACCGCGGCAAGGCGATTTTGCTCGTCTCGCTCGAGCTGGACGAGGTCATGAGCCTCTCTGACCGCATCCTCGTCATGTACGAGGGTGAGATCGTCGGCGAACTCGACCCGAAGAAAACCACCGTCGAAGAGCTCGGCCTTTACATGGCCGGCGCCAAGCGCATGGCGAAGGAGGAGGCGGCCGTATGAAAAAAGAACACTTCCTGCAAAGCGAAGGCTTCAAGACCGTCGCGGCGTCCGTCCTCTCGATCCTGATTGGCCTCGCCGTCGGCAGCATCGTCATTTTGATCGTCGGCCTCACGAGCCCGAACCTCTCGCTCTCCTCGGCATGGGACGGCATCCGCATCGTGTTCGGCGGCCTGTTCTCCACGGGACGCGACGCCTCCGGCACGCTGACGTGGGGCTTCAACCCGACGAATATCGGCAACATGCTCTTCCGTGCCGCGCCGCTCATCATGACGGGCCTTTCCGTCGGCATGGCGTATAAAACAGGCCTTTTCAACATCGGCGCGCCGGGCCAGTACCTCATCGGTACGCTCGTGTCGCTCTCCATCGCCCTCGGTCTTCCGTCCGAGACGATGTCCACCACGCTCATCTGGCTGCTCGCCTTTCTCGGCGGCACGCTCGCGGGCGCGATCTGGGGTGCGATCCCCGGCCTTTTCAAGGCCCTGCTCAACATCAACGAGGTGCTCGCCTGCATCATGACGAACTGGATCGCGGCGAACCTCGTCACATGGCTCTTTGATATCAGCAACTTTAAGAACGTCACCGAGTCCACCAAGACCGGCTACATCTACAAGACGACCTACAACGGCGTTGCCACCGCGAAGATGGGCCTTGACAAGCTCTTCCCGAACTCCCAGGTCAACGGCGGCATCCTCATCGCCATCGTCTTTGCAATCGCCGTTTACGTGATGATGTCCAAGACGACGTTCGGCTATCAGCTCAAAGCCTGCGGCTCCAACCGTCATGCCGCGCGCTACGCCGGTATCGCCGACAAGCGTAACATCGTCATCTCCATGGCGATCGCGGGCGGACTGAGCGCGGCGGGCGCTTCGCTCTACTATCTCTCCGGCAACACAGAGTTCTTCTGGTCCACGTACCAGTCGCTCCCTGCCATCGGCTTCAACGGCATCCCTGTTGCGATGCTCGCCTCCTGTAACCCCATCGGCATCATCTTCACGGCGCTGTTCATGTCGATGCTCGATATCTCGGGCCTGCAGCTGACGAACCTGACGGCCTATAACGAGTACATCACGAACGTCATCATCGCCGTCATCGTGTACCTCAGCGCCTTCTCGCTGGTCATCAAGATGTGGATCGGCAAGCTCGGCAAGAAGAAGGACGACGGCGCGGATGCCAACGCGGAGCCCGCCCCGGCGGCAGCTTCCGCACCAGCCGGTGCACAAGCGGAAACGGAGAAAGGAGGCGACGCGAAATGACATTCCTCATTCAGCAGACGCTCATTTATGCCGTCCCTCTGATGATCGTGGCGCTTGCGGGCGTGTTCGCCGAGCGCAGCGGTATCATCAACCTGGCGCTCGAAGGTATCATGGTCTTCGGCGCGTTCATCGGCGTCTGGTTTGTGCGCATTTTGCAGACGAGCGACGCTATCCTCTCCCTCAAGCAGAGCGGCAACTGGGCCGCACTGCAGGGCGTGGAGCTTCTCACGATGCTGGTCGCGGCGGCCTTCGGCGCGCTGTTCTCGCTGCTTCTGAGCTTTGCCTCTATCAACCTGCGTGCCGACCAGACCATCGGCGGCACGGCGCTGAACCTGATGGCTCCCGCACTGGTGCTGTTCTTCATCCGCATCATCGCCAACCAGAATACGCTGCAGATGCTCACGGGCGACGCGGCGAGCTGGTTCATGATCAAAAAGTCTACGCTCGGCATCGACAAGAACACCGACCTCGGCTTTTTCGGCGAGACGTTCGTCAACAAGGTCTACCTTGCGACCTACGTCTGCATCCTGCTTTTCATCATCCTGTCGATCCTGCTCTATAAGACGCGCTTCGGCCTGCGCCTGCGCGCCTGCGGCGAAAATCCCCAGGCGGCGGATTCGCTGGGCATCAACGTCTACAAGATGCGCTACGCGGGCACGACCATTTCCGGCGCGCTCGCGGGCATGGGCGGCTTCGTCTATGCGCTGACAACGGCAAACTGCGCCTCGAACGGCGACGTTGCGGGCTTCGGCTTCCTCGCGTTGGCGGTTATGATCTTCGGCAACTGGAAGCCTGTGAATATCGCGGTCTCCTCGCTGCTGTTCGGCCTCTTCAAGTGCATCGCGGCGA
>ERZ779877.2957-NODE-2957-length-11622-cov-17.112994_pt1 | contig 11622 bp, 14 predicted proteins | sample MGYA00511556_ERZ779877 | MGnify/ENA primary metagenome ERZ779877 (study PRJEB29588, sample SAMEA2159338) | human gut metagenome | biome: human gut; feature: human-associated habitat; material: faeces | place: Denmark | collected 2008/2010 ... | reverse complement strand
AACAACAACAACGCGAACAATGGCTATGGCTCTTTTGTGAGCTCTTTATGTTAAATGTTTATTATCCCAAGGGATGTAAAAGGGCATAAAGAACATGAATTATCCAAAGGATTAATATCCTTAAAAAGAAAATAGATACGGAAAAAGTCTACGGACTTTTCCTATAGGTCTATTAATTATTATTTTAGTTATGAAAGAAAGATATTTAGTAATAAAAAAGTTATATAAAGATTATGTTATTTTAATAAAAGATAAAAATAATAATTATATTTCATTTGATGAAGATAAAAAAATAATTCATTATTTTGGAATTAAAGATGTAAATGCAATTTATTTAAATAATTTAGAAATAGAAGAAAAATATGAATGTGAAAATAACAAATATAATGAATTATATTTGAAAGTAAAAATAATAGAAATATTGGAGGTCTTATGCAAAAAAGAATTAGAATAGTAAGTGTAAGTATAATATTAGTAATAATATTAATTGAAATTATTGTTTATTACAATAATTCCAATAATAAATATTCATTTACACACGATGGAATAAGATATGCTTTAACTTTAGATGGAGAAAAAACAACTTCATTTCCATCTAAAGGAATGTATAAAGCCCAAGTAACATGTGTTGGTGCAGATGGAAAATGGCTATATGATGATTGGAAGCTTGCTATAGAAAACATAACTAGTGATGATGTTACTTGTGATATTAAATTTGAAACAATTCCAAAAACATATTTAAATGATTATATAATTAGTTTATTGGAAAGTGAACAAGGAACTGGTAAAGTTGTAAATGAAAATGGATATAGATATGAAGGGAAAAATCCAAATAACTATATATGGTTTAATAATGAATATTGGAGAATAATCGGAGTTTTTGATAGTGCATCACATGGGCAATCAAATAAAAATTTAGTTAAAATAATTCGAGATGATGTTTTGGATGGGCTAGCATGGGATAAATCAAATACAAATAATTGGAATACGTCAAGTTTAAAACCACTTTTAAATGGAGCATATTATAATGCTCAGGATGGAACAAATTCAGGATATTGCTATGGATATAGTACAACAGCTACAGCCAATTGTGATTATACAAAAAGAGGCATTCAATCTGGTTATAGAGGAATGATAGCAAGTGTAACATGGCATCTAGGTGGGTATTCAAGTACTAGTGCTACTACAAGTGCATTCTACGGATATGAAAGAGGAACAACTGTATATAGTGGAAGGCCAACAAGTACAACAGGATATATAGGACTTATGTATCCAAGTGATTATGGATATAGTGTATTATCAAGTAGTTGTGCAAGAACAACAAATTTAGGTTCTTATAATAGTGCAAAATGTGCAGGTCAAAGTTGGTTATATGGAAAAGGATATGAATGGACATTAACGCCTAATTCTTCGTACAGCAGCAATGTGTTTAATTTGCACTACTACGGCTACTTGTACTACTTCAGCGCGCGCAATGGCTATGGCTCTCGTCCAGTCTTGTATCTAGATGCTTCTGTGTATAAAATAGATGGTGATGGTAGCCTAAATAATCCGTATATTGTGGGAATGTGATGGATTTGTTTAGCGTGGATGGCGGGTGTATCCGCCCCACGTGGGGGTGATAACTTTTGGCTCTCGAAATCTAGTGGGGAGTTTTTATAGAAAAACTTCGAAATCTGATGGGGAGATGATGAAAGTATTTTATCATCTCTTTTTATATGTGATAATGAATATAGAAAGGGGTGAAATTTTTTAGCGAATGAGCTAAGAAAAATCATGGGGTTAGATGGAGGTTATAAAGTAATTAAGGTAGAAGAAAGAAAGGAAGGTAAAGTAATAGCTAAGTTTATATATGTAAAAACAACATCCAAAAAATGCAAATGTCCCAAATGTGGTAAACATACAAAAAGTGTTCACGATAGGTTAAAACCAATAACATTAAAATATGTAAAAGCATTTGAGTTTATAACTTATATCGTGCTTATAAAAAGAAGATTTATATGTCATGGTTGTAAATATAAATTTACGGAACAAGTTACAATTCAAAGAGAAAATAAAAATATATCTAATAAAGTAGAACAGAAAATGTTAAAGGATTTAAAGCAGTATAGCTTAAGCTTAAAATATATAGCAGAAGAAAATAATATAAGTGATAACACAGTAAGAAATATATTAAAAAAACATATAAAATATTATCCAAAAAACGTAATAAATCTCCCGAAGGTTATATCATTTGATGAATTTAAATCAGATACAAGAGAAGGAAAATATGCATTTGTATTAAATGACCCAATACATAAAGAAACGTTGGATGTACTTTCAAACAAAAAAAAGAATACCTTATACAATATTTTACATATACCGAAAAATTGAAACTCAGTAGAGTTCGTCATAAGTGATATGTACGAACCATATCTACAAGTACAAAAAATCATGTTCCCGCATGCCAAGTACGTAGTAGACCGATTTCATTATATCAAATATATAATGGATGGATGAACTTCTTTGTGTCATTGAAGAATTAAAAGTAGCATATCAGTTAAAAGAAATGTTTGAAAAAAATATGTAACTCATTTATAAATTTGAATTTTTAAAAATGGTACATTAAATTTCTTAAAAATGGTACATTAATGTTGACTTTGTTATTTGTTTAGTGAATAAATTATAATACTTTAATTGTTTAATTTTTGATTTTGTTCTGTGAAAATGATAGACAAGTAATTAATAATTTGATAAAATAAAGTAGTACGAAAAAGTTGTATAGAATGGAAGTGCTCGTTATGGCTAAAATTATATCACTTGTTAATCAAAAGGGTGGAGTTGGTAAAACTACCACTAGTATAAACTTGAGTGCTGCATTAGGAAAAATGGGTAAACGTGTACTATTAATTGATATGGACCCACAAAGTAATGCCACTACTGGGCTAGGTTTAAATAGTAATGATTTTAAGAATGATATATATGAACTTATTACTGGAAAATGTGAAGTAAAGAAAGCTATTAAGAAGACTAAATTTCATAATTTAAGTATTATACCATCAACAATTAATTTAGCTGGTGTAGATGTAGAATTTGTTAAGAGAATGCTTGAAGATAAAGAATTTAGTCAAAATATGCAATTAAAACTAAGACTTGATGAAATAAAGGATAATTATGATTATATAATAATAGATTGTCAACCATCTTTAGGTTTAGGTACTATGAATGCATTAGTTGCTAGTGATAGTGTAATAATACCTGTTCAATGTGAATTTTTTGCTTTGGAAGGAATTACACAATTATTAAATAGTATAATAATGGTTCAAGGAAGTATGAATCCTGGGTTAAGAATTGAAGGAGTTCTTTTAACCATGTTAGATGGTAGAACAAATATAGGGCTTGAAGTAATTGAAGAAATAAGAAAATACTTTAAAGATAAAGTATTTAATACAATAATACCTAGATTAGTAAGATTAGTAGAAGCACCTAGTCATGGAAAACCTATCAATGAATATGATCCATTAAGTAGAGCTACGGAAGCTTATGCTAATTTAGCAAAGGAAGTGGTAAGTAGAGATGGAAACTAAGAAAAAAGCACTAGGTAAAGGACTAGAACAATTATTTTCTAATAATGTAATAGACTTTGATAATTTTGAAGATACTGTTATTGAAGAAAATAAAAAGGACGTAACTGAAATAAGTTTGGATGAAATAAGAAGTAATCCATATCAACCAAGAAAGACATTTGATACTGCTAGTTTAAATGAACTTGCTAAAAGTATTGAAGAATATGGGGTAGTTCAACCAATTATTGTTAAGAAAAGTATTAAAGGTTATGAACTTGTTGCAGGTGAAAGAAGAACTAAAGCTGCTAAAATAGCTGGTTTAAAAAGTATTCCTGCCATAATTAAAGATTTTGATGACCAAGAAATGATGGAAATTGCTTTAATTGAAAATATTCAAAGAGAAGATTTAAATCCAATTGATGAAGCAAGTAGTATTAGTAATATAATTAAACTACGTGGATATACTCAAGAAGAATTTGCAAGTAAGTTTGGTAAGAGTAGGACATATGTAACTAATATGTTAGGTTTATTAAAACTACCTGATGAAGTAAAGAAAATGGTTGAAAAAAATAGCTTAAGTATGTCTCATGCTAGAGTTTTAAGTAAGATGGATGATGAAGGAAAAGTAATAGATCTTGCTAAAAAAATAGTTACTGATGGAATATCGGTGAGAGACCTTGAAAGAATAAGTCAAGATGTAAAAGAAGAAGTAATTATTAAAAGTAATTCTAGAAGTAATAAAGGATATGATCATAAATATAGAATGTATGAAAATATTATTATGGATAATTTAAATACTAAAGTAAGAGTTAGTAAGAAGAAAATAGAAATATATTTTGATGGGGTAGATGAATTAGAAGAGATACTTTCGAAAATGAATGTTAAAGTTGAGGAAGAATAATGAATAAAGATTTTAATTTAAATGATGAAGTTATCATGAAGAAACAACATGCTTGTGGTACTAATTTATGGATTATTACAAGAAATGGTGCAGATGTTAAAATTAAATGTAAGAATTGTGGTAGAGAAATCATGATGGATAGATTAGAATTTATGAAAAAATTAAAAAAGGTGATTGTAAATGAAAAAACTTCGAACTAAAGATAAAATTGGCTTACATCCCGTAATGATGCTTTTAGTCTTAAGTTTTGCAACAATTATTATTAGTGGATTATTAAGACTATTTAATGTTCAATCAACATTTAATCAAATATCAAGTGTTACTGGAGATTTTCAAGTTACTACAGAAGCTGTAAATTCTTTATTTAGTTTAAGAGGACTTAAATATATATTTACTAGTACTGTTAGTAATTTTGCAAACTATGCAGTTCTTACACATTTAATTATTATACTTTTAGGTATTGGTATAATGGTTAAGAGTGGATTTTTAAAAACCATTATTACATTAATGACTAAAAAAGCTAAGAAAACAACTGTTACCTTTGTGTTAGTGTTAATTTCGATACTTGCAAGTTTAGTTGGAGATTTATCTTATATTATATTAGTTCCTTTAGGAGCATTATTATTTTTGTATGGTAAAAGAAATCCAATGATTGGAATTATAACAACATTTGCAAGTCTTACTTGTGGTAGTGCTTTAAGTTTATTTTTAACTAGTTATGATTCTAGTTTAATAAGTGTTACTTTAGATAATGTTCATGTTATTAATAGTGGTTATACTATATCAAGTTGGGGATTTTTATTTTCTAATATTATATTAATTATTATACTTGCTTTTGTTATTACAAATGTAACAGAAAATTATTTAGTTAAAAAATTACCTAAGTATGAATTTTCTGAAGAAGAAGTTGAAGAAGAATTAGTGTTAACAAGAAAACAAATGAGAGGTTTATTATTTTCATTATTTGCTGGTTTAATTTATATGTTAATATTTATTTATAATATTATTCCAGGACTTCCTTTTTCAGGTAATTTACTTGATTATAGTCAAAGTTTATATATTGATAAATTGTTTAGTTATAATTCATTTTTTAGTAATGGATTTGTGTTTGTTGTAGCGGTATTCTTTGTAATATTAGGCTTAGCTTATGGAATTGGTGCTAAAACAATAAAGAATAATAAAGAATTTGTTGATGCTTTAGGGCATTCCTTAAATGGGGTTGGTAAAATACTTGTTATGATATTTGCAGCATCAACATTTATAAATATATTTAAACAATCAAATATTGGTAATGTTGTAGCTGGAGCTTTAACAAATGTGATGCAAAATAGTGAATTTGCTGGGCTTCCTTTGATATTAGTTTTATTTATATTTGCAGGTGTTATTGCCTTATTTCAACCAACAATATTATTTAGTTATAATATTGCTAGTGGAGTTATTATTAAATTAATGAATGCAGGTATTTCTCCGGAATTTACACAACTTGTATTTAGACTTGGAAGTAGTGTTACACTAGGTCTTACACCAGTGTTTGCATATTTTGTTGTTTATCTTGCATATTTAGAAAATTATAATCAAAGTAATAAACCAATAACTATTGGGGAAGCTATAAAATATCAATTGCCATATGCTGCAGTTACATGTATAGTTTATTTATTATTTATAATTGTATGGTATTTAGTTAAGTTTCCAATAGGAATTGGAGCTGGCGTAGGATTGGGGGCATAAAAATGAGTTTAAAAGCAGGAATTGTGGGATTACCTAATGTTGGTAAATCAACTTTGTTTAATGCAATTACAAAACAAAATATATTAGCGGCGAATTATCCATTTGCTACGATAGAACCAAATGTTGGTATTGTATTTGTTCCAGATAAGAGAGTGGATTATTTAGCTAATATGTATAAACCCAAAAGTGTTGTACCAATAACTTTTGAGTTTACTGATATTGCAGGACTAGTAAGCGGTGCATCCCGAGGTGAAGGTCTCGGCAATAAATTTCTATCGCATATAAGGGAATGTGATGCAATATGTGAAGTTGTAAGGTGTTTTAATGATCCTAATGTTACTCATGTAACTGGTAAAGTTGATCCAATAAGTGATATTGAAGTAATAAATATTGAGTTAGTACTTGCTGATTTAGAAGTAATAAATAATAGAATTGAAAAGATAGAAAAAAAAGCAATAACTACGAAAGATAAAGAAGCTTTAGCAGAAGTCGAAGTATTAAAAAAATGTAGGGTTGCTTTAGAAGCAAATACACCACTTAGAAGAATTAGTTTTGATAAAGATGAAAAGAAATTATTAAAAAACTTTAGTTTCTTAACAATAAAACCAATTATATATGTAGCAAATGTAAATGAAGATGATGTTGCTGTTGGTGATAATGAATATTCTTTGATGGTTAAGAATTATGCAGAAGCTGAAGGTTCTGGAGTTATAGTTATGTGTTCTAAGTTAGAGGCTGATTTGGCAGGACTTGAGGATGAAGAAAAAGAATTATTCTTACAAGAAGTAGGTATAAGAAATAGTGGTCTTGATAAATTAATATTTGCAACATATAATTTATTAGGACTAGCAACATTCTTTACTGCTGGTACAGATGAAGTAAGAGCTTGGACTTTTAAAGTTGGGATGAAAGCTCCAGAATGTGCTGGTATTATACATAGTGATTTTGAAAAAGGTTTTATTAGAGCAGAAGTAACTAGTTTTAGTGATTTAGAGAAGTATGGTGATGAAAAACTAGTTAAAGAAGCTGGTAAACTTCGTGTTGAAGGTAAAGAATATGAAATGCAAGATGGAGATATTTGTTATTTTCGATTTAATGTATAGAAAAGGAGGAATGTTTAATGGAAGATAATAAGTTATTAAGTAAATCATTTTTATGGATGTGTATTGGACTTTTAGTAACATTTGTTACTGGTTATGGCGTATCTATGAATGAAAGAATGTTAGAAAATATTTTTGCTGGAAGTGCTTTTTGGATACTTTTAGTACTAGAACTTATTTTAGTTATTGTGTTATCCGCAAGAGTTATGAAAATGAGCCCAACAGCTGCAAAGATATGTTTTATTCTATATGCTTTTGTTAGTGGATTAACATTTTCAAGTATATTTGTTGCATATGAATTAACAAGTGTAATGATGGTATTCTTAGTTAGTGCCGTTATATTTGGAGTTATGGCATATATTGGATACAAGACGAATGTAGACTTGTCTAAGGTTGGATTTTACTTACTTATGGCTTTAATTGGAGTTATAGTTATTTCTTTAATAAATATTTTTATTGGTAATGGAACATTAGAAATAATTTTATGTATTGTTTGTTTATTATTGTTCTTAGGTATTACTGCATATGATGTTCAAAAGATTAAAGCTTTAGAAACATCTGGATTACCTGAAGATAATTTAGCTATTTATGGAGCATTAGAACTATACTTAGACTTTATAAATATATTCTTACAAATATTAGAATTATTTGCTAAAAATAAGGATTAATTATGGATACAAGTTTAAAAAGAATAATTGCTTTTGTAATTGATATAGTTATTGTTTCTTTAGTAGTTAGTTTAATTAATTTACTTCCTTTGGACCCATACAAAGATAAATATAAAGATACTTATGAAAAATATAATGAAGTTGTACAAAAAAGCACTGAAGATGAAAAAAATGATTATAAAGGTGAAATAATAGAATTAAATTATGAAGTTTATAAATATAGAACTTATAGTAGTATGTTTTCTGCAACAGCATTAATACTTTATTTTGGGGTTTTACCACTTGTTATGAATGGTCAAACATTAGGTAAAAAAATAATGAAGTTAAGAGTTGTTAGTAATAATGAAAAGAAACTTAACTTTTGGAAATATTTAATTAGAATTGTTATTTTAAATAATATTTGGTTAAGTTTAATAAATGTTGGAGCAGTATATGTTGTAAGTGGAGTTAAATTCTATTATGTAACTTATGTAATTAGTATGTTATCAAGTTTAATATATATGTTAAATTTAATAATGGTTATGTTTAGAAAAGATAATCGTGGTCTTCATGATATGGTTGCTGGTACTAAAGTTATTCTAGTAAGTAATGATGCTGTAGTAGAAAGTGTTGAAGAAGTAAAGAAAGATGGTATTAAAGAAAAAGTAGAAAAAGTAAGTAAGAAAAAGAGTTCCAAGTAAAGGAACTTTTTTTGTTGACATAAATTTTTTGCTATGGTAGAATATATTTTTACAAAGAAATATCTTATGTATAAACTTGAATATAGAAAGAAGGACTTTTTGAGTTTTAGTTCGAACAAGTAAAAAATGCTTATCGTGTATTGTGGGAAAGATAGTTTTTCCTTTTATACTTAAATTTAATTAAATTTAAGTATAAAAGGACTGTTGAAATATGACTTTTGTGCACATTTTTCTTGTATTTTATTCATATATTTGTTATAATACTTGCGAGTAAAAGAAATTACTCCTTGCTTCTAAGGAAGCCGAGAAGACCGTGAGGAGGTGGATATTGATGACTAAGTATGAAATTATGTTTATAGTTAAATCAACATTAGATGAAGAAACTATTAAAAAGACTAGTGAGGATTTACAAAAACTAATAAACAAGAAACCATCTAAAGTTATCGAATTCAAAGAAATGGGTAGAAAAAAATTAGCTTATCCAATTAAAAAAGAAGTTAGTGGATACTACTATGTTATGACTGTTGAAGTAACACATGAAACCCTTCAAGAATTTGATAGAAAAGTTTCTATTAATGAAAATGTTTTAAGACATTTAATTATCAAAGTTGAAGGAGAATAATAATGAACAAAGTAATATTAACAGGGAGACTTACTCGTGACCCTGAATCTAGAATGACTCAAAGTAATATGGAAATTTCAAGATTTTCACTAGCTTGCCAAAGTGATTTTGTAAATCGTGATGGACAAAGAGATACTGAATTTATTAACTGTGTAGCTTTTAATAGAAGTGCTCAAACTATTAATAGATATTGCCGTAAAGGACAAATGATTTTAGTTCAAGGAAGAATTAGAAATAGTAGTTATGATGCTCAAGATGGTACTAAGAGATATACAACTGAAATTGTTGTTGATAATTTTGAATTCTTAGGAAGTAGAAATGATGGTGGAAGTGCTAACCAAAATTATAGTGCTCCAGCTAGCAACAATAGTACAGCTTATAGTCCAGAAGCACCTGTTGCTCCAAGTGCTGTTGAAACAACAGACATTAGTGAAGATCCTTATAAAGACTTTGGAGATGAATTTACTTTAAGTAGTGATGATTTACCATTTTAAGTAAAGGAGGATAAGTAAAGTGGCAGAATTTTATCGTAAGAAAAAGAAAATATGTCAAATGTGTGCTGGAAAAAGCGTAGATTATAAAGATGTTATGATTATCAATAAATATATTAATGATAAGGGCAAGATTTTACCAAGAAGAATGACTGGTGCTTGTGCTAAACATCAAAGACATATTGCTCAACAAATTAAATATGCAAGATTTATGGCTTTAATACCATTTGTTAAATAATTTGGCTCACCTTTGGGTGAGTTTTTCTATACTTAAATTATTAATTGTGATAAAATATTTGTAGGTGAAGATGATGCAAAAAGATAAAAAATTAGTTATAGTATTTTTAGTTATTTTATTCGGTATTTGTTTATGTATTCCATGTAAGTTTGTACTTGTTAAAATTGGTGTTATGAGTATGAATATGGATAATTTCTTAGAATATAAAGAAAAAGATGTTAATAATGTTGTTGATAAAATAAATAATGTTATAGGAAGAATAGAAAATAGCGTAGAAAACAAAGTAACGAATTATTTTCCTTTTTATAATGTAATAAATAGTTTGTATGACAAAGTTGATTTTACAAGCAATAAGATACTGTTTAAGGATGTGCCAATTAAGAAAAATAGTGATGGTGAGTATATATTTTATGATAAAGTAAATGAGTTTTATTATTTAACTAATAAATATACAAGTAAAGAATTAGATGAAAGATTAGATAGTCAAGTAATGTTTTTTAATAATTTAAATAAAAAGGGAATAGATGTAAATATTTATATACCTACGAGATATGAATTTACTACATTAAAAAAAGATAATTTAAGTAATTATGTAGGTGAGTTTGTAAGTAAGTTAGATAGTAATATTAATGTAAGAGTAATGGATGTAAAAAGTATAGATGAGTATAAAGAATATTTTTATAAAACTGACCATCATTGGACAATAAAAGGAGCACTAGATGGCTATAAAGATATTTGTGATATGCTTAATATTGATGCAATAAATAATTTAAATATTGTAAAGCATAAAGAAAGAATGTATTATGGTTCTTTAGCTAAGACTGCTTTAAATGATAATATAAATGATTATATTAGTGATGTTGATATAAAACTAGATTATGATGTTTATGTAAATGGTAAAAAAGCTGATAGTTTGTTTAAACCTAGAGAAATTAGATTAGATAGAAGTTATAAATATTATGATTATTATGTTCAATATTTTAATGGACAATATGGAAATGTAGTTTATGATTATCATAATAGTGATAAAGAAAACTTACTTATTATCGGAGATTCTTATTCTTGGCAAATAGATTATTTAATAGCTAGTTCTTTTAATAAAACACATGTTATTAACTTAAGATATGATGAATATAAAAATAAAAAATTTAATTTAAGCAAGTATGTTAGTGATAATAATATTTCTAAAGTATTATTCTTATATGAAGGTGGTTCAAGTATGTTTGACCAATATGATTATGATTTTGAAGGGAGAGTAAAATAATGGTATTTTCTAGTTTGATTTTCTTATTTTGTTTCTTTCCAATATTCTTAATCTGTTACTTTGTACCCAAAAAAAGAAAGACAAGAAATATAGTTTTGCTTATATTTTCATTAATGTTTTACGGGTATGGGGAACCAATTTATGTCATTCTAATGATTTTATCTATTTTAGTTAATTATTATATTGCCTTAGTAATGGATAAAAGTAGTAGTAAAAAGAAATGGTTAATAATTGATTTAGTATTTAATCTAGGATTACTTTTTATATTTAAATATACTAACTTTTTCTTGGATAATATAAATAATTTATTTAATGATTCTAATTATTCAAGTACATGTGAAATAATAACTGAACTTTTAAGAAGTTTTAAAATAAATTTAACTCC
>ERZ779877.2955-NODE-2955-length-11627-cov-2.528431_pt1 | contig 11627 bp, 9 predicted proteins | sample MGYA00511556_ERZ779877 | MGnify/ENA primary metagenome ERZ779877 (study PRJEB29588, sample SAMEA2159338) | human gut metagenome | biome: human gut; feature: human-associated habitat; material: faeces | place: Denmark | collected 2008/2010 ... | reverse complement strand
TGCTCCGGGGTGATAGCCTCAAAGTGCGTAAAGTCAAAGCGCAGGTGCTCGGGCGTCACCAGCGAGCCGGCCTGAGAGACGTGCTCGCCCAGGACCTGCTTAAGGGCAGCGTCGAGCAAGTGCGTGGCGGTGTGGTTGCGGCGCAGGAAGCCACGGCGCTCGGCGTCGAGCGCGGCGGTCACGGTAGCACCGACGGCCAGCGTGCCCTCGGCAACGTGGGCGACGTGAGCATACAGGCCGTTGTGGTTCTTGGTATCGGAAACGGTCAGCGAAACGCCCTCGGCGGAAAGCTCGCCGGCATCGCCCTGCTGGCCACCCATCTCGGCATAGAACGGGGTGCGGTCGAGCACAACCTCGACATCCTCGCCGGCGGCAGCGGACTCGACGGACTCGCCGTTGCGCACGATGGCAACAACCTTGGCGCCCTCGATCACATCGTTGTCATAGCCGTCGAACTCGGTCGCTGCGACCTTATCCGAAAGCTCGACCCACACGTCGTTGAAGCTGACCCAGGCGTCACCCTTGGCATTGGCGCGGGCGCGGGCCTTCTGGTCCTCCATGCAGGCAGTGAAGCCGTCCATATCGACATCGTGGCCAGCGGTGCCGGCGATCTCGACGGTCAGGTCGATGGGGAAACCAAAGGTGTCGTGCAGCTTAAAGGCAACATCGCCCGGAAGCACAGCACCCTCGGCAAGCGCTGCCAGGGCCTCATCCAGGTAGACGCGACCGTTGTCGAGCGTCGTGGAGAAGCGCTCCTCCTCGGAGGCGACGATACCCTTGACGAGGGCGACGTTCTTGAGCAGCTCGGGATAAGCCTCGCCCATCTGAGCGTTGACCTCGTCGATGAACTTGGTCAGGAAGGCACCCTCGATACCCAGCAGACGACCGTGGAACACGGCACGGCGGAGCAGACGGCGAAGGACGTACTCGCGACCCTCGTTACCGGGCAGGATGCCGTCAGAGATCATGAAGTCGACGGCACGGGAGTGGTCGGCGATGATGCGAAGAGAACGGCTGGCGCCGGAGTAATCGTCGGCGTCATAGGTCTTGCCGCTGATCTCCTCGCCCAGCTTGATGAGGTGCTGCATCAGATCGCCGTCGTAGTTGGCGGTCTTGTGCTGCATGATGGCGGCCATGCGCTCCAGGCCCATGCCCGTATCGAGGTTGCGGTGCGGCAGCTCCGGCATGGAGCCGTCCTCCTGGCGGTCATACTGGGTAAAGACGAGGTTCCAGAACTCCAGGAAGCGGTCGCAGTCGCAGCCGGGCTTGCAGTCGGGACTACCGCAGCCGACCTCCTCGCCCATGTCAAAGTAGATCTCGGAGCAGGGACCGCAGGGGCCAGTGGGGCCAGCGGCCCAGAAGTTGTCGTCCTCGCCCAGGCGGGAGATGTGGTCCTCGGCAACGCCCAGAGAACGCCACACGTCGTGGGTCTCGTCGTCCTCGGTAAAGACGGTAAAGTACAGGCGGTCGAGCGGCAGCTTGAACTCCTTGGTGATGAGCTCAAAGGCCCAGGCGCAAGCCTGCTGCTTGGAGACGCCGCCAAAGGAGAAGTCGCCGAGCATCTCAAAGAAGGACAGGTGACGGCCATCCTCGCCGATGCAATCGATGTCGTTGGTGCGGACGCACTTCTGGCAGGAGATAGCGCCGATCTCCTTCATGGTCTTCTTGCCCTGGTAGTACTCCTTAAACTGGTTCATGCCGGCGTTGGCAAGCAGCAGCGAAGGATCGTCGGGGACGAGGGACGAAGAAGGATAGAGCTTAAGACCGCGCTCCTCAAAGAAGTTGAGGAACTTGGAGCGGATCTCGGCCGTAGTCATTGACGGGTAATCAGCACTCATAGAGGGAATCTCCTCGGTTTCACATCGAAACAGTTCAAACGTAACGATATTACCATCCCACCGCGCAAGTGCAAAAAAGAGGGCCGGCACAATGCCGGCCCTTCAGCGAAATTGCATGTTAGCGCGTATGAATATTAATCCGAATTACCCCGCTAGTTGTCATCATCGTCCATGGAGCCGTCGATGCCGGTTTTGGTATCGTCGTCCGAGTTGGAGTCATCGTCCTTGGCGAAGGGATTCTTGAAGAAGCCCGTGGCATCGGGTTGCAAACCCGAGAGCTTGATCCAGGGATTATCGAACTCGGGCTTAGGCATCGCTTGGGCCTCGGGCGCAGTCTCGTTGCCGATGAGCTCGGACTCGTAAATGAAGGTGTCGTCGCCGAGCGCGTCGTAGGCGGCGACCGGGTTGCCATCGGCATCGCGGTACGGTGTGCCCTTAAACACGGCGCCGTCATAGGCCACAAGCTGGCGGCCGGTCTCATTCTCGAAGTAGTACACGAAGATACCTTTGAGGGCCGCACAAAGCGGGATGGCAATAATCATGCCGATGGGGCCCATGAGTGCCGAGCCAATAACGAGCGCCGTGAGGCTCATGATGGGATGCACCTGCACCGAGCTCTGCATAACCTTAGGCGAAATCACGTTATCGGTGACGTTTTGCGCGGCCATCGTCACGATAAGCGTCCATAACGCCAACATGGGGCTGAACATGAAACCAAGCACTGTGGCGATTGCTGCGCTCACCCAAGGACCGACGACCGGAACCAAATGCATGATGCCGGTAAAGATAGCCATGAGCGCCGCATACGGATGGCCGATGATCATAAAACCGATAAAGGCGAGGAAACCACCGCAGATGGACGTCACGACCATACCGCGCATGTAGCCGCCGACAGAGCGAGAAAGGATGGCGACCATAAAGCGGTACGAGGTCTCCTTCTCCTGACCGATGATGGTGCAAATCTCGTGATGCATGCGAGGGTAGTCGCAGGCCATCCAGTAGGCAAGCACCAGACCAAGGAAGATCACGAACAACTGCGAGGCCGTATTGGTGATGAGCGGGAACACACCGCGGCCAAGCTCGGCGGCAATCTGAGACACATACTTCGATGCCACGGCAACCAGCGACGAAAGATTATCGTCCAGATACTCCTTGAGCGGCGTGTTGTTGAGCGTCTTGGCATGCGAGATCATCTCGTTGAGATCGCCACCTGCAACACGAAGCTGCTCGGGCAGGCGGCTCAGGACTTCCATGATCTGACCAAAGAGAATCGGCGACAAGATGCAAACGACACCGACGAGCACAGCAACGACCACAATAAGCGCGACGAGCGAACCGATGCCGCGATTCACGCCATGGTGCTCGAGCCAATTGGTGATCGGGGACATCACAAAAGCAATGATGGAGCCGACGGCAAGAAACTCAATAACCGGTGCCAGGATGCCCATAAGGTTAAAGATGACAGCAGCAATAACAATGCAGCCGACAACAGCCCAAATGCGCAGCGTCAGAATGCGGGTGTCGCGCAGCACGCGATCGGTTTGTTGGGAGTGCTCACTCATGAACGAATCATCACTCCGTCGGGGTCGATCTTGTCCTGAATCTTCTTAAGCGTGCGGCGCAGCAGACGCGAAACCTGCACCTGAGAAATACCCAGCTTCTTGGCGATCTCGATCTGGGTCATGCCATTCACAAAGCGCAGCTCGATCACCTCGCGCTCGCGCGGCGAAAAATCACGGATGGCTTCCTCGATCACTAGGCGGTCATCGGTAAAGTCGAGCTCGTTGTCGTCGTCGGCGTAACGGTCGAGAATCGAGGGAGCATCGTCGGAATCGGACGCACCAGGAGCCTCGATGGGCACCGAGGTATAGGCCGAAGACGATTCCATAGCCTCGAGGACCTCATCGACAGTCACATCTAGATACTCAGCGATCTCCTCAACCTTGGGCGAACGCTGCAGCTCGTTGGTAAGTTTGTCAGTAGCTTGGTTGACCTTGGCCGAGAGCTCCTGCAAACGACGCGGTACGCGCACGCTCCAGCCCTTGTCGCGGAAATGGCGTTTGATCTCGCCCAGGATAGTGGGTGTTGCAAACGTTGTGAACTCGAGCCCGCGCTCAGGGTCAAAGCGGTCGATAGCCTTGAGCAAACCCAGATAGCCGACCTGCATGAGGTCGTCGAGCGGCTCACCGCGATTCTTAAATTTGTTGGCAAGAAACCTTACCAGATTCATATGGGACATGACGAGCTGCTCGCGGGCGTCCGGATCACCGGTCTCCTTGTAGCGACGAAACAGCTCGCGGGTTTTCTCCTTGTCCCAAGCGGTCTTGCCGCTCCGGGAACGTTCGGTCATATTAGATATCCGCCTTGAGGTCGAGGGAAAGCGTCAGGGGCGCCGCAGTCTTTTCGTAGCAGTCGCACACGCTCGCGAGGATGAGCTCGGCATACACCGCAGCCTGGTCGTCTTCATCGACCGTAGCCTGATCGCCAAAGGTAATAGTCATGCCAACGTGGGTCTCATCGACATCGAATTTGATGGTGATGTCATCGCAGTCGACCGCGGTGCAACCAAAGATGAAAGCCTCCTCGGCAGCCATGCGGATGTCCTCGATGCGATCGACAGACATGGAACACAGGGCACCAACGTTGGCTGCCGTCATGCGCACAAGGCGAGCGAAACGCGGGTCGCCGGCAACGGTCAGCGTGATGGGGCAGATTGCTTCGCTACTCATCGCAGGACTCCTCAGAGGTCTCGGCGGACGTATAGGTGTAATACTGAGCCGACTTGGCTACAGACTCCTGGCCATCATCGTCGCCCGCGGCGGCCTCGTCCTCGCCAATTAGGACGCGCTCGGTAGGCCGCTTTGCCTCCGCAGCAGCAGCGGCGAGCTTGCGCTCGGTGTCAGCTGCAGGAGCCTTCACCTTATTGAAGAGCTTCTGAACAGCACCGGCGGCAGAGTCGGTCACGCTCGACACAGCATTGCTGGCCTCGGCCATGCTGCCCGTAACCTCGGAAATGTCGCGAACCACGGCTTCGACCTCTACGAGATTGGAGGTAAGAGCATCAACTGCCGTCTTGCTCGACTTAAGCAGCGGCTCCATCTGGGCAAGCGCCGGCGTAAGCTCATCGACAGCGCCATCGAGCTTTGCCACCACAGGCTGAGCCTCGGCGATGGTGTTGTTAAGGTCGTTCACGGTCTTATCGAGCGAGTCGACAACGGTGCGGGTCTTGCGCAGGGTAAGCGCGAGCTCAGCGATGGCCCACACGCCGGCAACGGCGAGCAACAGCAGGGCGATTTGAATGGGACTCATACAAGCCTCCCGGAAGAATCGAAATACAGACGCTTTTCATGGTACCCCAAAGGGGACCGAACATGCCAAGAGCAGCAACGTGGGACAAAATTATCAGCAGCTACTTCGGTGCATTCCCGCTGCGGTCGCGTTCGCTTTGCTCTACGCGCCACTCTTCCCAGCCGCGCCCGGCAGGCTGCCAAAATGCACCGCGTTCCAAGCCTTCGGGCAAATAGCGCTGATCGACCCAGCCTTCGGGATAATCATGTGGATACTTATACACACCGTATTCATCGCTGCCCGGGCGATGGCGATCGCGCAGATAACTCGGCACCTCGCGAAGCCCACTAGAATGGATATCGGCCAGCGCCGCATCGATCGAAGCCTCACACGCGTTGGATTTTGGCGCCAAGCACACATAGAGTGCAGCCTGAGCCAGGTTAATGCGGCACTCGGGATAGCCAATGACCTCGGCAGACTTAAACGCGGCATGCGCCACCAAAAGCGCCTGCGGGTCGGCGTTGCCAACATCCTCAGAAGCGTGAATCATAATGCGGCGAGCGATAAACTTAGGATCCTCCCCAGCATCGATCATGCGCGCGAGCCAATAGACCGTGGCATCGGGGTCGCTACCGCGCATGGACTTAATGAACGCACTGATGATGTCGTAGTGCATGTCACCGTTTTTGTCATACGTAAAGCCGCGACGCGGGTTGGCAATCTTTACGTCATCCACGGTGATGGGATAGCGCTCCCCCGCCGCCGGCGCTGGCGTTCCCTCGGTATCGGGACGCGTGACGGCAATCTCGCTCGCCAGCTCAAGTGTCGTCAGGGCCGAGCGTGCATCACCCGCGGCCAGCGTACAAATGGTCTTGACCGTATCCTCATCGGCCGAGAACTTACCGTTCAGGCCATGCGGAGCCTCGAGCGCACGCTCGATCAGCGTGGCTATGTCCTCATCCTTAAGGTGTTCAAGTTCCACCACACGACCACGCGAGAGCAACGCCGAGTTGACCTCGAAGTACGGGTTCTCCGTCGTGGCACCAATCATAATGACGGTACGGTTCTCAACCGCATGTAGCAATGCATCCTGTTGTGACTTCGAAAAGCGATGAATCTCGTCGATAAACAGGATAGTGCGACGGTCATACGTATTCAGACGCGTCTTGGCCTCGTCAATCACGCGGCGCAAGTCCTTCACGGTCCCCGTCACGGCGCTGACCTCGACAAACTCACTCTTGGTATGGTTGGCGATAATGTGGGCCAGCGTCGTCTTACCCGTACCGGCCGGCCCGTACAAAATCACGCTCGAAAGCACGTCGTGCTCGATCGCGGCACGCAGCCATGAGCCCTTACCGACGGCCTTTTGCTGGCCCACATACTCGTCGAGCGAATTAGGGCGCATGCGCACCGCAAGCGGCGCATTCTGAAAGGAACGCTCGCGCGTCGAAGCAGAAAAAAGGTCGTCCATAGCCATCCCGTGCATCAATCAAAAACGTTTTCCACTAACAGTATACCGAATTTATACGAACTACCGTTCGTTAATATAGGTACGGTGCGGAAACTCCAGACCAGGGAACAGCTTGCTCGTCAGCTCGCAGAAATAACCGTCCGTCATGCTCGCGATATAATCCACCACGGCTTGATCCTTGTCGTCCTGCCAGGCATAGGTGCGATCGTAGTAGGAAAGCTGCTGCTCAATGCGCGAAATATGGTGCTTAAAGATGTAAGAGGACTCGTCGCCACTGTTTAGATCCCGCAGGCAACGGTCGTAGAGCTTTACGAACGCCTCGCGCAGCTCCGCCTCGGAATCGCCTTCGATACCGCCCTTGCTATAGATCTTCTCGTAGTTCTCGCGCTTGGCTCGGCGGATTTCCTCAAACAGCTCCTCGCTCATCTCGATGCGCGGCTTACCATAGCTGTGCTCAACGATATCGATGGAGGCATGCGCAAGGATCCAGCTATTGTATGCCCCACCCAGGCCATCGTCAAAAGCATCGGGCGACAGCAGGCCCGCCGCAAAGGCGTCTTGGCGATCGCGTCCAACGTAGGCAAGGATATCCGAGATGCGGACCACGCAGCCTTCGAGCGTCATGGGACGCAGGTGCTCAATTGCGCTATAGCCCGTGGCAATGCAATCCTCAACCGTCTGGTCAAACTGGTCAAAGGAGCTCATGTCCGAGAGCTCAAACACACGCTGCTCGTACTCGCCGTTATGGCATAGCACGCCGTCGAGCGTCTGGAGCGACACGTTGCGGCCGTACAGCGTGTCGAGCACGCGGACCGACTGCACGTTATGGAAAAAATAACGCCCCGTACGCTCATGATAGATATCGTTGAGGAAGCGCTCGCCGGCATGGCCGAAAGGCGTGTGTCCCAAGTCGTGACCCAGGCCAATCGCCTCGATCAGATCGCAATTGAGCCCCAGGGCGCGACCGATATCGCGCGCAATGCGGGAGACGAGCTGCACGTGCAAACCGCGGCGTGACAGATCGTCATTGCTACGGAAGCTAAAGACCTGCGTTTTGCCTGCATAACGGGTGTACGCCGGAAGATGAAGTATCTTTTCGGTATCGCGCATAAACGCCGGACGCATAAGCGTGCCTTTGTCGGCGGCGCGATCAATACGACGAATGACCTGGTCGTCGTTGCAACGATACGGGTTGACATAGCCCGAAGCACAATCGGCGGCAATGCGCTCGACAAGTTCGGGCGACAACGCCAAGGGAATACGGTCCATGCGCGCCTTAATGACGGCCGTTTCTTGATTAGTTGCCATGGCATGCTCCTTAAGAAGGATGCGCAATCGGTTACAAAGTGCAGCCCACAACCTCGATTATGGCAAAAATCGGCACCAAAAACGGGAGCAAAGGCAGGGAGCGTGATTTTGTGAAGAGGCAGAAGAGGGCAAGGACCAGGAGCGCGGCGGCAAATGCCACGATGCCACCCATAGGGTCGAGCGTGCAAAGCGCGAAGAGTGCTTTGGCGTCCCCCATGCCAATGCCCGAGGTTTGGCGAAAACGACGCCAGAGGGACTCAGTCAGCACAAGGGCAAGGTAGACGATGACCGCAAGACCGGCATGATCAAGCGCCGTGTTAACGCCTTTGTCGAGCCAAACGCCCACTAACGCCGTCACCGCACACGCACCGGCAAGCTCATTGGGAAAACGTCGCTGACGGGCATCAATCGCCGCGCCGGCAAAGATGCAGAGCCAAAACGGGATATATACCATCGTGCACCTCCATGGACAGCCGCTCAAATGCAAAAACCACCACAAAGGTGCCGTCCCCTTTGTGGTGGTTTTGATGGTGGCTATTTAGCGCCTTGCATGACCTCGTCAAGGGTAACGTTGACGGCGTGCTGCGTCGGCACCCAGTCGACCTTCAGGAACAGCGCTGCCACCGTGATGGGGATATAGCTGAACATAAAGATCGGGAAGGTAAACAGATTGGTCACCAGGCGCCACTTTTGCGCACAGTGAATATGCTTGTACTCAAAGATAGTCGTGAGCAGCGCCAGGATAAAGAAAGTCAGATACATCATGGCGAAGGTCAAAATGAGCGAAGCGGCGCACGCCTGCATCTCAACCTCGGTAGCCAAAAAGCCGTGCGAGAGTCCACCCACGATCAGGAACGTCGCATTGGCGAGCATGGAGATCAGGGACAGCAGCATACCCGGGGCGATGGTCATAAACATGTCGTAGGCGGCAAAGCGATGGTAGCGGAAGGTCGACTTGATCAGGTGCTTACCGTAAGTAAAGAACACCTGGTAGAAGCCCTTGGTCCAACGCATGCGCTGTTTCCAGGACGCCTTAAACGTCACGGGCTGTTCGTCAAAGAACTCCGCCGGCGCATAACCGATGCGAATGCCGTGAATGGCGCAGAACGTGGTGAACTGAATATCCTCGGTCAGCGTATGGAACTGCCAACCGTGCATGCCCTCGATAACACTGGCGGAGATGAGGTAGCCCGAACCCGAGACAGCGCAAGAAGTCTTGCAGATATTGCGCGCGTTGTTGAGAAAGCGCGCCTCGCGCAGATACCACGTAGCATTAGCCGCCGAGATCCACGAGCTGCCGAAGTTCTTGGAGTTACGATAGCTCGTGACCACATGAAAGCCCTGGTCAAAAGCATCGTTCATCTTGGATACGTAATCGCGGGAGATAACGTTATCGGCATCGAAGATAAAGTAGCCCTCAAACGTGTCGGGATACTCGTTGAGAATGCGGTCGAAGCCAAAGTCCATGACCCAGCTCTTGCCCTTGCGGGCCAGGTCATTGCGCTCGTAAACAATGGCACCGGCCTCGCGCGCGAGCTGCGCCGTGTTGTCGGTGCAGGCATCGGCGACCACGAAGACCTCGATAAGCTCGGACGGATAATCCTGATCCTTGATGGAGCGAACAAGGTTGGCGATCACGGCCTCCTCGTTATGCGCCGCGATAAAGAAGGCATAACGATGGAGCTTTTTGGCCTTAGGGGGCGCGACCTCACCACGAAGAGCGCCAATGACAAAGAAGACCACCTGGTACAGAAAGCAGACCGTGAGCAGCGTGACGACAATCTGGTTGAAGACCACGATGGGTGTGTTGGTTTGTAAAAAGGCGAGCATGCAGGCTCCCAGCAACGCGTTACGTAAACAACCGTATATCTTACCGCAGGCTTACCGAGTTCAAGAAACCACCTAATACTGGCTAGGCTTCGAGAAGACCGAGCTGCGGAACGATTTCATCTCCAACGGCCGTGCGACCGAGCGAGCGCGGAGCCAGATCGTCGAGAACCGCAGCGAGATCCCACGGCAACTCGTCGCGGCACTCAATGCGCTCCCCCGTCACGGGATGGTCGAACGCCACGCGCCAGGAATGAAGGAACTGCCTGGTCAGGCCCTGATCGGCGCGTGCATCGCACTTGCCGTAGAGCGGATCGCCCACGCAGGCATGGTTGATATGGCGCATATGCACGCGAATCTGATGTGTGCGGCCCGTAAACAGGTGGCACTCGACGAGCGTATAGCCGTCGTCAAAACGCATGGAATCGAAGCGCTCGAGGACCTTAAAGGTCGTAATGGCCTGGCGCGCGAAAGGATCGTCAGAAACCGCCATCTTGACACGGTCGCGCGTCGATCGGGCAATACCAGTGTTGATAGTGCCCTCGTCCATGGCGATGTGCCCGTGAACGAGCGTGATATAGCGACGGTCGAGCGTGCGCGTGCGGATGAGATTTTGGAGTGCGCGCTGGGTGTCGTCGTCTTTTGCCGCGAGCATAAGGCCCGAGGTATCGCGATCCAAACGATGCACGATACCGGGGCGATCCTCGCCCTGCACGGTGCCCAGATGGTCGATACCGCAGTGATAGACCAGGGCATTCGCGAGCGTACCGCTCTCATGACCATGCGCAGGATGGCACACAAGGCCACGCTGCTTGGAGAGCACAATGAGATAGTCGTCCTCATAGCGAATGTCGAGCGGGATGGCCTCGGGAATCACATCGGTGGGATTGTGCGGCTCAGGCAAATCGACCGAAATGCGGTCACCGACGCGTACGGCATACTTTTTTGACAGACAAGTCTCGCCGTTCACGATTACTGCGCCGCCCTCGATCAGATGCGCGCAGGCAGAGCGCGTGGGACAGCCGTCGTTGGCACCCAGAAAGGCGTCGAGACGCTGGCCAGAGCAATCGTCGGCAACAAGAATATGGATGTCGGCCATTAACGCTCATTCCTTTCGCGAATCTTGCGGGCACGCTCCCCACGCTGCTTGGCTTTGCGCATGGCGCGGGCCTCATCACGGGCATTGAGCTCGGCGGTCGCATCGACCTCACGGGCAGCGGGGCTCAAGAACATGTATCCGAAGAGGGCGAGCACGACGCCCAAGGTAATGCCGATATCGGCCACATTGAAGACGGGGAAGTCGATGAAGGTGGTGGCAATAAAATCGGTCACGAAGCCAAAGGCCAAACGATCGATAGCGTTGCCGATAGCACCGCCCGCAACCATCGCCATGCCCACAACCTCAAGATGGGCAAGCTGGGGTGCACGAACGAGGTACACGGCAATAGCGATAATGACCGCCAACGCCAGCACGGCAAACGCGATGCCATGCCCCTCGCCCATACTAAAGGCAGCACCGATATTGCGGACAAACATAAAGTCGATGACACCGGGGATGACAGTCACATGCAAAGCTTCGCCCATGGCACGAACCGCAAGCTTGGTCAGCTGGTCAACAAGCAACACAACGAGCGCTACCCCACCAGCAACTCCCAACCGCCAACGCAAAGGCGGCGTCATATCCCCAGCACGACCCAAATCAATCCCCTACCCTCAAGATCATCGAATTACGTTTAATGCAAATCAATATCTTATATTGACCAGCAACGAAATAGCCGATGATTCGTTACCGACAGCGAAAACCCGCCAGAGCGAGCAAGGTGCCTTGAAGCAAGGCGGCATAGACCTTATGGTCATGCCGCCGAAGCTGAAAGGCAGATTGCCGCTCTGGCGGG
>ERZ779877.2949-NODE-2949-length-11677-cov-3.165548_pt1 | contig 11677 bp, 9 predicted proteins | sample MGYA00511556_ERZ779877 | MGnify/ENA primary metagenome ERZ779877 (study PRJEB29588, sample SAMEA2159338) | human gut metagenome | biome: human gut; feature: human-associated habitat; material: faeces | place: Denmark | collected 2008/2010 ... | reverse complement strand
AACAAGGATTTTACAAAAAAACCGTAGCGCATTTAACATTCGTTCTGCTACGCTGATTTTGTAAAACAAATATCAGGAAAAGGATAATTTATGGACATTTTTGACACGCTTACGATGCTCGGCGGCCTGGCGCTGTTCCTCTTCGGCATGAGTCTGATGGGGCAGGCGCTCGAACGGCGCGCCGGAGGGAAACTCCGCTCCCTTCTCGACAAAATGACCGGAAAGTCCATCGCCGGTTTTCTCACCGGTCTCGGCGTGACCGCCGTGATCCAGAGCTCTTCCGCAACGACCGTTATGGTCGTCGGCTTTGTAAACTCCGGACTGATGACGCTGCGCCAGTCGATCAGCGTTATTATGGGCGCAAACGTCGGCACGACCGTGACGGCGTGGCTTTTGAGTCTCGGCGACATTGACGGCACGAGCGTGCTCGTCCGCCTCCTCAAGCCGACCTCCTTTACCCCGATCCTCGCCGTGATCGGCATCGTCCTCTATCTTTTCTGCAAAAGCAGCCGCAAAAAGGATTCCGGCGTCATCCTGCTCGGCTTCGCCACGCTGATGTTCGGCATGGAGACGATGAGCGGCGCGGTATCGGGGCTGCGCAACGACCCTGTGTTCGTTAATCTCTTCCTTGCGTTCAAAAATCCGCTGCTCGGCGTGGTGGCCGGCGCGGTGCTCACGGGCATCATCCAGTCGAGCTCGGCTTCGGTCGGCATTTTGCAGGCGCTCTCCGCCACCGGCGCGGTGAGCTACGCCGCAGCGATCCCCATCATCATGGGCCAGAACATCGGCACGACCGTGACGGCGCTCCTCTCCTCCATCGGCACGAACAAAAACGCGCGCCGCGCCGCCGTGGTGCATCTGATGTTCAACGTCATCGGCGTCGTCGTTCTGCTCACGGTGTTCACCGTAGTGCGCGCAGCGCTCGCCCCGGCGCTGCTTGACGAGGCCGCGACCCGCTCCGGCATCGCCATTGCCCATTCGGCCTTCAACCTTCTCTGCACCGCCTTGCTCCTGCCCGCCGGGGGACTGCTTGAAAAGCTCGCCATCCGGATCGTGCCGGACAGCGGCGAGAAGGAACAGCGCGTGGAGCTGGACGAGCGCCTGCTCGCAACACCGGCGCTGGCGCTCTCCCGGAGCCGCGCCGTTGCCGCAGACATGGCCGAGCACGCCGTGCGCGCACTGAAGGATTCCCTCACCGCGATCGACAGCTGCTCCCCCGCTCTCGCCGAGAGGATCCGGCAGGACGAGGAGCTGTGCGACCATTACGAGGACATTCTCAGCACCTATCTCGTAAAGCTCAGCGCCGAGCAGATGGGCACCGCGGAAAGCGAAGAGGCCGCCGCGCTTTTGAAATCCATCGGCGATTTTGAGCGCATCTCCGACCACGCCGTCAACACGCTCGAATCCGCCGAGGAGCTGCGCGACAAGAATCTCACATTCTCTCCGAGCGCCGTCGCCGAATTTTCGGTGCTCTCCGGGGCGGTCAGCGAAATTCTCGATCTTTCCCTTGCGTGCTTAGAGAAAAACGACAGCTCCATCGCCGCCGAGGTCGAGCCGCTCGAGCAGGTCATCGATCAGCTCAAGGAATCGATGCGCACGCGCCACATCCGGCGTCTGCAGCAGGGCGGGTGCAGCATTGAGCTCGGCTTCATCCTCTCCGATCTTCTCACCGGTCTCGAGCGCACGTCCGACCACTGCTCCAATATTGCCGGGTGCGTCATCGATACGGCGCAGCACAATCTCAACCTTCACGAGTCGCTGCGCGCCACGCGTCTTGAGAGCTCCGACTTCATCCGCGAATTTAACCGCTACGCCCGCAAATACGCGCTTCCCGCGTCCGCGGCGGCCACTGACTGACTTTGTACTTTCTCTTGCTCCGGCAGCGTCGTTTTGTCCTTGTGACGGCGGCGCTGCTTCTTTTCGCGGATATTCGACGGGTTTCCCTTGCATTTATTCCCACCTTAATGGTATACTTATAATTGATATGTTTCCAAAGGAAGTGGTTCCCATCGCTATCACAAGTGCCAGTCTGCCCGCCAAACGGCGGATCCTCACCGTATGCGTAAAGCTGTTTCTGGAAAAGGGCTACAAGAGAACGACCGTCGCCGAGATCGTGCAGAAGGCGGATGTTTCCAACAGCACGTTCCAGAATATTTTCCGCGCCAAGGACGGCGTGCTCACCGAGCTCGTCGAGTTCATGTTCGACAACCAGTTCGGCATGGCCCGGCGCATTACCGACGCGGATCTTCCGCCGGTATTCGTCTATGCCGTGGAGACCGCCATCCAGCTCACGCTCACGGAGCTCAACGAGAACCTGCGTGAGATCTACATCGAAGCCTACACGCAGAACGAAGCCTCGGAGTACATCTTCCGCCAGACGGCGAAGGAGCTGCACGCCATTTTCGGCTCCTACCATCCCGAAATGACCGAGCGCGATTTTTATATCATGGAGCTCGGCTCCGCGGGCATCATGCGCGGGTACATGGCGCATCCCTGCTCGGAGGACTTCCCGCTTGAGGAAAAGCTCGACGCCTTCTTCCGGCTGAGTCTGGGCGGCTACGGCGTCCCGGCGGAGGAGATCGAGCGTGTCGTGCAGAAGATCCGCTCGCTCGACATCCGCGCCATTGCGCAGGGCGTCATGCAGCAGCTCTTCCACGCGCTGGAAATGCGCTACGCCTTTACTCTCGGCACACCCGAGACCGGCAATTAAGGTTCATAGGATACTATAATGCCGCCGGCATATCGCGATCTGCGATACGCCGGCGGTTTGTTACCAGCGGATATTCAGCTCCTGCTTGGCCGATTCGAGCCAGAGCGCCGAGGAGCGTCCGTCCGCGTCGAGACTGACTCCGACGGAGCATCCGCCGAGCCATGTTCCGTCGGAGCGCTTTATATACTCCGCGTAGCCGTAATTTGCCGTGTCATCGGAAACAAGACCAACGAGCCAGACGTGCGTATTGCCGTCCGTGTCCGTGTAGTCATAGCGGAACGCCTTCGTCGGCGAGAGCTCGCCGGTGATGTCGATCGACTCGTTATTGACGATGAAGATCATCCTGCCGCCGCGCTGCACGACCGGCGGCGTCAGATTTTCCGTGTGGAGACGCACCTCGTTGTAGCTTTCGCCGTTTTCGTCAATGCCGGTCGTGACCTCCATATTATTCCCCCAGCCGAAAACATGGCCGAGGATCAGTCCGCCGCGGGCATACGCTGTCACGGCAAGGCCGAGCGCCAGCACCGTGCAGGCGCAGACGAGCACGAGCCGCCGTCCCGGGCGGAAGGTTTTCCGCTCCGCCCCTTTTTCCGCCGTCAGCGAAACGGTATCCGGCGCGTGCAGCGTGCCGAACGCCTGTTTATAAAGTTCTCCGTTATTCATCCGTCCAAACCTCCTGTAACGCTTCTTTCAGCAGTCTGCGCCCCCGGGAAAGGCGCACCTTTACGTTTGCTTCCGTAATGCGCAGTATCCCGGCGATCTCCCGCACCGAGTAATCCTCATAGTAAAAGAGATGGATCACGATCCGGTACTTTTCCGGCAGCTTCATGACCTTTTCAAACAGGTCGCCCGCCTCCGGCGACGGAAAGGCGAGCGTTTCCGCATAATCCTCCAGCGGTACGCCCCTGCGCCGCCAGAAGGACATCGTCACATTTTTCGCCTTGTTGATCGCCACACGGAGCAGCCATGCGCGGATATGCTGCTCGTCGGCAAACTGCGTGTTTGTCGTGTGGTAGCGGATAAACGTATCCTGAACAACGTCCTCCGCATCCGCAGCGTTCGCGCAGACATTGAACGCCGCGGAAAAAATACTGTCCTTATACTTTTCCACGACCACGCTTGTCTCTGTTTTCATGCATGATTCCTCTTTCCGAAAGGCCCTTCATCAATAAAACAATCGAAGCATGCCAAAGGTTACAAACGGATTATACAGCAAATGTCCCGAAGAGGATTCTTCGGGACATTTAGTTTACATAATTATTATTCAGCCTTTGAGTCCGCCGGCCTGTAAGCCGGAGACAAAGTATTTCTGGCAGAGGATGAACACAATGAGCACCGGCACGAGGCTCGCCACAGACATGGCGAACACATAGCCCCACTGCGTGAACTGGTGCTGGCCGAAAAAGCCGGAGATGGCGATGGGCAGTGTGCGCTTGGCGTTATCGTTGATGACGGTCATGGCCCAGGTGAATTCCTCCCACGCGGTGAGGAAGTTAAATATGCTCACCGACGCGATAGCGGGACTGGCGAGCGGCAATATGATGCGGAAGAACACTGTGAATACGCTCCCGCCGTCGGCGTACGCCGCCTCGTCAAACTCGCGCGGGATGCTCTCGATGTAGCTTTTGATCATAAACGTGGAAAACGGGATGACCCACGCGACATAGAACGGGATGAGCCCCGCGAGGCTGTTCGTGATGCCGAAAAACGACGCGAGCTGAAACTGCGGGATGATGAGCGTCGTGCCGGGGATGATCATCATGCCGATGACAAGCGCGAAAAGGAGCTTTTTCCCCGGAAACTCAAACCGCGCGAGACAGTACGCGAGCGCCGAGGCGATGATCGCCGCAAGGACGATCGTAATGACTGCCACGACGACGCTATTGATGAAGTTGAGATAGAATTTCTCCTGCGCGAAGATGTACCGGTAGTTTTCCAGCGTGATCTCGCTAAGCTTCGGGAAAAAGTGCGGCGGAAACTCATAGAGCGCGCCGTTCGGCCGGAGCGACGTGGAGAGCATGTAGATCATCGGCATGACCGACACCGCGCCGCCCAGAAGAAGGAGAATGTAGCGGAGCGTGAGGCTCCAGCGGTTTTTTCTGCTTTTCATACCTCTCCCCTCCCTCAGTCGTTCTGGCGCTTCATGGCGCGGAACTGCAGGAACGCCAGGATCATCAGCGTGACGGCCACGATGAAGCTCAGCGCCGCGGCGTAGCCGAACTCGCCGGTGCTGAACGCCTTATAATACATCCACGTGAGCACCGTGTCCGTCTGGTGCATGGGCTTGCCGTCGGTGATCATTTTGATGGACGTGAACACGTTGAAGCCGCCGATCGTGAGCATGACGAGCGCGAAGAGGATCGTCGGGCGGATGCTCGGGAGCGTGATGTACCAGAACTTTTTCCATCCGGTGCAGCCGTCCACGTCCGCCGCCTCATAAAGCTCCGTGGGCACGGATTGGAGCGCTGCAAGGAACACCACAAGGTTCCAGCCCACGCCCTTCCAGATGCCGAGCAGCATGGCGACCGTGAGCCCGCCCCAGCGGGTATTCAGCCACGGGACATAGTCCTTCGTCAGGTGCAGCACGTTGCAGAGGAAATAGTTGAGCATGCCCTCGGTGTTGAATATGTACCGGAATACAAGTGAAACAATGACCCACGATGTGATGACCGGGATATAGTAGATGACCCGGAACGTCACCTGAAAGCGCGGGATGGAGTGGATGAGCACCGCCGCGAGAAGGCCGAGCGCCATCTGTCCCGGCACGGTGACGAGCGTATAGATGAGCGTATTTTCAAAGGCGATGAAAAACGTCTCATCGCTCAGTACCGCCTTATAGTTCTCAACCCCGGCAAAGCTCTTTTGAAATACCGACCCGAGATCCCAGCGCAGAAAGCTCATAACGAAGAGCTTTACGATCGGATAGACCGTAAAGAGCGCGAAAACGATGATCCCCGGCACGAGCAGCGCCGCGAACTGGGCTTTATTTCTGCCGGAACGCAGCATCATGGCCATCCCTCCCCTGCGGAATACGGTCGCCCCGCCGCCAGACGCGGCGGGGCATGATAAAACTGTTGCGGAATACGAAGGATTATGCTAAATTTAGGCAAGCAGGCCGTCGATCGTGACCGCCAGCGCGTCGAGCGTTTCCTTCACGTCCGCGCCGTTGACGAGGATCTTCGTCATGGCGGTCGTGAGCTCGTTGTCGATCTCGGACCACGAAGCGACCGCGGGGCGGGCCTTCGCCGTGGTGATGGCCTCAAGGAACGGAGCGAAGGAAGCATTCTTCACGGTTTCGCTCTCGAGCGCCGTCTTGTTCACGGGGATCTGGCCGCACTTGGCCATCTCTTCCTCGGCAAACGGGCTCGTCATAAACTGCATGAACTTCCACGCGGCGTCCTTGTGGGAGCCGTTGAACATTGCGATATCCTCGCCGCCGAGCACGGAGATCGATCCGGCTTCCCCGGCGGGCAGCTGGCAGTTGCCGTAAGCCATGTCTGGATAGGCGCCCGCAAGCTCCGCGGTCTTCCACGGGCCTTCGAGAAGGAAGATATACCGGCCGGTGCCGAAGCCGTCGGTCATCGGGATATCACCGCTGTTGTAGCCGGAAAGCTCGCCGTTCTTCGCCATATCCGCGAGCATCTGCACGGCGGCGATCGTCTTTTCGCTGTTGATGTAGCCGCTGGCCTTGGTATTGTCCTCGTTCGTGATCTCGCCGCCGTTCGACCAGATGTACGGCAGGACGTTCCAGCCGGCGAGCGCAGGCTCGTTGAGACCCCAAACCGTCTGTCCGGCGCTGTTCTTCCCGGAGACCGCCGCGACGGCTTTCACAAATTCGTCCATCGTCGCGGGAACGGCGACGCCGGCCTCTTCGAGAGCCTTTTCGTTATAGAAGAGGATCTTCGTATTGGTGTTGAGCGCCATTGCGTAGTAGTGTCCGGAGACGAAGCCGGTGCTCATGGCGCTCTCCAGCAGATCGGCGGTGACGGAATCAAAATCGGCCATTTCCTCGTCGAGCGCGGTGAGAATGCCCATCTTCTGGAATTCGGGCACCCACGCGATATCCAGACGCGCCACATCCGGCAGCGTGTTGGACTGTGCACTGATGAGGATCTTATCATGGAGGTCCGCCCACTCGTGCGAGACGGCGTTGACCTTGATCCCGGGATTCTCTTCCTCAAATCGGGGGATGAGAACATTCATAAGAGTTTCGTTCTCCGCCGACTGGGCGCTGTAGTGATGCCAGAAGTTGATCGTAACGGGTTCGGTTTCTGCGCTGCCTGCCGCCGGTTTTTCGGTGGTCTCCGCCGGCGGAACGGGGCTGGTGCTCGGCGCTTCGTTCGACCCGCACGCAGTGAATGCCGCTAACATCATTGCTGCGAGAAGGAGAAGCGCCAGCATTTTCATGGTAGACTTCTTCATTTTCGTCCCTTCGCTTTCTTCTGATATATTTCCGCGGAGCACGGCGCAAGATCAACGGTGATCCCGCCGCTTTCCGAGGATACAGGTTTTCTGCCGCTGATGCGGGGCGTCCACGTCCCCTCGGCGGCGATTTTCGTTTTCACCGGCTCGCTCCCGGCGTTGAGGACGACAAGGCTTTCGTCCTCGCCGCACGTCCGGCGAAAGGCGTACACGTTGGAGGCATCGTCGCAAAGGCACATGCGGAAGTCCCCGCGGAGGAGGGACGGCGACTCCCGCCGTATGCCGATGAGTTTCCTGTAAAGGGCGAGAAGCTCTTTATCCTGCTTCTCCTCGTCCCACTCCATGGCGAGACGGCAGTCCGGGTCGTTGCCGCCGGAGAGCCCGACCTCGTCGCCGTAGAACACCGCGGGACAGCCGGGGAACGTCATCTGCAGCGCAGCGGCAAGCGCGTGCCGCCGCTTGTCGCGGCAGAGCCAGCGGAAGCGCTCGGTATCGTGGCTGTCGAGCGGGTTATAGAGCCGCAGCGCCGTTTCCCACGGATAGAGCGATAGCATCCGGTTGAGCCGGTGATCGAGCTCCGCGGGCGATATCCGATCCTTTGCGAGCCAGTCCGCGGCGGCGTCCCGGAAAAGGTAGTTCATTGCGCTGTCGAGCCGGTCGGGGGCGAGCAGCCGGTGCGCGTCCGCCCATGTTTCACCGAGCAGAAGCACTTCCGGGTTTTCCTTTTTGATCGCGTCGGAGAAGTGCTCCCAGAACTGCGTGGGCGCTTCGTCCGCCACATCCAGCCGCCAGCCGTCGATGTGGAAATTGCGTATCCAGTACTTGCCGACCGTGATGAAATAATCCCTCGCTCCGGCGTCCGCCAGATTGATCTTCGGCATCCATTTGTAGTGGCCGACGCAGTCGTAATTTTCCAGCTTTTCGTTCACCGGGAAGCTCTGCGGGAAAAACCAGGAGGCATAGCCGGAGCTTTCGCCGTTTCGCACCACATCCTGAAACGGCGGCCAGTAGTACCCGCAGTGGTTGAATACGCCGTCGAGCAGCACCCGCAGCCCGAGCTTGTGGGCGCTGCGGACAAGCTCCGCGAGATCGTCCTTCGTGCCGAAGGCGGGATCGATGTCGAAATAATCCACAGTGTCGTACTTGTGGTTGGACGGAGCTTTGAATATGGGCGTGAGATACAGGCACGTTGCGCCGAGATCGCGGATGTACCCGAGCTTTTCGATGATACCGCGAAGATCGCCGCCCTGGAAGTTTTCCCGCGTCGGCGGCGCGCCCCAGCGCTCCGCGCCGGGCGGATCGTTTGACGCCTCGCCGTTTCGGAAGCGTTCGGGGAAGATCTGGTAATACACCTGCTCCGATGCCCAGTCCGGCGCGCGGAACGCATCCGTCGGGTTCGGCCAGAGGAATTCAAAAAAGTTTTCCCCGTCGTCCGGCGCCGAAAAGCCGTTTTTGCCGAGCCGGACGGTCTCGCCGCCGCTTCGGAAGAGCAGGGCATAGCGCGTGTAGGCGGAGATGCCGTCCGTTTGGATAACCGCCCGGTAATGATCGAGATACGCATCGCACAGCTCCCGCTTCACGGGCATGCGGCAGCTCAACCGCTCCGTTTCATACCGCGGCCACCAGACGAGCGTGACGCTATCCATGTCACCCCGCGCGGTGCTCAGCGAGACGGTCAGCTCGTTTCTGCCGCGGGGGTATATGTGGTCTTCGGTGTTGCGAAATCGGATCGCCGCAAGATTCAACGGCAGCGCCTCCCCTCTTTATTTTTTCATGGTGGAGCCGCGCTCGATCACCTTCGTCGTGATCTGCGACCGGCTCGCGCCGAAATCGGGCTTTTCCATCTGCCGGAACAGCGTTTCGGCGGCGATCCGCCCGAGTTCAAACGTATCGACATCCACCGCGGAGATCGGAAGCTCCGCCATTTCCGTGACCTCGGTATTGTCAAAGCACAATATGCCGAGCCCTTCGGGAACGCGGATGCCGAGCTCTCTCGCGCCGCGCAGCGCGGCGAGCGCCATTTTATCGTCGCAGCAGATCACGGCATCGGGCGCAGCGGCGCTCGTAAAGAGCGTTTTGAGATAGAGCTTCGTTTCATCGAATGCCGCAGCGGGGCTGACACGGTAGACCGGATCGGGCGTCAGTCCGGCGCGGGCAAGCTCCGCGCGGTAGCCGTCGAGACGGTCGCGCGTGAAAAGCTCCTTATCCCCGCGCGTGAGAAAGCCGATGCGCCGGTAGCCCTTGCCGAGAAGATACCGCACGGAAGCCGCGCCCGCCTGTTCGTTGGAGATATCCACCCAACTGATCTTACTGCCTGCGTGCTTCACGCGGCCAAGGACAACGAATGGAAAGGACATCTCCTCCACGAGTTTTACGATCGAGCTTTGGAGCAGCGACACGGGAAGCACAAGACCGTCGATCTTCTTGCTCAATATCAGCTTTTCGAGCGAGCCCATACCGCCGCGCTCGTCGTTAGCGCTCGTGATGATGAAGTTGTAGCCCTTTCGGTGCGCCGCCGTTTCAATGCCGAAAACGGTGTTGTTGAAAAAACGGTTGGCATAGGAGCGCGTGTCGGAAACGTTGACGGCGATGGCGATCGCGCGGGCGCTGCCGCTGGCAAAGCTGCGGGCAATATCGTTGGGAACGTATTTCAGTTCTTCCATCGCGCGGTAGATGCGCTCGGTCGTTTCCCCGGAGATCGGCGCGGATTTGTTGATGACGCGCGACACCGTAGACGCCGAAACACCGGCCAGCTTCGCCACATCCCGTATGGTAGCAGACATGGTTCGCCCTCCTTCCCGCATTTATGCAACCGTTTGCATATCTGGCCGCAAAGCGCCCTTTTTCCGCCGGAAGACGATGGTGTATCTCCGGAAATTCAAAGAAAAAAGGTCATGCAACCGTGTGCATTCTCATGCTATCACAGGGGCAAAAGAGCGTCAACGCTGTTGCATGAATGTTGCACGCGGCCCAAAAGGTTCGGCAGTTCCGCTAATTTTTCCGCCGTATTTTATGGCAATCCGCCATCTCCCGGATGTGCAAAGCGGCAGAGCCATGGCGTCCATGGCTCTGCCGCTTTTATGTGCTGCGGAATCCTGTTCTTATAAATACCGGCCGGTGATGCTGTTTTCATCGGCCCGGATCTCCTGCGGCGTTCCGGCCGCCACGATGCGTCCGCCCGCGTCACCGCCGCCGGGCCCCATATCGATCACGAAGTCCGCGTTGCGGATCACGTCGAGATCGTGCTCGATGACGATAACGGTCGCGCCGTTATCGAGCAGCGCCTGAAAAACGCCGAGCAGCACCCGAACATCGAGCGGGTGCAGACCGATGGACGGTTCATCGAACACGAAAACGGAATCCGTCTGTGTTTTGCCGATCTCGCTGGCCAGCTTCAGCCGCTGCGCCTCGCCGCCGGAGAGACTGGGCGTTTCCTCGCCCAGCGTGAGATAGCCAAGACCCAGCTGCCGGAGAATGCCCAGCTTCTGGCGGACGGCTTTTCGGTCTTTGCAAAATTCCATGGCGCTGTTCACGTCCATGTCCATGAGCTCCGGCAGAGAAGCGCTCGCCCCCGCCTTATTCGTGAGCTTTACATCGTAGGTCTTGCGGGCATACCGTGAGCCGCGGCAGTCCGGACACGGGATATTTACGTCCGGCAGGAATTGAACGTCCAGACTGACAACGCCCGTTCCGTCGCATCCGGGGCAGCGCAGGGCGCCGGTATTGTAGGAAAAATCGCTCGCCTTATAGCCGCGCTCCTTTGCGTCGGCAGACTGCGCGTATATTCTGCGCAGCTCGTCGTGTATGCCCGCGTAGGTGGCAACCGTGGAGCGGACGTTGATCCCGATGGGCGCGGCATCGATGAGCTTGATGTGCGCGATGCCCTCCGCGTCAATGCCGCGGATGTGCTCCGGCAGTGTCTTGCCGTTGATGTGCGCATCCAGCGCGGGGACGAGGCTTTCCAGCACCATTGTGGTCTTGCCGGAGCCGGACACGCCGGTGACGACGGTGAGCCGCCCCTTGGGAAAACGCACCTCCAGCGGTTTCACGGTATGGATCTGTGCGGTCGAAAGACGAATGGCGCCGTTGGCAAAGAGCTCTTCTTTCCCCGCGCAGCACCGCAGCCTTGTTTCCGCCGTCCCGGAGAGGAACGGTCCGATCTGGGAGACGGGGTTTGCTTCGATCGCGGGGATCGTCCCTTCGGCGATGACATAGCCGCCCTTCGCGCCCGCCTCGGGCCCCATTTCGACGATCCAGTCCGCTTCTTTCAGTATCTGCGTGTCGTGGTCCACGAGGATCACGGAGTTTCCGTCCGCAACGAGATCGTGCATCACGCCGGTCAGCCCCACGATGTTCGAGGGATGCAGCCCGATGGACGGCTCGTCCAGCACATACAAAACGCCGGTCGTACGGTTGCGCACGGCGCGGGCCAGCTGCATCCGCTGCCGCTCACCGGTGGAGAGCGTGGACGCCGAGCGATCCAGCGTCAGATAGCCAAGCCCCAGATCCATCAGCCGCTTTGCCATGCTCTCAAACGCTTCGCAG
>ERZ779877.2946-NODE-2946-length-11683-cov-6.757224_pt1 | contig 11683 bp, 20 predicted proteins | sample MGYA00511556_ERZ779877 | MGnify/ENA primary metagenome ERZ779877 (study PRJEB29588, sample SAMEA2159338) | human gut metagenome | biome: human gut; feature: human-associated habitat; material: faeces | place: Denmark | collected 2008/2010 ... | reverse complement strand
ATTATATAATATATATAGAAAGTTAAGGAAAGGAAGTTTTGAGTTATGATTATTGCTTCTGCAATCAAGTTTACTCCTCACTTTGGTGAATATCCTGTCGTGATTCGCGGGAAGCGCCATGCAGATTGCTTAGAAGAGGCTTTTAGTATGGGTTATGAGTGGGATAAAGAAGAGTTAGTTCAAGGCTTCTTTACAGACGATGGAAGATTTCTTGATAGATATGATGCGAAGATTGAGGCTCGCAAATGTCGTCAATTAGTCGAAGATGATGATAGATATAGAGAGCTTTTTAGCGAAGATATTTGGCCTGAATAAAGGCTAAATTTGCGTCCGTGGCCAAGTTGGTAAGGCACCTCACTTTTAATGAGGGAATCGGGAGTTCGAGTCTCCCCGGACGCACCATATGCAGGATTAGTGTCAGCGGCTAGCACGTCTGCCTTCCAAGCAGAAAGGGCCGGTTCGAATCCGGTATCTTGCTCCAGCGCACATTGGGAAAGCCCGCGCCCTCTTGTGTGGCCAAATTAAAGACGGACTGGGTGAGAGTAACAGCTCCGGTTAGTTACCGTGAATAGACTAAGGTATGGTTTCGAGTACCTCTTAACCAGAAAAGCTCGGCGACTAGCAGACGAAATATGCTCGTTAGGCCTTTCCTGAAACGAACATGGAGTGGCGGCACAATCCTTGTCGAAGAGTGGTGCTCATGGGTATTATATGCAACCATAGCTCAGTTGGTAGAGCACAGTGCTGATAACGCTGGGGTCGCAGGTTCAATCCCTGCTGGTTGCACCAATATAAGGTGGTCGGTTAATTGGCTAAACCAATGGTCTCCAAAACCATGACTGTGGGTTCGAGTCCCACCCATCTTGCCAATATTATGAGAGGAGACTACTCATGGCTGCTAATTATATCGAAGTCAGAGATATGGTAACTCGCGGAGACAATGGTATCAATAAATATTGTATTATTGCTTGCGATGGATTTTCTTTTGAGGATTATCCAACATATGCAGTTAGCTATGAGGATGCCATTGTTAAAATTGGAGAAATCAATAGTGCAAGTATGCAAAGAGTGATGGAAGTATATAACTATCAAGAAGATATTGAAGAGCAGCTCCGTGAAACAAGAGCGTGGAGGATTTGAATGAAGTTTTATACTTCTTATTTCTATCAAATCCGCAATTTTACTCCTAATATGATACCTCTTTCTACTGCTTGCGGCGATCCCTTATGGTTTCATAAGGGCATGGGTAACGATTATACTTTCTTTGATAAAAATGGAGTTATCAATGGATTAAGAGCTGAAATGCTTCATCCAGATAATTCTTGTTCTGGATTATGTGGAGGCATGGCTTGTCCAGAAACTCCAGATAATTGCTTATTTCTTCAAAGATATAGAACTCAACTATCTAAAGTTAATTTTATAGACTTTCTTGAGAGATGCGATAGAATAGCAAGAATTATCCAATCGGCTAATAATTTTGAAGGAGAACCTATTATTGTTCTTATTGTCCATGAAGCAATCAATAATCCCTGTTCTGAAAGAAAAGTATTACAGGAATGGATGATGAGTCATGGTATTCTTTGTGAAGAGTTACCATATAAAGGTAAGCAGTTTAAGGGATTTTAGTAAGCCCCGTTAGCTCAGCTGGAAAGAGCAACCGCCTTCTAAGCGGTAGGTCATTGGTTCGAGTCCAATACGGGGTACCATACGGGTCGTTAGCTTAACAGGCAGAGCAGTAGGTTGAAGCCCTACGGGACGAGGTTCGAGTCCTCGATGACCCACCAGCCGAGAAATCGGCAGACATTTTAATTTCATTACAAAAGACCCTCTATGGTTATAGAGTCTAGAGTTCGATTCTTTCTGCAATAGATAGAGGGTCGCTATATGGGGCCGTAAAGGTTTCGACGGGGCATTGAAGGATTAGAGTTCACGGGTAAGCATACCGCCTCAAGGAGCAAACAAAATTAACTGACAACGATTATTTCGAGAATCATCTTGCGGCTTGAGCTTTGCTTGTCGCTTAACCCTTGAGTTTCTTTGTTTACTCTCTTAAACAAAGTGGTGGAGGTAAACCAGTACGTATTTCGGAGTGAGGTTGTTAAAGCCTATCCCACTTAATGGATAAAGTTTAACTATCGTGTAAGTAAACTTTAATTATATAGGTGTTTCGGACGCGGGTTCGACTCCCGCCGGCTCCACCAAACAAGAGGAAAGGAAGTTTATGATGGAGATTGAAAGAAAGTGGATTCTTCAAAGAGTTCCAACAGAGTTTCGATTAGTTAGAAATTCTCAGGTAGAGCAATTCTACGTTTCAACAAGTCCTGAAGTGCGCTTGAGGCACAATCCCGCAAGCAACGAACCTTTTAGGATTACAATTAAAGGTGAAGGGACTCTATCAAGAGAAGAGATTGAAACAAAAGTCTCTGAAAACTTCTATAATCAAGTCAAAGAGTTTGTAGGTAAACCTCCAATTAAGAAAGATTATTCTATCTTTAATTGCGGCGGATATCCTCTAGCAGTATCAGTCGTGGATGATGGAGCTTTTATCTATGCAGAAATTGAGTTTGAATCGGAAGAGCAGGCCCGCGACTTCCAACTTCCTATTGATGATGCAGTCGAAGTAACTGAGAATACAGAATATAAGATGAAGAATTATTGGTTACGCACTCGTAACTAAATTATAGGCTCATTCAGCAAATATCGCTTATTAAGCACCTAGCTGTTAACTGGGAAGAAAAAAAGAGCCTAGTATATGCGCCAGTAGCATAATGGAAAGTGCACAGGGCTACGGACCCTGGTTTGTGGGAGTTCGAATCTTCTCTGGCGTACCATATGCAGGAGTGGTCGAGTCTGGTTTATGGCGCTCGCCTAGAAAGCGAGAGGCGGCTAATAACCGTCCGTGGGTTCAAATCCTACCTCCTGCGCCATTTAGAAGGGCTATACTTCGAGGTACCTTTCGAGGACTAGGGCAACGAAAGTAAAAATAAAGTCTCTAGGATGTTTTTCGGTATCAGTACACAACCGACATAGAGCAAGGGTTTGGGGTCAGTGCCTCTATATAGCAGTTGAGGAAACGATAAGGACCATGCATGGAAATACGCGGAAGTGCAGAAAACCCCAATAATATCCGGGTGTAGTTCAGTTGATTAGAACGCGTGATTTGGGATCACGAGGCCGTGGGTTTGAGTCCCACCACTCGGACCACCTCGCTTAAAGGCGAGGATATGTATCACTCCTTTCCTATATACAAGACTCAATACAGCAAATAAGTATTTAACATACTTGTAGGTAGCATCTGGTTAATGCTAACATTGCTAGGAAGTATTTCTCTTACAAGGGAGCCGAGAAATATGGAGCCTTTAGGCAAGCCCTTTTGAGTCTAGTCCTTTAAAACTTTTGAAAATATTAAAAATAAATGATATAATATATATAGAAAGTTTGAGAAAGGAAGTTTATAAATGAAGAATAGTTATGTTGGTATGGGTTGCTTTTATCGCGCTAATCCTTATGGTCTTGTTAAGACTGTATGTCGAGCCATTGATGCTATTTCTGGTGATGCGGTAATTGCATATGTAAATGTTGGCAAAGGCGGATGCGCCAGTGATGTTTTCATCATGCCTGAAACTGAGTTTATGAACATCTTTCTTTAAGGAGTTGGTAAAAATGATTTTTAATTATAGTATCGGCCCTGAAGATGAGGACGAAATTGATGAATTTGCTCCCGCAGAGGGAGAAAATGAGGATATGAGAGGTTAATTTTTTAACCTCTCTTCATATGCGAGGTTAGCTCAGCTGGTAGAGCGAGGCCATTACAAGGCTTAGGTCATGGGTTCGAACCCCTTACCTCGTACCAATAAGACACATACAGCAAATTCTTCTTATAGAAGATTGCAGGTTCGAATCCTGTAGAAGCCGATTGGCTTTTAGGCGGAATGGTTTACGCACTTGATTGAAGATCAAGCTCTATTTGTGTCTTGTTTTATAGCGGATTGGTGTAATGGTAACACGCGGGACTTTGACTCCCTCGTTAGAGGTTCGAGCCCTCTATCCGCTGCCATATACCGTCTTAGTCTAATGGCAAAATCTTCGGCTCTGACCCGAATGTTGGTGGTTCGAGTCCATCAGACGGTGCCATACTCCTATAACCATCAGCGCTTTCTTAGTTGAAAGACATAACCCGCTTGTGGGTAAAACGCAAGCAGTCTTTAAATAGACGACACTCTGAGATGGCAGAGATATAGGAGAGTCAGGATGTAGGATTGAAAGCGTCCACCATTTAAAGAGTGGCGGGTAGACCTGCAGGACTCGCCTTTGGCGTAGTAGCACACTGACAAGGTTCACGATTAACCTTACCCAAAATCGTTTTTATAATTTAATAAAGGAGGTAAGAATATGAGAGGTTGTCCTTAGAATTGTACCGTTTGTGAGTTTGAAAGCTCTTGTGATAGCGGTATGTATATGGATGGATGCAGATTTTATCCTCCGATAAGAAGAGTATCCATTACTAAAGCAATTATCACTTCTTTGAAGGAACTATTTAAGTAATGAACTTAAATAGTTCAGAGGCTTAACGGCCAATTTTATATGGGGAGTTAGCTCAGTTGGTAGAGCGCGTTATAGTTGGGTCTTGACAAAGACCATAACAGCAATCGTACTTTGCTTAGGGTGCACGATACCGCAGGTTCGAGTCCTGCACTCCCCACCGATTATGCCGGAAATACTTTCATTCGCCGGGGAAGAAGAAGAAGAGAAAGGTGAGAAGCACAACTCAGCATAAAAATGTGCAATATGCGGGAGTGGCGGAACCGGTAGACGCCACGGACTTAAAATCCGTTGAGCTTGGCTCGTGAGGGTTCGAATCCCTTCTCCCGCACCAAATATGGGCCAGTAAACTGTTAAAGTAGGCAGTCCAGTCTGTAAAACTGGCGCTTTCGAGCTCGAGTGGGTGCGATTCCCTCCTGACCCACCATATATAACAATAGGAAAGGAAGTAAATAGATGAATATTGTAAATGCTGGCGCTCGCTATCAAGTTTATGGCGAAGATGTCCAGACATATAAAGAGCTTCCGGTTGCAACTTATACGATTGGCTATCATCCTCAAATGGGATTTTGGCTAGTTAAACATACTAATCTTGAGATTAATGAAGAGCGTATTTATGGTTCTCACTCAAGACGAGTAGACAAGATTTTTAAATCTTTTGATATTAGTGATAGAAACTTCGGAGTTATCCTTTCTGGCAAGAAAGGAATTGGTAAATCTCTACTTGCTCGTATGATTGCGGACCGGGCGATTGAGCGAGGTCTACCGGTCATTATAGTGGACACCGCAATTCCAGGTATCAGTAACTTCTTAGGTTCTATTGACCAAGAAGTAGTTATTATCTTTGACGAGTTTGAAAAGACTTTTGCTAGAATTGGTAGCGATAACCCCGATCCGCAAGTAGAGATGCTAAGTCTGTTTGATGGAACAGATAATGGTAAGAAACTTTTCATTATTACTTGTAATGATACCAGAAAATTAAATGAGTTTCTTATTAATCGCCCTGGTCGTTTCCATTATCATTTTGAAATTGGCTGTCCTACAAGCCAAGAGGTAAGAGCTTATCTTGAGGATAAACTCGGTGGAAATTATCAAGAGGAGATTGAGAAAGTAGTTAAGCTGTCTCAGATGGCCGATATTACTTATGACAGCCTACGTGCTATTGCTTTTGATTTGCGGCAAGGCTACCCTCTAGAGGAGACTCTTCTTGATTTGAATATCAACTATGAGAGAGATACTTATTTTGATATTACGGTTCGTCTTACTAATGGCTGGGCTTTAACTACATATAGTAAGAAGATTGATCTTTATAGTAGAGAAGATGAAGTTGTCGTCTTTTACAAGAATGACATTGGAGGTAGAATTTTCCTTCGCTTTAATCCTAATAAAATCCGACTAGTAAACAATGTTCTGACACTAAAAGGAATTGATGCTAGTGTTGATTGTGATTGGGACTGTTGGGATGGTAAAATGTCCGATGAAGAGGCAGAGAGAGAGCGAAAGAATTTCAACGATAATGTCAGAGTAGAGAGTGCGACTTTCACTAAAGTTATGACATATAACGTCAGCAAATATGTTGATGTTTAAATTTAAGGAGCGAAAGCTCCTTAATATAGCAGCTAGGGCAAGCGGTTAAGCCACGGCCTTCATACGGCTTGAGGACTGAGTTCGACTCTCAGAGTTGCTACCATTCATCGTTGCAGCGATGTTTTTATATATATTCATTTATAAGTGTATATGTATAATCCAAGATTCTGCAAAATCTTGGATGGGCAGAGCCTCCAACTTTGTTGGAGGCTTTTTTTTTATGCCTAGGTTCGTCATGCTCCGAGTTTTATTGCACACAGGCCCAGCATTTTTTCTTCCAAAACAGCTAAGGTCAATTTACTTTAATATTTTTATCCATAATGCTATATACAATATGAAGAAAAATATTTTCAATCCTTAAAGAAAGGAGAAGCTTATATGATTATAGTAGGAAAAAATACTAATAATAAGCCTTTTTATGGAATGACAGAATTTTTATGTGATTATACTACTGATGTAGCGAATTTACCAACTAATAGGGCTGCTGGTAGTATTGCAAGAGTTATAGAAGATGGAAGTGTTTACATCCTAAATTCAGAAAAACAGTGGATTTTGTAGCCTAAAAATAGTGGCGGCGGAGACACTCCTATAGATACCATTATCTATGATGGTGGAACAATAACTTAAAGGAGGAAAGTATCTTGGCTGATGTAATTTATAAAACAATTTTTCAGCTCAAAAGAGGAGAATCTTCTGCATGGAGAAACTTAAATCCAATTCTAGCCGCAGGCGAACCTGGTTTTGAATTAGATACAGGTAAATTAAAGATAGGAAATGGAACTACATCATGGAATGATTTAAATTATATTAATAGTAATTTAGTCAGCGTCGATGTAGACAATCAATCTATTATTATAGATGGATTAGGACAATTATCATTAAATGGTTTTGATAATGCCGAAACTGGACAATCTATTAGAAAAAATTCTTAGGGAATATTGGAATGGTATACTCCATCAACAGAAGATAATGAAGCAATAAGAAAGATTTTCCTTGGAGAAGATTCTTTATTGCCAGTAGAAGAAAATACTGTGCATATTCCTATTGCTACAAATACTTCAATTGGGCTAATTAAAGGTAGTAATGAAATTAATCAAATTGGATTATCGCCTAATGGAACTGGGATTATTAACTCCATAGGAGTTGATAAAATTATAGATGTAGAAGGTTACACTTTAATATTAAATGGTGGAACCGCGAATATTTAAAGGAGGAAAACAAATGGCTGAATTAAAAACTCGAATCCAATTACGTCATGACACCGATGAAAATTGGCAAGCAGTAAAAGATACTCTAATTCCATTAGCTGGAGAAGCTTGCTTAACAATTGACGGTGCGGATAAAGGTAAGATAAAATATGGCGATGGAACTTCAACTTGGGGATAGCTAGAGTATTCTGGTGGAAAAGATATCCTTGAAGTTGATTCTGGTATTGTAAAATTTGATAATGATTTTACTTTTACTTATGCTTTTGGTAAATATACTCCAGACAGTTCTGGCCAAGTAGAAGTTCCAGCAACTGGTAAAACTTTAGACAGCTTATTATTAGACGCATTCGCTGAAGAGAAAAATCCTACAGTTACTCAACCCAGTGTTAGTGTTTCTTCTAGTCAAGTAAAAGCTTATGAAGCAGGTACCAACGTCACTCCTAGTTACAATGCTTCTTTAAACAAAGGATCTTATCAATATGGTCCAGACACTGGAATTACTGCAACTAGTTGGAATGTTCAATTTAATGAAGAAACTTTAACCACAGCTAGTGGAACATTTTCTTAGATTCAGGTTGCAGATGGAACTAATTTAAGAATCACCGCAACTGCACAATACGGAGATGGAGCAATTCCTGTGACAAATCTTGGCACTCCAAAAGAAGAACTTAAAATTGTTGCAGGCTCTAAATCTGGTCAAACTGGTTCTATTACTGGTTATCGCCAAATTTTCTATGGTGTAAATAATTCTACAGAGCCTTTAACTAGCGCCATTATTCGTGGATTAACTCCTGGTAATAAGGCAGCTTCTGCTACTACTATTAATAGCATTAAAGCTCAGGCTGATACTAAGAGAATTATTATTGCGGTTCCTCAATCTTCTGGATTGAAAGTTACTGCTGCCAATATTACTTCCAGCTTGAATGCTGATGTTACTTCGAGTTATGTAAAACAAAGTCCTGTTGAAGTTGAAGGTGCAAATGGATATCAAGCAGTACCTTATGATGTATTTGTTTATCAACCCGCTTCCATTGATCCAACTGAGGATCATAAGGTAGTAATTGGTAAGTAATTGGGAAGGGAGGAATAAATAATGGCTGTAATTAATAAAGATATTGCTTATATGGCGTTGCCTCTGAGTATTCGTAGAGGAAATCCTTTCCCTGTTGATGAATACTCTGTTTGGTATGACATGGGAGAATTGACAACTTATGCAACTACTAGTCCTGTAGCATATGTTGGTCAAATTGTCACTTTAGTTAATGAAGACGAAAATACCGTTGAAGCCTACATGATTCAAAATGCTGCTGGCAATTTGATGAAATTAGCTTCTACAACCGCTTCTGGCGATTTAACTGAAGATGTCCTTGAATTACAAGGAAAAGTTTCTAACTTAGAAGCTGTTGTTGGCACTAAAGGTGATGATAGCGGCATTACCGCAAATGACTTGTGGGCAGCTATCAAAGAAGTAAAGGCTGCTTATGAAGCTGCTGATACTACTATTAATGAAAAATTTGGTAATTATTATAATAAAACTGAAACAGATGGCAAGATTGATGAAAAAATTGCAACAGCTATTAGCACTACTTATAAACCTGCTGGTTCTACTACTTATGTTGGACTACCCGCGCCTTCCGCAGGCGAAGAGGGTAAGGTTTATAATGTAAGTGATGCTTTTACTACAGATGAAGACTTCGTAGAGGGAATTGGAAAAAGCTATCCTGCTGGAACCAATGTCGTCTGTATTGATTCTGATGATGCCGGTACTTACAAGTGGGACGTTCTTTCTGGTTTTGTAGATTTAAGCGCTTATGAGACCACTTCTTCTGTTGCGGGTAAACTTGCTAATAAGGTTGACAAGGTTGTAGGTTCTTCTCTTGTACAAGATACTCTAATTAGTAAACTGTCTGCTCTAGCCACTATTAACAATGTTAACTAGACTGACTTTAGTCTGTCTGATGGAACTCTTGCTCTCAAAAATATTGAAATGTCTAAAGTTAATGGTCTTGAGACAGCTTTAGAGGGAGTTATAACTGCCGTTCAAGTTAATGGCACTCCAATTCTTGCGGCTGATGGCACTGTTAATATAGGACTCGCGACCGCCAGTGCTGCTGGTGTAGTAGTAGGAAGCGCTGATGCTAATAAAGTTTCCGTTGGCGCAGATGGAACTATGGAAGTTAATAGCTTAAATATTAGTAAATTGGTTCAGACTCCTGGAGATGAATTAATTTTAAATGGTGGTACCGCTAATAGTTCCGTAGGCTAATTAAATAAAGAAATATTGGAGGTATTTTTTAATGGCTACTTTTAACACAAGAATTTCATTAAAATATGATACCTATGCGAATTGGCATGCTAACAATCCGGTTCTCCTAAAAGGAGAACTGGCTATTGTTGAAGTGCCAGCATCAACAGGTGCCGCACAAAATGAACCTACTTATTTATTAAAAGTAGGTAATGGCACTGATCATTTTGATGATCTAAAATGGATTTCTGGGCATGCGGCTGATGTATATTCTTGGGCTAAAGCTGCTACTAAACCAACTTATACAGCTTCTGAAATTACTGGTTTAGATGATTATATTTCAGGAAAAGTTCAAGATACTAATACCAAGTATCAAATTATTAAAAATGAAGATATGGGCTTTAAGCTTCAATCTAAAGAATTAAATGGAGAGTGGACAGATGTAAATGAAATTACTCTGACCGCTCCTGTATACACTCTTGATGAAGGTAGCACTAATGGTACTGTTGCTTTCAATGGAGAAGATGTGGCTGTTCATGGTCTAGGTTCTGCTGCCTATACTGAATCCAGCGCATATGACGCGGCCGGTGCTGCCTCTGGTGTTTAGACTGCTCTAACCGGTACTGCGGCAGACGCTTCCACAGTGAATACCATATATGGCGCTAAGAAGTATGCGGATGAAAAGGCTACCGCCGCTCAAACCGCTGCTGAAGGACATGCAGACGATTTAATTGCGGCTTTAGATAGTGATGGTCAAACTGCTGGAACTGGTGAAGTAATTAGCGCAGTTTCTCAGGCTGCCGGAGTTATTACCGTTTAGAAAAAGATTCTTGCTGAAGCTGATATTCCAGCTCTTACTACTGCCAAAATAACCGGACTCGATACAGCTCTTGCTGGAAAATAGGATACCTTAGTCTTTAATACGGCTTATAACGCCAGTTCGAATAAAGCCGCTACCATGGCCGATGTTAATAATGCCGTTTCCGGACTTTCTGGTGCCATGCATTACGTCGGTGAGTCTACTACAGATCCAGCTGGTGGTACTGCTACTGTTGAAGGACATGAAGACTGGGTCTCTGGTGACGTCGTAACTTATAACGCGAAAGAATATGTTTACGATGGTGAGGATTGGCGTGAACTTGGCGACGAGTCTAGTTTTGCCGTAAAAGGCTCTATCGTTGACGCTGATATTGCTGCTGGAGCTAATATTGCTCAAAGCAAGATTGCTGGTCTTGAAGCCGCTCTTGCTAGTAAGGCGACTCCTGCGAATATCACTAGTGCTATTCAGGCTCTGGATATGGCTAGTGTTAGTGTTGCCACCGGCAATAAGATTACAGCCATTGAAGAAGTCGATGGCGTTGTCAGCGTAACAACTGGCGCTATCGTTGCTGGCGACATTCCTGAGCTTCCTCAGAGCAAGATTACCAATCTAACTACTGATCTTGCTGCTAAGGCCGATGCTACTACTGTAACTGCTCTTGATGGACGCGTTGATGCTCTTGAGACTGCTATTGGTGAAGGCGGTTCTGTTGGATAGCAGATTACTGATGCTATTAATGAATTAAATAAGGGCGATTCCGTTACTCCTAACCAGTTCGTAACATCTGTTGCTCAAGTCAATGGTATTATTAACGTTACTCGCTCTCAACCAACCATAGCCAATATCAGCGGACTTCAAGATGCTCTTGATGCCAAGGCCAATAATGCTGCTTTAGCTACTGTTGCAAAAACTGGAAAAATTGATGATTTAACACAAACTGCTATAATTATTTTCAATTGTGGAAGTTCTAGTGAAGTAATGTAATTTTAAAATAATATAGCCCATAATAATTATGGGCTATATTTATTTTTAAGGAGGTAATTAAATGGTAACTTTTGATAGTAGAATTCAATTAAAGAGAGATACAAGTTCTAACTGGACTACTAATAATCCAATTTTATTAGAAGGTGAATTGATTATTGTAGAAACAAACGCAGGAGATATTCGTTTTAAAATTGGTGATGGTACTAGCCATTATTTATAGTTACCATTTACCGATGAAAAATTATTAAATACTGTAACTTGGGGAAGTTTTTCTCAATTAATTTAATTTTGCAAAAA
>ERZ779877.2944-NODE-2944-length-11691-cov-3.034634_pt1 | contig 11691 bp, 11 predicted proteins | sample MGYA00511556_ERZ779877 | MGnify/ENA primary metagenome ERZ779877 (study PRJEB29588, sample SAMEA2159338) | human gut metagenome | biome: human gut; feature: human-associated habitat; material: faeces | place: Denmark | collected 2008/2010 ... | reverse complement strand
CGTCCTTATAAAGGCCCACTTGTGTAAAGGGGTCCGGCGTAGCCGTCTGGGGGATTGTCGGGGCAACAAAAAACGCTACTAAAAACGACAATCCCTCCGTCATTTTCTTACGAAAATGCCACCTCCCTTTGCACAAAGGAGGCATTTATAAGGTCATCTGTTTTGCCGTAAAAATACCCAAAGTCCCCAACCCACGATGCTCACAAAAAGGAGAAAACAATGAAAAATCTGGTTTACGTCGCTTCGTGCGCCGACGACGGCGGCATATATACTTACGAATGGCATAAGGGCGAAATGACGCTTTCGGTAAAAACGCCTGTTTATCGCCCGATGTATATCGCGAACGAAGCGGGCAAGACTTACGTCATCACCGAGGGCGACGAGAAAAAGAGCAAGTTCGGCACGTTCTTTTCGTTCGATAACCTCGGCGGCACGCTTACGAACAAGTCCGAGGAACGCTCGTGCGAGGGCTACGCCACTTGCCACTTGTCGGTAGCGGACGGCGAAGCTTACGCGGTCAATTACATCTCTGGCAGCGTAATTAAGTTCCCGGGCGGCAAACTCGTTACGCACCGCGGCAAGGGCGTTCACCCTACGCGTCAGACCGCCGCGCACACGCACATGGCGGCGGTTACTCCCGATAAAAAATTCGTGCTGGTTACCGACCTCGGCTTGGATACCGTGTTCACTTACGACCGCGACCTTAATTTCGTGTCGAGCGCGAAAGTCCCGGCGGGCTACGGCGCGCGCCACCTCGCGTTTTCCCCGGACGGCAAGTACGTTTACTGCGTGAATGAACTGGTTTCGTCCGTGTCTGCGTTCGGCTACGAGGACGGTAAACTCTCGTATATCGATACGACCTTATGCCCGGTCGAAGCCGAGAAAAACACCGCCGCGGCGATACGGCTGAGCGCCGACGGCAAAACGCTGTATATCTCCAACCGCGGCGAAAACACGCTCGTTTCGTTCGCCGTCGACGGCGCGAGCCTTACGCAGAAACAGAAAATAAGTTGCGGCGGCGATTTTCCGCGCGACTTCGCGCTCACGCCTTGCGGGCGGTATATCGTCTGCGCCAACCAGTACACGAACGACCTCACGATTTTCTCGCTGACTTCCGGCAAAATGCGTTTCGTTTCCCGCGTTCCCGGTATCGAAAACCCGCTCTGCGTTACCTTCTTAGAGGTTGAGTAGCGTAAGGGGGGGTAATAAAAGTTCCGTGTAGGGGATCCTCACGGTCGCTTGCGCTCGCCCGAGGTTTGACGGTAAAAAACGGAAAGTGCGCGTTATAATTTAAAATAGACCGCGCAGTCAAACTTTCAGAACGTCATCCTGAGCCGCAAGTCTGCCCTTGACTATAATAAGGGCAGACTTGCGGCGTGAGGATCCCCCGCATAGAACGAGTAATTAGCCGTATATCCCCGGTATCGGGACAAAAGAAAAGCGGCGTTCTCGGCTGACCGATACCGGGATGGCGGTCGCTACGCTCCCTTGGTCGGCAAGCCGACCGCGAACAGCGCCTATCGGCGCGTTCGATCCCACGAGCGGACTACGAAAAGAAAAGAACACCCGTTCGGGTGTTCTTTTCTTTTGGAGCTGATACCGGGATTCGAACCCGGGACCTCGTCCTTACCAAGGACGTGCTCTACCTGCTGAGCCATATCAGCACAAGATATGTCGTAATTATTTAGTTTTTCCGGTCCCGCGGGACCTCGTCTGCCTGCCGCGATTATAAATCGCGTCCGCTTTGGCTAAAAACAATTCACCGAATTGTTTTTACGGCACTGCGTGCCGCCGCGTCGCGCCAAGGACGTGCCTTTGCCTCTGAGCCATATCGGCAAAAATAAAATTGCCTTATATCAAACGCAAATCGTCTGACACAATCGGTATTATAGCGCAAAACGAAATTTTTGGCAAACGTTTTTACTATGTTTTTTAAAATTTCGATTTTAATTGCGAATTTGACCGCAACGAAGCCGTCCGATGGCGAGGAAAACGGCGGGAAAGTTAAGACGGCGAAGCGGCGGATTTTTGCGGTCGCGGGCTTAAATAATAAAGGATAGGAGAAAATTACGTTTCGGCGCTTGAAAAATTACGTGATAAGGTATATAATAGTGTGGCGAGCGGCGGAATCGACCCTGCGGCTCGCCAATAACGCATTTTCAATAAAACGACGGTATCGGAGGCGTTCCTTATGTGGGAAACGTTGCTCGACGCGCTTATCGACACGCTCAAACTCGCGCCGATAATCGTGGCGACTTACATTTTAATAGAACTCGTCGAGAGCAAGTTCGCAACCCGCGTGACGAAAAGCCGCGCGCTGTTTTCGCACGCCGCGCCCGCGCTGGGAGCCGCCGTCGGAATAGTGCCGCAGTGCGGTTTTTCCGTGGTGTCCGCCAACCTTTATTCCGCGCGCAAAATCAGCCTCGGCACGCTGCTCGCCGTGTTTATCGCCACCAGCGACGAAGCCGTGCCTGTGCTTCTCGCCGATTACACTAACGCTTATAAACTTTTGCCGCTTCTCGTCGTCAAGTTCGTCTTGGCGCTCGTCGTGGGCTACGCTGTGCATTTTCTTTGCCCGCACGGTTTTAAGTTCGGCAAAACCGCCGCGCCCGCAACCGGAACTCCCGCAGTTTCCGCGGATAAGCCCTCTGAAACCGCCGAAATTCCCGTCGAAACTCACGACCGCGACGAACACGACCGCGACGACAACGCGGTGCACGGTTGCCACGGGCATAACGTGACGGGCAAGTCGAGCGTAAAGGAACTTATTCTGCACCCGTTGTTGCATTCGCTGACGGTGCTCGGGTTTATCTTTGCGGTGAACGCGGTGCTGGGCTTGATTATTTATTTCGTCGGCGAGGACAGGCTTACCGAGTTTTTGGGTAAAACCGAGATATTACAGCCGTTCGTCGCTACGCTGATAGGTTTGATTCCCAATTGCGCGGCTTCGGTCGTCATCACGAAACTGTACGCGATGGGCGGGCTTACCTTGGGTTCCGCCGTCGCGGGACTGAGCGCGGGCGCGGGCATAGGCTACGCCGTGCTTTTCAAAGAGAACAAAAATCTTAAAGAAAACCTTCTTATAGTTGCGTTCATGTACGTAGTGTGCGTAGGGGCGGGACTTCTCACCGATCTGATATTTTCGTTGCTTTAACAAAAAAATCCGTTCCTTAATGGGAGCAGCCGCGTTTTTGATCCGAATCACGGAGAAAAAGCGCGTTTTTTCAACGTATTTTCGTAAGCCGTTGACAATAATTCGTCGTTGTGTTACAATATAAAATACCGAACTTGTCGGGACTTGCGCCCGGGCGTAAGGGAAGCGTTCGGGAAGAAAAGCAAAGGTGCTTTTTACCGCGAACGCTGCGTTTCGGTTGCGGATGAAAAACCCGCGCGGAGGAGATATGAATAAACGAGAAAGATGGCTTTCGTCGGTCACGTTGCTTATCAACGTGTTGCCCGCAAGTTTGATAGGACTCGCGCAGAGTTTTATTCAGGGACCGTTCCAGGTGGACGATCTGATTACCGGGCAGACGCAGTTCGTTTTCGACGTATGGCAACTTAATTTTATAGGTCTGTTCTGCATTATTCCGTTTGTGATAGTGACTGTCGCGAGGTTTCTGAGGAATCGCGGTTACGTGGCTCGGAACTTTATGGTGATACTTATCGCCGCGCTCGTCATGAACGTAGTGTATCTCGTCTGTATGTGCTGGACGGTCGTTTCCACGGCGCGGAAATACGACGTCACGGTCGTGTTCACCAGCCTCGATTACGTTTCGCTTGCTTGCATACTCGTCAGCATAGCGTTCTGTCTGCTGTCGAACTGCTTGCCCGACCTTCCGCCCAACCCCGTGTTCGGCATCAAGAATAGGCGCACGATGGAATTCCCGGTAGTGTGGAACCGCGTGAACGCCGCCGCGGCAAGCGCGCTTACCTACATATTCCTGTGCGGAACGGTCGTCGCCTCTTACGCCCGCGGGATCTTCTCGATACTCGTGCTGCTCGGCGGAATATTTATTTACTATATTTGGGTGACGCTCTGCACTCGCTACGCCTACAAACGCTACCTCGCCGAATGTGCCGCGGAGAAAGAAATCGCAACCGCCGCGCGGAACGAATAACCGATCGTCAATCGTTGCAATTTCGGATATAATATAGTATAATGTGAGCGGCGCGGACTTGCCTCGCCGGCTCGAAAAGGTGGCGGAATGAACGACAATTCTCATAAAAACCTGCTCATTCTCGGAGCGGGACAATACGGTCGGGTCGCGGAAGAAACCGCCGCGAGCACCGGGAAATTCGATAAAATCGCGTTCCTCGACGACAAAAACGAGATCGCCGTCGGCAAACTCGTCGACTACGAAAAGTTCGTTTCCGAGTATAAATACGCTTTCGTGGCTATGGGCAACGCGGACTTGAGACTCGGGTATATCGCCAAGTTGCAAAGCGCCGGTTACGAAGTCGCCGTGATCGTCAGCCCTCGGGCTTACGTCGCGCCGTCGGCTTCGCTCGGGTGCGGTTCGATAGTCGAAGCGGGAGCGGTAGTCAATTCGTTCGCCGCGTTAGGAGAGGGAACGCTCGTATGCGCGGGAGCAATTGTCAATCATAACGCGGTCGTCGGCGACGGTTGCCAGATCGATTGCGGCAGCGTGGTCGGCGCGAACGCCGCTTTGCCCGCAAAAATGAAACTCGGCTACAACGAAACGTTCGTCAAAAAATCATAGGATCGGGACTTAAGGATAAGAATTTTATGTATAAGCATTTTTTCAAGAGAGTAATCGATTTAACGCTTTCTTTCATAGGCATAATCGTGCTGATTCCGGTGTGGATCGTGCTGGGACTGGCGATTTTCGTCACCGATCCCGGTCCGATATTCTTCAAGCAGAAACGCGTCGGGAAGAAGAAAAAGTTGTTCAAGATTCTGAAGTTCAGGACGATGAAAAAGTCCACGCCGCACGACGTGCCTACGCACCTTCTCGAAAATCCCGAGCAGTACATAACCAAAGTGGGTAAATTTTTGAGAAAGACGAGTCTGGACGAATTGCCGCAGATTTTCAATATTTTCGCGGGGCAGATGAGTATAATAGGTCCGCGTCCCGCACTGTGGAATCAGGACGACCTCGTCGCGGAGCGCGATAAGTACGGCGCGAACGATGTCAAACCCGGGCTTACCGGCTGGGCGCAGATCAACGGGCGCGACGAACTCGAAATCCCCGTCAAGGCTAAACTCGACGGCGAATACGTCGAAAAACTGAGTTTCGGCTTCGACCTCAAGTGCTTTTTCGGCACGATCAAGTCCGTGCTTCGCCACGACGGAGTAGTCGAGGGTGGAACCGGCGAACTTCATAGAGAAGAGGAACTGCGCAAGGAAGAGGAAAGTGCCGCCGAAACTACGGCGGCGAATACGAAAGAGAGCGCGAATACAGAAGAGGTAACGAGCGTCGAAACGACGGGCGAACTCCCCGAATCCGTTTCGGAAGGAACTTCCGACCCCGTTTTAGCGGAATCGGCAGAAGCACAAACTTCTGCCGAAGAGGAAACTGCAATCGAAGCGGAATCGAAACCCAAAGCGGATCCTTCCGCTCCCGAAACGCCCGATCCCGAGGAGGCAAGCGAGTGAAAAAGATACTTATTACCGGCGCCGGAAGTTATATCGGCACGTCGTTTGAAAATTATCTGAAGAACTTCGGCGACGAATATTCGGTCGACACCGTCGATATGATTGACGGCAGTTGGAAAGAAAAATCTTTTTCCGGCTACGACGCCGTTTTCCACGTAGCGGGAATCGCGCACGACACCGGGAATAAAAAGGACGCTGATTTATATTATCGCGTAAATCGCGATTTAGCGATAGAAACCGCAGAAAAAGCTAAAACAGACGGAGTAAAACAGTTCGTGTTTATGAGCAGTATGCTCGTATATAACGGCTGCAAAGACAGAAATATCACTTCCGAAACTCAACCTCGCGTGAAAGGTTGCTACGGCGACAGCAAATTACAAGCCGATCTGGCGCTTCAAAGAATGAATTCGGACGAATTTTGCGTTTCGGTACTGCGTCCGCCTATGATCTACGGAAAGAATTGCAAAGGGAACTTTCCGCGATTGATAGGGCTTGCCGAAAAATTACCGTTCTTTCCCGACGTTAAAAATCGGCGAAGCATGCTGTATGTCGGCAATTTGTGCGAGTTTATCCGTGTAATCGTCGATCGAAAAATCGGCGGAGTGCTGTTTCCGCAGAATTCGGAGTACGTTTGCACTACGGAACTCGTACGAGCGGCAATGACCGCGTTAGGCAAAAAGAAACGGTTTACGCGCATTTTCAATCCGCTGATAGCGCTCGCAAAGCCTATAGTAGGGTCGGTGAACAAGATGTTCGGCAATCTCACTTACGATAAGTCTATGTCGGTTTACGACTTTAACTATAACGTGGCGGATTTTCAGAAAAGCATAGAGGAAAGTGTAGGACGGTTATGAAAGCGTTTTTATTGTGTGTAACTTCGCAAAGCGTTCTGACTTTCCGAAGGAATTTAATACAAGTCCTTATAGAAAAGGGTGTCGACGTGCACGTTTGCGCTTTTGATGACGACTACGAAGCCCGCATAGAAGAATTGGGCGCAACGTTTCATTGTATAGAGGACAAAAACAGAAGCCTTAATCCGTTCAAAGTTTTGTCGCTTAAGAACAAGTATTGCAAGGTTATCAAAGAAGTTAAGCCCGACGTCGTGTTCACGTTTATGGTCAAGCCCAACACGTTCGGCGTGCTTGCGGCGAAAAAAGCGGGCGTGAAAAAGATTTTTTCCATGGTAGAGGGCGCGGGCGACGTTTTTATCAACGACGGGCTGAAATGGAAGATTATCCGCAAGGGCGTTTGTCACCTCTACAAAAAAGCGTTCCGCAACTCGCAAAAAGTATTTTTCCTCAATAAGGACGATAAAGCCGAGTTTTTAAGAAGAAAACTCGTGCGCGAAACGCAATGCGAGATCGTCCACGGCATAGGCGTAGACCTCGAAAAGTTCGCGGATAAGCCGCTTAAAAATCACCGCACGTTTCTTATGGTCGCGAGAATGTTGAAAACCAAAGGCGTTTTCGAGTATTGCGAGTGCGCGAGAATCGTCAAGCGCAAGTATCCCGACGCGGTATTCAATTATCTCGGCGCGGAAGGAACGGTTAAACTCGACGATATCCGCGAGTATATCGACGACGGCAGTATAGTATATCTCGGTACGACCGACGACGTAAGACCGTACTACGAGGATTGTGCGGCGTACGTTTTGCCGTCGTATCGCGAAGGTATGCCCATGTCGGTTATGGAAGCCGAAGCGGTGGGAAGAGCGATAATCGCGACGGACGTAAACGGTTGCAGGGATACCGTAAAGATCGGATATAACGGTTTTTTAGTGCCGCGCGGCGACGCAAGCGCTTTGAGCGAAAAAATCGTTTATTGTATCGAACACCCCGAAGAAACCGAACTTTTCGGCGCAAATTCCCGTAAGTTCGCCGAGGAAAACTTCGATCAGAAAAAGATAAACGAAGTTTTGACGGAGATAATATTATGAGAATATTACACGTTTTGAATTCGAATAAGTATTCGGGCGCGGAAAACGTCGTTTGTCAGATAATCAAAATGTTCGCCGACGACCCCGGTTACGAAATGGCGTATTGCAGCAGGGACGGTGAGATAAGACGAGTCGTAGAATCGAAAGGAATGCGTTTTCTTCCGATCGGGGATTTAAGTAAGAGCGAAATTAAAAGAATAATCGACGAGTATAAACCTGATATAATTCACGCTCACGATTTCAGAGCGAGTATGACGTGCGCGAGATTTTCCAAATCAACGCCGGTTATATCGCATTTACACAATAACGCGCCGTGGCTGAAGCGCTTCGGCTTAAAATCGATTGCGTACGGATCGTCGTGCAAAAAATACGCGAAAATATTGACGGTGTCGAACAGTGTTTTCGACGAGTTTATATTCGGGAAACGGTTTGCGAATAAAGAACTGTGCGTCGGTAATCCCATAGACGTGCAATCGATAAGAGCCGTCGGCGACGTCGATAATCGCGAATTGAAATACGACGTATGCTTTTGCGGAAGATTGGTCGAGCAGAAAAATCCCGAATTTTTCGTAGAAGTGATAGCCGCGTTGCCGCAAACGGTCAAAGCGATCATGATAGGTGACGGTGACTTGAAAGACGCGGTTAATCGACTGATTAAAGAAAAGTCGCTTTCCGACAGGATCGAAACGGTCGGATTCGTCGATAATCCTTACCCTCTTATAAGGGATAGCAAGGTAATGTGTATGCCGTCGCGATGGGAAGGGTTCGGACTGGCGGCGGTGGAAGGGCTTGCGCTGGGAGTGCCGGTCGTATGCAGCGGGGTAGGCGGATTGCCGACGATAGTCAACGATGCTTGCGGAAAGATCTGCGCCGCGAAAAAACAGTACGCGGACGAAATCGCTAAGTTGCTGTCGGACGACGAGTATCTTGCGAAAAAAAGCGAAGCGGCAACCGCGCGAGCAGACGAGTTGGATAATTACGCCGAATATAAATCGTTATTAGAAAAAGTATATTGCGAGGTTAAATAAGTGCTGACTATTTTAACGCCGACGTATAATCGAGGAAAGTACCTCGAGCGAATTTATAACAGTTTGCTGGAGCAAACCGATCAAAATTTCGAATGGTTGCTTATCGACGACGGCTCGACGGACAACACCGAAGAAGTCGTTCGAGAATTGACTGAGCGGAAAGATCGCGTTTTCGACTTCCGGTTTTATTCCAAGCAGAACGGCGGCAAACATACCGCGATAAATTACGGATCGCAGTACGCGAGCGGGGATCTGGTTCTTATCCTTGACAGCGACGACTATCTTACGCCAGACGCCGTCGAATCCGTGCATGAATACTGGGATCAATACAAAGACGACAAAAAAATCTGCGGATTGAGTTTTCTGAAAGCGTTCGATATAAATTCGCCGGTTGCGAAATTCAAAAAAGACGTGCTGCGTTCGGATCATATTTCGTATCGCATAAACAAACACGTCGACGGAGATTGTTGCGAAGTAATAAGAACCGATGTTCTGAGAGAGTTTCCGTTCCCTGAATTCGAGGGCGAGAGATTTTTAGGCGAGAATTATCTTTGGGTAAACGCGGCGCTGAAATACGACACGATCTATATAAGAAAAGTGATTTATATCTGCGAATATCTTGACGGCGGGTTGACTAAAAGCGGCAGACAAATGCGAATGAGAAATCCGCGCGGAGGAATGGTCGGTTCCGAAGTAGAGTTGAATCGCAGAATCTGCTTTACTACGCGCGTGAAAAAAGCGATTTTATATTCGTGCTACGGTTTCGCCGCGGGCATGAAATCGCGTGAAATCGTTAAGTCGAGCGGATATCCGGGCATTGTGAGGACGTTTATTCCGTTAGGGTGGTTTTTCTATCGGAAATGGAAGTAAAAAGGTAACAGAATGGTAGCGTTTTTAAGCATAGGTATATATTCCGTTATTTCCGCTATGTTCGTTGCGATTATAGGTCGCGGTAAGTTTAACGAAGAGTCGGCTTTTAACGGAATCGGCAAACGAAAAAGATCGTCGCGTCAGCAAATTTTTTTGGTGGCTGTTTTGTTTGCCGTATTATACACGCTTTATAACGTTTATTGTACAAAAACGAGCGTTAGCATGGGAGGTGACAGACTCAATTACAGTTACCAGTTCGAAGGATATCAGAGTACGTCTATCGGGCTGGCTGTCGTTTTTAAAATAGTTAAATTATTAGGCGGCAGCATATATAACGTATTTTATCTTACTACGTTTTTATATGTCTTTACGTGCGTTTACGTACTTATCGGCACTCCCGGAAATAACAAAGCGGCATTAGTGTTTTTCGTGTTGACCGACGCGATATTTTTCAGTTTTACCGCATTGAAACAGATTTACGCCTGCACGTTTTCGTCGATATGGTTCCTTTTGTTAACGAGGAAGAAAAGCGCGAAACGATCGATTGCTTGTTGGTGCGCGATACTGTTGGCTTGCTTGTTCCACGACGCGGCGATTATAATAGTTCCCGTTTATTTGGCGGCGCTATTTATCGAGCGCGGGAAAAAGTCGTTTAAGATCAAATTCGTTTTGGTCGTCTTATTCGCGGCTTTCGTGTTTTTGGACAAGATAGCGTTGTTGTGCTCCAACCTCGTTTCGCCGTTCGCGCCGAGCGTAGCGGTTAAAATACGAGAGTATTTCTTCTCGTCGAGGTACGGCGTGGAATCGAGTCCGATGGCGTTTATCAAAGGATTTCCGTTTTACGTTATATTTATCTTGGGGTTGTTTAAGAGAAAATCGCTTGTAAGAGAGATAGAAAAATACGACTTATATTTACTTTTATCTGCTGTGGGGGCAGTATTGTTTTTAAGTTCTGTTTATTCGTACTGGATGTATAGAGCGGTCGCGTTTTTCTATATACCTATAGCGATTTTTTGCGGCAAATTACGTGAACGTTTGCATGGCGGAGAAAGAATGATTTTCGGCGTATTGGTATATTTATCTATGTTCGTCGTCTTGTTGCGGTGGATAATTCTGATTTACGTTAATTACGGCGGGTTCTGAAACTATGATTGATAAAAACACAAAAATAGGCGTAGTTATCCTCAACTACAAAACTTATCGGGATACCGTAACTTGCGTTGAAAGTATTTTAAGTCGCTCGGACGGGCTGAATCTCGAAATTCTTGTAGTGGACAATTGTTCGCCGAACGAGAGTTTCGAATTTATTTCCGATGAAATCGCGAATAAACGTTACGAAAACGTATCTATCGTAAAAACGGAGCGTAACGGCGGCTATTCGTACGGGAATAACTACGGATTGAGCGAAATGCAACGGCGCAATATCGATTATTGTATAGTGACGAACAACGACGTGATATTTCATAAAGACAGCGTTGAAAAAATGATCGAGCCGTTGACGACCGACGAAAAGCGCGCTTTGGTTGTGCCGAAAGTGCTGGACGCGAACGGCGAGGTGACGTCTTTACCGACGATTAAGCGCAGAAGCGTCTTGAAGTGGGTCGTGGGCGGAAGCGATAAAAAAATTATTTATTGCGGGAACGAACCGTCGAACGTCTATTCGTTTTCGGGGTGTTGCTTTTCGTGCAATGTCAAACTTATGGACAGAATCGGAATGTTCGACGATAACGTATTCCTTTATTGCGAGGAAGCGATTTTAGCAAAAAAGATTGCCGACGCCGGGTATACCGTTTATTTCGATCCGGCTTCCGTCGTTACGCACTATCACGGAGTGACTACGGGGAAGGAAAGCGCGTTCGTCGACGCCGAATACGGCAAGAGTTTGTTATATTATTTGCATCGTTACGAAAACGTGAAATTCAGGTTGCGCGCGGTAAGGAATCTTTTAATTGTCAGAATGAGGTTAAAAGCGGCGCTGTCGAAGTACTCGGATAAGCAAAAATTGACGGAATATATTAAACAAATTAAACTAAGATATAAGCAAATTAAAAAATCGTAGAACGTGGCGAATTACTCGGTAAATAAGGACAAGAAGTATATTTCGCTATTCCAAAGCATTATATAAGACGCTAAAGGAGAAATATTCGTTTTTATGAAAGGAATAATTTTAGCCGGGGGGAGCGGGACGAGGCTTTACCCGCTCACGAAAGGTACCAGAAAACAACTTCTGCCCGCGTACG
>ERZ779877.2938-NODE-2938-length-11742-cov-2.785574_pt1 | contig 11742 bp, 9 predicted proteins | sample MGYA00511556_ERZ779877 | MGnify/ENA primary metagenome ERZ779877 (study PRJEB29588, sample SAMEA2159338) | human gut metagenome | biome: human gut; feature: human-associated habitat; material: faeces | place: Denmark | collected 2008/2010 ... | reverse complement strand
GGTGACACGTGCGTCAGCGTCGTGAACGACAGCACGCTCCTGTTCCGCTGCACGGAAGGCCGCGACTTCTTCCGCGACCCCAACGACGGGAAACTCTCGAACCACACCCTTCCCGCCTTGTTCACCGAAGTGGACAACACCCGGCCGTTCACGCTCACGGCCAAGGTGACGCCCGAATTCACGGCCGAAGGACTGTACAATGCCGCCGACCTCCTGGTCTATGCCAACGACAGCCTCTGGCAGAAACTCTGCTTCGAACAGGACGAGCGGGGCAACCACCGCATCGTGTCGGTCCGCACGCAAGGCACTTCGGACGACAACAACCACGAGCAGGTCGCAGCCCCGGCCGTCTACCTCAAACTGTCGTCCGACACCCGCACGCTGGCCAGCTACTACTCGCTCGACCAGAAAGAATGGCACATGGTGCGGCTCTACAAGAACTATTATCCCGCCCGGATATGGGTCGGCATCGCCAGCCAATGCCCCAAGAGCGGCACGTGCAACAGCTTGTTCGAGAGCATCAGCCTGCAACAGACTTCCGTGTCGGACTTCCGCATGGGCGACTGACCTGCCTCTCCGCGGAAGGCTCCATCCCACACCGGCAGCACGCCCCGTGGCCACCGCTACCGGCGTGCTGCCGGCATTTCATGGAGCGGCCGCCGTCGACTTTTCCCACTTTTTCCCGATGAAAAAGATAAAAACAACCGACTTTGCCACCCGACTGCACGGATTTGTGAGTATCTTTGCACAAAATCTACACAAACGATGAAATTATCGGATTTACGGACAGGGGAAAGCGGCATCATCGTCAAGATACACGGCCACGGCAGTTTCCAAAGGAGGATAACGGAAATGGGCTTCGTCTTCGGGAACAAGATCAAGGTCGTCCTGAACGCTCCCTTGCAAGACCCCATAGAATATGAAATCATCGGCTACAAGATTTCCCTCCGCCGCGAAGAGGCCGACAACATCGAGGTGGTGGGCGAGGATGAGGCCAAGGATGTCGTGCTCCGGCAGCACGGCGAGCTCTCCATCGACGCTTCGCACAGCGACGACGTGGAGTTCATCGAGCAGGAGATGGCGCGCGCGGCGGCCGAACGGAACCACATCATACGCGTGGCCCTCATCGGGAATCCCAACTGCGGGAAGACGTCGCTGTTCAACATCGCCTCCGGGGCGCACGAACACGTGGGCAACTACAGCGGCGTCACGGTGGACGCCAAGGAGGGCACCTTCGAATACAAGGGCTACACATTCACGCTGGTGGACCTGCCCGGAACTTATTCCATATCGGCCTACAGCCCCGAAGAGCTTTACGTGCGCAAGAGTCTCGTGGAGGAAATGCCCGACATCGTGCTCAACGTAGTGGACAGTTCCAACCTGGCGCGCAACCTCTACCTCACCACGCAAGTCATCGACATGGACCTGCGGGTGGTGATGGCCCTGAACATGTATGACGAGTTCCGCAAGCGAGGCGACAAGCTCGACAAAGAGCAGCTGGGACGACTGCTGGGCATCCCCATCGTCCCCACCGTGAGCAAGACGGGCGAAGGCATCGACCAATTGTTCGACGTCCTCATCCATGTCTACGAGAGGAAGCAACCCTCGCTGTGCCGCCACATACACATCAACCACGGCGAGGAACTGGAGCGGAGCATCCGGCGCATCCAGCGCATCATCCGGCAGGACGAAGCCATCCGCCACAAATACTCCACCCGCTTCCTGGCCATCAAATATCTGGAGCGGGACAAGGACATCGAGCGCATCGTGGAAGCCCTCCCCTGCCGCGAGGAGGTCATCGCCACGCGCTTCGAAGAGCAAAAGCGCATCGGCCGGCTGCTGGACACCCAGCCGGATTCCGCCATCGTGGACGCCAAATATGCCTTCATCCAGGGCGCACTGAAGGAAACCTACGAGCCCGCCGTGGCCGAAGACCCGCGCCAACGGAGCGCCACCGACAGGATCGACCGCTTCGTCACCAACCGCTGGCTGGCTTTCCCCCTGTTCTTTTTCCTTCTCTACCTCATCTTCCAAGGCACGTTCACCCTTGGCGAATATCCCATGGAATGGATTGAATGGCTCGTGGGCCAGTTCGGCGGCTGGATTTCCGCCTACATGCCCGAGGGCATACTGAAGGACTTGGTGGCCGACGGCATCATCGCCGGCGTGGGGAGCGTCCTGGTCTTCCTGCCCAACATCATGATTCTCTACCTCTTCATCTCCCTGCTCGAAGACTCGGGCTACATGGCCCGTGCCGCCTTCATCATGGACAAAATCATGCACCGCATCGGACTGCACGGCAAGTCGTTCATTCCCATGATTATGGGTTTCGGTTGCAACGTGCCGGCCGTCATGGCCACCCGCACCATCGAAAGCCGCAGGAGCAGGCTCATCACGATGCTCATCATCCCCTTCATGTCGTGCACGGGGCGGCTTCCCCTCTACATCCTCTTCGCCGGCATCTTCTTCCCCGGCTGCGCCAGCCTTGTGCTGCTCGGCATCTACGTGCTGGGTATCGCCGCGGCCGTGGCCTCGGCCCATGTCATCGGCCTTTTCGTCAAGGAAGAAGACCTGCCTTTCGTCATGGAACTGCCCCCCTACCGCATCCCTACCGCCAAGTCGGTGCTGCTCCACACGTGGGAGAAGGGTAAGCAATACCTGCGGAAAATGAGCGGCATCATTCTGGTCTGCTCCGTCGTCGTCTGGTTCCTGGGCTACTTCCCCCGCCACGACCAGTATGCCACCGCGGCCGAACAACAGGAAAACTCCTACATCGCCGCCGTGGGGAAAACGCTGGAGCCCGGCTTCCGCCCCTTGGGCTTTGACTGGAAAATGAGCACCGGCATCCTCTCCGGCATCGGGGCCAAGGAGCTGGTCGTGAGCACGCTCGGCGTGATGTACAGTTCAGAAACCGACGCCGAAGACGCATCCGGTGGGAATACCCGGTTACAGAAAGCCTTGGAGAAAGACGTCTCGCCCGCCGCAGCCTTGGCCTACATGGCCTTCGTCCTGCTCTATTTCCCCTGCATAGCGACCGTGGCCGCCATTAAGGGCGAGACAGGTTCCTGGCGCTGGGCTCTCTTTGCCGCTGGCTATACGACGCTCCTGGCCTGGGTGGTCAGTGCCCTGGTCTTTCAGTTGGGGCGCCTGCTGCTGGTGTAGCGCCTGCAGTTTTATTGCGCCTGCTGCTTTATTAGTGCCGCAGTTTTATCGTGCCTTCGCACGAAAGCAAGCCCTGTTAAGCAAGAGCGGGCTGTCGTCGGTTTCCCCGATGACAGCCCGCTCTTGCTTGACCAATTTACGCATGGTTGCTGCGTGTCGCGCTATCTCCGCATGAACTCGCCAACACCCCGCCAGCTTTATTTTATAAACAATTCTGGGAAAGCTTCTTTGGCAGAACACTTGGTTCCATCAGAATAGAAATAGTCGTACATGGTAGCTGAATAGCCCACGGGTTGCCAATCTATGCCGTAGGATTGAGACATGAGGGCAAAGAAAATGGACTTAAAAAATAATAAACGACGGGATGATTCGTTTTAATAGTGTGGAAACCAGCCAAATGCGTAAAGAGTAATGCGATCGGAATCCGTTCATGCGCTGCTAATCGTCAGAAACGATCGAAATCTATAGATGGATTGTGGTTTACAAAAAAACGTCTTTCGCTGGGTAATGATTGACAAACGATCGGTTGGTGAAACAAACGCTTGACAAACGCTATGATAGGCGAACGGATGGCAAGCAAGGCAATGATTAACAAAACAATGATAGACAGAATAGAGATGAAACAGAAATTGATGCAATGGAGATCGGCCCTGGTGCTGGTCACGATGCTCCTCATGCTGCCCTTGCAGATGCTGGCGGCAGAACTGGGAGAGGCAGGCAAGCGACTCGCAGCGCTGCCGGGAGTGAGTGATGTGGAGGCGTTGGAGAGTACGACGTTCCCCGAGAAGTATGTGTTCTTCATCAAGCAACAGCTTGACGGCAAAGATGCCTCGAAGGGTACTTTCGAGCAGCGCGTGGTGCTCTGCCACAGGGGCTTCGACCGTCCCACCGTGCTCGTGACGGAAGGATACAGTGCGCGCTACGCTCTCTACAAGGGCTACATCGAGGAGTTGGCCAAACTGTTCGACACCAATATTATCTTTGTGGAGTATCGCTACTTCGAAAAGTCGATGCCGAACCCCTGCAACTGGGACTATCTGACGGTGGAGAACTCGCTCTATGACCTTCACCACGTCAACCAGACGCTCCACGCCATGTATAAGGGCAAATGGATTGCCACGGGCATCAGCAAGGGTGGACAGACCACGATGTTCTATCGCTGCTTCTTCCCCGACGACGTCGATATCTCCGTACCCTATGTGGCCCCGCTGAACCGCAGCGTGGAGGACGGACGCCACGAGGATTTTCTGCAGAACAAGGTCTCGACGAAGGAGAACCGCCAGCGCGTGCTCGACTTCCAGCTCATGGCCTTCAAACGCAAGGAGGCGCTCGTGCCCATGTTGCAGAAGTATTGCGATCAGAAGCAGTACACCTTCAATGCGCCGATAGACGAGATCTTCGACTTTACGGTGATGGAGTATGCCTTCGCCTTCTGGCAGTGGGGCATGGATTTGAAGGAGATACCAACTTCCACGGCTACCGACGATCAGGTGTTCGACTATCTGATGAAGACGAGCGAGCCGGGCTACTTCTCCAATCAAAACCCCAACTTCTCCTTGAACGTGCAGGCGGCCAAGGAACTGGGCTATTACGGCTACTACACGAAGCCTTTCAAGCGCTATCTGAGCATCAACACGGCCAAGGGGTACCTCCGTCGCCTGATGCTCCCGAAGGGTACGGAGGGCGTCAGCTTCTCCTCAGACCTCTATAAGCGCACGGTGGACTATCTTAGCACCCACGACCCGAAGATGGTCTATATCTATGGTGACATCGATCCCTGGAGCGCCTCGGGTGTCTATGGACTCCCCTTCACCAAAAACAAGAAGAATATGCATGTCTATATGTTGGCTGGCGGATCCCACAAGACGCGCATCCTCTCCTTCCCAGAGCCCACGCGTGAGGAGATCATCAGTTTGATCCGTGGTTGGATCAATGAGTAGGGCCGCGGCTCACGAATAGGCCACGCCTGTGTAGAAGCAAGACAAAGGCCAGCAGGATCATTTCCTGCTGGCCTTTGTTAGAGGGATGAGATGGAAACGGGCGCTGGGCGCCACGGTCCTCTCGCGAAGACTACTCCTTGTCCTCCTCCTGGGGAGCGTTGGGATTCTCCTCAATGGGGAGCGGACGGTCGATGACGGTCTTGAAGGAGATGAGGCTCTTGCTGCGGGAGAGGCCCAGCGGCTGGAGCTTGTCGTGGATGATGTCCATCATGTGGTGGTTGTTGCGAGCGAAGATCTTGATGAACAGGTCGTAATCGCCCGTCGTGATGTGGCACTCCACCACCTCGGGAATCTTCTTCAAGGCCTCCACCACGCGGTCGAAGTCCTCGGGATTCTTCAGATAGAGACCGATATAGGCGCAGGTCTCGTAGCCGATCTTCTCGGGGTCGATGAGAAACTGCGATCCCAGGAGAATGCCCAGGTTGGTGAGCTTCTGTATGCGCTGGTGGATAGCGGCACCACTCACGTTGCAAGAACGTGCTACTTCGAGGAACGGAATGCGAGCGTCTTCTGCGATAAGACCGAGAATCTTGCGGTCTAACTTGTCTAAACTTCTGTATGCCATATTGATAGTATGTTATTTGGTGCAAAGATACAATAATCCTTTGATTTTCGCAACTAATTAGCGTTTTTTATTTAGATAATTCATCTTTTTGCACCGTTTCCGCCTATCAAAAGACTGTAAGTCGGGATTTTGAATGAAAATTCGTGCTTTTTCGTGCGTTTTTCTCACGTTATTCGACATTCGCTCCAGATCGTCCGCAGTTTGCCCCTACCTGCTAAGGGTTGGCAGCGGGGGAGGGGGCTTTCTCCGTGGCGTAGTAATTGACGTGGAGCATGTTGGCCTTGCGCAGCGCCATTTTTACACCCTCAACGACACGCATGGGGGCGTGGCGGTCGGCCTTGAGGCAAACCGTAAGCTGTTGGACCTCGCCGCTCTTGCGGGCCTGGCGCTGCTCGCGCTGGAGAAAGGCAGAGAGTTCGTCGAGGCTTACCACCTTGTCGTTGACCTGGATACAGACGGCTGCGTCCTGCTGAGACTGTGCCGAACCGAGGGACTGCGCCGTGTTGGCGGCCTGCGTCGTGCCGACGGGCTGGCCGATAAAGATGTAGGTGGTGTTGGTCTTGCGCGAGAGGTGGGTGAGTTCCGTGCCCTGCGGCGTCTTGTAGCGCACCTTGAGGTTGACCTTTCTCATGTGGGTGACGATCATGAAAAAGAAGAGAATGGCAAAGATGAGGTCGGGGAGGGAGGCCGTGTTGAGGCTCGGCACCTCGTGGTTTCTGCGACGTATGATGCTCATGGTGTTTTCTCCTCATGATAGACTTCAGCCAGGCGCTGGGGGTAGGCGTCGCTGACGATGGCCTTCTCGTCCTCGGAACAGCGTGCGAAACTGGTGCCGTAGCGGCGTTGTGCCTCTTGGTTGCGCAAGGCGAGGTAGGCGTTGGCGATCTCGTTTTGTGTCTGAAAGTAGGTGTCGTAGGTTGAGGCGGGGTCGGCCTCCAGGCGGATGATGTGCTGCTGGGGACCGGCCACGGTGATGAAATCGACGATCTTTTGGTGGAGACTGCCGATCGCTACCTTAGCACCATTGCAGGTGAGATTGTTGCGACTGTCGATGTGGAGAGTCATGATGCGGCTCTTGTCCACTTCCTGCGGTTTCGTTTGGTCCTTGGTCGGCTGGAGAGGAGGGAGCTGGCGGTGGAGGCCTTTGTCCACGTCCATGGAGGTGGTGACGAGGAAGAGGATGAGCAGGACAAAGGAGATGTCGGCCGTGGAACTGGCGTTGAGTTGCGGAACGCTGCGCTTTTTCTTCTGAAACAACATGGAGCTATCCTTTGTGATGAGGTTTGCGGTAGTAGCGCGTGGCGCCGAAGAGGGCCGCGCCGATAGCTGCGACGAGCAGCACGGAGGCTGTGGTGATGAGCATGCCGGAGAGTTTCAGTCCCCACCAGTCGGTGTAGGTCTCGCCGTTGATGATCATGGGAGCTGAGGAGGAGGCGAGGAATCCTACCACGAGTGTCACGAGGGTGAGGCTCGTGATGGCGATGGAAATCTTGCGCGTGGGCACGCCGTGGACCACGGAAGTCGTCCCCTGATGGAGGCGGGCGGAGTGGATGCCGGCCACGATGGCGAGGATGGTCGTCAGCGCCATGATGCCGTAGACGGCGCCCAGCAGGACATCGGTGAGCATGGGGGCATTCATACGGTCGTTCTTCCAGTAGGGGGTGTCGTAGCCGAAGAGGAAGAAGGCGAGGAAGAGGGCCACGACATAGCCCAGCAAGCCGTAGAGGACGTGCTGGGAGATGCGCTCGGTGGGTCGGCGCCGGGGCTGCGAGGAGTGATGGGAGGTCTGTGGCATGGGCTATGCGCCTTTCTGTTTATACTCCATGATGGCGTCAAGGAGCGTGATGACCGACTCTTCCATTTGAGCCGTAAGATGCTCTATCTTGGAGAGGATGAAGTTGTAGAATACCTGTAGCACGAGGGCCACGATGATGCCGAAGATGGTGGTGATGAGGGCCACCTTCATACCTGAGGCCACGATGGTGGGACTGATGTCGCCAGCCTGCTGGATCTGGTCGAAGGCCATGACCATGCCGATCACGGTCCCGAGGAAACCCAGCGAGGGGGCCATGGCGATGAAGAGAGTGATCCAGGAGCAGCCCTTCTCGAGGTTGGCGGCCTGCACCTCGCCGTAGCTGGTCACGCCGCGTTCGATGTCGTCGATCGTATTGTCGATGCGGGCTAGTCCCTGAGCGCAGAGCGAGGCAACGGGACCGCGAGTGTCGAGGCTCAGGCGGCGGGCTCCATCGATGTCTCCCTGGGCGATGCGACTGGCTATGTCGGCCATAAACTTCTTGGCGTTGATCTCTGAGAGGCTCAGGAAGATGATGCGCTCGATGCAGAAGGCTAGGCCGAGAATCAGTGCGAGGGAGACGAGGGACATGAAGCCGGCGTTGCCCTCGATAAACTTCGTTTTCAGTACTTGGTGGAAACCATTGCCTTCGCCGCTCTGCCCCTGCTTCTCCATTTCGGCCATGGTGGCCTCGTTGGCATCGCCAGCATCAGTCAGGGCGTCGTCCTGCTGAGCCTGTGATCCTGTGGCGTCGTCCGCTTGTGTGGTAGGAGCTTTGTCGGCTGCTGGATCTGTTTGTGTGGCTGCTGCGTCTGCAGGTTTGGCAGTTGTTCTTGCTGCTGGATCGCCTGGCGCTGCGGCCTCGGTGGATTGTGCTGCTGAGGGGGCGTGGTCTTGCGCCAGGGCGGCGCAGGGCGCAAACGTGAGTAGTGCGGCCATGGCGACCGCCAGTATACTGTGGTTCATATTCTCCTGTAACAATTTTGCGCAAAAGTAATCATAATATTTCTAAGTCGGCCTATCGCCTATGGTTTTTTAGACTTCCTTTGGTTAGATTTTGCCTTTTTTATGGTTCGTCCTGAAAATAGAGGGATAGGGTGGTCGGGGTTGTTCCCTTCCAGCCAGCTGGTCAAGGAAAGCGATCATATCGACCTGTATGGCAGGAAACAAAAAACCGGAGCGCACTAAGTCGCTCCGGCTCATTGTTAGTACAAAAATATCATGTGGGGGGATTACTTACCCTCTTCCATGCGCTTCTTGAGGTCAGCCAGTACGCCGAGGTCGCCCAGGAACGTGCCAGCGACAACGTTCTGAATCTGAGCGGTCTCCTGGTGCTGCTGCTGACGGCGGCCACCACCACGGTGATTGTTCTCACGGCGCGGCTCGTCCTTCACATCCTCGAACGTGCGAGAGTGGGAAAGGATGATGCGCTTAGAGTCCTTGACAAACTCGATGACCATGAACGGCAGCTCCTCGCCGAGCTGAGCCTGCGTGCCATCCTCCTTGACGAGGTGCTTCGGCGTAGCGAAACCTTCGCCACCCTCGTTGAGGGTGATGACGGCACCCTTGTCCATAGACTCCGTGATCTTGCCAATGTGGACCGTACCCGGCTTGTAGATCGTCTCGTAGGTGTCCCAAGGATTCTGCTCCAGCTGCTTGTGGCCAAGGCTGAGGCGACGGTTCTCCTTGTCGATCTCGAGGACGACCACGTCGATCGTCTCGCCCACCTTCGTGAACTCTGACGGGTGCTTGATCTTCTTTGTCCAAGAGAGGTCGCTGATGTGGATCAGGCCATCGACACCCTCCTCGAGCTCTACGAAGATACCGAAGTTGGTGAAGTTGCGCACCTTGGCGGTGTGCTTGCTGCCAACGGGGTACTTCACCTCGATGTTCTCCCACGGATCCTCCTTGAGCTGCTTCAGGCCAAGGCTCATTTTGCGCTCGTCGCGGTCGAGGGTGAGGATGACGGCCTCTACCTCGTCGCCTACCTTCAGGAAGTCCTGAGCGGAACGCAGGTGCTGGCTCCAAGACATCTCGGAGACGTGGATCAGACCCTCGACGCCCGGCTGGATCTCGACGAAGGCACCGTAGTCGGCCATGACGACAACCTTGCCCTTGACATGGTCGCCGACCTTGAGGTTCTGGTCGAGGCTATCCCATGGATGCGGGGTGAGCTGCTTCAGACCGAGGGCAATGCGCTTCTTCTCCTGGTCGAAGTCGAGGATAACGACATTGATCTTCTGATCAAGCTCCACTACCTCGTGAGGATCGCTCACGCGGCCCCAAGAGAGGTCGGTGATGTGGATGAGTCCGTCAACACCACCGAGATCAACGAAGACGCCGTAGGTCGTGATGTTCTTGACAGTACCCTCCAGGATCTGACCCTTCTCCAAGTGGGAGATGATCTCCTTGCGCTGAGCCTCCAGTTCGGCCTCGATGAGAGCCTTGTGAGAGACGACAACGTTGCGGAACTCCTGGTTGATCTTGACGACCTTGAACTCCATCGTCTTGCCAACGAAGATGTCGTAGTCGCGTATGGGGTGAACGTCAATCTGGCTGCCGGGGAGGAAGGCCTCAATGCCAAATACATCAACGATCATGCCACCCTTCGTGCGGCTCTTGATGTAGCCCTGGATGATCTCGTCACCCTCCATGGCCTTGTTGATGTTGTCCCAGCTCTTCTGAAGACGGGCCTTCTTGTGAGAAAGCTCCAGCTGACCGTTCTTGTCCTCCTGGCTCTCGACATAGACTTCTACCTTATCGCCGACCTTGAGATCGGGGTTGTAGCGGAACTCAGATGCGGGAATGATACCATCGCTCTTGTAGCCGATGTTGACAACGACTTCCTTCTTGTCGATGGAGATAACGGTACCCTCAACCACCTGGTGCTCCTGAATCTTGTTCAGGGTCTCGTCGTAGGCCTTGGTCAGTTCGCCTTCGCCATTGCCAGCCTTGGAACCGCTCTCAAACTCGTCCCAGTTGAAGTCGTCCAACGGCTGTACGTTCTTGTAATCAATCATAAATAGTTAAAAATAAATGAATTAATAAAGTTAGACTTTATGTGAATTGTACTGCGAAAAGGGCACATTGGCCCAAATCGGGTGCAAAGTTACAAACAATAATCTGAATATCAACAACTTTCGCCCTCTTTTTTCTCTTTTTCTTTTTATACGACCGAGAAAGGGTGGGCGAAAGGCGGAATAATATCCCCGCTTTGGCTGCCGCAGGCGACAGTCAGAACGCGGGAGTAGGGGATGGATCAGTTGACCGTATAGCAGATGCTGCGGTGGATCCCCCAGCCGGTGTTGCTGCTATGCAGGCGCACACGCGAACCATCGGGGCGATAGATCTCGGCGATGTTGTACCATCCGTTGGAGATGCCGTTGACATAGATGTCGTAGTCCATGTTGGCATAGAGGCGCATGCAGACGGCGCCACCGGGACTGTTGCGCAGGTTGGTATAGCCCCTGAGGTCAGAGATCTTGACGTGGGTGAGGCTCATGCTGGTGGGGGTGACGCGGGGCGCGGGTTTGGCTTGTGCCGCCCTCTGCTTGGCGACTTTGGCTTCTGCCTTGGCCTGGGAGGCTGCTGCTTGGGCGTCGCTGGCCTTCTCCTTGGCCTCTTTGAGTTCTTCCTTCAGTCTTTCGTTCTCCTTGGCTGTCTGTTCGGCCTGGAGTTCGGCTTTGAGCTCTTCTTTCAATGCCTGGCGGTCGGCCTGGCTATTGCAGGCGAAGAGCATGAGGACGAGCAGGGCCGTTGCGAGTGATTTGATCTTCATGTTTTTTAGAATGTGTTATGTTGAGACAAAAACTGTTGTCGGATGCAAAGGTACAAAAAATATCCTTTCGGTGTAGGAATCGTGAACAAAAATCGCCTCGCTGCATCCTATATATTTATATAGTACGCGCGCGAGGCGATGGTATTCCTTTTCTGAGAGAATGCTGGGCTATTGGCGGGCCAGGTTGATGTCGGTGATGCGGCCCTGGGCGTTGACCGTGGCTCGGATACTATACTGCAGCGTGGCCTTGCCCCCTTCGCGGACGATTTCGAGTTTGGCGGGGATGATCATCTTGTAGGAGACCGCCTTGGGGTCCTCGGCCTCTATCTTGTCGCAAGCCGTCGGCTTTTCCATCTTCCAGGTGATCGACTTCACGTCGGCCTGGTAGAGTTTGTCGCGCATGTACTTGACGACCTCCTTGGAGGTGGCGTTGCTTGCCCCGTTG
>ERZ779877.2936-NODE-2936-length-11745-cov-3.264756_pt1 | contig 11745 bp, 15 predicted proteins | sample MGYA00511556_ERZ779877 | MGnify/ENA primary metagenome ERZ779877 (study PRJEB29588, sample SAMEA2159338) | human gut metagenome | biome: human gut; feature: human-associated habitat; material: faeces | place: Denmark | collected 2008/2010 ... | reverse complement strand
AAAGTTACGAGGCCCTGATTCTGGGCACCTCCACCTGGGGCGACGGCGAATTGCAGGACGACTGGTACGACGGACTCAAGGTGCTGCAAGGCGCCAATCTCTCCGGCAAGATAGTGGCCCTTTTCGGCTGCGGCGATTCCGAGTCTTATTCCGACACTTTCTGCGACGCCATGGGCCTCCTCTATGAAGGCCTGAAAGACAGCGGATGCACCTTCGTGGGCGCCGTGGACGACAGCGGTTACACCTATTCCGCCTCCGTGGCCGCAGCCGACGGAAAGTTCGTGGGGCTGGCCCTCGACGACGTGAACGAAAGCGACCGGACCGACGACCGTGTGAGCGCATGGGCCGCACAGCTCCAAGCCGAACTGGCCTGATCATATCTCTCTCTATCTTTCTTCTAAATCCGTAACCTATGATGACCCCTGATATTCATCCCGTGGAACTGAAAGTCTTTCTCAACCACATCTATGAGCTGAAGAAAGGCGTGCGACAGATGGTGCTGTACACCACGAATAAACGCTACGAAGATTTTGCCGTGAAACGCCTGCGAAGCCAGCGCATCCAGTTTGTGATTCAGCCGGTGGACGACGAACGCATCAATCTCTTTTTCGGTAAGGCCGAGTGCATCGATGCCATCCGCCTGATGGTGACGCGCCCCCTGAACCGCCTCACGCCCGAAGAGGATTTCATCTTGGGGGCCATGCTGGGTTATGACATCTGTGCCCAGTGCAAGCGCTATTGCACCCGCAAGGCACGGAAAATGGGAGCCTGACCGGGCTCCCATTCTTTCTTAATTCCCTCTATACGTAGAATATCCGTAAGGCGAAAGCGTGATGGGCACGTGGTAGTGCTTGCCGTCCTTGATTTCGAACACCACCTCGATGAAGGGGTAGAACGACGGCTGCTGCAACCGCTCGAAGTAGGGCGCCACGTGATACGTCAGGCGGTAGATACCCTTGTGGGCCTCCGTTCCTTCCAGAAAATCCTTCACCCGTCCGTTCTCGTCCGTCAGTTTCTCTTCCAGCAACGCCCAAGTCTTGCTGTCCGGCTGAAGTTGCGAGAGACTGATTTTCACACCCGCCGCAGGCTGTCCCTGCTGGATGTCCAGAATGTGGCTCGAAAGTTGGTACGTCTTTTCCTGTGCGAAGCCCACCAGGCTCCACACCAGCAGACAGAAAGTCCAGAATAGTTTCTTCATGATTTTTTCAGTTAAGGGGTTAAACAAGATTCAAACAAGATTGTAACGTTTACAAATATGGCGATTTTCCTCCTTCCCGCCAAGTTTCCCCTCCCGATGTCCCGCCGATTTTGAGGTTATTAACTAAACTCCTGCCGTGCGTGTGCTGTTTCGCTTGTATTTTTGCATCATGAAATACATCTACCTGCCCCTCGGATTCCTGTCGCTGGCCCTGGGCCTTGCCGGCATCTTTCTGCCCGTGCTGCCCACCACACCCTTTCTGCTGCTGTCGGCCGCCCTCTTTTTCCGCAGCTCGCCGAGAGCCTACCAGTGGCTGATGAATCACCGTCTGCTGGGCCCCTACATCCGCGATTTCCGGGAGTCGCGTGCCATTCCCCTGCGTGCCAGAATTATCGCACTGAGCCTGCTGTGGCTCACCTCCCTGCACTGCATCTTCCTGGTGTTCGATGCCCTCTGGCTCAAGGCGATGATGCTCGCCGTGGCCGTGGGAGTGACCCTTTATCTCTGTTCCTTCAAAACCAGACGAAATGACTGATACCCTCTCTTTCTGCGGACGCGAGGAAGCCGCCGCCCGCATGAACCGCTTCGGAGGCGAAGGCCGTCCGTTCTTTTTCCTGATAGACTACGCCGGCGAGCAATGCCTGGTGGAAGAACCCCACCGCCTGCCGCCCTCGGAACTGCTGTTTGCCTTTCCGGGTGCCACGAACGTGCCGGAGGAGGACCGCCGTACCCCGTATCCCGCCACCTTCCGCTGGGACTCCCGTCCGATGTCGTTTGCGGCCTACCGCCGCGGGTTCGACCTCGTACACCGTCACCTGCACGGCGGCAACTCCTTCTTGGTGAACTACACCTGCGCCACCCCCGTCGACACCGACCTCACCCTGCGGCAGGTGTTCGACCACGCCCGTGCCCCCTACAAGCTCTGGCTGCACCGCCGCTTCGTGGTCTTCTCGCCCGAAACCTTCGTGCGGATAGCCGACGGCTTCATCTATTCCCATCCCATGAAGGGCACGATGGATGCCACGCTGCCTGCAGCCCGCGAACGCCTGCTGGCCGACCCGAAGGAAGCCGCCGAGCACGCCACCATCACCGACCTCATCCGCAACGACCTGAGCCGCTTCGCCACCGAAGTGACCGTGACCCGCTACCGCTACCTCGACGAGCTGCACACCCATCGCGGACCCCTGCTCCAGATGAGCTCCGAAATCCGCGGCCGCCTGCCCGAAGACTATCCCTCGCGGCTGGGTGATTTGTTCTTCAGCCTCCTGCCCGCAGGGTCCATCACCGGCGCCCCGAAGCCCCGCACCGTGCAGATTATCCGCGAAGCCGAGACCCACGACCGCGGTTTCTACACCGGTGTGACCGGCTACTTCGACGGACGCCACCTGGACAGCGCCGTGCTCATCCGCTTCCTGGAACAGCAGTTGGACGGCACGAAGCAGTTCAAGAGCGGGGGAGGCATCACCTTCCGCAGCGAAGCCCGAAACGAATACGAAGAAATGAAACAGAAAGTCTATGTGCCTCTTTATTGAAACCCTCCGCATTGAAGACGGCAAGGTGTGGCATGCCCCGCTGCACGACCGCCGCCTGAACGACACCCGTCGCGCCTTCTTCGGCCCCGTGCCCGACCTCCACGTGACGGATTACCTCCGTCCGGAAGCCTACACGGAACGCACCCGCTGCCGCCTGACCTACGCCCGCGACATGGTCCGCGTGGAATACTTTCCCTACCGCGTCCGCCCCGTACACCGTCTGCAACTCGTGGTGCGCGACAATCTCGACTACCGCTACAAACGGGCCGACCGCCGCGTGCTCGACGAAGTCTTTGCCCTCCGCGCCCAGGCCGACGACGTGCTCATCGTCCGCCACGGACTCCTTACTGACACCTCCATCGCCAACATCGCCCTCTGGGACGGATGCGAGTGGCACACCCCCGCGCATCCCCTGCTGGAAGGAACCCAGCGCCGCCACCTCCTCGACACCGGACAGATAAAAGAAACGGACATCCCGGCCGCCTCCCTCGGAAGCTACCGGCACATCCGTCTGTTCAACGCCCTGATTCCCTTCGGCGAGGTGGAACTCCCCGTGAGCCAGGTGCTGTATTGATATCCTTCGCGTCACTCCACCAGCTCGTAGCTGCTGATTTGAATCGGCATGTCGAGGTTGTGGAGCACCTTCTCCAGCATAATCCCCTCCAGGTTGTCGTATTCATAGCCGAACGTAGCCCGGATGCCCTGCAAGATGAACTGCGTGGCCCGGTCGAGCGCAATCGGCAGACTGTCGCCCTGCATCAGCGAGCCCGTGATGACACTCGTGAACGTGTCGCCCGTGCCCGGATAGTGCGCCGGCAGATACGGGCAAGTCACCTTCCAGTAACGGTCGCCGAAGCGGTTGTACGCATAGACCGACGTCGAGCGCGGGTCACCGCTCACCGGCACGCTCGTGGCAATCACGATGGCCGGTCCCTGGTCCGACAGCGTCTTCAGCGCCTGCTTCAGTTCCGCATCCGTCAGCTCCTCCCGGAACGGCATGTCCAGCAAGTAGTACAATTCCGTCAGGTTTGGTGTGATGACATCCGCCAGCCGGATCAGCTTCCGCATCTCCGTCACCATCTCCTCGGTGATGCCCTTGTAGAGATGCCCGTTGTCGCCCAGTACCGGGTCGACCACCACCATGTCGTTCTCGCCGCGGAACTTCTGGATGAACTCCTCCACAATCTGCGCCTGCTGCGGCGAGCCCAGGTAGCCCGTGTAGAACGTGTCGAAGTGCACGTTCATCTTCTCCCAGTGCGCGATGATGTGCTTCATCTCCTCCGTCAGGTCGAGGAAGGAGTAGGAAGGGTACTGCGTGTGCGTGGACAGCACCGCCGTGGGCAGCGGACACACCTGGAATCCCATGGACGAGAGCACCGGGATGACCGCCATCAGCGATACGTGGCCCACCCCCGACAGGTCGTGTACGGCGGCCACCTTCTTCACCTGATTTTTCAGGAAACCTCCCGTCCGTTGAGGCGTTTCCATCGGTGCCGTCGGTTTTTTCTTCTTGTACTTCCGTTCCTTTTCCCAGGCCGCTTTCCGTGCCTGATACGCTTCATATTGTCGTTCAATGTAATTGTCTGCCATAGTTTTGTGAATTTACCATTACAAAGGACGCTACTTTTTATGGAACGAGCAAACTTTTTCGTGCATTTTGTAGGATGGGGAGGGGAAAAACGAAGGCTTGCTCCGGGAGGACTCCGGGGCCTTGTAGCGGATTTCTGAGTTGATTCCGGTTTGTGCAGTTTGGTTTCTTTTTGCTGCTTGTGTCGTGATTTGGGTGTCTTTCTGATTCTGCTTTTGTGGGGATCTCCTAGGGGATTTGGAGAGGGAACCCCTTTCAGGAGGCTTCTGGAGGGGGTAGCTGGGGTGCGAAATGGAGAGGTTTGGGGGAATCTGGAGGCGGGGGCTTCTTGTTTTAAGGGATTTTGGGGCGTTTTTGGAGGTAGGATGGGGAATTATCGGGAGATTTTGGGGTGGAAAACGGGCTTGCGTTTGTGGTCAAACGTCCTTGTGTTTTAGATGAAACGCCGAAGCGTTTGGGAGCGAACTCTTCGGCGTTTGGAGTGAAATGCACTTGCGTTTGAGGGAAAACGTCCTTGCGTTTTGGGGTGTATGGTTTCTGAGTGGGATTTGGGAGGGTGTTTGTTGGATTTGGATGGCTGTTTGGGTGGGTGTATTTTCTAGTTGGTGGAGTTTGATGGATTGTTTTGGATTGCCTTTTTGAAGGTTTTTCTTTGGACTTTTTTGAGCGGTGGTGTTGGAATTGCTTTTTTGCTTGCTTTTAGTGTGGCGTTTGTGTGATTGTGTTTCTTTTTGAATTTTGATAAGCGGTTCTGCTTGTGGATTTTGAGTGGATGGGCGGCGGGGCGAGAAAAGAAAGTGGTTTTGGAGAGGGAGTGGGGGAGGTGACATTTTGGTAGATAATGTCATCTTGTTGGATGGGGGAAAGATATGACGAAGATTTTCTATGGAAGTATCTCTGAGTGCATTAAAAATCCTCATCGGCATGCTTTCTGATATGCAGATGAGGATTGAATTTTTTGTTTGAATCAGTTATCCTTGTCGATAATCCGGCCAAGGAATGTATCCGTATATGTGTGATTGATGTTTAGGCGAATAGGATGATAGTCAGGTAGACTTTCTAAAAATTCCAGTTCGAAGACTAGTCTTGGATCTTTGTCGTTGCTTTCAGGGTGGATTTCTAATTCTATAAAAATCAGTTGGCGGTATTTGTCAGAAGTGGTTTACTACATGTTTAAAACGTGGAGGAGTGTTTCCACTTTATTTTATAGCCATGATGCTTAAGGGCTTTTCAAGTGTATCAGGACAAGATGTTACACTTTCAGAAAAAGCTTTTTACATAAATCAATGCTAATTATAGTATGTTGATATCTTTAATAAGCATCTGTACATTTGTAAATAATAAATAGGGTATAAATTAAAAATGAATGAAGGAGCAATGGACAAAGAGCCTATTCTACTTTTATTTGGACATAATGTGCAAAAATATCGAAAAGAATTAGGGCTATCTCAAGAAAGACTTGCAGAGCTAGCTGGTGTACATCGCACTTATATAGGAATGGTTGAACGTGCTGAAAAGAATATCACACTTTGTAACATTGAGAAGATTGCTAAAGCACTTAATGTTGAAATCAAAGATCTGTTTTAATATGACTACTATTCATACTGTTAAAATTATTGAGAATACTCGTGCAGACTACCACCACACTTTGACTAAGTTGTAAATAGCTCTTTATTGAACAAGATATAACCTATTGGAATTGGAATGACCGAAATATGCTATACAGTAAAATTAGAAATGTTTAATATGTATAATCCTAAATATATCATTAATGACCAGATGTGGCAGTATCGTAGTCCCAAAGGACCGGCAATACATACATTTTTCACAGCCGATGGGACTGCTATCGGTATGTTTCAAGGTTCAAGAGGTGTTCGCCCTGATTTGGACTTTAAAGTAAAAATACTATTGCCAAATCCTGAATCAGTGCCATATCTACTTCCACATGATGAATGGGTTGTGGATTTACTAATTAAGGCGCAACATTATAAAGGAGAAATTATAGATCTTCTTAATTTCTATCTCAACTTTTACGAAAATTGTCATCCCTTTAACTCAGTTGAAGAAAGATCTGCATATGTGCCTACTACTATAAGGAAAATTGAAAAGCTATACAGTAATGTGAAGGTAGATGGAACGATGTCCATCGGGGGAATTGCTTTGATACTAGAATTGTTCTGTTTGTGTGAAAAACAAAACCCCGATGCCCATCAATTTTGTCTTACGCTTTCATGGACAAAAGAATGTATTGAAGGAACGAGAGACCTAAAAAACCTCTTGAACATAGTAATCCGTCATCGTGAGTATTAGAACGGAAGTTCCGGGCCATAATATACTTCAGATTCACAAAAACCATTGGCATTACTATCTGGGAATAGATTGGCTTGTTTTTCCAATTTTGCCAGAATTTCATTCCTCCTATTAGTGTTATTCAGTTCCTCGCGGCGGGTCTTGCTTAGTTTCAAAAAGGCTTCATTTTGATCTATGCCGAGAAATCGACGTCCCAATAGATTTGCAGCAATACCTGTCGTACTACTGCCTGTGAATGGATCTAAAATCCATGCACCAGGAAGAGTTGAGGCTTGTATGATTCGCGACAGAACGCACAATGGCTTTTGAGTGGGATGTTTACCACATGATTTTTCCCATCGTGCAATTGCTGGTAATCGCCACACATCACGCATCTGAGTACCGCCATTGATCTTTTTCATGAGTTCATAGTTAAAGTAATGGGGTACCTTTTGCTCTTTACGAGCCCAAAGTATATATTCGGCAGCATAAGTGAAATATTTGCAAGACAGATTTGGTGGTGGATTTGTTTTCTCCCAGGTAATGCAGTTCAATATTTTGAATCCTAACTCAGTCAAGCATCGTGCTACAGAGAATATATTATGATAAGTGCCACTTATCCAAATTGTTCCATTGCTTTTCAGTTTATCCCGACAAGCTGCTATCCATGACTTATCAAACAGATAATCTTCTTCATATCCGTTGGACTTATCCCAATCTCCTTTATTGACAGATACCATTTTGCCGTTTTGAACACTTATTCCGCCATTTGACAAATGATATGGTGGATCCGCGAAAATCATATCGAACTTGAATTCAAATGAATTCAGAAGTTCAATACAATCTCCCTGAAGAAGAGTAAAATCTTTATTCTCTGACTTATAATAAGCAACTGGCATTTAAATAAGTACTTTTGGTATTATTCCACTTTCAAGATCTGCAATATTGTATAAATGCTCCAAAACATCAAATGTTTCTTTCAGGTTATTTTTTGCATTTCGCCAGCCACACCCATCTGTGAACCAAACAAACTTAAAATAGCCTAAATCTCTGGTTTCTAGCGTAATTGTTTTATAACTACGGGCCGTTTCGTTCAGTTTGGATCCACTGCTGGTATAAAAGTTCGTTTCTATTCCATAAACAATGTTTTTACCTTTTACAACAAAATCGAACCTCTTTTCAGCTCCACCATTATTTGAGATAGAAGACAGGTCTATACCCCATTTGGCCTCTATTTCATGGATATACATTTCCTTAAAATATGATTCACCTTTCACAAGCCCAGCTTTGCAAAGAAAACCTTCCACAAGATTTTCCATCAAATGGCCTCCTCTATTCTTACGACCATTAGAATCCAGACCAGTTTCGATGCCTGTTACATAATCAACGAGATTGTTGACTATATGATTTTCCATCAAATCAAAAAGGCCTGTTTTACGCATAAATTTGGTATATTCTTCATTTGTGCAATTAGGCTTATCAAAATGAAAATCAATCTGGCCTTCTTCATCCATAGCCATAATATCTAGCTCGCGTTTGGCTAAAAGAATAGGAATGCAACTTAATGTTTCCGGATATTTTGTTAAAATCTTTTGAAAATCTTCTTCAATATTCTTCGAACCAATAAGTGAATTTAGAATATTGAGAGGAATTTTGATGGCATCCACATTATTGAATACCTTATTGAAATCAATATAATATTTGTAATCGGCTATTGAAGGTCTAAAACCTGCAAACCAACTGTCGAAATCTCTCATATCAGTAAACATTGGCAACATTTGAAATCATTATCTCAGAAATAGCACCACGACCATTACTCTTTGAATTTATCATTCTCGCAGCAGAGACTCGTTTAATGGAAAAGTCCTTATAAAGGTGATCAAAGAAATTGTCTCCATTATCTACATTTTGCGGATCTGAATTACTTGCAACAAACAAGGATTTGTGCATAGCTATTTGTTCACAAAAATCACGTAAACGCATTTGTTCAGTATCATCAAAACCGTTTTTTGCATAAGAGGTAAATGCGGAAGTTTCTGTTAGAGGACGATATGGAGGATCACAATAATACAGAACATTATCGCCTGCATATTTACCCGTTTGTGCAAAATCACCACAAAGAATTTCAACCCGTTGTAGAACAGCTGAGTCTGCCCTTAATGTATCTTCATCACAAATTTTAGGATTTGTATATTTTCCATATGGAACATTAAACTTTCCTTTTGAGTTTACACGATATAGTCCATTAAAACAGGTACGATTGAGGAAGATAAATAATGCAGCTGTTTCAATATCTGAATTATTTTTTTCATTAAAACGATCACGTTGAGATAAAAAATAATTTTTTCTTGCCTCATTATCAAGTGCAAGATATTCTGTCTGAATTCGTGTTAATTCAAGGATTAATTTTTCAACATCTGATTTTATTACACGATATGTACAAATTAACTCTTCGTTTATATCATTAATTATAGCTCGTGTTATGTTAGGATATTCTTGTAGAATCCAGAATAAGACGGCTCCTCCACCCACAAATGGCTCAATATAAGTCATATTATTCCTTTGTGACAAATCATGAGGTAGAGCTTTTCTTATATCGTCAAGAAGTTGTGTTTTACCTCCAACCCACTTAACAAATGGTTTTGCTGGATATGTATATAATCTTTTCATATGCTTCAAAATATTACGGCAAAATTTGTCTTCCGTAATATTCTACAAAAATACGAATAACAGCTTATTTGGGCAACAAAATAAAATATAAGACTAAGATTTTTTTATCTTGCCTGCTATAAATACGGGAACTATTCCAAAATTGATTTGGTGGTGATAGAAGTGAAAGACTACAGTGGCTGACTGTTTGTAAGTTATGCTGAAAGACATCACCTATCCGCAGTTTGGCACGTTTGTAGGTTATGCCTGCAATATAATGAAGGTATTGAAAGCCGTAAAAGAATTTGGCGATGCGGAATATACAGACAAGAGGGAAGTGGCCCGTGTGCTTCGTGAAGCCGTGCGCAACGGAGAGAATCCGGTCGTCGTGGCAAGCCATGTGGCAGACGTGCAAAGCCGGAACTGGGACTGTCCGCGGCCGGTCGTAAATTGGCGTTCACGTTTCTTTAGAATCCCTTGGAGGAGGTGGATGAGATTTTAGTTTTTCTTTTCACCGTTCTTTTGTTTTACATGGATTTCATATTTTTGTATCTGATAAGAAGAAAATAAGAAAAGTATGTACGTACCACCCTTCACTGTTTCCTCTAAAGCGATTAATCTGATTGCAGAAATAGCTTCCACGATAGAACGGTATGCTATACGCATGGAGCAATCCGATGGATTACGCCTGCGCAAAGCCAACCGGATAAAGACTATTCATAGTTCGTTGGCTATAGAGGGAAATAACTTGACGGAAAGCCAGGTACGTGATATTATAAACGGGAAAAATGTAGTAGCTCCCCTGAGGGAGATACAAGAAGTGAAGAATGCGATAAAAACATACGAGCTGTATCCCTCTTTGAATCCGTTTAAGGTGAGCGATTTGCTGAAAGCTCACGGAGTGATGATGCAGGCCTTGACAGGTGATGCCGGAAGATTCCGTGCCGGTGGTGTGGGAATGTTCAGTGAGAAAGGATGTGTACACATGGCACCTCCTGCCGACAGGGTGCCTATGCTGATTAATGATTTGTTTGAATGGCTTGCTGAATCGACAGACCATCTGTTAATTCGTTCGTGTGTATTTCATTATGAATTTGAGTTTATTCATCCGTTTAGTGATGGAAACGGGCGTATGGGCAGGCTATGGCAGTCGCTCATATTGGGTAAACTGCATCCGTTGTTTGAACATCTTCCTGTAGAGAACATGGTCTATGTCAACCAGCAGGCTTATTATGATGCCATTACTGAAAGCTCAAGAATAGCTAATAGTGGCCCTTTTATCGATTTTATGTTGAATGAGATATTGAGTGCATTGAAGGTTCATCAGGCTGAGGATACAGAGAATGGCGGTTTAAATGTCGGTATAAACGAACGAAATATATTGACTCTTATCGCTAATTCACCTACGGTAACAGTGCGGGAGATGGCAGATATGTTGGGCTTTTCATTAAGGCAATGTGAGGATAATCTGGAAATAAACTTTATTGCTCATTCTGAGAATTTAGGAAAGATAGAAGAATCTTTGATTGTCAAGTATGTACCTTTGCTGAATTTGGATAAGAATCCAGTAAAATTGTCTGAATTGGTAGAGTTACGCAGAAAATGCGAAGCTGTAGCTAATGGTTATTGATAGAGTTATCGTGTTTGTATTGGTCGTTTATGGAATATCTACTACTCTCCCTACTCATAGTCATTGTCATCGTTTCCTATCTCAATCACCGAAGAGACAGGAAGCTGCTTTGTTCCGTTTCTTCTCCCACAAGAGGGACAAGAGCAGAGCGGAAAACCAGCATCAAGATGTGAAGAAGGGGTACATCCGAAAGCCATCTTTCATGACTTGTATGTGAAGAAAAAGAATGGGGTACGCAACGGGGAGAATCCGGTCGTTGTGGCGAGTCATGTGGCAGACGTATAAAACCGGAACTGAGATTGTTCGCGATCGTTCGAATGCCCTATCACAAAAGGGCGATTCATAAGGGTCAGCTGAATCTTCTTCCGCACAAATGGAAACTGCAACATCCAGAAAGAGCATTGACAAAACAAGAAGAGAAATCTAGTAGCCAATGCTGGCTGCAACATATAGGTTCAATAAAACAATAGCGACTGTAACTATCAGGTTTATAGTGACAGAAGCTTACTCGTTTTTTTTATTTTTATCTTTAAATATGGTCCTTATTAGATTAAAAATAGCCATAGTAAAAGCATAAAACAAACAAGGTTTGATGATACTTTTCGTTGAAGTTTCTGTGAACATATAGTACATTGACATCATGCCGAATAATAGGAAAAAGTCCTTAAAAAAAAGTGATGTATATTTATATATTTTTTCAATCATACTAATTGATAAATATGAGAATTACAATATGAATTCACTTGCAGAATTATACAAATCTATGATATTTATCGCTCATATACAAGTTTTTATATAATAAATCATTGCTGTCCGGAGAAATTTTACCACAGCGTAAGCTGTCTAGGACCGTTACCCT
>ERZ779877.2931-NODE-2931-length-11761-cov-2.690501_pt1 | contig 11761 bp, 9 predicted proteins | sample MGYA00511556_ERZ779877 | MGnify/ENA primary metagenome ERZ779877 (study PRJEB29588, sample SAMEA2159338) | human gut metagenome | biome: human gut; feature: human-associated habitat; material: faeces | place: Denmark | collected 2008/2010 ... | reverse complement strand
TGCATCAGTTAGTGTAGAATAATTTAAGAAATCACTATACTTCAAATGACTGCAAATAGTCCAGAAAAAATATTTCTGTGGAGTGAAGAAATTAATTAAATAAGTACTATATAAAATTAGAAATAGATGAAGGTGGGAATTCTATCCATGCAGAAAGTGATGAATTATGGTTCTTTTCTACAGAGCTTCGCTTTGAAAAAAACAATAGAAGAATTTGGGCATCAGTGTGAATTTATAGATATTGACGAATGAAAAAAAACAATTTTGAAAAAGCGATAAAAACGCTTGAATTTGATAAAATACGACAAATGCTTTCCGACGTCGCTCCGACGGAAGGCTCCAAAGCTATGGCTGCGGAGCTTATGCCCTCCGAAAGCATAGCGGAAGTAAGAACGCTTCTTGCCGAAACGGACGCGGCAAAAGCAATGCAATCGCTCAAAGGCATGCCTCCGTTTTACGGAATAGCCGATGTTACCGATTCTCTTGAAAGAGCGGACAAAGGCGCAGTGCTTTCAACGCGTGAACTGCTTGATATATGCTCCGTTCTCAGAGCGGCAAGAGGACTGCGCGAATACGCAAACCTTTCTCACAGTGAAGAAACGGCGCTTACGGAATATTTCACCCGCCTTACGCCGAACAAATATCTCGAAGAAAAAATATCGCGCTGTATTCAGAGCGAGGATATGATAAGCGACGCCGCGAGCGAAAAGCTTGCCGATATACGCCGTCATATACGGATCGAAAACTCCCGCGTACGCGATATCCTGCAAAAATATATAACAAGCCCCGAATACTCAAAGCATCTGCAGGATCAGATCGTCACCATGCGTGACGGAAGATACGTAATTCCCGTCAGAGCCGAAAGCAAAAACGAAATAAAAGGTCTCGTTCACGATACGTCGGCTTCCGGCGCAACATTGTTTATAGAACCGCTTTCCGTTGTGGAAGCGAACAACAATCTCCGCGTGCTTGAAACAAAAGAACGCGACGAAATAGAACGTATTCTCTCCGAGCTTTCTGCGGAAGCTTCCGCAGCTTCGGGCGGAATACTCACAAACTACGAAAACATCACTCTGCTCGCCTTTATATTCGCCAAAAGTCAGCTTTCGCTGAAAATGGAGGCGTCGGCTCCCAAAATATCTGACAAATACGAGCTTGAAATATTTGAAGGACGCCATCCCCTTCTCAAAACGGAAAAGGTCGTGCCGATAAACGTTTCGCTCGGCAAAAAGTTTGATACGCTGATAATTACAGGGCCGAACACGGGCGGCAAAACCGTAGCACTGAAAACCATCGGCCTGTTTGCACTTATGGCAGGTGCCGGACTTCACATTCCCGCGTCGGAAAATTCAACAATGTGTGTATTTTCCGATGTGCTTGCCGATATAGGCGATGAGCAGAGCATTGAGCAATCGCTTTCCACGTTCTCGGCGCACATGGTGAATATTGTGGATATACTTTCGAGAATAAACGGGAGGACACTTGTCCTGCTTGACGAGCTTGGCGCGGGAACAGACCCCGTGGAAGGCGCGGCACTCGCCGTTTCGATACTTGAAGCGGTAAGAGAAAGCGGCGCACTCTGTGCCGCAACTACTCACTACGCCGAGCTTAAATCATATGCAATATCGACAAAAGGCGTATGTAACGCTTCGTGCGAATTCGATGTTGAAACTCTTCGCCCGACATATCGCCTTATCATAGGCACGCCGGGAAGATCCAACGCATTTGCGATATCGGAAAAGCTGGGTATTTCAAAAGACATAATTCAAAGAGCGCAGAGATACGTTTCGGGCGAGGACAAGCGTTTTGAAAATGTAATAGAACAGCTTGAAAAGACACGCATAGAAGCGGAAAAAGCAAAATCCGAAGCCGAAAAGCTTCTCGCGGAGGCAAAAAAAGAGCGGCTTGACACAGAACAGCTTACGGATTCCCTCCGCAAACAAGCCGAGAAAGAGCTTGAAAAAGCACGCGCAACGGCGGTACGCACAGTTGAAAGCGCAAAGGCTTCCAGTGCGTTTATCTTCGAACAGATGGACAAGGTTGCGAAAGCCAAAGACAAGCCAAATCTGCGAGAAGAAATGGAAAAGGCAAGAGCAGGCATCCGTCAGAATCTCCGCGAAAATGAGGATAAACTCAATCCTGTAGTGAAAAGAACGGCGGAAGGCTATGTTCTTCCCCGCAATCCCGTACCGGGAGACAAGGTGATAATCGTGAGTGTAGGTCAGCACGGAGAGGTCGTTTCCGAGCCGGATACGGCAGGAAATATCGCCGTAAGAGTAGGCGCGGCAATAATGAAAACCAAGCTGAAAAATCTGATGTTCGACGAACGCACAGAAAAAAAGCCTAAAGGCGGAGTGAAAGCTGCAGTCGGCACGTCGGCAACATTCTCTCCGGAAATAGATCTTCGCGGAATGTACGGCGATGACGCCGAGCTTGCGCTTGACAAATATGTTGATGACGCAAAGCGCTCAGGCATACACGAAATACGCATTATACACGGAAAAGGCACAGGCGCTCTTCGCAAAGCCGTGCAGACGTTCCTCCGTTCCGACAAGCGGATCGCAAATTTCCGCATCGGCAATTGGGGAGAGGGCGACACGGGCGTTACAATAGCCGAAATAAAATAACCTGCTCTTCTTTGAAAAGAAAAGTAGGCAAAAGAAACTTCAATTATTAAAAATGATGTGCAGATTTTTTGATGTCTGCACAGGTAAGCTCACAAAAAGACAAATGAGACTTAAATAATTGGGTTGTGCATTCATTTGTGGCTTTGAAATCTTTCCGTTGCACTTCGTGCGCCACATTCCAAGCAATAAAATTCCCCTCGAGAACAAACACACGAAAGGAAAAAACTTATGAAAAAACTGAAAATGCTTGCCATAGATCTCGGCGCTTCAAGCGGACGTGGCATAGTAGGCTCTTTCGACGGTGAAAAAATCGAGCTCAGAGAAAATCACCGATTCTCAAATGACCCTGTAATAAACGCCGGAATGTTCAATTGGGACATTCTCCGCATATTCCACGAGATAAAGGAATCCATGCGTCAGTGCGCCCTTTCCGATGACAGGGACATCGCCTCTATGGGCATCGACACTTGGGGTGTGGACTTCGGTCTGCTCGATTCAAAAGGTCATCTTCTCGGCAATCCCACCCATTACAGAGACGAACGCAATCTCGGCATGGCGGAATATTCGTATAAATTTGTTCCGCGCGACGAGCTTTATGCAAGAACAGGCATACAGACAATAGACTTCAACAGTCTTTTCCAGCTTCTCGCAATCAAAAAAGATACTCCGGAGCTTCTTTCAATAGCAAAAGATATGCTTTTCATCCCCGATCTGCTGAACTATTTCCTTACGGGAAACAAGCAGACGGAATACACGATAGCCTCAACGGGTCAGCTCCTTGACGCAAATGCCCGCGATTGGGCTTGGGATCTTATAAAGCGTTACGGTCTGCCCGAAAACATTTTCCGTAATATCGTTATGCCCGGCACTCCCTGCGGTTCGCTCCTCGCTCAGGTCAAAGAGGAGGTCGGCGGGATCGATCCGAAGGTTATCTCGGTTGCGGCGCACGACACAGGTTCGGCAGTGGTTTCGGTTCCCGCAAAGGGCGAAAAGTTCATTTTTATAAGCTCCGGAACATGGTCTATTATGGGTACAGAGACCAAGCAGCCCGTAATCAGCGAAAAATCAAACGAATACAACTTCACAAACGAGGGCGGTTACGGCGGCACGATCCGCTTCTCAAAGAACATAACGGGGCTTTGGCTCGAACAGGAATCACGCCGTCAGTGGGCGAGAGAAGGCAAAAAATACAGCTATGATGAGCTTTCCGATATGGCTCTCACCGCAAAACCGCTCCGTTTCCTCGTCAATCCCGACGAGCCGATACTCGGCATCCCCGGAAACATTCCGCAGAGAATAAGAGAATACTGCGAAAAAACAGGTCAGGGCAAACCCGAAACAATGGGCGAGATCGTTCGTTGCATATTTGACAGCATCGCGCTCCGCTATCGCTGGGTAATAGACAAGATCGACGAAATGTGCGGCGAAAAGCTTCCCGCAATAAATATCGTCGGCGGCGGCACGAAAGAAAAGATGCTTTCAAAATTTGCGGCAACGGCTTGCAAACGCCCCGTTTTCACAGGTCCCGTCGAAGCCACTGCAATGGGAAATATCGCGACACAGGCAATTGCGATGGGCGAGCTTCACGACCTTTCCGAAGCGAGAGAGGTCATTGCGCGTTCAACCGAAATGGGCGAATATTATCCCGTAAAAGAAGACGAAGCAATGTGGGACGAAGCATACGAGCGCTTCTGTAAACTTGTTTGAAAATAAAAAATCCGAAAAGGAGAAAATATATGGCAAATACGGCATACGAGCTTGCAAAAGATCAATACGCACAGATAGGCGTAGATACGGACTCAGCTATCGCAAAACTTAAAACCATTCCCGTTTCGCTTCACTGCTGGCAGGGCGACGACGTTACGGGCTTCGACCACGACGGTCCGCTCACGGGCGGAATACAGACAACGGGCAATTATCCCGGAAAGGCAAAAACTCCCGAGCAGCTTATGGCTGATATGGATAAGGCAATGTCGCTCTGTCCCGGAAAGAAAAAACTCAATCTTCACGCCTGCTATGCGATATTTGAACCGGGCGAATTTGTCGACAGAGACAAAATAGAACCGAAGCACTTCAAAAAATGGGTAGAATTTGCAAAGGAAAGAGGCATGGGTATAGATTTTAACCCCACGTTCTTCTCTCATCCTATGGCTAAAAACGGCCTGACTCTCACAAGTCCTGATGAAGAAGTGAGAAAATTCTGGGTAGAACACGGCAAAGCCTGCATAAGAATTTCGGAATATTTCGCAAAAGAAACAGGCATCCCCTGCGTTATGAACATTTGGATAGGCGACGGCTTCAAGGATGTTCCCGCAGACAGAATGGGACCGAGAATGAGATATAAAAAGTCCATTGAAGAAATCCTCTCCGAGCCTTATGACAAAAATCTCGTAAAGCCCTGCGTCGAATCCAAAGTGTTCGGCATCGGCGTTGAAGCTTATACAGCAGGATCTGCGGAATTTACGCTTTCGTTTGCCGCAATGCACGACGGTTGTCTCCCCCTTATGGACAACGGTCACTATCACCCGACAGAAGTTGTATCGGACAAGATCCCCGCTCTGCTCTGCTTCTTCCCCGAAATCGCTCTCCACATCACGCGCGGCATTCGTTGGGACTCCGACCATGTTCTCACCTTTGACGACGAAACAAAAGAAATGGCAAAGGAAATCGTCCGTTGCGACGCGCTTGACAGAGTTTATATGGCGCTTGACTATTTCGATGCAAGCATAAACCGTGTTTCCGCATGGGTAGTCGGCTTCCGCAGCTGGCAGAAAGCTTTGCTTTCCGCGCTCTGCACGCCGAATGCAAAACTCAAAGAGCTTCAGGACGAAGGACGTTTCACCGAACTTATGATGATGCACGAAGAGCTGAAGACCTTCCCCTTCGGTGCAGTATGGGATGAATACTGCCGCAGCTGTGGTCTGCCCGTAGGCGCAAAGTGGTTCGAAGAGATAGAAAAATACGAAAAAGAAGTATTATCAAAAAGATAATGCGCAAAATATCCGTAAATGAAAAACAAGGATGTTTGCGGATATTTTGAAAAGAATTATTGCGGTCTTGCTTTTGCTTGCGGCGTCTGTTATGCCGCAGGCAAAGGCAAATGAAACGGTTGTAACGCTTGTTGCGGCAGGCGACAATCTCATACACTCGAGTATATTCCGTGATGCAAAAACTGCGGAAGGATACGATTTTTCCCCGATGTATAAATATGTTTCGGACATTATATCTTCGGCGGATATAGCTTATATAAATCAGGAAACGCCGCTGGGAAAAAGCAATTTTTCGGGTTATCCGCACTTCTGCACACCGTGTGAAATGGCAGACAATCTTGTTTCCGTCGGCTTTGACGTTATAGGCATAGCCAACAATCATATGCTTGACAGAGGCGATGAAGGCTTGCGCTTTACGCGCAATTATTTAGCCGAAAGAGCTGAAGCCGTAATAGGCTACGATAGAGACAGCGTTTCAGTCATTGAACGGAAGGGGATAAAGGTCGCCTTCGCTCAGATGACTTATTCGACGAATTGCGACGGAGAAAGCGATATTCCGCGCCTTTCGTTTTCTCTTGCGGAAAAACTTATTAAAAAAGCAAAACGGCTTGCAGATGTCACGGTTATGTGCGTTCATTTCGGCGATGAGTTCGATTCCGGACGCGCGATGAGCGTTTTTCCCGTAAATGAAAAACAGGAAGAATATGCCCGCTTTATGGCAAACTGCGGCGCGGATATAATAATCGGAACGCATCCGCACGTTGTTCAGAAAACGGAATGGATACCGCGTGACGACGGAGGAAAAACGCTTTGCGTTTATTCTCTCGGAAATTTTCTTTCAAATATGCGCTACGGAGCGCAGATGCTCGGCGGTATGCTTACCGCAGAAATAGTAAAAAGCAATGGCGAAGTTTTCGTGCGCTCACCTGAGATAATACCCACCGTATGTCATTTTGACGGCATGCACAAAGGGTACAGAATATATCCTCTCTGCGATTATTCGGACAAGCTTTGCGCCCTTCACGGCACGGGCGACGAGAAAAACGAACGCAGATTCTGCATGGAAACACTTAAAGATTACTACGAAAGCAATGTCGCGCCGGAATTCCGGTACGACAAATATATAAAGAAAGAAGAAAAACATGATAAATCTTGAAAAGGAAATACGCCAACAGCCGGACGTGCTTTCCGGTATTGAAGAAGCAAACCGCGAAAAAATAACGGCTCTCGTGGCGGAAGCCAAAAAAAGAGGGATCAGAAACGTTACCATAGCGGCGCGCGGCACATCAGACCACGCAGCTATATACGGACAGTATCTGCTTGCGATAACCGCAGGTATTCCGTGCGGACTCGCAACCCCCTCCGCCGTATCGAAATACGGTGCGGACATCGACTATTCCGGTCATCTTGTAATAGGTATTTCACAATCGGGAATGGCGGAAGACGTTATCTGCGTTATAGAAGACGCCAAAAAACACGGAGCACTTACGGCTTCGGTAACGAACAACGAAAGCTCTCCTCTTGCAAAAGCAGTCGATTTTTCGCTTTACTGCAACGCAGGTCCCGAAACAAGCATAGCGGCTACGAAAACGTTTACGTCGCAGCTTTACATAATGGCAATGCTCGCAGCCGAATGGGGCGGCGACGACGAACTTTACAAAGCGCTGAGAAAGCTTCCCGAAATCACTTCGGAGCTGCTTTGCGATATGCCGACAGTGCTTGAACCGATCGCAAAGAAATACAAGGAGCTTTCCGCAGCCTCCGTTCTCGGCAGAGGACTTCTCTACCCTATAGCGCTTGAAGGCGCACTGAAAATTCTTGAAACAAACAAAATAAAAATGCGCGGATATGCCGTTTCGGACTTCCATCACGGACCGAAAGCGCAGATAGGAAAAGGCGATCTTGCCATAATCCTTGCCTGCAACGGCAAAACGCTTGACGATGAAAAGGAAATGTGCCGCGAGCTTCTTGCCGTAGGCGGCGATGTGCTCGTAATAACCGACAAAAGCGACGACTTCGGCGCAGCGACGGTTCTGCACGTTCCGACATCGAATTATAAACATCCCGACGCTATCACAGCATTCTGCTGTGCAATTACACTTCAGCTTCTTGCGCTGAAACTCACCGAGGTGCGCGGAATAGATCCCGACGCTTCCGAAGTGCTTAAAAAAGTTACCGTAACGGTTTAATTTACAACCAAAGGAGATATAAAAATGAACTTCTCAATGCTTCATCCCGCCGATCAGATCGTTATGATCATGAACCGTCTTTACTACTACGGCATGACAACGACCACCGGCGGCAACCTTTCAATCAAAGATTCGGACGGTGTTGTATGGATCAGCCCTTCGGGTATAGACAAAGGCAACCTCCGCCGCGAGGATATCATGCAGATCCTTCCGGACGGCACGATAATCGGTATTCACCGCCCGTCGGTGGAATATCCTTTCCACCTTGCAATTTACAAGAAACGCCCCGATCTCGGAGCCGTGCTTCACGCACATCCGCCGGCACTCGTTGCGTTCAGCATCGCAAGAGAAATACCCGATACGTCGATCATTCCGGACGCACGTTTTCTCTGTGGCAACATCACAATGGCGCCCTACGCTCTGCCCGGAAGCAGCAAGCTCGGCGACAATATCTCTGCCGAATTTGAAAAGGGTATAAACACGGTAATGCTTGAAAACCACGGCGTTGTTATCGGCGCACACGACCTCTTCTCCGCATTTATGAACTTCGAAACACTCGACTACTGCGCAAGAGTTCAGATTAACGCCTCCACTCTCGGCGGCGAAATTCATACGCTTTCCGAAAGACATATGAATCTTTACAAAATGAAGACTCAGCCCATACTTGACACCTTCAAGCCTACGGAACATTCAAGCGAGGAACTTCAGATACGCCGCGATATGTGCGACCTTATTCACCGTGCATACGGCAATCAGCTTTTCACAAGCGGTCAGGGCACGTTCTCCTGCAAGCTTTCCGACGGTTCGATAATCATCACTCCTTACGCAAAGGACAGAAAATATCTTGAACCCGAAGATCTTGTTCTCATAAACAAGGAGGGTCAGTGCGAAGCCGGCAAAACGCCGTCACGCTCGATACTGCTTCACGAAAAGATTTATAAGAACGATCCCGCTATAAAGACCGTAATCATGGCTCACCCGCCGTATATAATGGGCTTTGCCGTAACGGATGCGGATTTTGACGCGCGCCTGATTCCGGAAAGCTATATAGCACTTAAAACAGTACGCAAATATCCTTTCGGTTCTTCCTTTATGCAGCCCGATCTGCTTGCAAAGGAGATCTCGATAAAGAACCCCGTGGTTATAATAGAAAACGATTGTATAATCGCTGCGGGGACTTCGCTTCTTAACGCGTTCGACCGCCTTGAGGTAATGGAATACAGCGCAAAATCACTCGTTGAGGTTTCCGCCATCGGAGGCAAGATCGTAAAGATCAGCGACGACGAGGTAAAGGAAATAGAAGTTGCATTCAATCTTTAATAAACGTCAAAGACTCATTACGGAGGGAACAGAACAATGAAGGAATATTTCGGAGAACTCAGCGTTATAGGAATGAAAGGCTGTGAGAAATTTGTCCGCCGAGTGGATGAATATCTCTGCCAATGGCGCAAAAACGAAAGAAAAACGTACCTTGTGGAGGCAGACTGCCCGCGCTTCGGTACAGGTGAAGCAAAGGGTATAATCAATGCTTCACTCAGAGGACACGACACGTTCATATACGTCGATCCGTTCAATTACGGCGTGACGTACAATATGTACGGAATGACAGTGCCCATGAGTCCTGACGATCATTTTCAGGATCTCAAGCGTATAATCTGCGCAAACGAAAAGAAGTCGCGCAGGGTATCGGTAATAATGCCGATGCTCTATGAGGGCAGACAACACAAACGAAACGCACGCGAATCGCTTGACTGTGCTATGGCGCTTCAGGAGCTTGTGGCTATGGGCGTTTCAAACATACTCACCTTTGACGCTCACGATCCCCGCGTTCAGAACGCCATCCCGAACAACGGATTTGACAATGTAAGAACAACTTATCAAATGCTCAAATCTCTTGTACGCGAATTCCCCGATATAACCTTCGATCCCAAACAACTGATGATAATCTCCCCCGACGAGGGTGCTATGGGACGCGGCATGTACTGCTCCTCAGTGCTCGGTCTTGAACTCGGAATGTTCTATAAACGCCGTAATTACACCGTAGTTATCAACGGCAGAAACCCGATAGAAGCGCACGAATATCTCGGCAACAGTGTTGAAGGTCGCGATGTTATAATCATAGACGATATGATCTCCTCCGGCGACTCTGCTATAGACGTTGCAAGAGAGCTTAAAAATCGCGGTGCAAGAAGAATATTTATGTTCGCCACATTCGGGCTTTTCTGCAACGGCTGCGATAATCTTGACCGCGCATATGAAGAAGGCATAATAACAAGAATCTTCACGACCAATCTCAACTATCGCACGCAGGATATTATCGACCGTCCGTGGTACACGGAAGTAAGCCTTTGCAAATATGTTGCTTACCTTATTGATACAATAAACAAGGATGAAACCATAAGCGACCTTCTCAATCCCGTTACAAGAATACATAACCTTGTTGACAGGGTCAGAGCAAACGCCGAAAAGCAGTAAATTTTTCCGTCAGGCGGGATCTCCGCCCGACAAAACAACGATTACGAGGTGTTTATTATGAAAAATTATCTTCTTCCGCCGGACGGAAGCTTCTTCAAAGCAAATATGCACTGCCACAGCACACTTTCTGACGGCAAATATACCGTAGAACAGATAAAAGAACTTTATAAGAACGCAGGCTATTCCATTGTTGCATTCACGGATCATAACGTTCTTATCGACCATTCTGATCTCGCGGACGAAAATTTTATGCCCATAACGGGTTATGAATACGACGTCTTTGCCGAAAGAGGCGAACGCTCCTATAATCACACTCCTCTTGTACATATCTGCTTCTATGCAAAGGATCGGCACAACGATGTTATTCCCTGCTACAATCCGAATCAGATATCGGACTCCCACGCCGACCTGCGCGAAAAACAGAAATACTCCGGCACTCCGGACTACGTGCGCGACTACAAAAAGATAAACGAAACCATAGCCCGTACCTGCTCCGAAGGCTTCCTTGCAAGCCTGTGCCATCCGACATGGTCAGAACAGGATCTTGACGAATACAGAAATATCGAAGGTGTTTTCGCCATGGAAGTGTTCAACTACGGCTGCTGGACAGAGGGCTACAATGAAATAAACGACCACGCATATGACGACCTTCTCCGCAGAGGAAAGAAGATATATTGCATAGCTTCCGACGACAACCACAACAAATATCCGGAAGACGATCCCAAGTTCGACTCTCTCGGCGGATTTATAATGATAAAAGCGCCGAAGCTTGAATATTCCGCAATTATGAAAGCTCTTGAAAACGGCGATTTCTATGCGTCATCGGGGCCCGAAATTTACGAAATGTGGACAGAAGGCGAAGATCTTCACATAAAAACGTCGCCTGTTGCAAAAGTATCCGTCACTACCTTTGGCAGACGCGCAACCGTCTGCACAGGCGAAAAGAAGGGCGAACTTATTACCGAAGCCGTACTAAAATGCTCCGGGCTTTATGACCGCTATTGCCGGGTAACTGTTGACGACGGCAAAGGTCATTTTGCGTGGACGCGCGCTTACTTTGACTGTTGCAAGATGGAAAACGGTCGTTATGACGACGCTCCCTTCAGAAAATAAGCTTTTATTTCAAAAATTTATTTATATATTTTTCAAAAAAAGATTGACTTGCGGCAGTTTTGAGTGTATAATACAGAAAAAATTCAAATGAATGCCGTAAGGAGGATATCGTAATATGTCACGCTATTATTTTGCTATGCGATTTAACTATTATTATTTTACGATGTCCGCCCGTGAGCAATAATAAAGCCGCATAGCTTTGTATTTTTTGAATAAATACTTTGAAATGCCGCAAAGCTCACAGGATGTGCTTTGCGGTATTTTTATTTTTACCGCAAGCATCACTTTTGTGATATGCTTTGCGGTATTTTTGTTTTTTGAAAGGAAGCACAGATATGTTATCCGAAAAAATGATCGGACTCGGAAG
>ERZ779877.2923-NODE-2923-length-11776-cov-2.912635_pt1 | contig 11776 bp, 10 predicted proteins | sample MGYA00511556_ERZ779877 | MGnify/ENA primary metagenome ERZ779877 (study PRJEB29588, sample SAMEA2159338) | human gut metagenome | biome: human gut; feature: human-associated habitat; material: faeces | place: Denmark | collected 2008/2010 ... | reverse complement strand
GGCGGATTGCGCCGCGCGTTGTGCCGCCTGCCCGGTTTTCTTGGTAGACTTCTTCTCGATGACCTTGGTGGCCTTGCCGGCACCTGAGGACACGTTGCCCGCCTTTCGGGCCGCTGCGTGCTTCTTAACGACATCAGCACCCTTGCGCCCGAGCTTCCAGGCTCCCTTCGCCTTGTAGTAGTACTCGTCTGCACCATCGAACTCGGAGTCGCGCAGAGCCTCCGACACAGCAGCACCTTTCGCCGCCTTCTTGAGGTTGGCCTTCGACACGAGCCCGTCGGCTGCGATCTTCCCGCCGGTCTGCTTGAGCGCGTCCGCTGCGTGTTTGGCGACGCTACCTGAGGAAACAAGCTTGTCGGCCTGCCGCTGCGCCTCGGAGCCAAACGTGACAGCTCCTTCACGGCTGAACCCGTCTGTGCTCTCGACCCCGTAGCCGTGCTGTGCCTCTGGGCTGTTGCGATCGGGTCCCAGGAATGAGTCCTTGATGGCCATGTGCGACTTGTCCGCCGAGTCCACGATGCCGGAGTTCACCGCATCGGTGACCCTGTTCGATGCCATGTCAGCCGAAGCAGCGGATGCCTCGGTTCCGGTGCGAACCATGTCGTCAACCCTCATTGCCTGTTTCCTCCTCTCAAAAGCCTAATGTCAAAGCTGGAAAGCACCTACGCACCGAAGCGTGCGATTCGCTCCTCCAGCTCCTTCTTGTCGTTCGGGTTGGTGCTGAACAGCTCGTAAAGCGCATTGTCCTTCGGGAACTTGCCTCGAATCGGCACGCGTGCGGCGCCTGCGATCAAAAGTCCGTTGCCAGGTTCGGTCGATTCGTCTATGCATTCCTCCTCTTGCTCGGAGAGGTTCAACAGACGAATCCACTCCTTGCGGTCAAGCGGCGACTGCTTCAAGAGCATCAGGAAGTCGGCATTGGTGACGATGTTGCGTGCGGCCTCATTGTCCAGCATCGCTGTCGCATTTTGGGTGATGCCCGTGAGCAGCATGCCGAACTTGCGCCCCTCGTTGGCGAAACGGGAGAAGTAGCGCAGTACCGTCGGGTAGGCGAACATGGACTGCATCTCCTCGACGTACAGCCAGGTACGCACATTGCGCGACGCATTGAAGTACATGCGGTTGCGCACAGCCTCGCAGAGGTTGATGAGCGCGAACGTGAGCATGTTGTCGGGCAGCTCTTTCAAGTTGAAGTCGATGATGCGGGAGTCGAAGCTGACGTTCGAGTGTTTGTTGAAGAAGCTCATGGAGCCTTTCACATACCGCTCGTAGCGCAATGCGATTGCCTGCGCCTCGACCTCGGGCTGCTCCAGCAGGATGTCGTAGAAGTCCTGGAGGATGGGAGACTTGGGAACGTCCTGCTCGCCGGAGAGCCTTCTCGTCTCAAGCCGTGCGAACGCCTCTTCCACGCAGCGCTGGATGATCGACTGTTCGATCTCCGAGAGGTTTGCGCCCGCCTCGAAAGCAGATGCACCGGCCTGCGCGAGCATTGCATCCACCTTGAAGGCGACCTGCTCCACACGTGACATTCTCTGGGAAGAGGTGATGTCAAGCGGGTTCAGGAACGTGTCGGAGTTGACGGCGAAGTCGAACACGTTGCCGCCGTAGCGACGGGCAATTTCCGTATACTCGCCTGCACGGTCGAACACGATGATCTCGTCCTCCGGGTTCGATAGGATCGTTCCCGTCATCTCCTGTTTCACGAACATGCCCTTGCCAGAGCCGGTTTTTCCGCAGACGAAGCCCATTGGCGATGTAAGTTTCTTCCTATTACATATAACGAGGTTGGAAGAGGACTGGTTCTGCCCGTAGTAGTTGCCGCCCTCGTCGTTGAGTTCCTGCGTGGCGAACGGCATGAGGATGGCCGTCTGCGCTGTGGTGAACATGCGCGAGACGTCCATATGGTTGTGACCCAGCGGCAGGACAGAGTTCAAGCCCTGGGGCTGCTGGAACGGAAGAAGATCGACCTCGATGGAGTGCTGGCGTGCCGTGGATATGATGCGCATCGCCTGGTTGTCCAGCTGCTCCTTGGTGGCTGCATAGGTGTAGATAAGCCCCGTGAACACGTAGAGGCGCTGGTTCTTGTTCTGAAGGTTGTCTAGCACATCCTCGGTCTCTTCTTTGGAATGCCTGAGCTCGTAGGGCAGGATCGAGAAGTCGTATCCCTTGTTCACAGCCGATCGCTGCTCCTCGATGACCTCCTTGTCGATCCAAGCCGAACGCTGGCGTGCGAAGTTGATGGCCTTCGATTTGTCCATGGGCTGCGCATACCAGGTGGCGTTGAGCGGTATTGGAAGCGACACGATGTCGGAAAGAGCCTTGTCGGAGAGCTCCGAACCGAACGACTTCATGCAGAGCACCTGGCCATACATGCCGCCTGTCTTGAAGCAATCGGTCTGCCCCATGGGCCGCCAGTCCAGCGCAACCGGCGCTACGGCGTCCTTGGTGGTCATGCCCTGACGGGTGCCGACGTCCTTGCGGTAATCGAAGAAGAACGGTTGAAGCGGGTTGAGCTGCGAGTTTATGACAGCAAGGCGCTCCGTGCCGTTCAGCACGTGGGACGAGGAGTTCATGGTGTTGAGGATTCGCTGGCTCTCGTTCTCAAGCCTCTGGAGCTTCGGAACAGCATCGTCGGCGGAGTCCGCCATGACGGAGAACGTGAGGTACCTGTCGCGCCTGATGTTGGACACACCCTGGCGGAGCTTCTGGTTCAGAATCTCGTTGAAGAGCTCTGCATCCTCGGCAGCGGCCTCGGTGTCCTGGATCATCGGATCGAAGAACTGCCTCGATCCGATCTCAGCGGCAGGGATAGGGGTGTTGATAACGCTCATCTGCACGAGGTTGTCAGCACCGAACTGGTCGTACAGCCTGCAAAGGGATGCGAAGATGCCTTTCTGGATGTCGTCGCGGGTGGATTGGTAGCTGGTGTCCTCGAAAGCGATCGTCTCGGAGAACAGGCCTTCCTCCACTTCGCAGATGCCGTCGATGTACATTGCGTTGTACCCGAGCCAGTTCACCGCGTTGTTGGCCTTGCGCCTCTTCTCAACGGTCTTGCACATGACGTCGGAAAGCTCCTTGTCACGCTGCTTGAGCTGCGCCTTCAAGGACTGAGACTTCTTGCGCGAGGCCTTCTGCCTTGCGGCGAGCTCGCGCTTCTGCGCTTTCTGCTCGGCCTTGAGCGCCTTCTTCTCCTTGCGGCTCATCTTGCCGTTGTGCGCCTTGGGCTGGGTGTACATCTCGGCTGTCTGCCCGATGCTGCCCAAAGCCTGCGCATCCATGCTGGGCGTGGTATACGAGAACTGCTGTGGCTGCGCATCGGCAGGTGCCTCTCTGTGCGTATCATCGGTCTGGTAGAGCGATGATACGTAATCGGCACTTTCAGCCTGCCCGAACGTCGGGGGCATGTAATGCATCTCGGTGCGTGGTGCCGTGGGATCCCATTCCTGGCCATCGGCACCGTATGGGTTATAGAATCCGTCCTGATTTGGGGCTGTAGGCTTCGATGCCTGGTTGTTTCGATAGCTTTCGCTGCTCTTTGTCATATACCTTGACTGCCTTTCTCTCGTCGTTTCGCTCCACATATCCCATGAGCTTGAACGAGGGGATGTGGGAAATGTTCTTCCTGGTGAAGTTGTACTCGATCCAGTACTTGGCGAATGTCTCGGCCTTCATGCCCCAAGGCCGCCAGAATCCCATTGCCCAGAACGGCATGGATATTGCGAGGATCAGAACCTCGAAGTCCGTCGGGTCGAAGCCTAGGACGAAGTACAGGTAAAGCCCCACTATGAGAGAGATACCCACTGCGCAGACGATGCACAGAAGGGTTCGCAGCGTAAGCTTGCCGATGATTTTCGGCTGGTACTCGGCGATGTCCTTGTGGACTGCGACTGAAAGCATGTTGTTCCCTCCTTTTTCTTTGCTTATCGGCGTGCAGCCCCGCCATGCCGCCGTGAGGGCGAGCTGATGGCCAGGGCTGCCCGGTGTAGTGCCTTTTTGCATTTTCCTTGAGCAGAAAGACCCTTAGCTTGCCCAGCTAACGTCGATCTGCCCGAAGAAAGCTCCAGCGGCGATAACGATACCGCCGCCTACGAGCATCGCGATGGCGCCAGAGAGCTGGCCTCCACCGCCCTGCATTCCGTCTTTGATGGTAAGACCCAGGTTGACCAGGCCGAACACCAGCAAGAAACCGCCCAGGGCGACGATGCCGCCCGAGAGCTTGGTGAGAACGCTTGCGAGATCCATAAGGCTTGTACCTCCTTTCGAGTGGTATCCGTTTTATATGTCGAAGCCCAAGGCCTACTTGGGCAGAGACACCATGCTTGCGCATGCGGCGATGAGGAAACCGGCGATCATGAACCCAAGGGCCCCGCCGAGTTGCCCTCCACCGCCCAGTCCGTCTTTCAACACCATGCCGAGTTGCACCATGCCAAAAACGGCGATTGCGAGCCCGATGTACTTGACCGCTGGTTGAAGAACGCCGAACAGTTCCGCCATAAGCTATCCCTCCTTCTTGATGTTGTTGTATGCGAGCACGTCGAACGGCTCGGTATGATGGCAGGCCGGGTTGTGGCTGTCCACCATGTAGATGTAGTTGTCATGCTTCTGCGGGTCGATCTTCCTGTCCTTGACGGGATCGGCACCGGCGATGAGCAGAAGGCAATCCTCACGGCTCATCTTGCCGATCTCAGCCGCATCGATGAGGTCGCGTGCCTGGATCTGAAGGTTCTTGGAACCGGAAGCCGACTGCCCGTGCGATTCCCCGAAAGTGGTCTGGTGGATCGTCTCCTTGCCGATCATCTCGGCAATCTCCTTGTTGGTGGAGTTGGACTTGCCGCCAAGAAAGAGGGTAGTGTCGCAGCAATCGACGATGATGTCAGCCTTCTTGTCGTAGATCCCCCGCAGCTGGGCAATGGACTGCAAGATGATGGAGAGGGATATGTTGCGGCTTCGGGTCACGGCAACCGTCTTCTCGATGTCTGGCAGGGTGCCGATGTTGGCGAACTCGTCGAGCATGAACTGCACAAGGGTCGGGAGTTTTCCGTGGTAGTCGGTGAGCGCCTTGTTGCACAAGATGTTGATGGTCTGCCAGATCATGATCGCAGGCAGGAACGAGAATGTTCGGTCGGTGTCGCTCGGGATGCAGAAGATTGCCATCTTCGTGTCAGGATCGCCCAGCTTGTCGAGCTCCATCTCGTCGTACTTCAAGATCTCACGCACCTCGGTAATCGCAATCGGCGCAAGGCGCACGTTGCATGAGATCAAGATGCTCTTGAGCGTCTTGCCAGCAGCAACTTTGAAGTTCTTGTAGTTCGAGAGTGCGAAGTCCTCGGAAGGCTTGAACCCGCCGTGCTCGCAGGCAAAGATTCCACCCTCCGGGTCTCCCTTGGCATGGCGCAGCATGTTGGAAGGGCATTTCACGACAGCTCGGCGCGGTTTTGCCTGCTGGGCCGACGGTGCCACCTGTCGGCTGCGCTCTGCGCTGTAAACCATGTCGTTGGCAACAGCTACATCGTCATCCGCAACTGCCACTTCGGTATATCCGGTCTCGATCTGATTGAACACCTTGTCGAGCGGTGACATGTAGTTCTCGTCGTTTTCCGATGCCTTCGCCATCGAAAGCAGCTTGAGTAGGGTGTCCAGGTTGTACTCGTTTTCGGGAAACCAATCGCGCATGAGGGCGATGAGTGCCGTGTAGAGCATCTTCTCGGAGTTCTCCCAGAACGCATCGCCCGTGTTCGGCTTGTCGCCGTTGGTGTTGAGGATAAGGCAGTTGACAAAGGTAAGGATCTCGTCGTCGGTGCGGACATATTTTAAGGGGTTGTAATGCATCGACTTGTCCTTTCGAACCATGTCGAAGCTCATGACTTTGTAGCCGTTGTCTGCGAAGAGCCAGCCGCACTCGTCCAACAGCGTGCCCTTGGGGTCGGTTAGGAAGTAGTTGGAGTTCAGCTGCATCAGGTTAGGTTTCACGTAACGGTACGTTTTACCGGAGCCGGAGCCGCCGATGACGCATACGTTCAGGTTGCGGTCATGCTCCGGGTCGAACTTCTTGCGGCTGATCGCCAGGCCGTACTTGTCGGTGAAGAGCAAGTTGTTGGATGGGTCGTCGCTGTCTAGGAACGCACTCATTTCCTTCTCGTCAGCCCATTTGGCAGAGCCGGATTCCTCGCCGGTGCGGTAGTTGCCCATGAAGACGATGTGCTGTCCCCAAGCAAACCACACGATGAGCAGCAGGAGAGCACCGATGATAAGCCCTGGAGCCGTGAGCCTGATTGCTATCGGGTTGACTGCCATATCGTCAAGGCCGATCAAGATCTGAGTCAGGTAATCAGAGCTCAAGGTTGTCGGGTCGACGTAAGCGAAGATGCGATTCCCAAGATAGAAGAGAAGAAGCGATGCCGCAGCCGCCCAGCATGCTGACGAGACCATTCTCTTCTGAAGGTTGTTGCTTTTTTTCGCCAAGGCATCGCTTCCTCTCTTCTTTGCAGCCCCGGTAAAGTGCCAGGGCTGCAATATCATCTGTTACCGAATCGGGTCCGTGGGTGCATCGGGCAGGCCACGTCCGACTACATCGTGTGCCACGGCGGCAACCGGGTTGGTGACTCCGCGAACCGCCTCAACGGCCTTGTTGGCTGCGTAGATATCGTTGTCGACCTTTTCAAACGCTTTGCCATCTGTGCGGTTGCCGATACCGCTTTCACGAAAGCTGCCGAATGAGACCTTAGAAGAGGTGTTGATCGAGTTCAGCTTCTTGTACGGATCGTCCAGGAGGTAGTACTGGAGCGAGCCGTCTCGTGCTGTCTGAATGCCGATACCGCTCCTCTCAAGCTTGATGGCGAAATCAGTGATGCTCATGCCTTTCCGGAAGCTGTTCTCGATCGATTTGTCGATATGACCCTTCCAAGAATCGGTTGGCTGGGGTGCAGGGGCTTCCTTTGCAGGTGCCGGTTCTGCTTGAACTGGAACGGGAGAGGGAGCCTCTTGTGCCTGTCCTGCCGAAACCTCGGTTTGGGAAAGCGGCTCCTTTGCCAACGTGTGGTGGTCGGCATCCCCACCGTCATGCGCCTGAACGGCGCGGGCATCGTTCTTGGTCATATCGTTCATGTCGTAGCCAGCACCCGACGGCTCTGGCTCGGCGATCACACGCTCATCCTGAGCCTGTGATTCTGCTGGCTGACTCTTATCGACCTCTGCCGCAGCTTTGTCGATGTCTAGGCCTTTGCTGAGATTGAGCTCGGCATCGCTGAGCGCTCCTTGCTCCTTAGCGGATTCCAAGGTTTTCATTTGGCTCCTGGTTGCAGGTTTGTCCAAACTTTTGGGATCGTTCTTCACGAGGTCGTTGACTTCCTGCGTGGCCTCTTTATGCAGGTCACGGTACTTGCGCTCGGTGAGGAACTGCTCCTTGGCCTCCTTGTGGCCGTCGAGCATCTTCATGGCATCGCCCATCGTGTAATTGCGGCCAAGGGCTGCAAGTTCCTCTTTGGGAATAAGCCCGTTGTCTGCCAGGCGGGAGAGGTCGTACTGGGTTTGCGCATCTGCCGGTTGCGATGCGACGAACTCAGCCTCTTTCTTGTTCGGCGTGTAGGTCCCGGTGTCGATGTCCTTGATAGCCTCTTGGTAGATCTTCTCGATCGCCTTGCGATCCTTGGTGTTGAATCGAACCGCTGGTACGGACTTTTCCGTGAACTCGATTCCGGCCTCGCGGAGCTTCTGCTCGAAGATCTCGCGCTGCGTATCGTCGTCGAAGAGCTTCACATCGAAATCCTCGCCGCCGATGGTCTCATGATAGTATCCGTTCTTCTGAGAATCGCGGAGCCACTGATGGAACAGCTCGCGCAAGAACATGCTGGAAAACCTTTTGAGGCTATCGCCGAAGTCATCACCGAAGTCTGGCATGTCACATCATCCTTTCATCATCAGCGTTCCGCGAGGACGCAGCCTCGATGCGGAACGGTATGGCCTGCTCGCGGATAACCGCTTGCAGGTAGATCTTGATTCCTGAGGTCAAGGTGAGGCCCACTTTCTCGAACACTTCGCTTGCTTCAGCCTTGAGCTTGCTGTCGCAGATGAAGCTGATTCTGCCATGTTTCCCTGCCTTCAGTTTGTTAGATTCGAACGTGTTTGTGAGTCATGTACCATCTGGTGCATGCTATCATCCAATCCGTTACGATTACGTATGAAACTGAAAAAATGCAAAACAGGAGGCACCTACCGTGCTTCCTGTTCGTAATTTTCTCTTTTCAATTCGTTGATTTGCTGTTCATCCTCTATGTCCTGGCGGAATGCCTCACGCACATCATCGCAAACCTCGTTGCGGTACCCGTATCCGCAGGTTTCGACGACAGCAGTGCGAGGGTCTATGTCCATCCCGTCGTGCGATCCGAATGGGTCGCGCGACATGTCCTGGACTTTTCGGGCATCGTCAATCTGACGCATGATCTCCTTGAATCCATAACTCATCGTCAATCCCTCCTTGCTGGTTTTAATCCCTGCCTCCAGGACCGTCTTCACCGGTTTCCGGTGTCTCGTCGGAGAGGTCTGCCATCAGCTGGTCGATTCCGTATTCCTTGGGCTCCTTGCTTGAATCCAAGTCAGGTTTCTCCTTTATTCCGTCGATGGCGAGCTCCGGATCACGCTCAAAGTTGCCGTCTCGTACTGCATCCTCGATGGTCTCGTTGCCCCCGACGGTCGCCCAATCTTTCCATCCTTGCATTTTGCCGCAAGCTTGAATAAGGGCTTCCGTGTTGCGCTTGGACGGTTCGAGGCCTTTTTCTTCAAGCGCAGCTTCGAAGTCCTCCCGTTGCCACTTGATCGTCGCTTCCTCAAGAATCTCGGGGTTGGCACGGTCGACCGCATAGGAGAGGTTGCTCGTGTAATAACCGTGCGACCACTCACCGGTTTCCTTGTCGTATCCATATGCAACAACATAAGGATCACCCAGTCCCGTTTGCGCCCGGTATGCTGCACTTTCCGGGCGCAGGAGGACGGCAGTGGTTCCGTATGCGCTGTCTTCGAACTGCTCAAGAACCACGTTCCCCTTTGGGTCGAACAGAGAATCAAGCGCATCGCTGTTGATGTTGCCGTTTGGCATATCGTCCACGCTCCTTTCATGCGTTTTCTAGATTCTACCAGCATTCTTGGTATTTGTTTCCAGCATTCGGCAAGTTGTCCAGAAACGACCTCTATGTCCCGAATGTCCTGCCATGTGTCCACAAAGCCATCATGAATGCTCTGTGAGGTAACGCTTTTCTGCCTCCACCGCCTGTTTCCATTTGTCGTGATAGGAGTTCGCAGTGGACAAACCGCATATCTCGGCAACACACCAGTCGGAGAACAGGGCAGTAGTGCGGTTGCACATCTCCTTGAACCTTGGATCGGCTTCGATGAGTTTTTGGCGGTTATTCTGCTCGCTTCGTTGCTTTGCATCAGCAGATTCGGTTCTTGCCTTCGGTGAATCGGCATAGAACCTGAACCCGGTTTCCTTTCGCATCCAATCGTCTAGTTGCATTGCGTAGCGGGGCGTGGAGTTGGTCTTCTTGTACTCGGTGCCATAGCGCTCGTAAGCGCTTATAACCTGCATCGGCAGGTAGCCTTGTTGCATGAGCCTTGTGAACAGTTTTTCTGCTTGGTGCTTTCGAACTGCATTCGGTTTTTTCAACGAGACGGTGCAAAGTCTCTCGAAAGCTTTTTTCTCTTCCTCGCTCAATCCATCGATCAGCGAGCTTGCGAGCGTATCAATCGGTGCCTTGGCACCGCTCTCAGAACCCGTTTGGTCACGGTTATCCACAGCGACCCTGGATATATCATTTGTTACTTTTCCCTTGTTACTTGTAACTATATTAAGCATGTCCTCATTTTGAGGACATGGGTCGTCTTCATTTTGAGGACGTGGGTAAGCCAAATCCTCATTTTGAGGACGTGGCTCGTGACCTGGGGTTTGTGTATAACTGCATTTGTCCACAAAATCGGGTTTTCCACAATCTTGCTGGGCTGGCAGGTTATCCACAGTCGGGCTGTCTGCATGAGGCGCGTTCGGAAGGTTGTTGACCTTGTGCATCCTCGCCTTGGTTGCCTCGTCGATGAGCTCATGCACCTTGTCTGTCGGCTTTGGCTCCACCGGCAGGTGGTACACTGTTCGTCTGCCGTGCCGGGTGTTCTCGATATCGACGGTAATGAATCCCCATGCCTCAAGCTCAGAGCGGTACTTGTAGAAACGGTTTTTGCTGATGTTCATCTCGGCGAGTATGGTCGAAGTCGACGGGAACGCCACGCCGCCTTGCCCTGCGAAAGACGAGAAGTAGGAGTAGAGCCCCTTGGCTTCGATGCTCAGCTGTGGGATACGGGTAAGCACCTGCGGCGAGAACCCGTAACCGCGAGAGAAGATGTTGTCGAACACGAGGATGTTCTCCTCGGTCTGCACGATCTCCTGGCTAGGCATGTTCCCACCCCCTCACGTTATGTGGGTCGAGCCCTACAGAGCTCAGTTCTTCCATGCAGTTGTGGACAATCGATGGAGTGAGGTCGTAGCTCAGCTCGCAAGTTTCTTCGACCGAGAAGGTCTTGTTCGGCTCCTGGGAGAGCATGACGAGGTAGAATCCCTTGGCTCCTGCGCTGATCGGCAACCGCCAGAAATCCCTATGTATCGCCAGTTGATCCTCGCCGTTGAACTCGAATGGCACTACGAGTGGCTGAGTGTTGTTCTTGATGATTGGCATAAAAAAGCCACCGTCCTTTCTTCTTGTTAATTGGACAGTGGCAGAAAATCAAGCTTGCCAAACGAAGTGTTTCCCCGTAGGATACATGTCGATGTTGGTGATGCCTATGACTTTCAAAATGCAAGGTATCACTGTCCGAGAACCCCGGTTTCAAGCGCTGGGGTTCTTTTTTGTTTTCAATGGTTTGCATTCTATTGCACGGCGTGAATCCGTACAAGCCTTGTGTTCAGGGTTGTTCAGGGGCTTTTGATTCCCTGCTTTGATTCCCCGGTGCTTTTTTGGGTGGGATTTCGGTTTGGAGTTTTAACCTGTTTGATTGTTTTGTTTGATTTTTTTGAACAGTTGTGGTATTATTATAAAAGGTTATTTTGAAATTCGCTATGATATGAGTGCTGGAATTGGTTCCTTGCTGGTTCCCTCGGAATTGCGATGTGCAGAAATCCTCCGATTTCAAGCATTTTCCGAGATGGAAACTGGTTTCAAGTCCCATCTTCCGCATTCATCATTAGAAGAGAACTTTCATTTATATGGAAGTTCTTTTTTGTTTCTATATCCATAATACCCCAATATATCAATATACACGAAAAAGTCAATAAAAAAAGAAAAAAATTAAAGGAAAGCAAAAAGTTTTGTCGAATAATAATAATGAGGAGATTCAAAATGTATTATTCTGATGAGATTATTGAAGAAGTAAGATCAAGAAATGATATCGTAGATGTGATATCTACTTATGTAAAACTGCAGAAAAAAGGAAGCTCATATTTTGGCCTGTGCCCGTTTCATAATGAAAAGTCTCCTTCTTTTTCTGTCAGCAGACAGAAGCAGATGTATTATTGCTTTGGCTGTGGTGCCGGAGGAAATGTATTCACATTTCTGATGGAATATGAACATTATTCTTTTGTAGAGGCACTGAAATATCTGGCGGATCGTGCAGGTGTGGAGCTTCCGGAACCGGAGTACTCCGGGGAGGCGAAAAAGCGCGCAGATACAAAAGCTATATTACTGGAGATTAATAAGGCAGCAGCACAGTACTTTTATGTACAGCTTTTAAGGCCGCAAGG
>ERZ779877.2919-NODE-2919-length-11781-cov-3.581955_pt1 | contig 11781 bp, 10 predicted proteins | sample MGYA00511556_ERZ779877 | MGnify/ENA primary metagenome ERZ779877 (study PRJEB29588, sample SAMEA2159338) | human gut metagenome | biome: human gut; feature: human-associated habitat; material: faeces | place: Denmark | collected 2008/2010 ... | reverse complement strand
AGGAGCAATCTTTGGTTAATGTAAAAAAAGTCTCACAGAGTAAAATCTGTGAGGGTTTTATTTTTTCAAGCAATATTAGTTATTATATTTTTTACATTTTTTCTATTTAAGTAACAATATTACTAAAATTAGCCCTTGTAGTTCATTTTACACATCTTTTACCATACCTTTCGCTATAGCTTACACATTTTCCTAACGACTTTTCACCATACCTTACACATTTTTCAAAGGACTTTTTCTGTATCTTGCACATTTTCTTAACAACTTTTTTATTCTTTAAGAGATATTAAACACTCAAAAAATATTTTTCAATTTTTTCCGAATACATGTACCTAGCATTTGCAGACAAAATAAAAGACTAGCTTACTTAAAAGCTAATCCGTTAGGGACGACCTGACCCTCAGCTATGCTCAAATTCAAGCATACAGGGCTCATGTCTACCAAAGTGCAACACGGAAGCCTATACTGTAGTGAGCATAAGTCATATTGTCGCGACCGCGGAATGTTGCAGGAACAGCCGAACCAATGTTGTTATAACTGCCCCCTCTTCGCGCACAATAACCACTAGTGTCGGAAGTTTTTTCCAAAGTCCACTCCCACACATTTCCAGCTATATCATATATGTTTTGTACTGAAAAACTACTATCTGCTCCTGTTGTTAATAATATACTTGAATTTGATTCTTTTTTGAATGGATTTGGACATTGTACAAATTTTCCACTTGATAAATATTGTGCATTTGCATTTGTTATTGTCCATAAATTATCATTATAATTTCCAATTGCTGTACTATTTGATGTTAATGTACTATCCGCTATATTTCCTTTATTGTGCATAAATGCTAGCACTAAATCCCATTGTACTCCAAACATTAAACTACTTGTTTTTGTTCCTGAATTTACATTACTTGCTAAATTTTGTGCTTGTGTTCTTGTTACATATGTATATGGGTATGCATCTGCTTTTGATACTGGTATTGACATTCCTTCTATTGTATATTTTCCGTCTGAATTTGTTGGTCCTTCACTATTTCTATTAGTTCCTGTTGTTGTATCAATTCCAGCTTCGTATCTTCCTACATAAAATCCTCCATTTTCATATACACTTTTTAACATACTGTTTTTTAAATTGTTATATGCTGTTTCATCTGCAAACCAACCTACATTTTTGTCATCAGCATAATATACATCAGAATACCTTGTTTTACTTCTATATGTTGCTGTGTACTGTTGCAAACAATATTCTATATTTGCATAATCTGTACTTGATGAAGGCTTTTTATCGTTATTTGAATTATAGGTTGTATTATTATACAAGCTCTTTGGTACTACTACCCACACATATTCATTTTCATCTGTGTCTGCGATTACAAGCCCTGTATCTACACTTGTACTTGTATCATAATGAAAGTCATCACTTGGTAAATATGGAATTGTCTCTGGTTCTATATCTCCACCTAATAAACTTTCCATTTTGTCTATTAGCCTATTCATTCCATTTAAATCATTTTCACTCGCTTCTCCTGATTTTGTTTCTGCTTCTTTTGCTTTTGATATTACTCCATTGTTTCCTAGTACTAAATTAATACTTACTCCAGCAAGGATTAACAAGACAACTATTGTAACGACTAACGCAACTATGGTGATCCCCTTATTATTTTTCATTCCTGTCTCCTCCTATGTACTTTTTATTATTTTCAAATATTTCTTATGTTTTTATTCAAAAATTTCATCTTTTTGTTTTATTCTTTGCACAATTTAAAGTCTATTTTTCTTGTTATTTTATCTGCTCCTATTACTTCTATTTTTACACTGTCTCCTATCTTGTACATTGTCTTTGATTTTTCTCCAACTAGCGTTTTTCTTTCATCATCATATATGAAATATTCGTTGCCCATATTTTCGAATCTTATCAAACCTTCTACTGTGTTGTCTAGTTCAACAAACATTCCGAATGGTGTAACACTTGATACGACTCCATTATATGTTTCTCCAACTTTATCTTTCATGTATTCTGCTTTCTTAATATCTTCTGCATCACGTTCCACTTTCTGAGCTATTTTTTCTCTTTCAGATGAACTTTCTGCATATTTAACCGCTTCTATCTCATATTTTTTTCTTAACTCTTCGTTTATGTTGTAGTCATGTTTTAAATATGAAGATATTACTCTGTGAATAAATAAATCTGGGTATCTTCTTATTGGCGATGTAAAGTGGCAGTAGCATTTGCTTGCTATTCCAAAGTGTCCTCTGTTTTCACTCTCATATTTTGCAACTTTCAAGGTTCTTAATATTAAGTTTGATACAACTCTCTCCTCTGGTTTTCCTTTTACTTCTTCTAGCACTTGTGCAAAAGCCTTTGGATGGATGCTATCTTCATCATCCTTTTTTACGCCTCTTATTTTGTAGCCTAAGTTGAATAAGAATTTATTTAAGTCATTTACTTTTTCTATGTCTGGTACATCGTGAACTCTATAAATAAAAGGTGCTTGTAACCAATAAAACTTTTCTGCAACTGACTCGTTTGCCGTTAGCATGAATTGCTCTATTACTTCATTCGATTCCAAATAATCATATTTTTGTATGTCAACTGCAATACCATTGTCATCTAAAATTATCTTGCTCTCTGGAATATCTAAGTTTAAACTTCCATTCAAGTCTCTTCTCTGTTTTAGTACATTCTTCAATTCTCTCATTCTTAGAAAATGTGGTATAAATTCTTTATACTTTTCCGAAACATTATTTACTCTTGCAAGTTCTTCATCAGCGAGTTCTATTTTTCCGTCTTTCATGTCTGCAAATTTGAATATATCATTTACATCGTGATAATTCATTCTTCTTGTCGTCTTAATTACAGATTTAAAAATATCTGCGTCGACTACTTTTCCTTTCTCGTTTATCTTCATAATAACAGACATCGCAAATCTATCTTTTTGCTCGTTCAAGCTACAAATTCCATTAGATAGTTCTTTTGGAAGCATTGGAATTACTCTATCCATCATGTAAATACTTGTGCCTCTGGTAATTGCTTCTTTATCCAGTTTTGATCCGGATTTAACATAATAGCTAACATCTGCAATATGAACACCCAATGTATATGTTCCATCATCGTTTTTCTTAACATTTACTGCATCATCTAAGTCCTTTGCGTCTTCTCCATCAATTGTAAAAATTTCTTCATTTCTTAAATCGACTCTTTTTTCGATGTTCTTTTCATCTATAACTTGTGGAATTGCCCTCGCCTCTGCTAGTACATTTTCTGGAAACTCATTTGGAAGCTTGTACTCCTTAATAAGAGACATCATGTCGACTCCTGCTTCATCTATTCCACCAATTATCTCCACGATAGTACCTTCCGCCTTATTTACTCCGTCTGAATACTTGTCAATTTTCACAACCACCTTCTGATTGTTTTTTGCATTCGCACTCTTCTTTTTTGGAATGTAGATATCTCCACTTACAGCTTGATCATCTGGAATTACAAAACCAAAATTTCTGCTTTTCTTATAAACTCCAACAATCGTATCCTGTGCATGCTTTGTAATTTGAAGTATTTTACCTTCTCTCTTATGCTTATCATCTTGAAATTCACTATCATCAAAAATTCTAATTAAAACTTCGTCTCCATCAAGTGCATTTTTTGTAAGTTTAGGTGAAATAAAAATTTCATCTTCTTCACCAACATTAACAAAACCGAACCCTCTACCATTTCTTCTAAAAGTTCCAAGTTTATAGCTTTCATCTTTTAAAATTTCGTTCAAATTAATTCTTTCTTCTTTTCTTGACTTTCTCTCTTTTTTGCTTTTTATTTTATCTTTCATATAAAAAAACTTTTTCTTCATTAAATTCACCTCTCTTATTATGTTTAATTTTTCAAATATTAATCTTATTTAGCATTTCAAAAAGACGACAGAAAATCTCTGCCGCCTCCCCAAATTCATTCTTATTTTATAACATAAACAATACCTAAAGCAACTGCTAATACTATAAATGCAACTCCTAAGATAATTGTCCATCTCTTTAATTTTCCTTCACGTGTTCTTCCTTTATTCTTCTCATAGAAATTGTTTGAAGAAGAACCAACTATTGTTCCTGATGCTCCACGGCTATCTGAATTTTGCATCATTGTAACTATTATTAATCCTAAACAATCTATTATGTATAAAACCATTAATATATATTTAACTACTTGCATTCTACTCGCTCCTTCTCGTTTTCTTTACTAACTCGTACATTTTACCATAAATAAAAGGAAAATGCAATTATTTTTGGTAAAATTTAAAAATTCGCCCAAAAAGGGACGTCCCTATTGGACGAAAGTTTGCAAAATTGTTGTAAACTATTTATTTTGTAGGAATTTTATGGTATAATTATCTTGTTAGTTTAATTCGGAGGTGTTTATATGTTACCTTGGCAAATTTGGTTAATAATTTCTGGAGTTTGTTTTATTGCAGAAATTGCAACTGTTGGATTTTTAGTTTTTTGGTTTGGGGTTGCCGCACTTATTACTTGTTTGCTTAGCTTGTTTATTTCAAACGTTATTGCTCAAACTGTAATTTTCGTAATTCTTTCGGTAATTCTTATATGTTTGACTAGACCTTTTGCTGAAAAGATGAATAAAAACGATAATATTGTTACTAATTCTAATGCAATAATCGGTAAAGAAGGTGTAGTTACAAAGGGCATTACTCCAAATGACGTTGGTCAAGTTAAGGTTTCTGGAGACATTTGGACAGCAATTTCTACATATACTGATATTATTCCAAAGGGTTCTACTATAAAAGTTTTATCAATAGATGGAGTAAAATTAGTTGTTGAACCAGTAACTATTAAACAACCTGAGAAAAAAATCTAAATCATTAGAAGTTAACTATTTTTATAATTCACGTTTTTAATTTTATAATATATATTTTTTTAGGAGGAAAAAATTATGTGGTTTTTAATCGTATTACTAGTTATAATATTAATTATAGCCGTAAAATCAATTAAAGTAGTAAGACAATCTGAAGTTTATATTATTGAAAGATTAGGTAAATTTCATAAAGTAGCTGATGCAGGTCTTACAATTATAATTCCTTTTGTTGACCGTGTTAGAAGTGTTGTTAGCTTAAAGCAACAAACTATGGATGTTCCACCACAAGGAGTTATTACTAAGGATAACGTTACAATTACAATAGACACTGTTGTGTTCTACAAAGTCACAGACCCAGCAAAAGCTGTTTACGAAATTCAATCTCTAAAGAAAGGTATTGAATACTTAGCAATTACAACAATTCGTGATATCGTTGGTAAAATGGATTTGGACTCAACATTTAGTTCAAGAGACATGATTAACGAAGAATTAAGAGCAATTCTTGATGAAGCCACAGATCAATGGGGATGCAAGATTGATAGAGTTGAAATTAAAGATATTACTCCTCCAGCTGATATTAGAGACGCTATGGAGAAACAAATGAATGCAGAAAGAAATAAGAGAGCTCAAATACTTCAAGCTGAAGGTGAAAGACAATCTGCAATTACACTTGCACAAGGTAAAAAAGAAGCTGCTATATTGGAAGCTGAAGCAGAAAAAGAATCTAAAATTAGAAGAGCTGCCGGTGAAGCCGAAGCCATAAAAAAAGTTGCTGAAGCAAGAGCAAACGAAATCAATTTAGTATATGGTGCAATGATGAATTCTCATCCAGACGACACTTTAGTACAATTAAAATCTTTAGAAGCTTTAAAAGACATTGCAAATGGAGAAGCAAACAAAGTATTTATTCCATTTGAAGCAACAAGCACACTTTCAAGCTTAGGAGCAATTAAAGAAGTTATGAAAGATGACAAAAAAGATAAGAAAAACGACTAATTCTATAAAAACCACAGGAATATTCCCGTGGTTTTTATAATAGTTAAGGGAAGAAATTTTAGTTTCTTCCCTTCTTATTTATATACTGAACAAAGGCTAAACTTCAATATATTAAATCCTTTTCTATGTACTGAAAAAATTATACAATTTTTATTATTTACCTTCCGTCATCGTCTTTATAACATGGTATTGCTCGTGTGTTTTCTCTCATTCTTCTCTGTTTTGCATATTCTCCCTGTAATTCAACTATCTTGCTAATTACAACTTGAGATACTCCATTTTCTGGACTATTTTCTATTACACTACCATCTTTGTTAATTCCACCAATATCATGTAATGTGCTTACATCACACTCTCCTTCTGGTGTAATATTTTTTTGGTATCCAGCAGACAAGAGATCTAGCACAGCTTTTTCTAATTGTTTTTTATAGCCTGCATCATATTCTGTATTTACTATATCATTCAATCTATATAGCAATGTGAATACTACTGGAACCTTTACGTCTGGCGAGAAAAGTTCTACATTTTGTTCATCAAAAGTTGATGCAATCTGTGCAGTGTACACATATCTTCCAGAGGCATCTTTAGCAATTTTATTAACTGCCCTAATCCTTAATATTTCCCCATTAGACGTATTAACCCCATCATATTGTTCTGCTTGAAATTTATCTAATCCACCTCTTATAAATGGATTTGCCATTCTAGCTTCTATTTTCTTTTGCCCTTCAGCACGCAATTTATTAATGTTTTTTTGCATTCTCGTATTTCTTGCATCTTCTTCTTTTTTTCTGACTTCTAATAAACGACTTTCTCTTAGCCTCTTATTTGTTATTTCTTCTAAAAGCTTCTCGTTCAACTTTCCTATTTGCTCATTTACAACAGCTGTTGGTGGTTGTAATCTAATGTCTTCTTCAGAGTAAGCTCTACCCAAATATGTATATGATTTTTCATTAAGTTCTATTCCTGTGTACATTCCAGTAAATCTGGTTATCAATTCTTTAGCTAAATCATATCTGCCCTCTGGAATTTCAAAACAAATTGGGTCTGCAGCATCTAAATAAATTGTATCTCCTTGGTTTACATGAATCACCCTAGCACTTATTAGACTGCTAATACTTCCATCACTATGTCTAAATTTTTGTGCTTCCTCTATATTTAACACCTCTGTCTGTGTTCCATCTTCTCTATAAATTGACATCATTGTTGGCATTTTTTCTACTTCTTTTATTACTTCCTGTGTATTTTTCCCGCTTGGTCTATGTAAAAAGTCAAATAGTCCCATTTTTAGTAAGATTCCTCCTTCGAATTATTATTTCAGTCGAAAAAAATTTTCCTTATTATTTTCCATACGTTTATTATAACATAAAAATTTATTTTAGTATATCTCCGTTGTTTAATTTTTTAACTATTTTAAATTTTTCTTTTTCCTTTTTAGTTATAGTCTTTTCCTCTATATCTCCTTCTGTTGTGCATAATTTTAATATTATTCTTCCATTTTCTATTTTGGGATGTCTTAAGATGCTATCTTTTCTATCTGTTTTCATTTTTGAGACTGCAATATATGAAAATTTTTCATCTTCATATGGAGCTTCTCCCTCTTTCAATAGTTTATGCACTTTCGTTCTTGCAACTCTACATGAGAAAGCACACCAATCATTTTTTGAAATTTTGCACTCTTTTTCATGCGCACATGGTGCTACAATATTTACACCTTTTTTTATAAAGTAGTTCCTTATTTCTTTTATTTGATTATAGCCTTCTGGTGTTCCTGGTTCAATAATTAATAATAATTTTCCAGTTGAATTCCATAATTTTTCTAATATTTGATTTCTGTTTTCTGCCTTTATTTCATTTAATACATATGAAGATATGACTAAATCTGCTTTTTCCTCTATATTATCTGTAATTATATTTTTCTTAATCCACTGTACATTATCAATTTCATTTTTCATGAGCTTTTGGCCTAAATTTAACATATATTCTTCGTTTTCTACACAAATATTACTTTCTATTTTAAGCAATTCATTTACAGCCCAAGTAGCAGTTCCAGTACCAGCTCCCACATCTAGCAAGCTTGTAATTTCAGCATATGGCATCATTTCCAAACTGTGCTTTAATGCAAAACACACAGCTCCATATGTTGCTGGCATTCTGCTTACAGCATATGCTACTGCATCTTCCCTGCTAGCTATTAGTCTAGTACTCATTTTATTAGATGATTTATCTCTATATTTTTCACTAATATTTTGTGCACTCTGTTTTAACTTTTTTAACTCTATTTCATCTATCTCTTGTTCTAATTTTTCTTTTAAAAGTATTGGTAATTCCATATTTCTCACTTTTCCATTGATAAATTTACAATTAAATTTTATTTTTATCATTCAAGTACTTCGAATTTTTATTTTTGCTTTTAAATTTACGTTTGCTTCTAATCTGGTATATTTTCATCTTTAATATAGTACTTCGTTCCAAGCATTTTATCTGGCAAATATTGCTGTTCTACGTAGTGTCCTGGATAATCGTGTGGGTATTTATAACCTACATGGTAGCCTTCTTTTTCCATTCCTTCTGCTGGTGCATTTCTTATATGCATTGGTACTTCGCCTGTATCTTTATTTGCAACATCTTCCAAAGCTTGATTTATTGCTAAATAGCTAGCGTTAGACTTTTTAGAAGTTGCGACGTATACTGCCGCTTCTGCAAGTATTATTCTTGCTTCTGGCATACCAACCATGTGTACAGCCTCCATAGCACTCGTTGCAAGTATTAGCGCATTAGGGTTTGCCATTCCTACATCTTCTGATGCAGCAATTACAATTCTTCTTGCTAGAAACATTGGGTCTTCTCCTCCATTTAATGCTCTTGCCAAATAAAAAATTGCAGCATCTGGGTCACTGCCTCTCATAGATTTTATAAAAGCACTAATATTATCATAATGGCTATCTCCTTTTTTATCAAAGATTGCTTTTCTATTTTGAACACTTTCTTTTGCAATCTCATCAGTTATTGTAATGTATCCGTCTGATCCAATATTAGTTGTTAATACAGCCACTTCAAGTCCATTTAGTGCAGTTCTAACATCTCCATTTGCTGTTTCTGCAATTTTTCTTAAAGTTTCATCTGAAATTTTTATTTTATACTCTCCGAGTCCCTCTTTTTTCTCCAATGCATTTTTTAAAATAGTATAAATATTTTCTACTGTTAATGGTTGCAGATGAAATACCATAGACCTCGATATTAAAGCCTTATTTACTTCAAAATAAGGATTTTCCGTTGTTGCACCAATTAAAATTACAGTTCCATTTTCTACAAATGGAAGCAATGCATCTTGTTGCAATTTATTAAATCTATGAATCTCATCAATAAATAATATACATCTTCCAGATGGGTTTAAAAAAGGATTTTTAGCTTCCTCTATTGCATTTTTAATGTCTCCAACTCCTGCAGTTACAGCATTCAATTTTGTAAATTTATATTTAGTAGTATTACTTATAACCCTTGCAAGAGACGTTTTTCCGCATCCAGGAGGTCCCCATAATATAATGCTAGATAGTCTATCTGCCTTTATTGTTCTATATAAAATTTTATCTTGTCCTAAAATTTCTTCTTGTCCAACATAGTCTTCTAGTGTTTTAGGGCTCATTCTATATGCTAATGGTTCGTTTGCATTCATTCTTTACTCCTTTTTGCCTAATATATTTTCACATTATTTCACTAATTTTTTTATTTTTACCATTAAATAATGAACATATCAGTTGTTTTTTGCAATCAATTTATGTTCTACTATTCTTTTCGCCCAAAAAGGGGCGTCCCTATTGGGCGATTGCTAAATATTGTAGTGCTTCTTTTATTCTTTCTTCCAAACTTTCTGATTTTATCTTTGGTAGTATTTTGTTTATTTCATATCTTCTGTATCCTAATACTTGTAAAGCTTGTATCACTTCTTCAAATTCTTCTTGTTTATTTTCTTCTTTTTCTAATTCACTTGTTTCAGCTCCAATAGCTTCTTCTGTTTTTATCTTATCTTTTAATTCTAGTATTATTCTTTGTGCCGTTTTAGGTCCTATTCCTGGCAATTTTTTTAAAGTATTTACTTCATTTGTAATTACTGCAAGCGCAAATCTTGATGGTGTAATATTTGAAAGTATCGTTATTGCAGATTTTGCTCCTATTCCCCCAACAGATATTAGAAGTTCAAACATATGTAGTTCTTCGTTTGTATTAAATCCAAATAAACTAATATCATCTTCTCTTACTTTTAAATATGTATATACGCGAACCTGCCTATTTTCTTGTAATTCATCTATCGATTTTTTAGACATGAATACTTTATAACCTATGCCTTGTACTTCAATTATTATATATTCTTCTGATTTTACTACTAATTCACCTTTTAAATATGCTATCATAAGTTTCCATTAATCAATTTATTTCCATATTTTCTATTCTTGTACATCTAAAAGTTGTTACATTGCATCATTCTTTTTATCACATTATGTGTATTCTATTTATAATATCATTTTGTTATTTTCAAGCTCTATAAATTGATTATTCCCTTTCTTTTATTATCAAACAAATTTTCTCTTAATGGTTAATATTTTATCATATTTTTAGTATTTTGCAAGAGTTTATTGTAATTTTTTCAGGTTTACTTGCACTATTTTTTGCATATGATATAATGGCAATATAAAAATCAATTTTATTTTGAAGGAGGATTATTTATGACACCACATAATGAAGCTAAAATTGAAGATATCTCTAATATTGTATTAATGCCAGGAGATCCACTTAGAGCCAAGTACATTGCAGATACTTTTTTAGATGATGCAAAACTTGTTAATACGGTTAGAAATATGTTTGGTTACACTGGTTTTTATAAGGGCAAAAAAATTACAGTTTTTGCATCTGGAATGGGTATGCCAAGCATTGGAATTTATTCTTATGAGTTGTACAAATTTTATAATGTAGATACAATTATTCGTATAGGGTCTTGTGGAGCCTACAACGAGAATTTAAACCTTTTAGATACCATATTAGTAGATAATGCATATACAGAAGGAAACTACGCATATGAGCTAAATGAGGAAAATTGTCACATAATGAATTCATCATCAGATATAAATAAAGTTATTGAAGATACAGCAAAAAAATTAAACATTGCTTATGTAAAAGGAAATACTCTTTGTACAGACTGTTTCGATTACTATGTTAAAGATGTTAATAGCTTAATTGCAAGATTTCCAAAAGATTTAAATATAATCGGAGCAGAAATGGAAGCATTTGCGCTTTTCTATAATGCAAAATTACTTGGAAAGAAAGCTAGCTGTTTACTAAGTGTAGTAGATTCTCACTATAAACATCAAGAAATCTCAGCAGATGAAAGACAAACTTCATTAAATTCTATGATAAAATTAGCATTAGAATCTGCTGTAAATTTATAAAATTATAAGTTCTAATTCAAGCAATACTTATTTATTGAAACTAAAATATTTATTTAACCTTAATATAAAACCGAACCATAAAATATTTAACATTTTAGGTTCGGTTATATTTTTATTTTGTTATTGATAAAACTTTATATTTAGCAATTCCGCCTGGTGTTTTTACTTCTACCATATCGTTTTTCTTTTTGCCTAATAAAGCTGCTCCAACTGGTGATTCATTAGAAATTTTATTTTCTGCTAAATTTACTTCTGTTGAACCAACTATTGTATATGTAACATCTTCATCATATTCTTCATCATGTACTTTTACAATATTTCCAACTTGAACTGTTTTTGTATCTATTTCAGATTCATCAATTATTTTAGCATATCTTATTTTATTTTCTAGCTCTGCTATTTTTCCTTCATTTTCTGCTTGAGCATTTTTTGCTTCATCATATTCAGAATTTTCTGATAAATCTCCAAAGCCTAATGCCACCTTTATTTTTTC
>ERZ779877.2915-NODE-2915-length-11792-cov-5.207719_pt1 | contig 11792 bp, 10 predicted proteins | sample MGYA00511556_ERZ779877 | MGnify/ENA primary metagenome ERZ779877 (study PRJEB29588, sample SAMEA2159338) | human gut metagenome | biome: human gut; feature: human-associated habitat; material: faeces | place: Denmark | collected 2008/2010 ... | reverse complement strand
AGCAGCAGAAAGTAGCCCACCACCGTGGGCGGCAGCACCATGGGCAGGGTGAGCAGCACATCCAGCACACCCTTGACCACCCGAGGCAGACGGGCGATATAGTAGGCTGCAAAAATGCCAAGAAAGAACACCGCCGCGCAGCTGATCAAAGCAATGCGCAGGCTGTTCCACAACGGATACCAGTCCATGTCTGCTCCTTTATACGGCGCTGAAGCCCACGCCCTCGAACACGGTCATGGCCTTGTCGGTCTGTAAGTAAGCCAAAAACTCCTTGGCAGTCTCGGCGTTGGGGGCGGCCTTCAGTACGGCGGCGGGGTAGATGACCTGACCGCACATCTCCTTGGTGGCCTCGTCCACGGGGGTCAGACCGGCGCTGTATGCATCGGTGCAGTAAACGACACCTGCATCCACACTGCCCTCGGTGACCTGCGTGGTCACCTCCTTGACGTTGGAACCGTAGGTGATCACGCCCGCAGCCGCCAGTGCAGCCTCGTCCAACTGGTAGTAGGTAAGGATCTTCTGGGTATACTGTCCCACGGGCACATCGCTGTTGCCCATGCAGAACAGGATATCCTGCGCCTTCAGGTGCTCGGCCAATGCGTCAAAACTGTCAATGCCCTTGTCGCTGCCCTCCGGCACGCAGAGCACTACCTTGTTTTCCAGCAGGTTCACACGGCTGTCGGCATCCACAAAGTCAAGGCCGTCCTTGTTCACATCGGCAGAAGCGGTGATGTCCAGCTGGTTCATCTGCTTCTGACCGGCAGAGATGAACAGATCGCAATCCGCGCCCTCCTGGATCTGGGTCTTGAGGGTGCCGGAAGAGTCGAAGTTAAAGCGGAAGGTCACCTCCGGGTGCTCTGCCGTGTAGCTCTCACCAATCGCATTCAGTGTCTCGGTGAGGGAGGCGGCGGCAAACACGATCAACTCCACGCTCTGGGCCGCTTCCGGGGAAGCGGCGGCAGAGGAAGCCACGGACGATGCTGCGCTGGAAGCAGCACCGCCGCAGGCGGTGAGGGCAGCGGCTGCACCGGCCATACCGGCAGCGGCCAGAAAACTCCGACGGGAAATGCGATGGTCGTTCATCTCTGTTTCTCCTTACTTTAAGTGAAAAAAAAGTATATTTCTACGCCCCGTAAAGGAAAACAGGGCAGAAAACCTTACTTACGGGCGCACTCGCCGTCCAAACCTGCGGCGATGCGTACCCCGTGCTCCAAGCTGGGCAGGATGTACTCCAAATTCTCCTGCACCGCCTTGGGGCTGCCCGGCAAATTGACAATCAGGGTCTTGCCGCGCAGCACGCTGACGCCACGGCTCAGCATCCCGCGCGGGGTGATGCTCAGGCTGTGGTAGCGCATAGCTTCGGCAATGCCGGGGGCGTTGCGGTCGGCCACAGCGCAGGTGGCTTCCGGGGTGATGTCACGGGGGGAGAAGCCGGTGCCGCCGGTGGTGAGCACAAGGTTCACCTGACGGCCGTCTGCCATGCGGATGAGCTGCGCTTTCAGCGCCTTTGCTTCGTCCGGCAGGATCATGGTCTCCTCCACCACATAGCCAGCGGCGGTGAGCATTTCTACGATCAGCGGGCCGCTTTTATCCTCCCGCTCACCACGGCTGCCCTTATCGGAAAGGGTGATGACGGCGGCACGCAGGGGCGGGTTTTCCAGTGCGGGCAGCAGGGTCACCTCGTCCCCTACATGGATCTCGCCGCCGGTGAGCACCCGGGCGAACACGCCCTCGTGAGGCATGATGCACTCGCCGGTCTGCTGCTTGATGACACAGTCGTTGTGGCATTCTTTGCCGATCTGGGTCATTTCCAGCACCACGTCCCCGATGGCAAACCGGCTGGTCACCGGCAGATTACGGAAATCGAAGCCCTCGATGACCAGATTTTCGCCGAAGGCACCGTAGTCCACCCAGATTTTTTTACGAAAGGCCTCGATTTTTTCGGCGCTGAGCATACTGACCTGACGGTGCCAGTTGCCGCCGTGGGCGTCCTCCACGATGCCCCATTCCGGGGTCAGGACGGCGCTGGGCACCTCGGTTTTTACGGTGCCCCGCTTGGGGCTGGTGCAGATTGCCAGAAGCTTACCCATAGTTATTTATCCTCCAATGCGATACATCCCGCGGGTAGCGGGCATGGAACTGTCGTTAAAATGGTGTTCCCGGGGCTTTGCCCAGATGGTCTCCCGGATAGCGGCCAGCAGCTGTGCGTCGTCTGCGCCGCTGCGCAGCAGTGCGCGCAGGTCGCACCCGGTCTCGCTGGCAAGGCAGGGGCGCAAAAAGCCCTGACTGGTCAGCCGCACCCGGTTGCAGGAAGCGCAAAACTTGCCGTGCACCGCTGCAATAAAGCCGATGCTGCCCTGCCAGCCCGGCACGGTGTAGTACACCGCCGGGCCGTCGCCCAAGGCGTGCTCCTGCGCAGCAGAAAGGGGCGCAAGTTCCGGCCAGCGCCGGGCAAACCGCGCCCGCAGCTCCGGGCCGGAGATGCAGGGCATGGCAGCGCCGTAGCCGATGGGCATCATCTCAATGAACCGCACCTGCATGGCGTTGTCCTTTGCCAGCGCGGCAAGCGCTTCCAGCTCACCCTCATTGACGCCCGCCTGCGGCACGCAGTTCAGCTTGACCGGCAGGTCGCTTTCCAGCGCCGCCTGCAAGCCCGCCTGCACGGCGGCAAAATCGTCCCGGGCGGTGATCTGCCGGAACACCTCCGGGCGCAGGGTGTCCAGACTGATGTTCACGCTGTCCAGCCCGGCGTCCAGCAATGCGGGCAGCTGCTCTGCCAGCAGCACCGCGTTGGTGGTCAGGGTGACCCGGCGGATGCCCGGGGTCGCTTTAAGCCCGGCCACCAGCTGCGCCACGTTCTTGCGCACCAGCGGCTCGCCGCCGGTCACCCGCACGGTGTCGATGCCGCACTGGGCAAACAGCGCAGCCAAGCGCAGAAATTCTTCGTAGGTCAGTACGGCTTCCCGCTCCAGCTTTTCCACACCGTCCGGCATACAGTAGCGGCAGCGCAGGTTGCACAGGTCGGTCACCGACAGGCGCAGATAATGGATCTCGCGCTGGTAACGATCAAACATAGCCGCCCTCCGCCCGGATGTAGTGGCCGCTCTTGCCGCCGGTCTTTTCCACCAGATGGATCTCGCCCAGCTCCATGCCCTTGTCCACGGCCTTGCACATATCGTAGATGGTCAGCAGCGCGGTGGAAACGCCGGTCAGGGCTTCCATCTCCACGCCGGTCACACCGCTGGTCTTGACGGTGCACAGGGCTTCCACGGCCTGCCGCTCGGGCAGCAGACGGAACTCGATGCCAGCCTTGGTCAGGGGCAGCGGATGGCACAGAGGGATCAGCTCACTGGTGCGTTTGGTGGCCATGATGCCTGCAATGCGCGCCACGCCCAGCACATCGCCCTTTTTCACGGTGCCGCTCTGCACGGCGGCAAAGGCTTCGGCGTTCATGGTAATAATGCCGTGGGCAGTAGCTTCCCGGGCGGTGACGGGCTTTGCGCTCACATCCACCATCACGGCGTTCCCGGCGGCATCAAAATGTGTCAGATTATTTTCGTTCATAAATCTATTTTAACTCCCGCAGTTTTCAACGTATTTCGAAACTTTGGTGGAATGACTTTCTTAGCAGTGTCCAAAGCCGCAGTTCGGCCAGTGGCACACTTCGCAGTTCAGGCACAGGCCGCCCTCGCCCAAGCGGGCGATATCCTCAGCGGTGATGGGGTCATCGGCCAGCAGGCGGGGCAGCAGCAGGTCAAAGATGGTGCGCTTGGCGTACATCACGCAGCCGGGCAGGCCGCACACCGGCACACCGTCCAGATAGCTGACAAGGAACATGGCTCCCGGCAGCACCGGGGCGCCGTAGGTGATGATATCCGCCCCGGTGTTCTTAATGGCCAGCGGGGTGCGGTCGTCGGGGTCCACGCTCATGCCGCCGGTGGTAAAGATCAGCTCGCACCCTGCGGCCTTGGCCTCCAAAATGGCGGCAGTGATCCCGGCGGGGTCGTCATCGCAGACCTTATGGAAAACCATCTCGCAGCCGTAGACCGCCAGCTTGCTTTGCAGGATGGGGGTAAATTTATCCTCAATGCGTCCCTTGAACACCTCACTGCCGGTGGTGATGATGCCCACTTTCTTGGCCTGCATGGGCAGCACGTTCAGGATAGGCTCTGCCCCGGCAGCAGCCTGCATGGCGTCCATCTTCTCCTGCTCGATGACCAGCGGGATGATGCGGGTACCGGCCAGCTTCTGCCCCTTTTTCACTGGCAGGTCGCCGTGGATGGTGGCGATCATCATCTGCGGGGTGCTGTTCACAGCCATCAGCGCCTTGCGGTTGATCTTCAACAGGCCGTCGCAGTCCGCGATCAGCTCGATCTTGCCTTCTTTCGGCGCAGTTCCGTGGATATTTTTGCCCGCAGCGGCCTTGTACAGCAGGGCGGCGGCCTCGTCCTCGTGAAGGATGCCGGGGTGCTTTTCCCAGACGTAGAGGTTTTCCTTGCCGATGGAAAGCAGCACAGGGATGTCCTCGGGCTGGATGACGTGCCCCTTGCGGAAGCGGGCATCCTTGTATTCGCCCGGGATGATCTGGGTGATATCATGGCAGAGCACCTGCCCTGCAGCGTCAACAGTACGGATCAGTTTCATGATGGCATTCTCCTTACAGCGCGGGCATCTGGGCTTCGATCCAGTCTGCCAGTGCCGGAATATCGTTCAGGTCAAAATCTGCGCCGGGGATATCCCCCACCACCGCCAGCGGCTGGAAGGAGACGGGCGCATCCGAGATGGCGCTGCGTACCACCTCGATCTTCGGCCAGCCGCTGGACTTGAACCCCTCCAGCAGTACAAGGTCGTAGCCGTGACGCTCGAACAGGGCAAGCAGATCCTGCTCGGTCAGGCGGAATTCCTCGGTCAGCAGGTAGCGCGTGCCGGAATAGACCGCCACGCCCTCGGCACCGGCTTCCCGCAGACGGTAGCTGTCGGTGCCGGGCACGTCCGGGGTAAAATCGTGGCCGTCGTGCTTGATGACTCCTACCTTTAGCCCGCGGCTGCGCAGCACGGGCAGCAGCTTTTCCAGCAGAGTGGTCTTACCGCTGTTGTGCACCCCGCTGACCGCCAGCACCGCCGGGCGCTTGAGCGCCTGCGTTTCGGCCAGTGCCTGTTTTTGTTCACTGTACAAAGCAAAGCATCTCCACTTCTGTACCGGGTTCTACCGGCCCGCTGCCGGCGGGGATCTCCACCAGACAGTTGCAGCCCATCATGGCAGACAGCGCACCGGAGGAGTGCGCCTCGGTGTTGCCCGCGCCGGGCAGGGTCACCTTGCAGCCGCAGGCGGTGGCCCGCAGGTAGCGGTTGCCTTTGCTGGCTTTGGAAAAGCCATTGGTCAGGGTGCAGACGGTGCGGGCGGGGATGCAGCTTTCCTCCCTGCGTCCGGCGGCGCGCAGCAGCGCAGGGATGGCGTACTGCTCCAGTGTAGCGGCGGCGGCAAAGGGGTTGCCGGACAGGCAGAACACCAGCTTGCCGCCCAGCGCAGCCGCCAGCATGGGGCTGCCGGGCTTCTGAGCTACGCCCTCTACCACCAGCTGTGCGCCCAGCTTTTCCAGCACAAGGGGCAGATAATCCTTCTGCCCTACGGAGACGCCACCGCTGGTGATGACGGCATCGCAGCGGGTCAGCAGCTCCTGCATTTTACCGGTGATGACTTCCGGGTCATCAGAGCACTGCTGCCGCTCTACGGCAAAGCCCAGCTGACGCAGCCGGGCTGCGTTCTGGATGCCGTTGGCATCGTAAATTTTACCGGGTGCCCACGGTGCGCCGGGTTCCAGCAGTTCGCTGCCGGTGGAAAGGATGCCCACAGTCAGCGGGCGGCAGACGGCTACTTCGGCGTAGCCCTGCCCGGCCAGCACGCCCAGATGGGCGGGGGTGAGCACCGTCCCGGCGGGCGCAATGACCGCACCGGCGGCTACATCTTCCCCCCGGAACACTACGTTTTGCAGCGGTTTTACGGCAGCATAGAGCTGCACGGTCTCTTCGCCGCTGTCGGTCAGCTCCTGCATCAGGACGCAGTCTGCACCCTCTGGCAGGGGAGCTCCGGTCATGATGCGGGCAGCGCACCCTGCGGGCAGCGCCGCAGCCGGGGCATCGCCCGCGTAAAGCTTCATCACCACCGGCAGGGTGACCGGGGTCTCCCGGCTTGCACCGGCAGTATCCGCGCTGTGCAGGGCGTAGCCGTCCAGCGGGCTGCGGTCAAAAGGGGGCTGGTCCATCCGGGCGCAGAGGTCGGCGGCAGCAATGCGCCCGCAGGCGGCTTCCAGCGGGATGGTCTCCGGGGACGGAGAAGGCAGAAGCGCTGCCGCGTCCAGCACGCTGCGCAGCGCCTTGACGGGGGAGCAGAAAGGCTGGTTCATTATAACTTCCTCCATAGACCCGCCGCTCTCCCCTTCTGCTATGGCTCAGACGGGGGAGCAGGGGTATTCTTTTTTCAAAAAAGGCAGGTGAAAAAGAAGCGGAGACGTCTTGACCGGAAAATCAAAACGCCTCCGCAGAATATCCCCACAAAACCGGCTGCGGCAGTTTGCAGTCTGCTACGCCGGTGGCAGCCTTTGGCTATGCGCCGCCCTTGCAGCGGCAGCACACAGCCAAAAAGCACCTGTGAAGATGGGAGGAGTTCTTTTTTTCAAATTGCAGCGTTTCTTCTGCGGGAAGGCGGTGGGGTTTCCCCCGCCACCCTTGAATGCCCGCCCTTGCGGGTGCAGCATTGCGGCGCGGTGTCCTGCTCTTTATGGGAGTTTAGACACCTTTGCTCAAAGAAGCTCTTATACCCTGATTCAATTGTAGGTTGGTTTAATCGCAGAAATCGTCCACGTCGCTGATAGCCTTGGCGTAGCGGCGGGTGAGGTGCTTGGTGGAAAAGAGGAACCGCTCGTTCTGGTTGTTGGTCAGTTCCTCGATATCGGCATAGGCGGGGTTCTCCTGCATGGCCTTCCAAGTCTGCTCGATGACCTCCGGCGCAAGGCCGTAGGGAGAGCGCTGGAAGTACTTGAGCGGGGTGGCGCTGGGGTAGATGCGGGCGTTGAACCGCACCATCTCGGCGAACATCACACACAGATCCTTGTCCTCGATGAGCTGCGCGATCATGGCGTAGTTATCGCTCATGTTGGCGTTGGAATAGTAGTAGGTGTCCTTTGCACCCGCGCGGGTGACGATATCGGTGCACTGGGGGTCTGCGGGCATCTGCGCCAGCAGCTCGTCGGCGTTTTCCACTTCCTCCAGCAGCAAAGCGTGGGGGGTAATCAGCGCAGCCGCAGAGCGGGCACGGATGTAACCGGCCAGCTCCTGTGCAGGGGTCAGCTCCGGCAGCTCCGGGGCGGTCTTGGTGGGCTGATCCGCAAAGGGATCGTTTTCTGCCTCCGGTTCACTGGCCAGAAAATCCAGCAGCTCCGGCTTTGCAGCATTGGGCTGCGCAGCTTCGGCGGCTTCGGGTGCGGCCTCGGCGGCCTGCTTTGCGGCAAGCTCGGCGGTCTCCCGCTCCACTGCAGCGATCACATCCTCGCCGGTCTTGGCGGCGCTGCCGTCAAAGGTGCTGCCGGTTTCCTTCAGGCGGCGGGCAGTCTCGCTTGCGGCGTTGATGTCGAACACCTCTGCCTTGGGCTTTTTCTTGGCGGCCAGTTCTGCCTTTTGCAGTTCCAGAACGGCCTGCTCCGGGTCTACGCTGCCATCCACCGTGGTGGTGTAGCCGGGTTTACGTCTGCCAAACAACATGACGGTCTTTCCTCTTTCTATGGGATTTATTCAGCTGCTGCGGTGTTCTGGGCGTAGATGCCGCGCTTTTCCAGATCATCGGCCATGTCAGCCAGATCATACTTTTCCAGTGTCTCGCGGGTGGGCACACCGGTGGTGCGGTCCCAGCCGAAGATGTCGTAGAACAGATCCTTTGCCTTCTCCATGTCGGCGCGGTCCAGCTTGGTGGTGCCTTCCTCAAATGCCTTGAAGTCGGGGTCCTTATCGAACACCCAATCGCAGATGGCATCGTGCTCCTGACGCAGGTTTGCGCTGCCGCAGTTCTGCTGGAAGCTGATGGCGGTCATCGCGCGCAGCATCTGGGTGATGCGGGCGCCGTCCTCCTGCAGACCGGCCTGGGTATAGGTCTCGCCGGTAACAGCAGTCATAAAGTCTGCCTGCAGGTCCAGATCGCCGTGGTAGTCGCGCTCCTTGGAGGGAGACTGGGTCATGGGCCACATCCAGTTGCACAGGGTAGCGGAGTCGTGGAAGTTCTTATCGTTGACGCAGTATGCAGCCAGCTTTGCCTTGTTCTCGTTGATGGGAGTGTAGGCCTTGGCCTTATCGTAGCAGCCCTCGCCGAAGAAGTCCTCCATGACCTTCTTGGTCACCTCATAGGGAGCGCCGGAACCGGTCTCGCAGACGATCTCGTGGATCATGCAGTCGCGGTTATAGACGAGGTTGTACAGCATACCAACCTGCCATGCCTCAGCAGGGCCGTGGTGGTTGGGGAAGCCGTTGTAGATCAGGTTGGAGTTGGTAGCGCCATCGTCGCGGTCCAGCCAGCTCTTGGGCAGGCCGAACTTTTCCATCATGGCCAGCGTGCCCTTGGCGATGACGGACAGGTCGCCCTCGCCGTAAGCCATGCGGCGGATCAGCTCGACCTCCCAGCGGGGATCGCCGGCCTTCTCCCACTCCCAGGGCAGAGAGTCGTACTCGGCCTCGCTGATGTACTTGGTGGCCTCCTCGCGGGGCATCCGCAGGATCCACAGCAGGTCGCGGTTCAGGTTGCCGTAGTTGTCCCACAGACCCATATCGTCCACCGCATGAGACCATGCCAGATTGATGACCATGGTGCCGTCGCCCTCGTACTTGAAGTCGTGCACGCCGTCCGGGTAGACGCGGGTGCCGTACAGCACGGGCATACAGGTGTTGGAGTTGTGGGTGGGCAGATCGTAATCTGCCAGCGGATCCACATCATACTCGGTGTAGCAGCGGATGGGGCAGGAGGAGCAGCCGCCGTTCTTCACGGTGTACTCGGCAGCCGGAGCGCCGAAATCGAAGTAGCCCTTGAAGCAGCGCAGAGCCACCTTGTTGATATCGTTGTAGGGCTGCTCGCCGGTATCCACGGGGCCGCCGGGAGCCTTTTTCCACATACGGCCGGGAGCGCCGGACCAGCGGTTCTTGCCGGAGGTGGCGCTGTACTCTGCCCAGCTCTGGGGCTGTGCGGGCACGTTGTGGTTGTTGTTGCCGCCGATCAGGTTGCCCATCATGTAGTTGGAGAGCTCCAGCACCTTCTTGGGGTCAGCGACCTTGACACTGCCGGTGCCGCGGATGGCCAGACCCTTCAGCTTCTTGTTGCCCATGGCAGCGCCCAGACCGGCGCCGCCGGAGTTGCCGAAGCTGGTGTTCAGGGTGGAGTAGTCCACCAGATTCTCACCGGCGGGGCCGATGGAAGCGGTCTCGAACTCGCGGCCGTTCTGCTCTACCATCCACTTGTTGGCAGCAAAGGTGCCCTTGCCCCAGATCTCGGTTGCGTCCTCCAGAGAGACCGCGCCGTCCTCGATGCGCAGATAGACGGGCTTCTCGGAGATGCCGCTGATCACGATGCCATCGTAACCGGCATACTTCAGCATGGAGCCGATGTGGCCGCCCATGTGTGCGTCGATAATGGAGTGCCCCTTGGACCATGTAGAACGGAAGGTCACGTTCATACGGCCGGAGCAGGGCACGCCTGCGCCGGTCAGGGGGCCGACACCGAAGATGACCAGAGCCTTCTCATCATAGGGGTCCAGCTCCATGGGAGCTTCCTCATACATAATGCGGTAGGCCATGCCCATACCGCCGATATACTTATGGTACTTTTCGTCATCCTGCGTGGTGATCTCGCCGGTGGTCAGGTTGACGCGCAGGATCTTGCCTGCCCAGCCATAACTTTCAGCCATTGTAGTTCCTCCTTACAGATCCAAGTATGCAGCCTGTGCTGCGCTGGTAACGGCATCCCAATCCACGATGGACAGAGCGCCGGACGGGCAGCCTGCCACGCAGGCACCGCAGGCGATGCACTTGGAGGACTTGCCGGTCTCGGGGTTGACGGTGGGCATGTGCCAAGGGCAGGCCTCGTGGCAGGCACCGCAGCCGATGCATCCGGCGATGGGCTCTACGCCTACCTGAATGATCTCTGTCTCGATACCGTTCTTCTCCAATGCACCCGCCACTTCTTCCAGTGCAGTATAGGTGCATCCCTTCGCATGTCCGCTTCCGTTCACCAGTAATACTTTCATATGTTATCCCTCTTTTCATCATTTATAATATGTTCTGTTCTTGCATGACCTGTTTTCGCATGCTACTACATCCGTAAATTAAGCGGTTTTAAGAAAGGAGCCCACCTGCCATTCCGGATCTTTTTTACTGGTACAAAATTCTCCTTTTAGTCAATAGTACTAATTATAACATAATCGTATGTTTTTTCAACATGGAAAGCAATTTTCCGTTCAAAAAACAGGCAGAAACCTCTGTTATTATAACAGCAAATTTCTGCCTGCTTCCCTATTTTTCTGTATTCTTTGTTCTATTTCCGTTTTATTGCGTATTGTCCGTTGTTTCTTCCTCTGGCTTTTTATAGAATGCAAAATCATTCTTGCCGTTCTTCTTCACCTGATACATGGCATCATCCGCACACACGATCAGCTGTTCCAGATTATCCGTATCCTTAGGATAACTTGCAATACCAATGCTGCCGCCGATCTTCCGCTTCGTACCGCAGAGCACCACATCCTTTGTGAATACCTGTCTGCACTGGTACGCTGTCTTCTCCACCAGCATATTCTGGCTGCTGCGCAGGATCAGAATAAATTCATCTCCGGCGAAACGGTATGATGTCAGTATCTGGGACTGCATCTCTTTCAGGCGGTTTGCCACCTGCTGCAGCGCTTCGTCTCCTGCCGTATGTCCGTAAGTGTCGTTGATCTTCTTGAAATTATCAATATCCAGCATCATGACGGTACAGGGAACCTTCGCATCGATCATCTGCTCCAGATCCTTCATGAATTTGCTGCGGTTCGGAAGTCCCGTCAGGAAGTCATGCTGTGCTGCCGCCTCCATAATTGCACGTGCCTGCTCCAGTTCCTGCAGCAGCTTTCGTCTGCGGTAATTATCGAAGCACACCCAGCAGATAATAACATTAAGTGCAGCGATAAGGATAAGTGCCGGGATCAAAGCCTCACGGTTCCTGGCAAAAAAACCCTCCCGATGATTTACAAATTCGGTATCTTTCGGAAACTGTGATGCCTCCAGTCCGAACTTCCGCATGACGTCTTCATCTACACAATAAATGTTGGGACTGTCCTTTACCACATTGATCTCTGCACTGTCGGTACCATTTGCGATATCCATGGCCATCTGTGCTGCGATCTCTCCGGACTTATACATGGATACCACATTACCGCCCAGCAGTCCGTCACCGATTCCGGCCTCCACCATGCGGTAAACCGGTACTTTGGCATAATCCACAATCATACACAGCGCCTGGTCACTGGTATATTGTTTGCCACTGCCGTCCTTAGACATAACGATATAGATCAGTATCGTCTTATCATCCACCTTGCTGATAGCCTGCTGCAGCTGCGCAGTTGTCAGTTCGGAAGAATTGATCTCAGAAAATTCCAGCTCCGGATATTCTGCCGCAGACTCTCCGGACGGGAGCAAAATAATTGCCTCGTCCTTCCCCCCACAGCCTGCCATGAGAAGTGCAATGCATCCCAACAGAGTGATCAGACACCTATATTTTATTTTAG
>ERZ779877.2911-NODE-2911-length-11802-cov-2.946029_pt1 | contig 11802 bp, 7 predicted proteins | sample MGYA00511556_ERZ779877 | MGnify/ENA primary metagenome ERZ779877 (study PRJEB29588, sample SAMEA2159338) | human gut metagenome | biome: human gut; feature: human-associated habitat; material: faeces | place: Denmark | collected 2008/2010 ... | reverse complement strand
CGGCATGGCTCAGGCCAGCTGCGCCGTCAACCGCTCGGGCAGCCCGGGCATGGCGCCCTGCTGCGTGCAGACATAGGCCGAGGTTTCGACGGCCAGCGCATGGGCCTCCCTGACGGAACGGCCGCGCAGAATGGCGGCGGTAAAGGCGGCGGTAAACGAGTCGCCGGCGCCTACGGTGTCGGCCACCTGCACCTTGGGCGTCTCCACAAACGACACCTCGCCGGGCGTAAACACATAGCTGCCGTTGACGCCGCAGGTGAGGATGAGCATTTTCAGGTTGTACTTGGCCAGCAGAATCCAGCACTTGTCCTGCAGGTCAATGCCGGGATAACCAAACATGCGGCTCACGGCTACCAGCTCCTCATCATTTATTTTCAGCACATTGCAGCGACGCAGGGAGTCGCAGATGATATCCTTGGTGTAAAAGCTCTGACGCAGGTTGATGTCGAAAATGCGGAGCGTGTCGGACGTAGCCGCCACCACGTCGAGGAAGCGATGAATGGTTTCGCGCGACACGACACTGCGCTGCGCCAGCGAACCAAAGCAAACGGCACCCGTATGGCGGGCCAGCTCGTCGAGGGCCGGAGTGTAGGGAATGTTGTCCCAGGCCACACCCTCCTTAATATTATAGCAGGGCACGCCGGCGGCATCAAGTTCCACCTGCACGGTACCGGTAGGGTACGGCACGGTTTCGATGAGCGAGGCGAGCTGACGTACACGGAAGCTGTCCAAAATTTCAGTGCCCAGCTTGTCCTGCCCTACGGCACTGACCACGCGGCTTTCCAGGCCGAACTGCGACACATGATAGGCAAAGTTGGCGGGCGCACCGCCCAGCTGTTTCCCCTCGGGCAGCATGTCCCACAGGGCTTCGCCCATTCCTACTACTATAGAGTGATTATTATTCATGACTGATATTGTTTTTTTTGAGGTCAAACAGAATTGATTTCAAGTCGCGCAGCCTACCGGCGGAGCTTCAGGGTATAGAAGATGAGGTAGAGCACACCCACAGCCATCACGGCCACGGCACCGCGCTGACCGATGGCGTCGCTGGCCAGGCCCATGAAAAGCGGGAAAATAGTGCCGCCGAAGAGACCCATAATCATCAGGCCCGACACTTCGTTCTTCTTTTCGGGTACAGCCGTCAGCGCATGCGCAAAGATAATGGAAAAAACATTCGAATTGCCAAAACCGATGAGGGCAATGCAGGCATAGATGACGTAATGCACGTTGGAGACGAGCAGACCGGCCATGGCCACCAGCATGCACGCCACGCTCACGGCCAGGAAGCGGCGCGTGGAAAGGTGGCGCAGGATGAAGGCACCGAGCAGGCAGCCCGCCGTACGGAAGATGAAGTAAAGACTAGTGGAGAAGCCGGCCTCGTCGAGCGTCAGGCCCACGCGCTCCATGAGCAGGCGGGGCGCGGTGGTGTTGGTGCCCACGTCAATACCCACGTGGCAGATGATGCCCAAAAAGCACAGCAGGATGAACGGGCGGCCCAGCAGGCGCAGGCAATCGGCAAAGCCGGAGGCGCGGTCGGGCTTTTCCTCCTCAATCGTCGTGCCCGAGAGCCAGAAGATGGCCACCACGGCCACCACCATATACACCGGGAAGAGCACGCGCCAGCCCAGTCCGAACGACGGAATGGCCTGCGTGGCGCCCCACATGGCGATGTAGGGGGCCAGGAACGAGGCGATGGCCTTGACGAACTGCCCGAAGGTCAGGGAACTGGCCAGCTTGTCGCCCGTGATGATGTTGCTCAGCAGCGGGTTCAGAGAAGTCTGCATCAAGGCGTTCCCGATGCCCAGCAGGGAGAACGAGCAGAGCATGAGGCCGTAGCTGTCGCCGAACATCGGGAGCAGCAGGGACACGAAGGTCACCAGAAGGCTGGCCAGCACCGTCCGCTTCCGCCCGATGCGGTTCATCAGCACACCCGTGGGTACAGAGAAAATCAGGAACCAGAAGAACACCAGCGAGGGGAAGATGTTGGCTTCCGCGTCGCTCAGTCCCAAGTCCGCCTTCACGTAGTTCGAGGCGATTCCCACCAGGTCCACGAAGCCCATGGCGAAGAAGCAGAGCATCACGGGCACCAGCCTGCCGTACTTGATTTGATTGTCGGTTGTCATGGCGTTTACGGTTTTTTACAGTCCCAGTTTATAGGCTTTCAGGTTCTCAATCTTGGCCTCGCCGCCTTCGGCACGGAAGCGGAGGATGTCATACGGCGCGGTGGGGAACACCAGGTTGGTCATCGCGATGCGCCCGCCGTCCACGAAAATCTCGATAGAGCATTTGTCGACGAACACATCCAGGTGGTACGTCTTGCCCTCGCAGAGGGAGAGCGGCGCCCACGTGCCTAATGCGAAGTCATTCCGGTAATTGACCGACATCGTCTTGCGGTGGTCGTCGGTTTCTTTGGCGTGCGGTTCCGATTTGTCGCCGAAGGCCGTCAGTCCGCTTCCGGTGCGGTCCATCACGAGCCGCCCGGCTTTCATGTCCAGGTAGATTTTCGTCGTTTCGCCTTTGGCATTCATCAAATCGAAACCGGCCACGCCGCCGGCATCCGGCGTGATGTCCATTTCCAGTTCGTACGCCCCGTCGTTGTCCGGCACGATGCCGCCAATCTCATATTCGTCCTTTACGCGGATGACCGGGTCGAACGTGCGGGTGTCCTTGCGCAGGACTGCGGCTTCCTTCACCACGTTGGCGGCCACGTAGGTCTGCCCGTCCTTCGTGTAGAGCGACAGCTCGCGGGGAAGGCCGTCGGCACCGCGGTACTGGCGGATGGGAGTCACGTTGGCATACTGCCAGTTGCTCATCCAAGGGATGGAGATGACCCGTTCGCCTGTGTTCGAGAAGCAAACCGCCGCATAGTGGTCTTTCCCGTAATCCAGCCACTTGGCCACTTCAGGCTTCGTGTCGCACGTAAACTCTTTCCCGTCGAAGTCGCCCGTGAAGTATTCCGTCGCGCTGCCGCCGAACATGCAGCCCGGATTGATGTTGACCAGCATCACCCATTTCTTCCGGTTCTTGTCCCCGTCCACGGGCAGCTGCACGAAGTCCGGACATTCAAACTGGTTGGGCTGTGCGCCGTATCCCTTGCCGAAAGCACTCATGTATTCCCAGTCTTTCAGGTTGTGCGAGGCGTAGAAGCGCATCTCCTTGTCGGCCGACACAATCATCACCCACTTCTTTTCCGGTTCGTACCAGAACACTTTCGGGTCGCGGAAGTCCTTCAGCCCGTCGAACGGGGTCAGCACCGGGTTCTTCTCATACTTCGTGAAGGTACGCCCGTTGTCGGTGCTGTACGCCATGCACTGAATCTGCCCGTGCTTGTCGCTCGCGGAGGTATAGAGCGCCACCAGCGCGCTGTCGCCGTAGCCGGCCGTACCCGCCTTGTCCACCACGGTGCTGCCGGAGAAGATGTGTCCCAGCGTGTCGCGTGCGATGGCCGGCTTCAGATGCTCCCAGTGCATGAGGTCGGTGCTGACGGAGTGTCCCCAGTGCATGTTGCCCCATTTCGAGCCGTAAGGGTTGTACTGGAAATAGAGATGGTACTCGCCGTCCTTGTACACCATGCCGTTCGGGTCGTTCATCCAGCCGTAGAGCGGGGTGTGGTGGTAGACGGGGCGGTAGTAGTCCGTGTTGCCCGTGTCGAACGTGTCCGCCAGCTGGATGTGGTCCCAGCATACCGCGCCGGCGGGCGTCTTGCGGACGGACACCGTCGCGTTCCCGCCTTGCGGCAGTTCGAGCGGCACGTAGTATTCCACACTGTCCTGGGCCAGGCGGATGTCCATCGTCACGTCGTCGGCCTTGCCCGTCTCGACCCGGACTTGGCTTTCCCCGCAGGATTCCTGGATGGGGAGGAGCAGGTATTTGCCCGGGGCGGAGACGTGTACCAGCGTCAGCGAGTCGCCTTGGTGTTCAAACGTGAGGCCCGTGCCGGACGACTGGCAGGCGGCCATTCCGCAGGCCAGCATGGCGCCGCCCGCGAGATAAATCAGGTTCTTTTTCATGGTTGTCTGTTTTTTGGAGTTGTAAATATAGCATTAAAATCTCAATTGCGCGGTGAATTCCACGGTGAACGGGCGGATGTAGCTGCCGGCCATCACGTGTCCCGCATACTGTCCGGCATCTTCCTTCCCGATGAGTTCCGCCCCGGCGATGCTGCCTTTCGCTCCAGTCTGGTTCAGGAAGTTGACCACCGTGCAGCCCAGGGCCAGTTTCTTGTTGACTTGCCAGTTCACGCCGCCGAAGGTCTCCCACCGCCCGTTGAAGTAATAGGCGTCGTTGATGTTGGCGTAGGTCTTGCTGAAGTAGCGGAAGCTGGTCCAGATTTTCAGGTCCTTCGTAATCATGTAGCTCGGGTCGATTTCCACGATGACCTGCGGGATTTCGGCCACGATGTTGCCCGTGGCGTTGATTTGTCCCACGTAACCGTCGGGGAACGTCACCGAGGTCTCGTATTTCTTATAGGTAGGCTTCTGGTAGGTGAACAGGAAGTGCAGGTCGAAGCCCTTGAACGGCGTGGCCACCACGTCCGTGGTCCAGCCTAATGTCTTGATGTCGTAGGTCAGCGGGGCCGCCATGATTTGGTTCACGCCGTTCACGGCATGTTGCAGGTTCAGCGTGGAGTTGTTGTTGGTCTTCGAGATGTAGGAGAACAGGGAGGTCAGGCTCAGCCAGCTGTTGTTGTAGTAGATGCCCGCACGTCCCAGGGGGACGGAGATGCGTCCGGTGTTCGGCGTGGTGGCCGGGGCGAAGTTCTCGATGCGCGGATGCTGGGTGATGTAGGTGAAGTCGCCCGTCAGGCCGAAGCCTGTGGTCAGCTTGTAGGTGGCCGCCGCGCTCAGCGCGTAGTTGAACCAGTCGTATTCGATGGGGGCGGGGGCGATTTTCACGCCGTCCGGGCTGGTCGCGCCCAGGTGGTAGTCGGCGAAGCGTCCCACGAAGTTGCCGTCGGCATCCTTCACCGCCAGGTTCTCGCCGCGTAGGGCCTGCCATTCCAGCCGTGCGCCGTAGTAGAGGTTGAACTTGTCCGTGATGTCCCAGTCGTGGGTGAAGTAGGCCGCGAGCTTGTTCTCATGCCCCTTGTAGTATTCGGAAGCGTTCTTGTTGAAGTCGTAATAATAGCCGTTGGAATGATACGTGCGGTCGGCGTAGGCCGCATAGTCCGCGTTGTACAGGCGCACCGGATAGCTGCCGTCCGTGGGGACGGACTGGTCGTACATCGTGGTGTTCGAGGTATAGTCCACATCGTAGTAGCACTCGTTCACGCCCAGGCGCCACGTCCCGTTCCCCGCCTTGCGCGACAGTTCGGTGGTGAACATGAACTCGTCGATGAATCCCCGGTTCAGGCACGACATGCGGCTTTGCACGTACTCTCCCCCGTAGGGCTTCATGCTGCCGTCTTCGGCTTCGTACAGGTAATTGATGCCGGCCTCGTTCCGGTCGAGCGACATCGGGGTCTGGTACACCAGCGAGCCCATGGCGTGGTCGTACTTCGCGATGGCTTTCCACTGCAGCCCGTTGTCCCATTTGTAATCGTTCATCAGGGTCACCTCGCTCCCTTTGTTGAGGGAGGCGTCATAGAGGTTGGTCTTGTGTATCTCTCCGGTGCGCATGTCGCGGTATATCATCTCGTTGTCCACGGGAAGGTACGACGTGGTACCCAGGGCGAACTTCCCGAACTCCTTCACGCTCCCGTCGCCCACGTAGACGAACGGGGCCGACTGCGTGGCGTAGTTGTACACCGGATGGCTGTTGCTGTAGTGGTACATGGCCGTCAGCTCGCCCCGGTCTCCGCCATAGCGTTTGGTCAGGGCGAACTTGTAGATCTGCGTGCGGTCCTGGAAGGGGGTGGACTTGATTTTGAACGTTCCCGGGTCGAAGTCCTGATAGAGGCTGCCGCTGTACGACCAGCCTTTGGCGATACCCCCGTTCAGGTTCAGCGACATCTCCTGCATGCCGAAGTGGTTGGCCTTGTAGTTCAGGGTGCCGTGGAAGCCGTCCCGTCCCAGCTGTGTGAACGAGTTGACGGCATAGCCGATGTTGCCGGTCGTGATGGCCGTTTCCGAAATCTTGAGAAGGCCCACGTGGCTCAGGCTGGCGTCGGCCCGCCAGAGCGAGTTCACGCTGTGGGGATTCGTGGCGTAGGTCACGGGTATCCCGTTTTCCAACACGTTGACGTCGGCGGAAGGAAGCCCGATTTGGATCTCGCGCGGGCCGTTGGCACTGGCCGCGTTCAGCATCACGTTGCGGTTTCCTTCTTCCTTTGAGCTCTCGTTTTCGGAAGTCTGCCCCTCTTGGGCATACCCGTTCATACATACGGATGCGAACGCTGCTATCGCCACGCCCGTCCGATAAGATAAGATTTGTTTTCTCACTGCTCTCATGGCATTAACCTTTTGATTGTAAGCGTTTGGATTTGTTTTCGCTGCAAATATAGGCAGGACGGTTTCCGGCGGCGTGAAAATTTGTTTCATCTTCCGCCAAATATGTTTCGCCGCAACATTTTTGGCAGAAGATGCAACATAATTGTGCCTTTTGCAATAGCGGAGGCGGATTTCTCCGGCGGATTCCGCACGCAGATTGCCGGAGCGGCGGGAATTTGACGGGAGGGGAATCCCCGGCAGCATCGGTATCGGATTGTCACAGATACATGGAATTCCCTATCAAAGAGCAAGAGATTCCGTACTGTCCCGCATTCCCGTGGCGGGACGGGAAGTCGCAAATAAAGTCCGAGCTGTTAAAAACCGGGCGGGAGAACTGTCTGTATGGAGCATTTCTCCGCCGCGACGGGCGTTTTTTTGCGGCAAAAATGGAATTTCTTTGCGGCATGAAAAAAGATTCTTGCCGCAAAGACGAAAATGTCTTGCCGCAAGGACGTTTCAAAGAGGGTGGAAAAAAGGAGGAAACAAGGACTTCGGACGGCTTTTTCTTTCTGGTTGGAGTCCGTCCGCGTGCAAAAACCGATTGTCCTTTTGCTAGCCTTTCCCCTCTTCGGGCTGACCCGGGGGCAAAGCCTGACCGCACAACGTCTCGCCTCAGGCTGCAAAGTGTCGCGGAAACGGTTCTTCCGCTTTCATCCTGCATGTCCTTGGGCCCCTGAGGTTCGCGTATTTCCGTCCGCACCCGTCCGGCTTCCTTCTGCGCCATTCTCGTGAGGGCGGTTCTGACGTTTTGACAAAATGACATTCATGGAGCTATGGAAAAAAAGGGCGTGCCGATTGGATGACACGCCCTCTTTTTATTATGAATGGTTCCGGAAAAACCGGAAGCCGTTTATTTCGGCTGCTTGCCGATGTAGGCCAGAATACCGCCGTCTACGTAAACCACCTGCCCGTTGACGAAGTTGGAGGCGTCCGAAGCCAGGAACACGGCCGTGCCCTGCAGGTCTTCCGGAGTTCCCCAGCGCGCAGCCGGAGTCTTGGCCACGATGAAGCTGTCGAACGGATGACGGCTGCCGTCCGGCTGGCGTTCGCGCAGCGGAGCGGTCTGCGGCGTGGCGATGTAGCCCGGGCCGATGCCGTTGCACTGGATGTTGAATTCGCCGTATTCCGAGCAGATGTTGCGCGTCAGCATCTTCAGGCCACCCTTGGCTGCGGCATAGGCCGACACGGTCTCGCGGCCCAGTTCGGACATCATGGAGCAGATGTTGATGATCTTGCCATGGCCCTTCTTGAGCATGCCGGGGATGACGGCCTTCGACACGATGAACGGCGCGTTCAGGTCCACGTCGATGACTTGGCGGAATTCCGCTGCCGACATTTCCGTCATGGGGATGCGCTTGATGATGCCGGCGTTGTTCACGAGGATGTCAATCGTGCCGACTTCCTTCTCCACTTGGACCACGAAGGCGTTCACGGCCTCTTCGTTGGTCACGTCGCACACGTAGCCGTGGGCTTCGATGCCCAGTTCCTTGTAGGAAGCCAAGCCCTTGTCCACCAATTCCTGCTTGATGTCGTTGAACACGATGGTGGCACCACTGCGGGCAAAAGCCGTGGCAATGGCGAAACCGATACCGTAAGAAGCTCCCGTAACCAGGGCGACCTTACCTTCCAAAGAGAAATTCTGCAAAAAGTTCTTTTCCATGTTTATTTAATTTAATAGGCGTTTTCCTTTCTCGCAAAGTTAGAAAAAGGAACTGACATACGCACACACTTTGACAGAAATCTTTTTTCTTTTTCACGTCCCTTATGATTTCCGGCGGCTACAATCTGTTTTTATACAGCGTGGCTGCCGATTTCTGGTATTGGTATTCCAGTTCCATGAAGGCCTGAAGGTTGCGATAAATCTGGTCGGCCTCCACGAAATAATCCGTCACCGACATTTCCCCGCCCTTTACACTCGCCTTCAGCAGCTCGAGGGTTTGCAGCATCAGCGGCTTGTCGTACACTTCCATCGACTTGCGCAGTTGCTGCATCTCGTTGAATCCGGCGTGCAAGGCGGCCTCGGCCTGCAGCCGGAGCTCGTCGGCCGTGAGCTGCGCGGCCACGGATTGCGCGCGTGCCATTTTCACCTGCCGCCGGTTGGAGAACAGGGGGATGGAGCCGCCCACGAGGAAACCGTGCTCCTTGCTGTCTTCGCCCGTATTCCGTCGGTAACCGATTTCCAGTTTGGGCAGCCAGCCGTGGCGGTTTGCGGAGAGTGTGCGCTGCGCCGCGCGGGTGTCCGCCTCGGCGGCCATGAGTGCGGCGTCGGCAGCCAAGGCTTCGCTGCACAGCGCTTCAAAGTCGCGGGTGTCGGGCACGGTGGGATATTCCCGCTCGTCGAACGTGAGCGGCATGTTCCCGTTCAGGGCCAGGAGCGACTGCAGGGCCGTGCGGTGCGCCGCGTTGTTCTGCAACACCTCTGTCTGTATGCTCATGCGCTCCATCTTGATTTTGTTCACGTCGATGAGGGTGGCGTCGCCCGCCTCGAGGCGGTCCTTGAAAAGGGCGAGCAGTTCGTCGGCATTCTCCATGCGCCGCGACAGCAAGTCCTGCAACCGGTTCAGGCGGATGAGTTCCAGACACAGGTTCTTGGCCTGGAGCAAGATGTCGCGCCGCAAGGCTTCGGCACGCAAGTCCACGGCCTCCTTCCGCTCGCGTCCGGCACGACTGCGCTGCCCGTACACCGTGGGGAAGTCGAATCCCTGTGAGACGACCAGCTCGGAGCCGGCCTGTCCGCTGACGCCCTTGCTGAAGAAGGAACTGTATTCCACGCTGGGGTCTTCCAACCCGTTTTCGGCCTCAATGCCGGTCTTCTCGGCCGCGTCGGCCTGCCGTTGGGCCTGAAGGGCCTTGTTGTGCTGCGCCACGCTTTGCAGCACTTCGTCCACGCCCTGTGCCTGCAAGCGGGGCAGGCACAAGGTGCAGAGCGCTATGATGATGAGTCTTCTTTTCATTGCTTTCATTGTTTTTGCAGTTTGTCCTTGCGGTTCATCCATTCATAGATGATAGGAATGATGAACGCGTTCAGGAAGGTGGAGGTCAGCAGGCCGCCCAATATCACCTTGGCCATCGGGCTTTGTATCTCGTTGCCCGGCAAGTCGCCGCGCAAGGCGAGCGGAATGAGGGCCAGAGCCGACGAGAGGGCCGTCATCAGGATGGGGTTCAGACGGTCGAGCGAACCCTGGAGGACGCACTCGCGCAACGTGAGCCCCTCTTCGCGCAGCGTGTTGTAGTGGCTGACGAGCAACATGCCGTTACGGGTGGCGATGCCGAAGAGCGAGATGAAACCGATGATGGCCGGGATGCTGACTTCGCCGGTGGTGAGCAGCAGGGCGAACACGCCGCCGATGAGCGCCAGCGGAAGGTTGAGCAGGATGACGCCGCTCTGCGCCGCGTTGCGGAACTGCAGGTAGAGCAGCAGGAAGATGACCACGATGCTGAGCGCGGAAGTCAGCAGCAGGACGCGGCTGGCCGAAGCCTCGCTCTCGAACTGTCCGCCGTATTCGATGTGATAGCCTTCGGGCAGGCTGACCTCACTGTCTATCCGCCGGCGGATGTCGTCCACCACGCTGCGCATGTCGCGTCCGCTGGCGTTGGCCGAGACGACAATCTTGCGCTTCACGTTCTCGCGGTTGATGGTGTTCGGGCCGGTGGCCGACCGGATGTCGGCCACGTAGGAGAACGGGACCTTGTTGCCCGCCGCGTCGTCGATCATCAAGTCGCGGATGTGGTCCATGGTGTTACGGTGGGCCTCAGCCGAGCGCACCACGAGGTTGAACGAGCGGCCTTGCTCGTAAACTTGCGACACCGTCTCGCCCGCCATGTTCACCGTGACAAACTCATAGAATTGGGGCAGGGAGATGCCATATCGGGCCAGCATCTCGCGTTTGGGCGTGATCTTCAGTTCCGGCCGTTCTATCTGTTGCTCCACGTTCAGGTCGGCCACGCCCTCCACATCGGCGATGGCGGCCTTGATTTGGTTGCCTATCTGGAACATTTTGTTCAGGTCGTCGCCGAAGAGTTTGATGGCGATGCCGGCCTGCGTGCCGCTCAGCATGGCGTCGATGCGGTGGCTGATGGGCTGGCCTATCTCGATGTTCGCCCCGCTGATGACCGACAGTTTGTGGCGCACCTCGTCGAGCAGTTCCGCGTGGCTGCGGTCTTTCAGCTCGAAGGGGGCCTCGATTTCCGACACGTTCACGCCCAACGCGTGTTCGTCCAGCTCGGCGCGCCCCGTCTTGCGGGCCACGGTCTGGATCTCGGGAATGGAGAGCAGCAGTTCTTCGGCCTGCCGCCCGATCTTGTCCGACTCGTCCAGCGAAATGCCCGGCAGGGAACTGATGTTGATGGTGAAGGAACCTTCGTTGAAGGAGGGCAGGAAGCTGCGGCCGAGGGTGAAGAAACAGCCCAGGGCCACGGCGAAGAGCGCGAGGGTGGTGCCCACGACGGCCTTCTTATGCGCCAAGGCCCACAGCAGCCCGTTGCGGTAGTGCATTTTCAGCCACACCGCCAGGAAGGCTTCGCGCGGCAGGCCGCCCGCCTTGGCCTTATGGCCCAGCAGGTAGCTGCACAGCACCGGCGTCAGGGTCAGCGCCACGATGGTGGAGGCGAACAGCGAGACTATGAAGGCCACACCCAGCGGCACGAGCATGCGCCCCTCCATGCCACTCAGGAAGAAGAGGGGGATGAAGCTGACGATGATGATGAGCGTGGAGTTCAGGATGGGCATGCGCACTTCGCGGGAAGCGTTGAACACCACGTCGCGCACCCGCAGCCGTTGCGCCTCGGGCAACATGCGGTTCTCGCGCAAGTGTTTCCACACATTCTCCACGTCCACGATGGCATCATCCACCAGCGAACCGATGGCGATAGCCATACCTCCCAGGCTCATGGTATTTATCGTAAAGCCCATATAGTGCAGGGCAAGGATGGAGGCAATCAGTGACAACGGCAGTGTCACCAGCGAGATGACTGTGGTACGTATGTTGGCAAGGAACAGGAAAAGCACGATGACAACGAAAATACCTCCCTCCAACAACGACTTCTGAACGTTTCCGATGGAACTTTCGATGAAACGGCTTTGACGGAAGATGTCTGTGGAAACCTTTACGTCCGCCGGTAGATTCTTCTGCAGGTCTTGCAGGGAAGCTTCCAGTTTGTCTGTAAGCTCCAGCGTGCTTGTGGCGGGTTGCTTGGTGACTGTCAGCAGTACGGCATGCTTACCGCGTTCCGAGGCGGTACCCAGTTTAGGAAGTTTGGCTCCGACTTGAACGTCGGCAATATCTTCCAGCAGGATAGGGGCGCCGGAGACTCCGTTGCTCCGCACCACGGCCTTGGCTATCTGGTCTACCTTGTCGGTAGAAAGTACGCCGCG
>ERZ779877.2910-NODE-2910-length-11802-cov-6.973270_pt1 | contig 11802 bp, 11 predicted proteins | sample MGYA00511556_ERZ779877 | MGnify/ENA primary metagenome ERZ779877 (study PRJEB29588, sample SAMEA2159338) | human gut metagenome | biome: human gut; feature: human-associated habitat; material: faeces | place: Denmark | collected 2008/2010 ... | reverse complement strand
GGGAATCGGCCCCTGGGAGGGGAGCCTTTGGCCGCTGCGGCGGGGATGACCTCTCAGGCGCTGCGCGCCAGCTCCCCTTCGCAAGGGGAGCCAAGGGGCTTACAGGAATTTCCTTCTGCAGTTCCTGCAGAAGGAAAAAAGAGGGTACCCTCTTTTGGCAGTTCATGGGGCGGATGATGTAGCAAATACTACCTGCGCGCTTATTCTAGCACAGTTGGCTGTCAAGCGCAAGAAGTTTTACTGGAATTTAACATTTTTTGATTTCTCATGGTATATGAGCCATGGTGTATGAGCCATTGTAGCACATTTGGGGGAAAAATGCAATAGGTTCACAAGATTTATGATTTTTTTCAGGAATGTCGAAAAAAATTACAGGCGGCCCGGGAGGGGCCGCCTGCTTTTAATCGCCTTCGATCATGCGGTAGCCGACGCCGGATTCGGTGAAGATGTAGGCGGGCTGGGCGGGGTTTTTTTCGATCTTGCGGCGGATGTTGGCCATGTTGACGCGGAGGATCTGGTTGTCGCTGCGGGCGCTGGGGCCCCAGAGCTCTTTGATGAGGTAGTCGTAGGTCAGGACCTTGCCCGCGTGCAGGCCGAGGAGGGCGACGAGCTTGTACTCGTTCTGGGTGAGGCCGGCGTCGCGGCCGGAGATGTAGACGCGGTGCTTGCCGTAGTCGATGGTGAGGTCGCCCGCGGTGAAGACGCCGGAATTGGCCACGGCGGCTGCGCCGTCTGGCGTGCGGGTGTGGCGGATGGCGGCGCGGATGCGCGCGAGGAGCTCCTCGGTGCCGAAGGGCTTGGTGAGGTAGTCGTCGGCGCCGGCGTCGAGGGCCTCGACCTTATCGCGCTCGTGGCTGCGGGCGGAGACGACAAGGATGGGGACCTTCGACCATTCGCGGACGCTGCGGAGGATGGTCATGCCGTCCATGTCGGGCAGGCCGAGGTCGAGGATGATGAGGTCGGGACAGTGCGAGGAGATCATGGTGTTGGCCATCGCGCCGGTGCCGGCCATGAGGACGTCGTAGCCGTTGGCGGTGAGGATGGCCTGCATGAAGCCGCGGATGGTGCGCTCGTCCTCAATCAGGAGTACTTTTTCTTTGATCTTCATGGCTCGTTTCCTCCAGTGGTAGTGTAAATTGCAGAAGTGCGCCGCCGGTGGGGCGGTTGCTGGCGCGCATGGCGCCGCCGTGGGCCTGGACGATCGATTTGCAGACGGACAGGCCGATGCCCATGTTGCGGCGCTTGTCGGAGATGGCCTCCTGGTCGCGGGTGAGGTAGCCGTCGAACAGGTGCGGGAGCAGGGCGGGGGCGATCCCCTGCCCGTCGTCGGAGACCTCGAAGACGGCGAGATCTTCGCTGCGCGTCAGGCGCAGGGAGATCTGCGTGGTGGTCTTGCCGTGCTGGACGGCGTTTTCCATGAGGTTGATGAGGACCTGCTCGATCAGGATGATGTCCATGGGGATCATCAGAAGGGTGTCGGGGGCGGAGATCTCGACGCGGGTGGCGGGGTAATGGCGCTGGAATTTCATGGCCGCGGCGCTGAGGACCTCTTCGCCGGCCTCGAGCTCCTTTTTGATGTTCGACGCGCCGGACATGCGCGTGACGGAGAGCAGGTTTTCGACCACGCCGATGAGCCAGTTGGATTCGTCGCGCATGTTTTCGAGCAGGCTCGTGCGGGTCTCGGGCGAGAGCTTTTCGCCGTTTTCGAGGATCGCGTCGATGCCGCCGACGATGGCGGTCAGGGGCGTGCGGATGTCGTGGGAGACGGCGCGCAGGAGATTGCCGCGCATTTTTTCCTTCTCGGCTTCGGCGCGGAGCTTTTCCTGCTGCTTGATCTGGGTGGTCAGCGCGCTGACCACGACGGAGACGGCCAGCATGACGAGGAACGTCAGGGGGTAGCCGGAGATGGTGAAGTTCAGCTGCATGTAGGGGTAGGTAAAGATCCAGTTGACGCCGAAGACGCCGAGGAACGAGGCCAGCAGGCCGAACAGGTAGCCGTCGGTAAAGCGCGAGACGAGGACGACTGCGCACTCAAAGATCAGAGCGACGAAGACGTCGGACGAGTCGATCATCCGCAGCAGCGCGCAGAGGATGGCCGCCAGGCCGAGAAAGCCGAGGCTCACGCCAAGATCCCGCCACGAAAACGGGAACAGCTGCCGCAGCCGCGCCCGGAGGGACTTCGGTTCTTTTTTGGTCTGTGTATTTCCCATAAGATCTTCACCCATTTTATCATAGCATAAAGGAAAGTTTTCGTCGCGTTAAGGGACTGTTAAGAAGCGTTCGCTGGAAGCCTCCCCTTTCAGGGGAGGTGGCCCGGCGGAGCCGGGACGGAGAGGTTCTACCAAATTTGCAGCAACCTCTCAGTCAGCCTGCGGCTGACAGCTCCCCTGGGAGGGGAGCCTTGGGTGCGGCGCGCCCCATTGCCTACCCCTATGAGGGGAAGGTGGCACGGCGATAGCCGTGACGGATGAGGTGGGGGCAGCTGCATTTACGAGGCGCTGTCCACCTCATCAGTCGCCTCCGGCGACAGCTTCCCCTCATAGAGGAAGCCTTTGGCCCGCTGCGGCGGGGCAGGCACGCGAAAAAACGCAGCCGGGGGCTGCGTTTTTCAGATCACGTATTCATCGCCGGCGTCGGCGGCGGTCAGGCTGGAGAGCGTGACGGCGTCGAGGGCGGCGCGAATCTGCGCGTCAAGGCGGCGGTAGACCTCGGAAACGCCGGAGGCGGTCTCCGCCGGGGTCAGCTGCACGTCCTCGCCGAGGCAGGCGAGCGTACCCTCCGCCGCGCGCAGGATCTCGCCCGCGGTGTAGTCCGCGGGGCTGCGCAGGAGGCGGTAGCCGCCGCCCTTGCCGTGCGAGCCCTCGATCAGCCCGGCCTCGGCAAGCGTGCGCAGAATGCGCTCGAGATATTTCTGCGACAGCTCCAGCCGCTCGGCGATCTGGCGGCCGGGGACAAGACCGCCGCGGTGTCCGGCCAGATCGATCATGACGAGCAGGGCGTAGCGGCCGCGGGAGGAGATCAGCATTCTGCCGCCTCCCTTGCGATGATGCCGCCGCCGAGGACGGTATCGCCGTCATAGAGCACGGCCGACTGGCCGGGGGTGATGGCGCGCAGCGGCTCGTCGAAGACGAGGCGGACGCCGCTCTGCCCGGCGGGGTAGACGGTACAGGGGCGCTCGGGCTGGCGATAGCGCGTCTTGGCGCTGCAGCGGTACGGGAAGGCCGGGGCCTCGCCGGAGATCCAGTGCATGTTCGCCACGAAGCATTCGTTCGTGTAGAGGGCCGAGTCCGGGCCGACGACGACGGCGTTTTGCTCCGGCAGGATCCTGACAACATAGATCTTCCCGTCCGAGGGCATGCGCAGGCCGCGGCGCTGGCCGACGGTATAGTGGATGATGCCGCGGTGCGTGCCGACGACATTGCCGTTCAGGTCCAGAAACGGGCCGGGCTGGGGTTCCTTGCCGGTGCGCGCGGCGATGATCTTCGCGTAGTCGCCGTCGGGGACAAAGCAGATATCCTGGCTGTCGTGCTTGCGGGCGTTGCAGAGGCCGGCTTCGGCGGCGATCTCCCGCGCGTCGGTCTTGCGGAAGGTGCCGAGGGGGAATTTGACGCGGGCGAGCTTCTCCTGCGTCAGGTCGTAGAGGACGTAGCTCTGGTCCTTGGTCTCGTCGAGGGCCTTTTTGAGGACGTACTTCTCCCCTGCCCGCTCGACGCGGGCGTAGTGGCCGGTGGCGATATAGCGGCAGCCCAGGATATCGGCGCGCTCAAAGAGCTTGTCGAATTTCAGATAGCGGTTGCAGTCGATGCAGGGGTTGGGGGTGACGCCGTGCTCGTAGGCGTCGACGAAGCGGTCGATGACGCAGGCGGCGAATTTGTCCTTGAGGTTGAAAACATAAAACGGGAAGCCCAGACGGCGGGCAACGCTCCTGGCGTCCTCCGCGTCGTCGAGCGAGCAGCAGGTATGGCCCTTGGGGATGCCCGCGTCCTCGTTGTCATAGAGCTTCATCATGCAGCCGACGCAGTCGTAGCCCGCGTCGGTCAGAAGCTTTGCCGCCACGCTGGAATCCACGCCGCCGGACATGGCGACGAGCACCTTCTCAGTTCCCATTGGCAGCCGGAGACGCCTGCATGGCGGCGATCGTCTGTTCCATGAGTTCGTCGAGCGTCCAGCCGAGCATGTCCGCGCCGCGCTCGATGACCTCGCGCGAGCAGCCGGCGGCAAATTTCTTATCCTTGAACTTTTTCTTGAGGGACTTGGGCTGCAGATCCTGCACACTCTTCGTCGGCAGCATCCGCACGACGGCGCCGATGAGGCCCGTGAGCTCGTCCGTGGCGTAGAGGACCTTCTCCATCTGGTGCTCGGGCTGCACGTCGACGGTCAGCAGATAGCCGTGACTCACGACCGCGTGGATCAGGCGCTCGTCGACGCCCTTTTCCCGCAGGATCTCCGCCTCCTTCGTGCAGTGCTGGTCGGGATACTGCTCAAAATCGAGATCGTGCAGGATGCCGACGGTCTGCCAGAAGTCCGCCTCGTCGGCATAGCCGAGCTGGACGGCAAAATACCGCATGACGTCGCCCACGATGCGCGCGTGCAGGCGGTGGAATTCGCCCTCATTATATTCACACAGCAGGTCCCACGCCTGCTCCTTGGTCGGGATCATATTGACACGCCTCCTGAAAGAAGTTTGAGATCAGTATAGCATATTTTATCGGAAAAAGAAAGCGCGGGGCGAGTGCCCCGCGCGTTTTGTGTACGGTCAGTCCGCGAACAGCGGGGTGGAGAGGTAACGGTCGCCGGTGTCCGGGAAGAGGACGACGATGGTCTTGCCCGCGTTCTCCGGGCGCTTGGCCAGTTCCACGGCGGCATGCAGGGCCGCGCCGGAGGAGATGCCGACCAGCACGCCCTCTTTTCTGCCGACGAGCTTGCCGGCGGCAAAGGCGTCTTCATTGGAGATGGGAAGGATCTCGTCATAGATCCTGGTGTCGAGCACATCGGGGACGAAGCCCGCGCCGATGCCCTGGATCTTATGTGCGCCCGAAACGCCCTTGGACAGGACCGGGGAGCTTTCCGGCTCGACGGCGACGACCTTGACGGACGGGTTGCGTGTCTTGAGATAGCTGCCGACGCCGGTGATGGTGCCGCCGGTGCCGACGCCGGCGACGAAGTAGTCGACCTTGCCGTCGGTATCTTCATAGATCTCGGGGCCGGTGGTCTCAAAATGGGCCTTGGGGTTCGACGGGTTGACAAACTGGCCGGGGACGAAGCTGTTCGGGATCTGCGCGGCCAGCTCGTCGGCCTTGGCGATGGCGCCCTTCATGCCCTTGGCGCCTTCGGTCAGGACGAGCTCGGCGCCGTAGGCCTTCATGAGCTGGCGGCGCTCGACGGACATGGTCTCAGGCATGACGATGATGATGCGGTAACCGCGGGCGGCGGCGACGGAGGCCAGACCGATGCCGGTATTGCCGGAGGTGGGCTCAATGATGACGGAGCCGGGCTTGAGCTTGCCGGAGGCCTCGGCGTCGTCGATCATTTTCTTTGCGATGCGGTCCTTAACGGAGCCGGCGGGGTTGAAGTATTCGAGCTTGGCGAGGATCTTCGCCTTTAGGTCCAGGTCCTTTTCGATATGCGCGAGCTCGAGCAGCGGAGTCTTGCCGATGAGCTGATCTGCGGAAGTATAAATCTTAGACATAATGATGATCTCCTTTTTATTTGTCAGAATGTGATGTGAAATTTGGACGGTCCAGCGGTCACATTCGACATCGGAATGCGGCGCGCGGCGGGAGATTCCGGATCATGCGCTCACCCTCTCTTCTTTGTAGAACCAACTCGGTAGGTTGGTGTTCTTCATTGGATGGCTGTATCCTAGCATATAATTCCTAGTTTGTCAATAGGCTTTAACGAATTTTTTTGCCGCGTTGCATCCTGACAGGTTTTATCGTATAATGGGATAAGAAAACAGGAGGCGGCAGCTATGAACAAATTCTGGGGACATCTGAAGACCATCACGCACCACCGGCATCTGGTCATGCGCGGCTGCTTCCGGATGGGGCTGATCTGGCAGGGGCTGACGCACGACCTTTCCAAGTACTCCCCTACCGAGTTTTTCGCGGGCGTGCGGTATTTTCAGGGCAGCCGCAGCCCCAACACGGCCGAGCGCGAGGCCAACGGCTATTCTCTGGCCTGGATGCACCACAAGGGGCGCAACCGGCATCATTTCGAGTACTGGACGGACCTGAGTCCCGTCACGCGGACGTATGAGCCGGTCGACATGCCGGTCCGGTATCTGTGTGAGATGGTCGCCGACCGGATCGCGGCCTGCAAGACGTATCAGGGCGCGGCCTATACCGACGCCTCCGCTCTGCAGTATCTCGACCGCGCGCAGGAATCGCGCCTCGTCCACCCGAACACGATGAAGCGCCTGCGCTTCCTGCTCACCATGCTCGCCGAGCAAGGCGAACCCGCCACCTTCCGCTTCATGCGCCAGACCGTCCTGAAAGGCAAACCGTTCGCGGAATAGGCGAGAACATCTCTGCGCCATATGTGTCGCTTTCCTATTGACAGGCGCGGGGGATTGCTGTATGATAGCTGATACAAATTTGGTGAGTGCCGGGAGGCCGGGGACGGCGGACGGGGCTTACAGAGGAATACGGGCAGGATGCCAGACGCTCAGACGCAGTGCAGGCCGCAAAATGCGGGCCGTGCACTGCGTTTTTTGGCGTTTTCGGCGCTTCCGGAGACGAGAATAGGCTGGAGCTGCAGGGAGGAATGGGATATGGAGATCCGGCGATTGGAACAGAAGGACTACGCAGGCAGGAAATTTACCGCCCGCTACCAGACGAATGGCTATTATGAGATCTGTGCGTCCGAGCAGGGATTCCGGCTGGACTACCGGTTATTCCCGGCGCCGGTCGTGCGGTCGTTCGACGACGTGTTTTTCGGGGAATGGCTGGAGGCCCCGGCGGCCTTCGGCGCGTTTGACGGCGAAGGGCTGGTCGGATTCGCGGAAGGGTCCATCGAGAGCTGGAACAATCGGTTCCGGATCAGCAACATCTGCATCTTTGACGGCGCCGCGCGCGGCAAAGGGACCGGCCGACTGCTGATGGAGGCCATCGAGCGCGAGGCAGCGGCCTCCGGCGCGCGGATGATCGTGCTGGAGACGCAGTCGTGCAATGAGGCGGCGATCGCGTTTTACCGGAAGAACGGGTTCTCGGTCATCGGCTTTGATCTCTACGCCTACTCCAACACCGACCCGGAGCGGCACGAGGTCCGGATCGAGATGGGAAAGAAGCTGCATGGTCCGTCCGTGCGCTGAAACTCGCACAGAAAAAGGAGGAACCGGAAATATATGCATGACATCATCAGGATCGATCACCTGAGCAAGCGCTTTGGGGAGGTACAGGCGGTACAGGACCTGAGCTTCCGCGTGAAGGAGGGAGAGCTGTTCGCCTTCCTCGGCGTCAACGGCGCGGGCAAATCCACCACCATCAACATTCTGTGCGGCCAGCTGGCCAAGGATGGCGGCAGCGTGGAAATTGACGGCGCGGATCCGGACCGCGACCCGGACCGGGTCCGGCGCGAGCTTGGCGTGGTGTTTCAGAATTCCGTACTGGACGGGGCACTGAGCGTGCGGGACAACCTGCAGAGCCGGGCCGCGCTCTACGGCATCCGGGGCACGGCATTCGCGAAGCGGCTGGCGGAGCTCGCGCAGCTGCTGGACTTCGGGGACATTCTGGACCGCCCGGTCGGCAGACTCTCCGGTGGGCAGCGCAGGCGCATCGACATTGCGCGCGCCCTGCTCCACCGCCCGAAGATCCTGATCTTCGACGAGCCGACCACCGGTCTGGACCCGCAGACGCGGAGGCTGCTGTGGGACGTGGTGACGGAGCTGCGCCGGAAAGAAAAGCTGACGGTCTTTCTGACCACGCACTATATGGAGGAGGCCGCGGACGCCGACTACGTGATCCTGCTGGACAGCGGCCGGGTCGTCGGCGAGGGCACGCCGCTGGCACTGAAAAACACCTATGCCGGAGATCACATCACGCTGTACGGCGTGGAGGAGGCCGCCGTCCGGGCGCTCGGGCGCAAATATGCCCCGGTGCAGGGCGGCTGGCGCATCGAGGTGGAAAACACCGGCGAGGCGACGAAGCTGATTTTGGCGCAGCCCGCGCTGTTCACGGACTATGAGATCACCAAGGGAAATATGGACGATGTCTTCCTGGCCGCGACGGGCAAGAAGCTGCATGGAGGTGCGGAGGTATGACCGGACTTGGCGCGCTGATCCGGCGCAACTGCAAATTATTCTTCAAGGACAAGGGGATGTTCTTTACCTCGCTCATCACGCCGGTCATTCTGCTGGTGCTGTATGCGACGTTTCTGGCCAAGGTCTACCGGGATTCCTTTGCCGCCGCCATGCCCGCGGGCTTCGCGGTGGATGCGGCGCTGATCGACGGCACGGTGGGCGGGCAGCTCGTCTCGTCGCTGCTGGCGGTGTGCTGCGTGACGGTGGCGTTCTGCTCCAATCTGCTGATGGTGCAGGACAGGATCAGCGGGGCCCGGCGGGATCTGACCATGACCCCGGTCAGGCGATCGACGCTGGCGCTCGGCTATTTTGCGGCGAGCGCGCTGTCGACGCTGCTGATCTGCTACGCGGCGCTGGCGGTCTGCCTGCTGGGCGGATGGAACATTGCCGGTCTGATCCCCGCGATGCCGTACTGGTGCGGCGCGATCCTGGCGCTCAGCTTTGCAGCGCTCACGGTGCTGCTCGTGGTCAGCTGCGTCTACTACGCGGCGTTTTTGCGGCAGCTCGTCCGCTCCTTCGGCCGCTTCCAGCATAACGCGCTGGCTTCCGCTTCGGGCGAGGCGGTGCTGCCCGCCCTTGCGATCAACCCGCAGTTTTCCGCAAAGACCAGGCGCCGCCTGCGCGCAATCGCGCTGATCTCGCTGGCGCTGTTCGCCGCCTGCTTCGTGCTGTCCTACGTCGTGTGCGCCCTGTCGGCCGGAAGCTTCCAGTTCTGGCACGCGTGGGGCTGGTTCCGGAACTGAGAGGAACGTTTTTCTTACGGCCACCATTTTTGCCCCGCGGAGAGGCTGCGGTCGGCGGAAAAATGGTGCCGCAGCAAATCGTTGCGTGACAAAATGGGCCCTGTCTGCTATGGTGGAGGCAGGAGGGATGATGGATGCAGGCTATTGGAACGAATCTCAGGCGGCTGCGCGTGCGCGCGGGACTGACACAGGACGCGCTGGCCGGTATGCTGCACGTCACGCGGCAGACCGTCAGCAGTTGGGAGATTGGCCGCACGGAGCCGGATCTCGATACGCTTCTCGCGCTTGCGGAGGCGCTGCACTGCGATGCGACCGAGCTTATCTATGGTGTGAAGCGGAATGGCTACCAGCAGTACCAGCGGCGGTGGATCGTCTGCAGCATGGTCTGCGGCGCGGTCCTGCTTGCGCTGCTGGTCTTGCAGCTGGTGCTCGTCCCGGCGCTGGAGGCGCGGCAAGGCATGACGTACAGTCTGGACTACAGCATTTACCGGCTCTGCGTGCCGCAGCTCGGGTTCTTTACGGGCGGCATTCTGCTGTGCGCGCTGGCATCCGTCTGGCTACCGGTCCGGGTCGCAGGAAAGGGTCGCCGGTGGCTGCTGGCTGCAGGGATCCTCTCTGCCCTGCCGCCGTTGGTGCTGGCCGTAACTGCGCTGTTTGCCCAGCGCGCAGGAAGTATCCTGCGGCCGGTCATCCGCCTGTATTATCCCGCCGTCGTTCAGCCCCTCGGCCGCTTCCTGATCCAGCAGCTCGCGCCGTTCGCGGCCGCGGTCTGCGGGTTTTTGGGGTGGAAGCGGTGACGAAACTGCTCCCACCTCATCAGTCAGCCTGACGGCTGACAGCTTCCTCTCATAGGGGAAGCCACTGGATCTGCGAAAATCCCAATGCCTTCCCCCAGCGGAAGGCATTGGGTGCGTGCAAATACAGAAAACTTCTCCGCAAAAAGGTGCAGCCTGACAAATCCAGACTGCACCTTCTATTGATGGCAGTTGTTCTAAGGCAACTAGCTGCAAATTCGATACCCCCGTATCAGGCGGCGCGTACCAAGACGTCCATAGGGTGAGTTTCGAGTGGAACGACGCCTGAAACATTGGTGCTTGCCTGAACTCAGACGCAGAACGCACCAAACGCGTCTCCACGCACTCTTTTCTCCCCTATCTTTTCTCTTGCGAGAGAAAAGATAGGGCCGCCGGAGGCGCGTCAGAACCGGCCTCGACGGAACGAGTCCCCGCTGTTCGCGGAGCCTCTTTTCCTCTGAGCCCGTTTCTTCCTTTCCAAACCGCAAGCCAAACTTGCGGTTTGGGTTTTATAGCAAATCTGCTACAACCTCTCAGTCAGCCTGCGGCTGACAGCTCCCCTTCCAGGGGAGCCCTTGGGGAAAATATGAAAAGAAAGGTGATCAGCATGATCCTGAGACGATGGAAGGGCTTCTGCCTGGCGGCAGAGGAGGAGGCTTTGTTCCCGCGAGGGGCGGAGATGTGCGGCGAGGTGTTTGCGCCGCTGGTGTTTCTGGTGCGGCGCGATCCGCTGCGCGCGCGCGGCCTGTATCCCATCCGGGATTTATCGGAGCTGGACGAGCCCGAGGGCATCGGCTGCCTGACCCCGTCTTCCCCGGCGGAAGGGGAGCTGGCGGCATTCGTGCGCGCGCACGGCGCGGGCGTATTGAATGCAGCGTTTTCCCGCGCGTTTTCCATCCTGCAGGCATGGAGCGCGGCGAAGAAGGACGGCCTCGTCCTCACGCTCGTCGGCCTCGGCGACGTGGGCGGGACGGCGCTGCTGGCTCTGAAGCTGCTGGGCCGCGAGCTTGCGAAGGTCCAGATCTTCGACCCGAACCGGGCGCAGTGCCAGCGGTATGAGATGGAGCTGAATCAGGTCCTCTCCGCGGACGGCCGGACGCTGCCGGAGGTCGTGATCTGTGAGGAACAGGATCTGTTCCGCTGCGACCTGTTCGCCTTTACGGCCTCGCGCGGCGTGCCGGGGCTGGATACGAAGGTGCAGGACGTGCGCATGGCGCAGTACGAGGCCAACCGGGCCATGGTGGGCACCTACGCGCGCATGGCGCGGCAGGCGGACTTTACGGGCCTGTTCTGCCAGATCTCCGACCCGGTCGACCATCTGTCCCGGTCTGTCTTTCTGCAGAGCAATCAGAAGGAAACCGGGGAATTTGACTTTGCGGGCCTGCTTCCTGAGCAGGTGCAGGGCTTCGGCCTCGGCGTGATGGCCGCGCGCTGCGCGTATTACGCGCGGCAGTTGGGCGTAAGCGAGGAAACGCTGCGTGTTTACGGACCGCACGGACAGGGACTTATCTGTGCAAACAGCTGCGGCCCGGACTACGATGCGACCCTCTCCGCGGAGTTGACCGAAAAGACCCGCACAGCAAACCTGCGCGTGCGGGAACTTGGCTTCAAGCCATATCTGGCGCCTGCACTGTCCTCCGCCGCGGTGAGCATTCTGCGGCTCGTGCGCGGACAGGAGCACTTTGGTGCGGTTCCGCTCGGCGGCGCGTATTTCGGCTGCCGCAGCCGCATGACGCCGTTCGGCGTCAGCCTTGTTCGGGAGAAGATTGCCCCCGCGCTTCTGGGGGAATTACAAAAAACACATGCCGCATTGGAGGCGTTCAGATACTGACATGGAACAGGAACTGACGTTGGCGCGCATCGGCCATAGTGCGCGGCTGGAGCGCCTGCTGCCGCAGGCGCTGGCCGGGCTCCGCGTGAAGGAGCTTCCGCCGGAGAGAATCGAACAGGCGGCGGGCTGCCGCCT
>ERZ779877.2906-NODE-2906-length-11809-cov-2.714480_pt1 | contig 11809 bp, 7 predicted proteins | sample MGYA00511556_ERZ779877 | MGnify/ENA primary metagenome ERZ779877 (study PRJEB29588, sample SAMEA2159338) | human gut metagenome | biome: human gut; feature: human-associated habitat; material: faeces | place: Denmark | collected 2008/2010 ... | reverse complement strand
AGGCCGGGAAGGGCTCCGATTGCGTTAAACAATTTTAAAACGGAGGCCCTCTGCCGCCCCGCACTCCCCCTCTCACCTTCAAATTATATAACTTTGGGCACACAATACACTTATTCACTTTTTAAAACTATCATCCATGAAACATTCCCTTAGGAACAAACTCCTGCTCGGCCTGCTGTTGCTCTGCATGGGCTTCACGGCCGGACGGGCGCAGACCGTCCCCCGCCTGATGCTGGCCGGAGACTATCCCGACCCTTCCATCATCAGGGACGGAAAAGATTTCTACATGACGCATTCTTCTTTCTATTATGCGCCGGGGCTCCTGATATGGCACTCCACCGACTTGGTGAACTGGAAGCCCGTGACCCGCGCGCTGACGTCGTGCAACGGCTCCGTATTCGCCCCTGAACTGGTGAAGCACGAGGGGCGCTACTACATCTATTACCCCGCAGCCGGTGCCAACTACGTCATCTATGCCGACGACATACGCGGCCCGTGGAGCCAGCCGGTGAAGCTCGAACTGGGCGGCATCGACCCCGGCCACGTGGTGGGTGAGGACGGACAGCGCTATCTCTTCGTGGACAAAGGCATCATCGCCCCGCTGAGCGACGATGGACTGAAAGTGACCGGCGAGAAGCGCAAGGTGTACGACGGCTGGCAGTGGCCGCGCAACTGGGAGACGGAAGGCAAGGAGATGTTCCTCGAAAGCCCCAAACTGCTCTTCCACGACGGCTACTATTACATGGTGTCGGCCGAAGGCGGAACGGCCGGACCGGCCACCAGCCACATGGCCGTGGTGGCGCGCTCGAAAAGCGTGTTCGGCCCATGGGAGAACTCGCCCTACAATCCGCTCGTGCACACCTACAACGCCAGCGAACCGTGGTGGTCGAAAGGCCATGGCACCGTAATCGACGACGCCGACGGCAACTGGTGGATTGTCTACCACGCCTATGCGCAAGGCTACCACACGCTGGGACGCCAGACGCTCATCGACCCGGTGGAATGGACCGCCGACGGCTGGCTCAAACTGAAGCGCGACGCCGCGCCCATGGCCGCAACGGCATCGACGGAACAGGCCATGGCGCTGTCGGACGACTTCTCGGGCACGGAACTGGGACTGCAATGGGCGTTCTGGAAGGAGTATGCCCCCGAAGCCCTCTCCTTCGGCCAGACGGGGCTCACCGTGAAAGGCAAGGGGAAATCGCCCGCCGACGGACGCCTGCTGACGGTCACCGCCACGGACAAGAGCTATGAGGTGGAGACGGAAATCCGGCTCGCGAAAGGCGCCACCGGCGGCCTCGTGCTCTTCTACGACGAGGAGGCCTTCGCCGGACTGGCCTCGGACGGCAAGGACTTCATCATCTACCGCAACGGAAAACCGGCGCAGACCCTACGCTCGGACTGCAAACGCCACTTCCACGTGCGGCTGCTCAACCGCGCCAACCGGCTGTCCATCTCCGTCAGCCCCGACGGGCAGGCTTGGAAGCAGTTGGCCGAGGGCATCGACGTCTCCGGTTACCACCACAACAACCATGGCGGATTCTACGCCCTGCGCCCGGCACTGCTCGCCGCCGGAAAGGGCAAGACGACCTTCGCCGGCTTCGAATACCGCAACGCCGTGGCACAGGAGAAGGACATGGCGGCCTATCTCATGGTCTACCACCAGGACGAGGACCACAGCCTGCACGCCGCCATCAGCCGCGACGGCTACACCTTCACGGCGCTCAACGGCGGTAAACCCATCATCGCCGGCGACACCATCGCCGACCAGAAAGGCATACGCGACCCGCACATCTACCGCGGACCGGACGGCGGGTTCTACCTGGCCATGACCGACCTGCACATCTACGCGCAGCGCGAGGGATACCGCGACACGGAATGGGAACGCGACGGGAAACTCTACGGATGGGGCAACAACCGCGGGCTGGTGCTGATGAAGTCGTTCGACCTCATACACTGGACGCGCGCCAACATCCGCTTCGACCAGCTGTCGAAGGAGTTCGCGCAGATTGGCTGCGCCTGGGCGCCCGAAACGGTCTACGACCCCGCCACGGGACGGATGATGGTCTACTTCACCATGCGTTTCGGCAATGAGCAGAACCGGCTCTACTACGTCTACGTGAACCAGGATTTCAACCGCATCGAGTCCACACCGCAAATACTCTTCGAATACCCGGTGGCGGGCGTGTCGGCCATCGACGGCGACATCACCCCGCTCTGGAACGAGGAAAAGCTGAAGATGGAATACCACCTGTTCTACGTGTCGCACGAAGGCGGCTCGGGCATCAAGCATGCCGTGTCCGACCGCATCGACGGCGGATATGCCTACGACCCGCGCTGGATCGACTTCGAACCGGGGGCCTGCGAGGCGCCCACCGTGTGGAAGCGCATCGGCGAGGACAAGTGGGTGCTGATGTACGACGTGTTCAGCATCAACCCGCACAACTTCGGTTTCGTGGAGACCAGCGACTTCGTGCACTTCGAGAACATCGGCCGCTTCACGGAGCCGGCCAGCAAGATGAAGGCCAGCAACTTCAAGGCGCCCAAGCACGGGGCCGTCATCCATCTGACCCAGGAGGAAGCCGACCGGCTGGAACAATATTGGAACAACGCCGGGCAAGACTGACGTGGACACCAAGCGGCTGAAGCCGGGAAGCCCCACACCGGACCACCGCCACGCCATCCATTATCCGCCGGAGACGACCCAGACGGGCCGCTTCCGGCGGATTTTGCATTTTTCCACGCCTATCCGCCACGCAGGGATAGGTAGTCGGCCGCCTTCGTTCGTATAATTAAGAAAGACTTATTGCGCAACAGAATCATTCATCTACCCTATCACACATAAAAATGAGAAACAAAAGACACTTTCTAAAGACGCTGCTGGCCATCGGCCTCGCGGCTTTCGGCGGGCAATTTCTCCAAGCTCAGGAGGAAGGACTGCGACTGCATTTTGATTTCGACAATGCCAGCGGCACTTCCGTGGCGGACAAGACGGCTTCCGGCATCACGGCCTCGCTCAAGAACGGGGCCGCAGTGAAGGAAATGGGCGAACGCCACGTGCTCGACCTGGGCAACGGCAACGGCTACCTGGATCTGGGCGCGCAGGCCGGCAACTTGTTCAGGGGGCTGGACTCGTACACCATCTCCATGTACTACCGTGTGGCGGACGAAGCCTCGCTCTCCGGCGCGGGCTTCTTCCTGTGGTCGTTCTCCACCGAAGCCGCCTGCACCCAGACGGCAGGAAAATTCTCGGCCTACCGCCTCAACGCACAACGCTTCGCCAACTCCACCGGAGGCTGGGGCAACGAACACGGCATTGAAATCGGCGCCCCGTCGGAGAAAGGGAAATGGATGCACGTGCTCTACACCCAAAACGGCGCCAACGGCACCCTTTACCTGAACGGCGAACAGCGGGGCTCGAGCACGGACATGCCGCTCAACACGGCCAACTTCACCGAAGACGTGCCCTACGCCTGGATAGGCCGGCCGCCCTTCTCGGCCGACCAATATCTGAAGCAGACGCTCGTGGCCGACATCCGGCTTTACGACCGTGTGCTCGGCACGGAGGAAATCAAAACTTTGTCCGAAACCACCGACGCACTGGACCATGACTACATGTACGGCACGCCGGGCGACTTCACCGAACTGAACGCCGCCATCGAAAAAGCCACCGGGTTCGTGGCGGAACATGCCGGCGACTATCCGGCCGCCGCGGTGGCACTGCTGCAGGATGAAATCAACCTGTCGCAGGACATCGCACGGGAAGGACTGGTGAACCAAGACATCATCGACGAAAGGCTCAAGGCGCTGGAGAGCGCACAGCGCAACCTGGAGGCCACGGCCGGATTCGACTTCGACGACACGGGCATCGCGGAGGGATACGACACCGACCGCGGATTCCGCCACCCCGGAGCGCTCCACACCGATGCCGACTTTGAACGCATACGCCAACAAATCGCCAACGGAAACGAAAAGGTGGTGGCGGCCTACAACAAACTGAAAAGCGCGGCCTACTCGCAGGCCAACGCCGACGTGGCGCCCGTGGTGACCATCATCCGCGGCGAAGGGGCCGAAAACTACATCCAGGCGGCGCGCGCGGGGGCCATCGCCTACCAGAACGCCCTGCGCTGGAAAATAGACGGAGCACGCCGACAACGCCGTGCGCATCCTGAACGCCTGGGCACGCACCACCACCGGCATCGGCGGCAACTCGAACTATGCGCTCGCCGCAGGACTCTACGGCTATGCCTTCGCCAACGCCGCCGAGCTGATGCGCGACTACGAAGGCTGGAATGCGGACGATTTCGAAGCCTTCCGCCGCTGGATGCTCGACGTGTGGTACCCGTCCTGCATCGGCTTCCTGCGCCACCGCAACGGCACGTGGGACAACGCCGACAAGTGGTGGGACTGCCCGGGACACTACTGGTCGAACTGGGGGCTCTGCAACGCGCTGGCCGTGGTGAGCATCGGCATCTTGTGCGACGACGTCTTCATCTACAACCAAGGCATGTCGTTCTTCAAATACGACCAAGTGGGCACGTTCCAAGACCCGCGCACCGCCAACCCCATCCTGAACGACGGCTTGACGGAGTTCCTGGGTAACCTCGTTGTGACCACAACGGAATCTGACCTCGAAACCGGCGCCTACGGCAAACTGGGACAAATGCAGGAAAGCGGACGCGACATGGGCCAGGCGGCCATGGCCGGCGGACTGGCCGTGGACCTGGCGCACATAGGATGGAACCAAGGCGACGACCTCTTCTCGTACATGGACCACCGCCTGGCGGCCGGCATCGAATACCTCGCCGCACAATGCCAAGGCATACAAGGGCTGCCGTGGACGAACTACCACTACGCCACCAACGGGTACTATTGGTCCGACTCCAGGGCATGGCTGCAAACGGGCCCCGCGCTGGGCGCGGCCATCCGTCCGTACTGGGGCACCGTCATCGGCCATTATGAGGGCGTGAAAGGCGTGAAGATGCCGTTCTCCGAATGGGCTTACGAACAAATGGGCATAGACGGCGGAGGCGAAGGAAGCACCAGCGGGGGATACGACCACATGGGATACTCCGTGCTGATGAACACACGCGACGAACAGCTCGCCCCGGCCGACAAGGTGCCCACGCCGCTCACCCCCGTCATGGAATACAACGGCGTGAGCGTGGAGCACAACGAACTGGGCGGCCTGAAGAGCACTTACAGGCTGGAACCGACGGAAACCCTGCCCGCAGGAACCGTCGTCACCCTCAAGCCACAACTGCCGCAAGGCACCGCCGACACGGGCAACTGGCGCTGGAACACCGGCGAGACCTCCAAGGACATCACCATCGTGGCAGACCGGAGCGGCGTGTGGCGCGCCACCTACACGAACGAAAACGGGGTGGAAAGCGAACAGGTGTTCACCATCGCCGTGGAAGGCGACTGCGAGGAATGCACCCTGCGCCCCAACGTCACCTACAACGGCACGACACGGGAAGCGTCCACCGTCAACGCCTTCTACGGCAGCGAAGTGGGGCTCTCCATCACACCCACGGACGGATGGGGGTTCTATGAATGGGAAACGGGCAGCACGGCTTCGTCCATCACCCTGCCCCACGTGACCACCTCACGCGACGTCGCGGTCATCTTCACCGGACAAGGCGGGCGGAGGCAGAAGCTGACGTTCCACATCAATGTGCAATACATCCGCCCGGACATCGTCGTCAACGGCGGCACGCACACCGATACCCCGATGATTATCGTGGAAGAGGGCGACAACGTGACCCTCACGGCCACACCGGCCGACGGCAAGGACGGCGGCACTTACCGGGGGAGCGACGGGGCGACGGGCGAGGCGCTCGCCTTGGGACAGGTGACGACATCGGGCACATACACGCTGGAATACACCGTGGAAGGCGTGACCAGCGTCCTCGACTACCAAGTGTATGTGAAGGCCGACGGGTATGCCACCATCCCGGCCGGCGACTACTATATCCGGCACCTCACCTACGGCACATACCTGACGAACCCCGGCGACGGACAAGCGCCCAGTTTCCAGCCGCAGCGCGAAGGCAACCCGGCCCAGCAATGGCGGGTGGAGAACACGCCACCTTCCACAACATACGGCTTCCAGTCGCTCCTGGACCAGGCTTACCTGAAGGACGACGGGTCGTGGCAAACCGGCTCCACCAAACCCTTCCGCCTGAGCGGCGCAGTGGGCGTGGACGAAGTGGCCATCCAGAAGTCGGCGCGGACGGGCAACATATTCTGGCAAGTGGACGAGGACGGCCGCATCAACTTCACCGCCACTGCGCAACCCACAGCCTATCCCTTTGAATTCATCCCCGTGGAAGGCAGCAGCATCGGCGACGCGGAGATGCAACGGGGGAACGCCGTGGCGCACACCTACTACACGTTGGGCGGCATCAAGGTGGACCGGCCGGGCAAAGGCATCTACATCCGGCAGACCCGCTACGACAACGGCACCGTGAAGCACGAAAAAGTGGCCTTCCCATAACATTCCCGCATGCCGCAACGGCACATCGGGGGAGCCGCTCCGCAGTCTGCGGGACGGCTCCCTTCCTTTTTGCCCCCAAGGCACGCCCTTTTGACCGGGTGCGGCAAAAAATCCGCCCGCAGGCTGCAGCGAATGAAATAAATAAATTATATTTGCACTCCGAAGTGCGATATGAAAAAATGGGCGACCCTTTTCAGCAGTATTCTCATTGCGCTATGGCTGGCAGGCTGTAGCGCGGAAAGCAACGTGAAAAAAGGCGATAAGTTCTACGCCATCGGGGAATACTTCGAAGCGGGCGCCGAATACCGCAAGGCCTACATGCGCACCAAGCCCAAGGATCGGGCCAAACGCGGCGAACGGGCCTACAAGGCCGCCGACTGCTACCGCCGCATCAACTACACCAGCCGCGCCATGGGCTCGTACCAGAACGCCGTGCGTTACAACTACCCCGACAGTATCGTATTCTTTTATTTGGCGGAGATGCAACGCAAAAACGGCGACTACAAAAAGGCGGCGCAGAACTACGAACTTTACCTTCAGTACAAACCGGACGACGTGTTGGCGCAAAACGGGCTGCAGGGCTGCCAGTTGGCCCCCATCTGGAAGAAGCACTCCACGCGATACTCCGTGAAGAAAGAACCGCTGCTCAACGGGCGGCGGTCGGACTATTGTCCCATGCTGACGGGCGACGACATGGACATTCTCTACCTGACATCCACACGGCCGCAGGCCTCGGGCAACGAACTGAGCGGCATCACGGGCGTGAAACCGGGCGACTTCTTCGTCACCCGCAAGGACGACAAAGGCAAATGGCTGGCGCCGGAATGGGTGGAGTCGGAAATCAACAGTGAATACGACGAGGGGGCGTGCGCCTTCTCACCGGACGGGCAGACCATGTACTTCACCCGCTGTACGCACGACCCGGAATACCCGCGCTACGCGCAAATCTACACCTCCACGAGGTCGGACGCCAGCTGGAGCGCGCCCGAACCGCTGGAAATCACCAAAGACACGCTTTCTTCCTTCGCACACCCCACCGTTTCGCCGGACGGGCAATGGCTTTATTTCGTTTCAGACATGCCGGGAGGCGTGGGCGGACTGGACATCTGGCGCGTGCAGCTGGACGAACACGGGCTGGGCGCGGTGGACAACCTGGGCGAGCCCATCAACACGCCGGGCAACGAGATGTTCCCCTCGTTCCGCCCCAACGGGGAGCTTTACTTCTCCTCCGACGGCCACGTGGGCATGGGCGGACTGGACCTGTTCAAGGCCGAACAGGACAGCACGGGCGAATGGAGCGTGGAAAACCTGAAAGCGCCCATGAACTCGCAGGGCGACGACTTCGGCATGACGTTCGAGGGACTGCACAACCGCGGTTACTTCTGCACCAACAGGGGAGACGCGCGCGGATGGGACCACATCATGAGCTTCGAATGTCCTGAAGTGCTGCTCACGGTGAAAGGATGGGTGTATGAGAAAGACGGCTACGAACTGCCCAACGGACTGGTGTACATGGTGGGCAACGACGGCACAAACCTGAAACTGAGCGTGAAGGGCGACGGCTCCTTCACGCAGGAAATACAACCGAACGTGGACTATGTGTTCCTGGGCACCTGCAAGGGATTCCTCAACCACAAGGAGCAATTGCGCGTGGACACCAGCAGCGTGAGCAAGGAATACGTCCTGCAGTTCGAGCTGGCCTCCATCACGGCTCCGGTGCTGGTGGACAACGTGTTCTACGCTTTCGACAGCGCCGAACTCACCGACTCGTCCACGCTGGCGCTGGACTCGCTCGTCATCCTCATGGAAGACAACCCGAACATCACGATAGAACTGAGTTCGCACTGCGACTACCGCGGCAACGACGCCTACAACGAGCGGCTGTCGCAACGCCGCGCGGAGTCGGTCGTCAACTACCTCATCGCCCACGGCGTGGCCATGGACCGCCTCACGCCCATCGGCTATGGAGAGAAGCGCCCCAAGGTGATCCGCAAACGGCTGACGGAGCGTTACCCCTTCCTGCACGAGAACGACACCCTGACGGAAGCCTTCATCCTGAAACTGCCCGAGGAGCAGCAGGAAATCTGCAACGCCCTGAACCGCCGCACGGAATTCCGCGTGCTGCGCACCACCTATGGTTTGTTCGACACTCCGGAACTCGCGCCCGCCTCCAACACCGAGGCCACGAAGCCTGAAAGCAAGGCACGGGAGGAGGAAAAACAGGCTCCCGCCGACGCCAACGCCCGGCCCGCACCCCCCAACGACTAAAACTTCAAAGGCAAGGTCAGCTTCGTCCGCACCGGTTGCCCGCCGCGCATGGCGGGCTTCCACTTCGGCATGCTCCATAAGGCCGACCGCACGTATTGCGCCAAAAGGGGGTGCGGGGTGCGCACGACCCTGATTTGGCTGACGCTGGCGTCCTTCTCCACGACAAACTGCACATCAACCTCTCCCGCCATGCCGGCCTCCACGTCTATGATGACGGTCTGGAGCTGCTCCTGCATGAAGCCGGCAAGAGCTTGCAGTCCGCCGGGAAACTCCGGCCGGTCCACGCCGGTTTCTGCCGCCATGCGGGCGGCAGAGCGCTCCACCCACTTGAACACAGGGGAAAACACGGAAAAATCCTTGGGCGGCACCTCGGGAACTTCCACCATATAGAAATCGCTCCCATCGTAGAAGGCACGCTTATCGGCATCGTAGCGAAACTCGCGCACGCTCTTCAGCGCGGGCACGAAATCCCACAAGGCTTCCTTCCCCGAAGGCATCGTGCCCGACCATTCGCGGCTGGACCACATGCACGCGGAGTCCAGGCCCAGTTCATAATAGTCTGTCTCACGCCCTGTTTCGACCCAGCGCAGGCGCATCAGCAGCAAACTGTCGAAGGGGACAAAGTCCACCCGGGCCACGCTCTCCTTCCCCCCGTAGCAAGCCTTCAGGTCGTAAGTGCGGCACAAGGCCTCGAGCGGAACCGCCGACCAGCGGAACACGGAAACAGCCGCAGCCGGCACCCGTGCGGGAATGCCAAGATACCACACCGGCACTCCGCCGCTCCCGGCCTCCGCCGCCCTCAGCCCCAACACTGTCCCTTGCAGGGCAGGACTCCAACCGCCGCTCCAACTCCCGCCATCGACCGCCACGGAAACCGAATCGCGCTCCACCACGGCCCATCCCTGGGCTTGGGCGCCTCCGCACCCCGCGGCACACAGGCACAAAACCAGAAACATTCGTTTCATCATTATCATCAATCTGAATTGGAAAGACATCCTTTTCATAATCTGTCGTTTAAGTACCACAAAGAAATATCCATGGCGGAACGCCTGCTTCAATGGCCTGCACAATGTTCCGCCTTTCAAAATTAAGAAAAAAGCAAATACAAGCAAAAGGAGACGCACACAAAAGACAAGGAAAGGAGCACAGACTGCACGAAACACTCAGCGAAAGCGGACACTCCGAAGTCAGGCAAAGCCATTTTGTATGAAATTAAGACCGCGGAAGAAGGACGAAGAGAGCAGGCGCGCGCACGGCCTTGCCCAATCCGGAACCGCGCCGTGCGGAGCTGCGGACAGTACTTGCCGCACAACACTCGAGTACTCTGCGGCAAGTACTCGAGTACGCTCCGCAGAGTATGCTCCCGTTTTCCGCAAAGCGACGGGCCGACTTGCCCGAAACGGGCAGAAGGAATCCGCAGAACATTGATTTACTGACGAATAGAAACAAAGAAGCAGGCTGAAGGCTTCATCCGGAAACAACATCCGGCCGGAAACGGCATGAAACCACAAAAAACATCGGCATACGATGGAAGAATACCCCGTGGGAATACGAACAAAGTCAAAAATCCGGAACGTGATCCGAAGCCTGAGGACAAGAGCGTAGCCGCCGCCCGCAGCCGCCGTATCCCCCGGCCGGGAAGGGCACAAAAAAGCCCTGCCGGATGAATCCCCCGACAGAGCATTATTCACTCGAAGCATGGGCACCACGCCCATACCCATGATGCACAAACGCGAATCCGGCTCCCCTGAAACCGGCTTCCCCGCGCAGGTCGCTGTTGCAGCCTATGCCGGTACCAGCATTTCGTTTTCTGCCTTTTCGGTCAGATGTTCCTTCAGGAAGGCTTTAACCCGGCCTATCAGGTTCTTGCAACCATCCGACATTTCGTCGTCCTGCGTATGGTAGTCCACATAACCATACAAGGAACTGGTCCATTGGCCTTTCTTGGCAGAACAATAATCCAAGAACTCATGGATCTTGTTCCAGCTGGCATAATCCATGAAACGGGTCAGGAAGTTGCGCTGCTTGCTTTCCATCACAACGATGAAATCAGCCTCTTCCAATAATTTTCCCACTTTGTCGGGGCCACTGCTCTGCGGTGCAACGTCCCCACTCGAAGTGACTCCCCAAACGGCCATGTCGGCCGTCTCGACTTCTACGTCTTGAACCTGCTCCTCTTGCAGCTTTTTCTTAAAGAGATATTCCACAAAAGGCAACCTGCAGGCGCATCCGGATCCAATAAACAAGATTTTCATAGCGCGACTCAGATTAAAGTGAAACATTCCGGCTTCCCCGCCACAAGGGCTTCCCCCAACGTGTACACCGGGTTAGAACTCTCATGGGGCAAATATAACATTTTGCTTTCAAAAAGCAAATGTTTCGCGCTACAATCTTTCGGATTTTTATCTTTTTTAATCATTCGCCGATAAATCCTCACCCGTGTTTTCGCACACGGTGAATTCCGGAATATGGGACGAACGGATTTTCCACTCTTGCGGATAAAGGTTGTTCGCCCGGCCGCCAATGTTCTTCACGAACCCGAGCGGAAGGCCTTGGAACGTGAGCAGGACGAATCCGCGCGGCACGTCGGACGGCAGGGAGAGCGTCTCCTTGCGCAGATAAGCCACGGCCGTGGAGTAAGACACGGCCACAGCGGGAAAGGCCGGCAGGGAGAGCTCCGTGGACAAGGCCAATGCCTGAGTGGGTTGCCAGTCCTTCCCCTTCGCCACGGCCAGGGGAATGCCGTACTGCCACACCTTGACAGCACGGTGCAATGCCTCCAGCCGCGAAGCGAACGCACTGCGCACCGCACACCAGCCGTCGCCATCGGGCAGGAAATCGAACTCGTCGGGATGCGCCAGCCAAGCCTTGCACGACTTGGGCAAGGCCACGGACGACGCTTGGCGCGCGACGGCCCGCTTCCGCCCAGCTCCGCGGCCGGGCACGCCCATGGAGGAGGCGTCGCCAGCCGACTTGCGCAACACGGCCAAGAAAAAACCTTCGCCACGGGTGAAACCGGGGATGAAATGGTAGGCAGGGAAG
>ERZ779877.2905-NODE-2905-length-11817-cov-2.614946_pt1 | contig 11817 bp, 7 predicted proteins | sample MGYA00511556_ERZ779877 | MGnify/ENA primary metagenome ERZ779877 (study PRJEB29588, sample SAMEA2159338) | human gut metagenome | biome: human gut; feature: human-associated habitat; material: faeces | place: Denmark | collected 2008/2010 ... | reverse complement strand
CGCTGCCGCAGCCGCGCTCGCTAAGCAGCATCAGATGGCTTCTGGTCTGGTTGACGCGCTGAATTTCACTTTGTAGATTCCCGGTAAGCGCACACGCGCCCTGAAAGCTCGCGTAAAATGCGTCTTCCGCCTCCCGAGCGTTGTAATATCGAATGGCGATTTCTCCCTTGGCGCTGCGTGCCTGCTCCTGGGTAAAGAAGAAGGCGGTGAGAGCATCGGGCGGTAGACCAAGCTCGACGCACTTGATATTATACTGCATGGCGTTTCTCGTTTTCACCAAATAGCGTGGCTGTGAATTGTCGTCATCCAGCTCCCGCTGCAAAAGCTCCATGACGCCGCTGTCCGGGGAGATGCCGGCCGAGGAGTAGCGAAGCGTTTTATCTGGGCCAAAAACGGCAATTTCCGAGGGCTGCTGGGAAAGGAGCAGGCGGTAAAATCGGTTTTCTTCACGCAGACGTTCCTGCGCATGGAACATATTGGCGGCGTTCTCAAACGCCATGCGGATGCTCTCGCGGCCGGAGGTGATGAGAATGGCGTTCAGACCCATGCGCTGGGCCACGGTGTAGGAGATGGTGTCGCACAAAATAACGCCGTACTGCTGTGCGCGGACGGTTTCCAGAACGGACTGCGTCTGTTCGCTGCCGGTGATGGGGAAAATATCGAAGCTACGCGAGACAATGCTTTGCAGCGTACCGGCCGCGTCGGTGACGCTGGGGAAGCCGACGACCGCAATCTGCCCATGGAAAACATCGGCCAGTCGCAGCACCGGAAGAATGTCGTAGACGGTAAAGGAAATCTCTACCACCGGAATGGAAATCTGCTGGCGCAGAAGACCAGCCGTGCCGCCGCGGGAGATGACGATGTCATAGTTTTCCTGCATCCGCTCCTGCACCACCGCAACGCCGGCGGCCAGGTCGCCGAGAAATACGCTCAGCTCGATGTCCGGAAATTCCTCGGCTACCTTGTACATCAAAGACTGCATGCCTTCATAGGGCGCGACGCCCAATACCTTCATCCGACTGCCCATGCCGCTGACCTCCAAGTTGTTTTCCCTTTTTATATATTATATCATAATTCTTGGGAGAAGCAAGAAAATGTTTCAAATTGAAACAAAAAATTTCGTAAATCGACTTGTGGCTTTGTAAAATCTGAATATAATAAAAATAAGGATTAAGAACAACAGGCGAGTGTTTTAAAATGATACACATAGCGCACGATTGAGATTTGGAGCGAACCATGAGAAAACTGCTTGTTCTAGCGGACGACTTCACAGGTGGACTGGATACCGGCGCGCAATTTGCAGCAGCTGGAATCCCGACGGTTGTTACGACGAACCCGGCATATTGCGCGGCAGACCATGAGGAAGATACGGTCCTGGTGGTGGACGTGGAGACGCGCCATCTGCTGCCGGAGAAGGCGCGGCAGATTGTGGAACAGACCATTCGGGCAGCCATCGCCCATGGCTTTACGGATATTTATAAGAAAACGGACTCTGCGCTGCGCGGCAACCTCGGCGCAGAGCTGCAGGGGGTGTTGGATGGCACGGGGCAGACGCGGCTGCACTTGATTCCGGCGTTTCCGGAAATGGGACGGACGACGAAAGATGGCGTGCAGCTCATCGACGGCGTGCCGGTTGCGCAGAGCGTCTTTGGAAAAGATCCGTTTGAACCGGTCCGCTATTCCAAAATTCGGGAGATTCTAGCTGAACAGTGTACCTGCGCAGTGCGAAATGTTGGAAAGCATATGCCACAGCAGTTTTGTGATGGGCCGTGCATTTACGTTTACGACGCAGAAACCCGTGCAGATGTCACACGCATCGCAGCTGAGTTCAAACGGGATGGAACCTGCCATATTTATGCCGGGTGTGCTGGATTTGCAGCGCTGCTGCCGGAACTCTTGGAACTGGACGGCAGACCGCCGGTGGCACCGGTGCTCGAAGGACGGCTGATAGTTGCCTGTGGAAGCATGAATCCCATCACACTTGCACAGATGAAACAGCTGGAAAGCAGATCTAGCTACATTCACATTCCGGAAGCACTTAAATTTCACCCGGAACAACTCGATACACCAGCAGGACACAGTCAGCTCGACGCTTGGGCCGCACTGGCAAAGCAGTCCCGGGTGTTCGTGCTCGACACCAATCCAAAAGATGCGCTGACAATGCCGCCGGCAGAGACGCGCATGAACCGGGACCGGAAAACGGTCGCACGGGCGCTGGCAAGCATTTTACATTCGCTACTTCAGCGTGGCGTGACCGGCACAATTATGATCACCGGCGGCGATTGCCTCTTTGCATTTTTACAGGAGCTTCAAATTGACCAGATCTGTCCATTGTGCGAAATACAGCCGGGTGTCGTCCTATCTAAGCTGCAATACCGGCAGTACGATTATTTCCTGCTCTCAAAATCTGGCGGCTTTGGAAAAGAAAATCTGTTTGATCAGGTCTTGGCTGCAATGCAGAACAGCAGTTTGTCGGAGTAAAGCCGACAGAAACAACCGTATATATCAAAAGATTGATATATAAACACATCAAAATTGGAGGTACTATATGAAAAAGAAACTCGTTTGCTTGCTGCTGGCGCTTGCAATGTTGCTGGCGCTTGCGGCCTGCTCCATCGGCGGCAAAACGACCGAGCAGCCTGCAGAGGAAGAGAAAACCTCAACGGAACAGACACCCGCTGCGGAAGAAACAACCGAAGAAGCTGCTGAAACCGAGCAACCTGCCGAAACGCTTGCGGAGACCTTTGCGGACTCCAGTGCGAAGATCGGCATCATGACGACCACGGTCACGTCCAGCGAAGAGCAGTTCCGTCTGGCGACCCAGATCCAGGAAAAGTACGGCGCGGACAAGATCATCGTTCAGACCTATCCGGACGCCATCTCTGAAGTTGAGACCACGATCAACAATGCGATGATGCTTGCTTCCGATCCCGACTGCAAGGCAATCATTTTCTGCCAGGCCATGACCGGCACAATCGCAGCCATCGAAAAGATCCGCGAAGCCCGCCCCGATATTCTTCTGATTTCCTGTGGTCCGCAGGAAGAAGTTGCCGCTGCCGGTCAGGCATCTGATGTCTGCTACGTCAAGGGCGGCGCGCAGCATGGTGTGCAGATCGCAGAAGAAGCTTACGCCATGGGCGCAAAGTACCTCCTGCACTATTCCTTCCCGCGTTCGATGTCTATTCAGGTCACCATCGAAAAGCATGACGCCATGAAGGCCCGTGCAGAAGAGCTCGGTATGACCTTTATTGACGTAACGACCCCCGACCCCAAGGGTGACGCTGGTATTACAGGCTGCCAGCAGTTTATCCTCGAAGATGCTGCCAACAAGATCGCCGAGTATGGCGTTGACTGCGCGTTCTACGGCTCGACCGTTCAGATGCAGGAGCCTTTGATCAAGGTCATCGCAGAGAAGGGTGCCATCTACACAATGGCTGCCGACCCCTCTCCGTTCCAGGGATTCATTGCCGCGCTCGGCTTGGAAATTCCGGAAGAACATCAGAATGACACCGAGTATGCCATCGAAGTCATCCATGCTAAGCTTGAAGAAATGGGCGTCAGCGGACGCTTCGGCTGCTGGAACTTCTCCGTTTGGGACTGCTTCATGAACGCGGGTGTTGAGTATGCTGTGGCCTACATCAACGGTGAAACCAACGGCACGTGCGATGAGGCGGTTCTGAAGGCTAAGCTTGAAGAAGCAGCTGGTTCCGAGGTCGAAATCACACCGTACTCCGATGAAAACGGGCTGAGTCTGGACAACACGTTCTACTTTGTCGGCGGTTTGATTATCCTGTAATCGCCGTAGCAACCTGTTTGGTGTAAACTATAAGTGGGCGAAGGCATGCCCTTCGCCCACTTTTTCAGAAAGAGGATAGTTTATGAACGATACATATGTTTTGCAGATGGAGGGTATTGAAAAGGAGTATTCCGGGGTAAAGGTTTTGCGCGGCATCGACCTTCAGGTGCGTCCCGGCGAAGTGGTTTCCATTGTCGGCGAAAACGGCGCAGGCAAATCAACACTCATGAATATCCTCTTCGGTATGCCCGTCATCCATTCAACCGGCGGCTTCAAGGGCAGCGTTAGGCTGTGCGGAGAAGAAGTCCGAATCACCTCCCCTGAAAAAGCCATTGAGTTTGGTATCGGCATGGTGCATCAGGAGTTTATGCTGCTTCCTAACTTCACGGTTGCAGAAAACATCAAAATTAACCGTGAAAACACAAGGCCCAATCCGCTCAGCCGCATCTTCGGCAGACAGCTTCAAACGCTGGATGTCAGCCAGAACAACGCCGACGCGCGTGTGGCGCTCGATAAGATGGGCATGCAGAGCCTCGATGAACGGACCACCGTAGAAGGTATGCCTGTGGGCTATATGCAGTTCATCGAATGCGCACGCGAAATTGACAAGAAAAATATCAAGCTGATCGTCTTCGACGAGCCGACGGCTGTTTTGACCGAGGTCGAAGCGAAGCGACTGCTGGAAGCCATTTCCGGTATCGCAGCTGCAGGCGTCGGCATTATTTTCATCAGCCACAAGCTCGACGAGGTCATCTCCATTTCCGATCGTATCGTTGTTATGCGCGACGGAGAGTTGGTTTCTACGCTTGACAAGAAGGATACGAACCCAGTGGAACTGGCCGAACTGATGGTTGGCCGTGGCATTGATGCCAGTGCAATGGCAAAGCCGCGGGACTTTTCCGGGGCAAAGACCGTTTTGTCGATTAGAAATCTCACGGTTCTGATGCCAGGCGAACTGGTCAAGGGGATTGACCTGGACGTCAAGGAGGGTGAAATTCTCGGCATTGCGGGCTTGGCAGGACACGGCAAAATCGGCGTGGCCAACGGCATTATGGGGCTTTATGAATCCAGCGGCGAGGTTACCTACAAGGGGAAGCCGTTGAACATCCATTCTACCTACGATGTGATGAAAAAACGCATCAATTTTGTTTCCGAGGACCGCAAAAATGTCGGACTCATCCTTGGCAATTCCATTGAGCAGAACATTATCACGCCCGCGCTGCGTGTTCACAAGAAATATCTCAAGCATTATGGCTTATTCACCCAGCTCGACCGCAAGGCCATGCGTGAGCAGGCCGAACGGATGATTGAGGAGCTGCGGATCAAATGTACCTCGCCCAAACAGCGCGTCGGCGCGCTTTCGGGCGGCAATCAGCAGAAGGTTTGCATCGCCGAAGCGTTGACGCTCGAACCGGAGTTCCTGTTTATATCTGAGCCGACGCGCGGCATCGACATCGGTGCGAAGACACTGATTCTGGGCTACCTGAAAAAACTAAACCGAGAACAGGGCATGACAATTGTCGTCACCTCGAGTGAACTCAAGGAGCTGCGCTCCATCTGTGATCGGATCGTCATCATTGCCAACGGAAAAATCATGGGCGTGCTGGCACCGAACGCGAGCGACGCGGAGTATGGCCTGATGATGTCTGGTATTCAACCTGCGCAGAAGGCATAAGGGGGAGCATATGAACAAAAACAAATTGCGTACGCTGTATGATAACATTGGTTTGCCGCGTATTATCATTTTTCTGTTCCTAATCATCCTATGCATCTGTATGCCAATTTTGAAGCTGCAGACGACCTCACTTCTGGCGCAGGCGGTAACCAGAATTTTTATGAATATGGTACTGGTACTGGCCATGGTTCCATCCATCGAATGTGGTATCGGCATGAACTACGGTCTGCCACTCGGTGTTTTGTGCGGCCTGTTCGGCGGCATGATCAGCATGGAGCTCGGTCTGAGCGGCGCGGCCTGCTTCTTTTTGGCGATGGCGCTCGGCATTCTGCTTGCCTGCGGCGTCGGCTACGGCTATGCGCAGCTGTTAAACCGCGTGGCGGGTCAGGAGAGCATGATTACCACCTATGTCGGCTTCTCGTCGGTCTCTTTGATGTGCATGGTGTGGATGCTGCTGCCGGTGAAGAACGAGGCCATCCGCTTCCCGATGGGCAGCGGCCTGCGCAACACGGTCGCGCTGGATAAATTCTTCTACCATATCCTGAACGATTTTCTGAATATCAAAGTTTCCGAAAGCGCGAGCATTCCCGGCGGTCTGATTCTGTTTGTACTCCTTCTGTGCACGCTGGTTGGCATTTTCCAGCGTTCACACATGGGCGTTATCATGAAGACCGCTGGCAGTAATCCCCGTTACGCGCGGGCCATTGGTATCAACGTCAATAAAATGCGTTGTGTTGGCATGATGCTCTCCAGCGCACTGGCAGCTATCGGCATTCAGGTCTATGCACAGAGCTACGGCTTTATGGAGTACTATGAAGCTCCATTGAAGCTGGCATTTACCGCAGCTGCGGCGGTACTCATCGGTGGCGCGTCCAACAAGAAAGCCTCAGTCGCAAACGTGCTGATCGGTACGATTTTGTTTCAGGGTCTTCTAACCATCGCGCTGCCGGTTGCAAACAAGATTCTCCCTGACAGCAGCTTGTCCGAAATTGTACGAATTGTCATCAGTAACGGCATCATTCTGTATGCGCTGACGAAAGCGGGTGAAAAGAATGGGTAAAAAATCCAAAGACTTCCTAGCAAAAAATATTGTTTCGATTCTATTTGCCGTTATGTGTGTCGGTGCATTCTTCGCCTCCAAGGTCAGCTTCAGCTATTTCCTGCAGGAGCTCATTACGAGAATCGTCCGAAACAGTGTGCTCGTTCTGGCGCTGATTATCCCAGTGATCACGGGCCTTGGCATGAACTTCAGTATTGTCCTCGGCGCGATGGCGGCTCAAGCGGGCCTGATTCTCATTACGCATTGGCATATTGACGGCGTTGTGGGCATTGTGCTTGCTATTGTCATTATGACACCAATTGCGGCGTTGCTCGGCTGGCTGATGGGTCAGCTCTTCAACCGCACGAAGGGCCAAGAGATGATTACCGGCATGATAGCTGGCTATTTTGCAAATGGCATCTACCAGCTCATTTTCATTGTACTGCTCGGAAGCATCATTCCCTTTAAGGATGCAACGATGATGCTCTCGAGCGGCGTCGGTCTCAACAGCACGGTTGTGCTGCGGGATCCCTTGGCGCTTGATAAGCTCTTTACCATCCGCTGCGATTTGTTCATCCTGTTTGTAGCGGCAATTGTGGTGATCCTTGCGGTGATTCGTTGTGTGCAAAGCCTGATCGTGGGAAGAAAGGATTCTTGCAGGGCAATGACGAAGATGCAGTACCGTGTGCAGTTTGTCTATGTAATTGTGGCGGCAGCTGCGGCGGCGTTTTGCCAGATGAACGCTTCGCTTCTGAAAATCACGCGTTCATTCTTCATTCCGGCGAGCACTGTCATTGTGATTGTCGTTGTGACATTCTTCACACAGTTCATTACGAAAACGAAGCTTGGTCAAAATTTCCGTGCTGTTGGTCAGGATATGCGTGTGGCGACCGCCGCGGGCATCAATGTCAACAAAACCAGAATCATCGCGATCATACTTTCAACGGTTCTGGCGGGGCTCGGTCAGATCATTTCGCTTCAGAATATCGGTAGCTTTGCGACCTATTCTGCGCACGACACCGTTGCGACCTACGCAATTGCGGCGCTTTTGGTTGGCGGCGCAACTGTGAAGCAAGCGAAGGTGCACAACGTATTTCTCGGTCTGTTGCTGTTCCACGCGCTATTTATCGTGGCCCCGCAGGCAGGCAACCAGATTTTCGGAAACCCTGTCTACGGAGAATACTTCCGCGTCTTCGTTTCCTACGGCGTCATTGCGATGGCTTTGATTCTCAACGCCGTACAGACCAGAAAGCTCCGCCAGCAGAGGCTGCGCGAGTCGACAAGAATCTGAGAGGTACTGCATGGAATACGTCATTCAGGGCAGAAGCCCCCGAAAGCTCTATGACTTCTTTGAGCAGATTTCTGCTATTCCACGAGGCAGCAGGAATGAAAAGGAAATCAGCGAGTATCTGCTTGCCTTTGCCGCTGAACGCGGTTTGCGTGTCTGGCGGGATGATATATATAATGTCATCATCTGGAAAGATGGGCAGAATGGTGGCGAATGCCAAAAACCGGTGCTGCTTGAGTGCCACACAGACATTGTGTGCGCCAAAACACCAGATTCCACGCATGATTTTCTGCATGACCCCATCCGCTTGATCCAGGAAGGCAATATCCTGCATGCCGACCGGACGACGCTTGGGGCCGACAACGGCTGTGGCGTGGCAACAATCTTATACATACTAGACAGCAAAGACTTTCCGCATCCACCACTGGAGTGCTATTTTGCCTCACAGGAAGAAATTGGCCTTATCGGCGCATCAAATATTGATGTCTCAAAGTTCAAGGCCCGGCGTGCTATTGGGCTGGACGCCGGAACGGACGGCGTTTTGTGCGAGGGCGCATCCAGCAAGTATACCTATGAGCTGTGCCATGCGGCGCAGTGGGAGGAAAATCACAATCAGTCCTGGAAGCTTACCGTAAGCGGACTGATGGGCGGTCATGCGGCACTTTGGATGCCGATGGACCGGCAGAATGCCGCGCGTCTGGCGGGTATGGCGCTGAACACGATTCGGATGCATACTGATCTTCGCTTGTGCCGGATGGAAGGAAGCGACAAGGGCATCATGCAACAGTTTCAGGCAAACTTTGTCACGATGCTTTCGGAGAAAGACCTTTACCGGGAGGTCAACGAGATCGAAATGCACCTTCAGCATGAGTTCCGGGATGTGGAGCCAGAGCTGCGACTGCATCTGGAAAAGGCGGACGATCGAAAGACGCTCAAAAAAGAGTGCTCCGATCAGCTGATCGATCTTCTTTTGTATCTTCCCTATGGCGTATACAGCCGCAATCCGGACGCGCCAAAGCTGGTTGGCTCGTATGCGAACCTTACGAAGGTGCATCTGGAAAACGGCGCGGACGAGGCAGAACTGGAGTGCGTCTTTTCCGTGGAGCTACCGGAAAAGGAGCGGAGCTTATACGCGAATCTGAAGCGCTGCCTGCAAATTTTCGGCGGCCGTGTGTCCAGCCACAGTGTGTCCGAAGGCTGGACACCCAGTGAAGTCTCGCCCATCCGCGAGAAAATGGTGGAAGCGTTTGTGCAACTCTACGGCAGAAAGCCCTTCATCAAGGTGAGCCATGGTGGCAACGACTGTGTGAAGCTGGTTCAGAGGATTCCGAATCTCGACGCGGTTACCTGCGCGGCAGACTGCATCAACCATCACACACCGCGGGAGTATCTCCCGATGGATACCTTTGAACGTATGCTGGCGCTGGTGGTTCGGACCTTGCAACTTCTGGCTGAGGAGGAAGATGTATGACCTCTGCAATATATCAGGAACTTTCCGAACGCGCGGCGGTCATCTATGAAAAGGTCGTCATGTGGCGTCGAGACTTCCACCGCTACCCCGAGCTTGCGGGACATGAGGAGCGGACATCCGGTCTTGTTGCGGAGCATCTGCGTGCGCTGGGGCTGGAGGTCGCGGAGCACGTCGGCGGCTTCGGCGTAGTGGGACTTCTGCGCGGTGAAGCTGGAAACGGTCCGGTCATCGGCTTCCGCGCGGATATGGACGCGCTACCCCTACAGGAGCAGACGGGTTTTCCCTATGAATCCAAGATTCCGGGCGTCATGCACGCGTGCGGTCACGACGCGCATACGGCGATGCTCATGGGAACGGCTGAGGTGCTCAGCGCGATGCGCACGCAGCTGCGCGGCACGGTGAAGTTTATCTTCCAGCCCGCAGAAGAAGGCGGGGGCGGCGCGAAGGCGATGATAAAAGACGGTGTGCTGGAAAATCCGCGTGTCGATATTCTTCTCGGTATGCATCTGCTGTTTAATCCAGCCGGAACCTTGGCTTTTAAAAGAGGCTACGCGCTCACAGCGTCCGATTCCTTTACCTTGACGATTACCGGCAAGGGCGGTCACGGCGCAAAGCCGCACGAGACGAACGATGTTGTGCTCACTGCCTGCAAGGCAGTTGAAAATCTCCATCAGATTGTCAGTCGTAAAATCAATCCCCAGCGCATGGCGATTTTGTCCGTCGGCAGTATCCAGAGCGGCACGGCCTCAAACGTTCTGCCGGAGACGGCGACGATCCGCGGCACAGTCCGTACGCTGGAAACCGATGTGCAGGAACAGATGATTGCGGGCGTGCGTGCTGCGGCGCAGAGTGCCTGCGATTTTACGGGCGCAGAATTCAATCTGGATTACCGGATTATGGAGCCTGCCGTACACAATGACGACGCGGTAATGGCACATATTACGGATGTGTTCCGGCAGATGCTGGGAGAGGATAGTGTCATCGAGCTCACTGAGCCCCGCTGCGGCTCAGAGGATTTCAGCAATTATCAGCGTCCCGGCGTACAGACCGGCTATTTCTGGCTGGGCGGCGCATACCCTGGCGAGGCACATCCGAGCACCAACCACCAGCCCCGCTACAACTGGGATGAGAGAACTATGCGGACGGGCGTGCAGGCAGCCTGCGCAGCAGTTTGTTCGTATTTGATTGCAGATTGAAAGAAAGGCGATTGTAATGCTTACAGATTATTCTTTGAAGATGCCGAAGGAAGTTTATGGCGGCGAGCATGCGCTGGAGAAGCTGAAGGACGTCATGTCGGTCAATGACGTGAAAAAGGTAGCCGTCTTCACAGATCACGGCATCCGTGGTACAGGTCTTTTGGAACTTCCGATGCAGATGCTCACGCAGGCGGGTGTGGAAACGGTGATTCTGGACGATCTTCCCGCGGAGCCGACCTATTCCCAGGTGCAGGTCTTGGTCGATGCATTCCGCGCCGAGAAGGCAGATATCATCGTCGCCGTCGGCGGCGGCAGCGTCATGGATGCGGCAAAGCTTGCCTCCATTCTCTCGACCGACCGCTACAGCGTGCATGACTTGCTGGATGAGCCGACGCTCGGCAGAAAATTTGTCAAGACCGTCATGATTCCCACGACTGCCGGCACTGGCTCCGAAGCGACGCCGAACGCGATTGTCGCCGTTCCGGAAAAGGAGCTTAAAATCGGCATTGTCAACGAAGAAATGATGGCGGATTATGTCATTTTGGACGTGCGGATGGTCGCAAAGCTCCCGCGGAAAATTGCGGCAGCAACGGGCGTCGACGCACTGGCGCACGCGATTGAGTGCTGGACGAGCAATAAGGCAAACCCCTTCAGTGGTCTTTTTGCAATGCACGCGCTCGATTTGCTGCTCAATAACCTCCTGCCTGCCTGCAATGAGCAGGATATGCAGGCCAGGCAGAACGTGCAGCTGGCAAGCTTCCTTGCGGGCGTCGCTATCACGGCTTCCGGCACCACCGCGGTGCATGCGCTGAGCTATCCGCTCGGTGGCAAATATCATATTGCCCATGGCGTATCAAACGCAATTCTGCTCGCGCCGGTCATGCGCTTTAATGAGCCTGCTTGCCGCGCGCTTCTGGCTCAGGCGTACGACACCTGCGTCCACGGCGAAAAGACATGTGAAACGCAGGCGGAAAAGAGCAGCTATATCATTGCCTGGCTGGAGAAAATCGTAAAAGATCTCGACATTCCGACCAGCCTTTCGGTCTTCTCTGTTCCGGCGGAGGATTTGGAGAGTCTGGTGGAAGCGGGACTGAGCGTCAAACGCCTACTGAACAACAATTTGCGCGAAGTAACGGCAGACGATGCAAGAGAAATCTACCGTTCAATCCTGTAATACGGAGGTTATAATATGAAATATACAGATATTCGTGGAATCATTGTTCCGATTTTGACCCCGATGGATGAAAACGAGCAAATCAATCTGCCAGTTCTGCGTGAACAGATCGAGCGAATGATTGTGGGCGGTGTCAACGGCATTTTCCCGCTTGGCACCAACGGCGAGGCATATATTC
>ERZ779877.2901-NODE-2901-length-11847-cov-4.202256_pt1 | contig 11847 bp, 10 predicted proteins | sample MGYA00511556_ERZ779877 | MGnify/ENA primary metagenome ERZ779877 (study PRJEB29588, sample SAMEA2159338) | human gut metagenome | biome: human gut; feature: human-associated habitat; material: faeces | place: Denmark | collected 2008/2010 ... | reverse complement strand
TCTGGTGCGACTTATAGTTGCAGCCGAACACTGCACCGGCAGAAACGCCGATGGCACCGTCCAGCACGATGCCGTGCTCCATCAACACATCCAGAACACCGGCGGTGAACATTCCGCGCATGGCGCCGCCTTCCAGCACAAGTCCAGTTTTCATACAGCTCTCCCTCTCCGCAGTACCGGCACACAGCTGCCGGACAACCCTTTATACTAATTCTAGTATACTCAATTCTGCAAAAAGTACAAGGGCCGAAAGGGCTGAACTTTGGCAAGAAAAGCTCTTGCCAAAGCAGGATGCATCCGGTATACTATATGAAATAAAAAACATGTGTGCCGGAGAGTGCACGGAGATGGAAAATAGACTTGGAGGAACTGGTTCGCTATGAAGATGCTGGAAGAACGTATCCGCAAGGATGGTATTGTACGCGAGGGCAACGTGCTCAAGGTAGACAGCTTTATCAACCACCAGATGGATATTCCGCTGTTCCGTGAAATGGCAAAGGAGTGGAAGCGCCTGTTTGCCGGCAAGACCATCAAGGTACGTTACCGCACTAACAGCGACGCAGAATATTCAGAGGCTGAAGCAACAGTAGCTGAAGACGGCTCTACATTCACTGCCACAGTGCCGGCACTCGGTGCCCGCGTATACGAGGTGGCTCTGGTTGCCAACCTCATGGAAACAGACTACACCTCTGCTTCCGTCAATGTTACGATGCCCGGCGTAGGCCCGTTCTACTTCACTCTCAGTGAGTATGACGCACACTTCGACGAAAGCTTCACTCCCGAGCTCGTGTTTGCCACTGACGAATACACGCTCAACGATGTCGAGTTCGTCAGCAGCAACACCGATGTAGCTTCTGTAGTGAAACGCACCGGCAAGGTTTCAGTAAAGCGTACCGCCGGCGATGCAGTCATCACTGCACAGCTCAAGAGCAACACCGACATCAAGACTGAAATCACCGTCCACGCAGCTCTGCGCAACGCAGTGCAGGACATCGTACTCGGCGACGGCACAAAGACCATCAACCTGACATATCTGGATATCCTCGCACTCGCGCCGACCGTAGTGCCGGAGAATGCGGACATCCAGTCATACGACATCGCGATTTCAAACACAGACATCGCAACAACACACTCTGTACGCGCATTCAACCCCTCACGCCAATACTACGAACTCGTGACACACCAGGTGGGAGAATGTGACGTGACCTTCAAGTCACAGGACGGCAGCGGCGTGGAAAGCACTTACCACATCATCGTCAACGGTCCAGACCGCACTCCAATGGCTGACAACTACCAGGACGGCACGCTCTGGCTCAACGAGGAGTGGTTCGGACACACCAACGGCTCTATCAACTACATCACCAAAGACAAGGACATCAAGTACCGCGTCTATGAGAGCCAGAACCCCTACCAGTCATTCGGAGCTACCTCACAGTACGGCATGATATACGGCGGCAAGCTCATCGTCATGTCAAAGCAGCATGACGACGGAGGCGACCCGCGCCAGGGCGGCGGCCGTGTGGTAGTGGCTGATGCCAAGACCCTCAAGAAGCTCGCAGCATTTGACTACATTGGCGCAGACATCCGCCCCAGCGGCGAACCCGACGGCCTGGGCGACGGTGACGGACGCGCTTGCGTAGGCGTGAACGAGAACAAGGTATACCTCGGCTCAACCACAGGCATCCAGGCTCTCGACCTCAACACGCTGACACTCGGCAACATAGTATCGGGCATTGACCTCGGTTCAAATGCCTACAACGGACAGATCGGCGACATGGTGGCTGTCGAGGCGTCGCCGGGGCATGACATCGGCGAGGTGGCCATGGTCGGCCCGCTCGTGCCGCTGCAGGTGCGCAAGGCCAGCCTGAAGCGCGAGTCTGAAATCAAGCGGATTTTCCGCAAGGCTCGCCAGTCTGATCTCGAGAAGTTTGAGGAGGCGAAATCTCGCGAACTCGACACCATGATATGCTCGCGCCGCATCGCTGCCGACCTCGGCCTCGACATGAAAATCGGCGACGTGGAATATCAGGGCGACGGCAACAAGGCGATATTCTATTACATCGCAGACGAGCGTGTTGACTTCAGACAACTCATAAAGGTGCTGGCAGAGACATTCCACGTGAGAATAGAGATGAAGCAGATTGGCGCACGTCAGGAAGCCGGGCGCATAGGCGGAACAGGACCGTGCGGACGCGAATTGTGCTGCGCCACATGGATGAAAAACTTTGTCAGCGTGAGCACCAACGCCGCACGCATACAGGACATATCGCTCAATCCGCAGAAGCTGGCGGGCATGTGTGCCAAGCTGAAATGTTGTCTTAACTATGAGGCAGACGACTATGTGGAGGCAAGGCGCAAGCTGCCGAGCAAGGAAATCGTGCTTCAGACAAAGGACAGCGACTATTATCTCGTGAAAAGCGACATACTTACAGGTCTTGTGACCTACTCCACCGACAAAAACACGATGTCCAATGTGGAGACAATATCGTTTGACAGAGCGCACGAGATAATCAATATGAACAAACGGGGAGAGAAACCTCTGTCGCTCACCAACGACGGCAAACCGAAGAGAGACAACAGACCTGCCGACCTGCTTGCCGAGGCTGACATCAGCAGATTCGACAAGAGCAAGAAGAAGAAAAAGAACAACAACTCAAGAAACAGAAACAACAAACAGGCAAACGGCGCCAACAAGACACAGAACAACGCCGCAAACGCAAAACGAAAAGATAACAGCAAAGAACCGGCAAAGCAACAGAAGAAAGGCGCACCGGCAGCAAAACAACAATGAAAAAGACTTTTTCGGCTATCATCATAGGTATCATGGCCGCAACGGCTTTAACATCTTGCAACGGCAACATGGTGTATGACAAGTATGATCATACACCTCTTGCTGGATGGGAAAAGAACGACACGCTGAGCTTCGACATTCCGAGACTCACGGCAGACGGCATGTATGAGTCGTCGCTCGGACTGAGAATAACAGACAACTACCCGTTCATGGGACTCACTCTGATTGTCGAACAGCGACTGATGCCGGCAGACACAATCATGCTGGACACGGTGAAATGCGAGCTTACCGACAAAAACGGCAAGACAAAAGGCAAAGGAGTGAGCTACTACCAGTTCAAATTTCCGGTAACAAAAATGCACCTCAACAAGGGGGATTCGCTTCACATACGTGTAAGACACGACATGAAGCGTGAGATGTTGCCGGGTATCAGCGATGTGGGAATATCGCTAAGTGTTGACTAACTTGCGGTCGGCATCCATTCGCAGGAATATGAACAGGAGTATGGTGAATCCCCACAGCGATGAGCCTCCGTAGCTGAAGAACGGTAACGGAATACCTATCACAGGCGTGAGGCCAAGCACCATGCCGACGTTTATGAACACATGGAAAAGGAAAATGCTCAGAACCGAGTAGCCGTATATGCGTCCGAACGTGAACGGTTGTCGCTCGGAAAGATATATCAACCTTAATATCAGTGCCAGGAAAAGCGACAATACGCCTGCCGAACCGAGGAATCCTTCTTCCTCACCCACCGTACAGAAGATGAAGTCGGTGTCCTGTTCGGGCACGAATTTCAGTTTGTTCTGGGTTCCGTTCAGGAATCCCTTTCCCTTCAATCCACCCGATCCGATGGCTATCTCGCTCTGATGCACGTTGTATCCGGCTCCTGAGATGTCCTCCTCAAGTCCGAGCAGCACGTTGATACGCACTCTCTGGTGTGGCTCCATCACGCTGTTGAGCACGTAATCGGCAGAATAGAAGAATATGATGGAACCGAGCGAGAACAGCATTATGTACAGATAGTTGATGATGCGGCTGCGCAACCACTGATACAAAAGATAAAGCATGAGCAGCACACTGAGCGTCAACTGAACCCATACTATGTCAAACGGTATCACGAAAATGGAGAAAAGAGTGGCAAACAGCGTTATTCCGAGCACATAAAGAAGTATGAGCCGCGTCTGCTTGCGGTCTTTACAATAGACGTAAACCATCGATGCGGTGAAGATGTGCACAAGCAGGAACACGACATACTTGCCCACAGATGTGGCCGTCTCTGCCAGGAACACCTGCTCGTATTTTATTCCCACCACGAAATAGACCACCATCGCAACCCCCGTGAACAATATGCTACCGGGCATGCCTTCGCGATAGAGCACAAGGAAGAACGACAGATAGACCAGCGCCGAACCTGTCTCACGCTGTCCGATGATGAAGAACATAGGCATGAGAATGATGGCGCAGGCAGCCGCGAAATGCTTCCATCTGTGTATATTGAATCCAAACGCACTCATCACTTTGGCCAAGGCAAGGGCCGTGGCGAACTTTCCGAACTCGGCAGGTTGCAGTCGCAACGGACCGATAACTATCCATGAGTGTGATCCCTTAATATCGTGAGGATTGAATATCGTGGCAAACAGCAACAACAGCAATATGCCATAGATGATATATGAGAACGTGTCGAAGAAACGGGTATCCATCAGCAGTATGGCAAAACCCAGACACACAGATGTGGCTATCCACACAATCTGCATGCCTGAACGCGTATCCAGACTGAAAATATCGTTGTCGCCGTAAGTATAGCTTGCACCGCACACGCTCACCCAACCGAATATAAGCAGGGCTATATATAGTCCGACCGTCCACCAGTCGAGCGAAAAAAATACGCTTTGGCGCTTACCTACTCCTTGTTCCATATGCAATTCTACTGTTTTGAAAATGCGTAGCTCGCTTCTCGCTCTCTGGCGACAGCTTGCCGTTCATATATTGTTCTATAATCAATGAGCCGATAGGCACACCGAAGTCGGCACCGTAACCACCGTTCTCAACATACACCGCAACCGCTATTTTCGGGTTATTCATCGGTGCAAAGCCCATGAATATGGAGTGGTCCTGGCCGTGGTTCTGCGCGGTTCCAGTCTTTCCGCATACCTCATAGTCGGCACGGTTGGCCGAGCGGCACGTACCCTTAATGACAGCCGAGCGCATTCCGGCAACCACATAATCGTATGCCCGGCGCGTGGCTTTGGTGTAATGACGACGCGTATAGGTGGTGTCGAGCGGCAATCCCTGTATCTTACGCACTACATGAGGTACGTAATAATATCCACGGTTGGCTATCGTCGCGCAGAGATTGGCCACCTGCAACGGCGTAAGATTGACCTCTCCCTGCCCGATTGAGATACTGATAATGGTCAGCGCGTTCCAATATCCCTGATACATGTCACTATAATAAGACGCATTAGGAATCAGTCCGCGCTTCTCACCGGGCAAATCGATACCGAGTTTATATCCGAATCCCATGCTGACCATATAGTCGCGCCAAGTATTAAGAGCCTCTATCTTGCTCTTGTATTTTCTTCTGTTGCTTATCATGTTGTACAATCCCCAGCAGAAGAATGAGTTGCACGATGTACTCAAAGCACCGATCACCGGCAGAGGAGACGAATGGGAGTGACAGCCTACGTGCATACCGCGGCAATAGAAACCTCTATGACACGGATAGGCAGTGCCCGGAGTAATAATTCCTTCAGACAGGAACGTGAGTGCCTGTGATGTCTTGAACGTAGAGCCCGGCGGATACTGACCCATCACACTACGGTTGAGCAACGGTTTCCACGAATCGAGCGAAAGCTTCTTGTGGTTCTTTCCACGCTGTCGGCCGACCATAAGTTTCGGGTCGTATGTAGGCGACGACACCATACAAAGTACCTCTCCGGTGGATGGTTCGATGGCAACGATGCTTCCTATCTTGCCTTCGAGCAGACGCTCGCCAAGTGCCTGAAGATCAATGTCTATGCTAAGCGTGAGATCATGACCCGCCACAGGCTTCCGGTCATAAGCTCCGTTCTTGTATTTTCCCTGTATTCTGCCACGTGCATCGCGCAATAGTATCTGCACACCTTTATCTCCACGCAGCACCTTTTCGTAGGATTTCTCAACTCCTACCTTTCCTATATAATCGCCGGGCTGGTAATAATCATCGTCATCGATGTCGCTTTGAGACACCTCTGCCACATCGCCCAGCACATGGGCAGCGTTGCTGTACTGATACTGACGTATGCTTCGCTTCTGCACATAGAACCCGGGGAAGCGGAAAATCTTCTCCTGGAACATGCTGAACTCCTCGTTTGAGAGTTGGCTCATGAACAACTGCTGGGTGAAACGCGAGTATCCCGGATTCTTCGTACGGTCTTTTATCTCATCCATCCGCTTGATGAAAAACTCCTTGGTAATGCCGAGCGTCTGACAGAACTCCATCGTATCTAGCCGTCCTTTCTCCTCGTTCATAACCACCATGATGTCGTATGCCGGCTGATTGTACACGAGCAGCTTGCCGTTGCGGTCCTTTATGATTCCCCGCGACGGATATTCTATCTTTTTAAGGAAAGCGTTACTGTCGGCATTTTTCTTGTAGTCGTCGCTCATCAGCTGGAGAGTAAAGAGCCTGATGATATAAACCACCACAATAGCAACGGCCACACCACCTATGACATAACGCCGGTTTTCCAGACTGAAGTCTTTCATTCTCTCTTAACTAAGTTTTCAATCACCCAAACAAGAACAAGAGTTATAAGCATGCTTCCGCCTGCACTGAAGAGCCACTGCATCCAATTGAAGAAGCTGAAAATCTCAAGCAAGAAGAATACCATGCAATAAATGAATACCAGAATGAATGTGTAGAACATGTATTTTGATGTTCCCAACGATGCGAACGACGGCTTGAGATCTTCAGGACTGTCGCGCGGGACAAACAGTTCAAGCAGGTATGGCTGTATTAGTGCGATAAGTGTCATGGACGCAGACGCCAGTCCCGGAGTGTTGGAGAATATGTCAACACACATTCCGAGCAGGAAAGCCCACAGCAACAACGCCCACTTAGAAAATCCACGGTGTGCCGGAAGGACGAAATATACATATAATAAAGGTGTGGCATAACCGAACAGATGGATGTGGTTGAACACAAGTACCTGCACCAACACCAGAATTATAAAGAACGATAAAGTCTTAAACCAGTCCAGATTCATCTTTCAGATATTGTTATTATCCATGTTCAACAATCCCCAGACAGCAAGTCATACGGGTGGTCAATACTTCGGCTTCAATGAGTCAACGGCCGCGTTCAACAGCTGCTGCCGCTCTATCATGGTCGTGTCGTTTATCACACAAACATCACGCAGGCATCCGAAATCGGTCGAAAGCTTCACCTGCAGCTTATAAGAAAGTCCGTTGTCAGAATTATATACATGCATTATTGTTCCGACAACAACGCCACGCGGGAATACAGAAGAATATCCACTCGTGATTATGACGTCGCCCAGACGGAACCGGGCATGCCGCGGAACGTCATCGACGAAAGCCTCATCGACAGCACCTCCATTCCAATGAAGATAACCGAAATATCCTTTTCCACGTATGGTACAACTTATATTGGAATGAGAATTGAGCACCGGAATAACAACAGAATAATGTTCAGACACGAGATAGACAATACCCACGACGCCGAAACCGCACGCCACGCCCATGTCTTTTCTCACGCCGTCGGCATAACCTTTGTCGATGGTTATGAAGTTATCGAGCTTATTGACCGAATTGCTCACCACTTTCGCCGGTATGGTCACAAGTCCACGCATCGCCTCCATCTGAAGACGCTGCAGATAAGTGGTATCCTTGTTCACGGCAATCTGTCTGTCGGCCACGGCAGCCAACTGTCTTTCAAGATACAGATTGCGCTGTGTGAGTTTCTCGTTCACCTCGGTCAGTGAAAAATATTGCTCCACTGCGGAGCTCCACGAATATACCTTGCCGGCGACAGCATTTGCCGACGAGAACCACACGCTGCCCTGATAACTGTTGTAGCGGAACAGCAGTACAATACTCACTGCCTCAAGCAACAGAAACAGAAACCAATGGTTATGTCTGGCAAGAAAGTCTAAAAGATTCCGCATTGTTCAACTCATCATCCATAAACGACAATTCACAATTCCCTGTCCATGAACAGCCGACACCGTCCGACGTGCGGACAGGCCTGTCAGAAGACAGCCCATGGACAGGAAATCATGAATTATCAGAAAATCATCTCATCAAGAACGAGAACCTGTCAATGTTCTTCAGCGCAATGCCCGTACCCTTGGCAACACTGTGCAAAGGATCCTCGGCAATGTGGAACTTGATGTTTATCTTGTCGGTGAGACGCTTGTCAAGTCCGCGCAGCAAAGCTCCGCCACCTGTCAGATATATACCGTTCTTCACGATATCGGCATACAACTCAGGCGGTGTGTTCTCCAGTGCAGACAGAACTGCATTCTCAATTTTGGCAACAGTCTTGTCAAGGCAGTGCGCAACTTCCTGATAGCACACCGGAACCTCCATAGGCAGAGCTGTAATACGGTTAGGTCCGTGCACGATGAAGTCGTCCGGTCCTTCCTCACCAAGGTCGGTAAGGGCAGAACCAACGTGTATCTTGATGCGCTCAGCCATACGCTCACTCACCTTAACATTATGCTGACGTGCCATGTATTCCTGAATATCGGCTGTCAGATCGTCACCTGCAGTACGGATAGAGTTGTTGGACACGATACCGCCGAGCGATATAACGGCAATCTCAGTACTACCTCCACCTATATCGACAATCATGTTTCCCTCAGGAGCCTCGACGTCAATGCCGATACCTATTGCTGCAGCCATAGGCTCGAATATAAGATAAACGTCACGGCCATCAGCATGTTCAGCGCTGTCACGTACGGCGCGCAGCTCCACCTCCGTACTTCCCGAAGGCACACCGATAACCATACGCAGCGACGGCGAAAACAGTCTGCTGCCCGTATGCACCATCTTTATAAGTCCACGCATCATCTGTTCGCAAGCCGTAAAGTCGGCAATCACACCGTCGCGAAGCGGACGTATCGTGCGAATGTTGTCGTGCGTCTTCTCATACATCATCTTGGCTTTTGCGCCGACGGCAATCATCTTGTCGGTGCGGCGGTCGAGCGCAACTACGGACGGCTCATCCACAACAATCTTATCATCGCTGATAATGATTGTGTTGGCCGTACCCAAATCCATTGCTATCCCCTGAACGAATGAAAAAAATCCCATTTCTCTCTATTTGTTGAATTTCTGTTTTTCTATATGAACTTATACCTTCCCGGCCAGCTGCACACAAACGTGCATAATTAACCGCTATATACAGCCGACCGCAGGCGACGAATCAGGATATTACTTGCTGAACCACTCGTGTATTGCAGTGTCATAATGGCTGCTCACTCCGAATGCTCTCGTAGCGAACATCTTGCGGTCTTCTATGTCAGTCTGTGCGCCCTTCTTGTTCAGGATGTCGAGCAGAACGCCATACTCAGCCTTGCTCGGAACGATTACCACGTCCTTGAAGTTCTTGGCTCCGGCACGTATGAGCGAGATTCCGCCTATATCTATCTTTTCAATAATGTCGGCATCAGAAGCGCCACTTGCAACAGTCTGTTCGAAAGGATAAAGATCAACAATCACGAGATCTATCTCCGGTATCTCATATTGAGCCATTTGTTCGCGATCACCCTCATTGTCACGGCGTGCAAGTATGCCTCCGAATATTTTCGGGTGCAGTGTCTTCACACGACCACCGAGTATTGACGGATAAGTAGTGACACTCTCCACAGTCTGGCATTCATAACCCAAAGACTCGATGAATTTCTGGGTTCCTCCTGTGGAAAGGAATTTCACGCCCTCAGCGTTAAGTTTTGCGAGCAGTTCGTCAAGTCCGTCCTTATGAAAGACGGACACAAGTGCAGTCTTGATTTGTTTTGTTCCAGCCATTTTTATTTAATTAAATACATTTGGAATGCAAAGTTACTAAAAAGGCATGATATTACACATTAAAAAAATAGAAAAAATATACCACGGCGCATATTTATGAGCAACATCAAGTCACAGGCATAATTCAAGACATGAACGGCACAACACTGACGACCCATCTCCGACGTCTGTGCGACGTTGTATAAATATGCATAAATCACTGTATATTCATGCATGAGTGGGAACAATCACCGTGCGACAGCTTCATGAAAGTAATATATTCTCGGACGAAAAAACACTTTGTGAGAAAATCAAGAAATTTCGGCAAGCAACATAACTGCATATCACTCAACGGCTTATGCTTTCACGTAATTTCGGCATACAATAATAGCGCATACGACAAAAGCTATTCAATATTCAGAAATAGCCTGTTTAAAATTGCGAAAGAGCAATTTTTATGTATTATATAGTACCATTCGACAACAGAAAAAGCCTATTTTGCAAGCCGATATATTCACAACAGCAAAACAGCACCAGCACTAATGCCACACGACAACGGCACAACGTCCGTCAAAGAGAATTTTCCGTGATTCACAATTTTATCTTTTGAGAAATTCAACTACCAAATCCTTACAATCCAAATTGCATATTTATACACTTTCCGTCACATTTTTCAACCTGTCATATTCCGATTTAAACTTGCTCGGAGTACTTCCTGTGAGCCTGCGAAAATATTTACAGAAAAAACTGTCATTGGCAAAATGCAGTCTGTAAGCAATCTCATTCACCGACATAGATGTATGGCATAGCATCACCTTTGCAGCTGTTATCACTGCCTTGTCTATCCACTCCTTGGCGGTAATGCCGCTCGCCTTTCTCACAAGATTGCCGAGATAGCGCTCGCACATACACATCTTATCGGCATAGAAAGACAGACGTCGCTCGTCGCGGCAATATGTATTGACCAGCTTTATGAACTGTTCGAACACCTCACGCTCTCGTGTACGTTCGTTCAGTGGTGAAGCTATCTGGCGTTGCCTGAGCCAGTCAACATAATTGACAAATGCCGAAGCCATACTGAGGACGGTGTACTGACTGAAGTCATCCTGATGAACGACATCCCAGATTATGCGCATCATATCGCTGAGTAGTGCCATATCATTTTCTGACAGATGTATATGGAACGAAGACTCACTGCCGCAGAACGACACAGGCAGACGTCCGTCGAATGCAAGATTGAGAAAATCATCGCCCATCAGCATCGCGTATGGCCGGAAATCCGACGTAACACGGTTGATCTGAGCCACACTACCGCGTCCCACATACACCAGCATACCCTTATGAAACTTCTGGTTCATCAGATTGAGAGTCACTTCTGCCTCACCCTGCATAAGAAGGATGAACCTGCTATCTTCAACCAGAAAAGGAGCATTATGATTCAACACCTTGTCAAAAACACTGTTATACCCCCTGGCCATGGCAAAATCATGGTCAAGAAAAAAGCTCCTATCGTCAGTCTTAACACCTTTCACCATCTCGCGCATTTCCGAGAAAGTGATACGTGTAAACGCATTGTTTCTTTCAGCCATACTATATATAATAATGTCTTGTCCACATTCTTCTCAGAACAGATATGCCGATCGTCAGAATATCATGAATGACTCTGTACACAAACATATGCCTGCCCTGATTGCAAAATTAATCATTTCACGGTCAAAAAGTATGGTCCTAAGCTTATAATATTACAAAAAGAACATTCATATTTAAGTAATGACAATGATATATATAGCTTTATAGCTTATCTTTGCAACAGATTAAAAACCACAACACAGCATAAGAATGACAAACAGAACATTATTGGCAACAGTCACAGCCTTACTGTCACTATCGGTCAGCGCACAGGTTACGCTCGACGAATGCAAGACTTCTGCCAGAGACAATTATCCGGCCGTGAAACAATACCGACTAATAGAACTGAGCCGCGACTACACCATGGACAATGCCTCCAAGGCATGGCTGCCCAAAGTAAGCGTTGCGGCTGG
>ERZ779877.2898-NODE-2898-length-11852-cov-4.805883_pt1 | contig 11852 bp, 10 predicted proteins | sample MGYA00511556_ERZ779877 | MGnify/ENA primary metagenome ERZ779877 (study PRJEB29588, sample SAMEA2159338) | human gut metagenome | biome: human gut; feature: human-associated habitat; material: faeces | place: Denmark | collected 2008/2010 ... | reverse complement strand
TAGTATCTCTATTTATTCTAACAGCAAACTTGCAAAATATAATACCAATAACAGGAATTTCTATTATTGATAATATAGGTAATGCTTACTCACATTATACAAGTACGGATAATAAATGGGGAGTCAGAGAAGATAACCTTTCTGGTATGACCTATTTCATCCAATACTATGTAATAGTATCTTTACATTTTATCATCTTTATATTTACAATCATAAAAAGAAATAAAATAAAAAACAAATTTATACTATCTATCTTTCAGACAACAATAGTAATGTTACCCAATTTTTGGAATTATGTAACAATTACTGAAAGGCTTATGGTTGTTCTATCATTGACAAGTATTTTATGTTTAATTATGCTACAACAAGAATATAAAATCCAGACAAAATATATTGCATACATTTGCGTATTTATATTTGGTTTCCATACTTTCAGAGCCTCAAGAATGGATTTAAACGGAGTATTTAACAAAAATTCTTATCAGGAAATCCAACAAAGAAGTTATTACATACCAAGTATTTTATTATTCAATTTTGATACATGGGGATATTCAAATGAATTTATGAATAAAAATTCACGATATAAATATTTCCTAGATTAATCAATAAAAATATAATGGAACCATGTTATTTCATAAAGTACAACTAAAATTAACATTTTAATATCAATTATTTATGAAAAAGATTTTACTCGTAATGGATTCCCTAGGAGCGGGTGGAGCTGAAAAAAGCCTTATAACCTTTCTCAATATTCTACCACAAGACAATTACAAAATAGAATTAATTCTGATAAGAAAAGAAGGACTTTTCCTACCACAAATCCCCAAACACATACAACTCCTAGAAAAAATATATCCACTACAGTTTCTTGGCGTTTCTCCTACAAATATAATCTTTTATATCAAAAATGGATTTAGCTTTTTTTTAAAAAAGTTATATCGATATCAAAAAGCAAAAAAAAATAAAAAAGGGCTGGCTATTCCACAAGCATTATGGAATAGTTGGAGGAGAGATATAAAAGACTTAGATCGAGAATATGATGTTGCGATATCATATTTAGAAGGATTTACCAATTATTATGTAATTGAAAAAGTACATGCAAAAAAGAAAATATTATGGATTCATAATGAATATAATAAACTAAAATACAATAAAGACTTCGATTATAACTATTTTAGACAAGCTGATAACATCGTCACAATTTCAGATTTATGTAAAAAAGATCTAGTCCATAATTTTCCAGATTTAGCTAACAAGTTTATTGTCCTAGAAAATATATCAGATACAAATCGAATAAAAGAATTAGCAAAAGAAAATATAACAGATGAGATTTTTACAAAATCAAATGGAGTAAAACTTCTATCAGTAGGAAGACTTTCACCACAAAAAGGCTATGATTTAGCATTAAAGGCAGCAAGCATTTTAAAATCAAAAAATATTAACTTTTCATGGTTTATTATTGGAGAAGGTGCACTGAAGAATGATTTAGAAGAGTTAAAACAAAAATTACAATTAGATAAAAATGTATATTTTATGGGGTTACGTTCTAATCCTTATAAATATATGCAGCAAGCTGATATCATAGTACAATCTTCTAGTTTTGAAGGAAAATCTATAGCCATTGATGAAGCTAAAATCTTATGCAAACCAATAGTTTCAACAAATTATAATACGGTTCAAGATTTAATACAGAATAATATAAATGGAATTATAACGGAAATGAATCCTGAATCTCTCTCAAATGGAATTATAAATATAATTATTGACAAAGATTTAAGATATAAATTAATAGATAACCTAAGAAAAGAAAGCAATGACAACACAAAAGAAATAGATAGATACATAAAACTAATAGAGAATTAATATTCTTCTAGATACTCAAAATATCCATGTACGCAATAATATTATTTCATAGGCAAGACTTGCAAATAAAATAAAAAATTAACAAGATAATATTGTATTATGAAAATTATACAGGTATCCTACTCCCTAACATCTGGTGGAGGAGAAAGATTTATAGTTGATTTATCAAACCAATTAAGTAAAAATATCAATTATGAAATTTTACTTTTGACAATAGTTGATGATACTCCCTCAACCAATCGCCATTATCTCAGCGAGTTATCACCAAGAGTAAAATATTATAACTTAAAAGCGAAAAGTGGGCTCAGTTTAAAATCCTTTTACAGAATTTTAATTTTCCTAAAAAAGAACAAACCTGATGTAGTTCATATCCATTGTAGTAGTCTCTTATTTTACATACCATCCCTTTTCTTAAGAAATACCAAATTTATTTTAACACTACATAGTTTAGCCAAACTATGTTTAAATTTTAAAGCACAAAAATACCTAGATAAATTCTTCTTTAAAAATAATTTCATTCAACCTGTTACAATCTCAAAAGAATGCCATAATTCATATGTAGAATTATACAACCTAAATAATGACACCACAATTGTCAATGGACGCTCACAATTACATATTACAACTAATTTAGTTAAAGTAAAACAGGAAATTGAATCTTATAAAAAATCAACAAATGACAAAATATTCGTACATATAGCTAGATACCATCCAGTAAAAAATCAACAATTATTATTTAAAGTATTTGACTCCTTAAGCCAAAATTTCCAAGAATTTCAACTTATCATTATCGGTAGTGGATTCGAAAAATGTAATGGCATCCCTAATAATCCTCATATTCATGTCTTAGGTGAAAAGAAAAACGTAGGAGATTATTTATATTATTCTGATTATTTTGTACTTACATCTTTAGTTGAAGGACTTCCATTATCACTTCTCGAAGCTATGTCATTTGGGGTAATTCCTATTACAACTCCTGCTGGTGGTATAAAAGATGTTATCCAAAATAATATAAATGGATTTATATCACCAACATTCGATGAAAAGGATTTCTTAGCAACTATCATAAGAGCAATAAACCACTCTATCAACAAAGCTGATATCATAAAAGAGTACAAAGAAAAATACTCTATGGAAACATGTTCTTTACGATATCAAAATATCTATTCAAAATAAAGCTTGATACAATAACATGAGAAAGGTATTAATCGTTGCAACTTCCCGAAAGACAAGAGGGGGCATAACCTCTGTAGTAAAAGCCCATGAGACAGGCTCACAATGGAAAAAATATCATTGCAAATGGATTCAAACTCATCGAGATGGAAATTCAATTCGCAAATTATGGTATCTAAGCACTGCATTACTTGAATATATCATCTTATTACCATTTTACGACATTGTCCATATTCATGTAAGCTATAACAACTCAGCCAAAAGAAAATTAATCTTTGCGAGAATAGCCAAATTACTTAATAAGAAAATTATTGTCCACTTTCACCCATCCACAGAAAAACTTTTATTCAATAACAACCAATACACTCAAATATTGCAAACCCTATTCTCATACTCAAATTTACTGATTGTTCTGTCTCCACAATGGATAAAATGGATAAATCAAGCTTTTCCAGAGAATAAGTTTACAATGAAGGTCTTATATAATCCATGCCCAATAGTTCATAGAGACTTTGCCAAAAAGCAAAAACATATACTCTTTGCAGGAACCCTAAATGAGAGAAAAGGTTATAATCGCTTATTAATAGCATTTTCCAAAATCTACCAAAATCACAAAGATTGGAAACTTATATTTGCTGGAAATGGTGAAATAGACAAAGCTAAAGAACTACAAAAGCAATATAATATACCTAATGACCAAGTACAATTTCTTGGTTGGGTTAGCAATCAGAAAAAAGAGCAAACATTTCAAGAAGCCTCTATTTATTGTTTACCAAGTTGGGGAGAAGGATTTCCAATGGGTGTACTAGATGCTATAGCTTATGGAATAGCTGTTATTACAACACCTGTAGGAGGCATATCTGATATTATGCATAACGGTATAAACGGACTAATTTTTGACACATATAATATGGATGAATTAGCCAATTGCCTTGAAAAACTAATCAACTCTAAAGAATATAGAGATTCATTGGTCAAAGAAGCTGATAAACTTCTAGACAACGAATTTAACATAACCAACATTAATAAACAATTAGATATAATCTATACAACAATTTAAAATGCCAATTTTAGCCTCAAAAAAATTTTGTACAGGATGTCTTGCCTGTGTAGAAAGTTGTAAGCATAATGCGATTAAACCAATTACAAAAAATGGTTTAAAATATATTTCTATTGATACAACTAATTGTGTTAATTGTGGTCTTTGTGAAAAAGTATGTCCTATAATAACCCCGGTAAAAAGGAACTCAACATCCAATATGATTGTATATGGTGGTTGGTGTAAAATAGAAAAATATAGAATAAACGCTGCTAGTGGAGGTGCCTTTACAGCATTAGCCCTAAGTTTCTTTAAGAAATTTAGTAAGGCTATTGTAGTAGGTTCGACATTGAAAGAAAATAAAGCAAAACATATTTTAATTGAGAACAGTTCGGATATTGAACTTCTAATGAATAGCAAATACATTCAAAGTGACGTAAGTAACATCTATTCATCAATTAAACAAAAATTACATGAAGGATATACGGTTCTTTTTTCTGGAACTCCATGTCAAATAGCCGGTCTTTACGGATTTCTCAGAAAAGAAAAGACATTAGAAAACCTATATACAACTGAAATCATTTGTCATGGAATTCCAAGTGATGAAGCGTTACAATTACACCTTCAATACCACCATGCTAATCATATATTATCTTTTCGAGATAAAAAAAACGGATGGAATAATTCTCAGAATACAACCATAGAAATTAAAGGAAACCCATACAAAGTACCTAAGAAACAGGATATTTTTTATAAAATATTCTCAGGATGTCTACTAGATAGAAGAAGTTGTAGTAATTGTATATACTCATCTATAAATAGAGTAGCAGATATCACTCTAGCCGATTTTTGGGGGAAATCCTTTGATAAGGAAGATTCAAAAAAAGGAGTTTCATTAATTATAGCAAATAATCCACATGGTAACAAATTAATCCAAGAATCTCCTGATTTATATACTTTTAATAGTAAACTAATCGATGCTATTAATGGACAACCACGTTTATATGACGGTTTTAAATATATACAATATCATCCTGTTGCATTATTTCCCAATTTTTTCAATCTAATATTACCCCCCAAATTAAGATTAGCAATACTTACCAATCAAATGCCATGGAAATTACTTTGGGGAGGCTATCGATTGATGTCCATAATACATAACAAGGTAATGAAAAAAAATATATTAAAAGATATTCCAAAATGACTAGAATAGGTATAATAACAATAGTAAAAGTAAATAATTATGGAGCTGAATTACAAGCCTTTGCTTTGGAAAAGAAATTGCAGCAACTAGGTTTCGAAGCAGAAATCATAGATTATTTGTACTATAAAAACTGGCGATATAAGGATTCAAAATTGTCAAAAGCATTTCTAAAACAAAATAACAAACAAAAAATTCTTTACTGGATAAAATATCGCTTAATCAATTTTTCCATAGATTGTGTTTGCCCCTTTTTTAACAAAGCAATAAAACAAAGAATTCAACGCTTTGCTGAATTTCATAAAAAAAATACGAAATTCAGTAAAGAATTTACATCAATGCCTGACCTTTATAAAAATTATCCTCAATATGATATATATATGGTCGGTAGCGACCAAGTATGGAATCCTTTTACTTCTTCATCCATAGAACCCTATTTCCTTACATTTGCATCTAAAGATAAGAAAAAAATTGCATACGCTTCCAGTTTTGGAGTTTCTTCTATTCCAGAGTTACTAGAAAAACAATACAGCAAATTACTTAATAATCTAGATCATATTTCTGTTAGAGAACAATCTGGGGTAAACCTTGTAAAACAGCTTATCAATAAAGATGCAAAATTAGTATTGGATCCTACCTTACTGCTTAATAAAACAGAATGGAGTAAAGTCATGAAGCCCTATCCCAAGATGCCTACAAAATACATACTTATCTATCAATTATCGGACTCTCAAGCAATTGTAAATTTAGCTCTTAGAATTGGGAAAGAATATAATTTAAAGGTATATAGAATCTGTAAAAGAGCTTATGCCAATACACAAAATAAAGGAATTATAAATATATTAGATGCAGGACCAGCCGAATTTCTATCATTAATACACAATGCAACTTATGTAATTACGAATTCTTTCCATGGAACTGCATTTTCAATCAATTTTAATATTCCATTTTATAGTATTATATCTGCTAAGAAAACCAACAATTCACGTCTGGAATCCTTACTAAATGTTACTCAACTTAATTCAAGATTGATAAAAGACAATGTTGTAACTGATTCTATCAATATCTCTAATAATATAGATTTTACAATAGCTAATGAACAACTAAGTCTATACCGAAATCAATCAATTCAGTATATAATTGATTCTATAGAAAATTAATAAATATGTTATCTATCCTTATCAACGCTTATGCCTGTTCTCCTAATATGGGGAGTGAACCAGGAATGGCATGGAACTGGTGTATAAACCTTGCTAAATATTGTGAACTATACATTATTACAGAAGGAGAGTTTCAAGATAAAATAGAAACTGCCTTGCCCAATCTGCCACAAGGTAAGAACATGCATTTCTATTACAATCCTGTGTCCGAAAAAATTAGAAATATGTGCTGGAATCAAGGAGACTGGCGCTTTTATTATTATTACCAAAAATGGCAAAAAAAGACTCTTACAATAGCAGAGGATATCATACGACAAACACATATAGATATCATTCATCAACTCAACATGGTCGGATTTCGTGAACCCGGATATTTATGGAAAATTGAAAAACCGTTAGTTTGGGGTCCAATAGCTGGAATAGGCTCTATTCCTTATAGTTTCTTAAAAGGAGGAGGAATGAAATATACAGCATTTTTCTTACTTAAAAACTTTATAACTAAATTACAATTACGGTATTCACCACGTGTAAAACAAATTATAAAGAAAGCTCATTACGTAATTACAGCTACCCCAGAAGCTCAAGTTGCCATTCAAAATGCCTATAATATTAGGCCATTATTAATAAATGAAACTGGTTGCTTCATCAAACAAGAAGTGATAGACACAAAAAAAGATAATGAAACATTCGATATATTATGGGTTGGGCGATTTATCTATACAAAACAACTAAAACTTGCGCTAGAGACAATTGCTCGACTAAAAAATCTAAAAGGTATCAAATTTCACATTGTAGGACAAGCATTTACAGATGAAGAGACACAAGCCTATCATCAATATGCAGATTCTTTAGGAATAAGTAATATATGCCAATGGTACAATTTCATTCCTAACAAGGAGGTACATCTATTAATGCAGAAATGTCATTTATTCTTTTTTACAAGTATTTTCGAAGCTACTTCAACAGTTATTCTTGAAGCAATTACCAATCATTTACCTATTGTTTGCTTTGACCGTTGTGGATTTGGCCCAATAGTTTCTAAAGAAATTGGTATAAAGATTCCTTTAACCAATCCGAAACAAGCCATTACAGACTTCGCGAAAAAAATAACGTACTTATACCAACATAGAGACATTCTTCAAACACTTTCAGAGGGATGTATAGAAAAACAACAAAAATTATCTTGGGAGTACAAAGCACAACAAATAATGGAACTTTATAATAAATGTATTTTAAAAAATTCTTAACCCCTAACAATATATTGCATAATCTCTCAATTATCAGATAAAATAAAATCAAAGAGTTAACAAGTTTATATGGAAAGAAAAGTAGCATTAATCACAGGTATAACAGGTCAGGACGGATCGTTCCTGGCTGAATTCTTATTGGAAAAAGGTTATGACGTACACGGCACCATCCGCCGCTCGTCAGTGGATTTCCGCGAACGTATCGCACACCTGGAAGGAAAACCGAACTTCCACTTGCACTATGCGGACCTGACGGACTCCATGAGTATGTTGCAGGTAGTGAGCAAGGTGCGCCCCACGGAAATCTACAACCTGGCCGCACAGAGCCACGTGCAGGTGAGCTTCGACTCGCCGGAATTTACGGCCAACGTAGACGCTACAGGGGTACTCCGTGTATTGGAAGCCGTACGTCTGTGTGGACTGACAGAGACTTGCCGCATCTACCAGGCATCTACTTCGGAACTGTATGGAAAGGTGGAAGAAGTGCCGCAGAACGAGAACACGCCGTTCCATCCTTACAGCCCGTATGCAGTGGCCAAACTCTATGGTTTCTGGATTGTGAAGGAATACCGCGAGGCTTACAACATGTTCTGCTGCTCGGGTATCCTGTTCAACCACGAATCGGAACGCCGCGGAGAAACGTTCGTCACACGTAAGATTACGCTGGCTGCGGCCCGTATCGCACAGGGCAAGCAGGAAAAGCTGTACCTAGGTAACCTCGACTCGCTGCGCGACTGGGGATATGCCAAGGATTACGTGGAATGTATGTGGCTCATCCTGCAGAACAGCCAACCGGAAGATTTCGTCATCGCTACCGGCGAACAGCACAGTGTGCGTGAATTCTGTTACCTGGCCTTCAAGCGTGCCGGCATCGAACTGGAATTCAAGGGCAAAGGAATCGACGAAAAGGGATACGACAAGGCTACCGGCAAGTGTCTGGTGGAAGTGAGCGAAGACTTCTATCGTCCGACTGACGTAGTGAACCTCTGGGGTGACCCGACCAAGGCGAAGGCGAAACTGGGATGGAACCCGACCAAGACTTCTTTCGAGGAACTGATCAACATCATGGTGGATTCAGATATGGCGAAGGTAGCTGTAGAAAAGGCGGGCGAAGAAATCCGTACGAACCTGGCAGAATACCTGGAGAAAGGAATCGTGAAGTAATTAATAATGAATAATTAAAAATTAATAATTAAAAACGAGATTCTTTTTTTAATTAAAACGGAGGTTTGATTATGTTGGATAAATCAGCAAAGATATATGTAGCGGGACACCACGGACTGGTGGGTTCCGCTATTTGGAACAACCTCAAGGAAAGAGGATATAACAACCTGGTGGGACGCTCACACAAGTAACTGGATCTGCTTGACCCAGTGGCCGTAAAGGCGTTCTTTGATGAGGAAAAGCCGGATGCCGTGATTCTGGCTGCCGCACACGTGGGGGGCATCATGGCCAACCTGCACTACCGGGCAGACTTCATCTACCAGAACTTGCAGATTCAGCAGAACGTGATTGGCGAGAGTTTCCGTCACGGGGTGAAGAAGCTGCTGTTCCTGGGAAGTACGTGTATCTATCCGCGCGAAGCACCGCAGCCGATGAAGGAGGAAGTGCTCCTCACCTCTCCGCTGGAATATACGAACGAACCGTATGCCATCGCGAAGATTGCGGGACTGAAGATGTGTGAAAGCTTCAACTTGCAGTATGGCACGAACTACATCGCCGTCATGCCGACGAACCTTTACGGTCCGAACGACAACTTCCACCTGGAGAACAGCCACGTGCTGCCGGCCATGATCCGCAAGATTTACCTGGCCAAATGCCTGAACGAAGGCGACTGGGAAGCGGTGCGCAAGGACATCAACCTGCGTCCGGTGAGCGTCATGCGCAACGGCGAGAAATTTGTGGTAGACGGCACATCGGACGAGAAAGACATTACGGAGGTACTGGCGCACTACGGCATAGCAGCCGAAGCGGTGACCCTCTGGGGTACCGGAAAGCCGCTGCGTGAGTTCCTGTGGAGCGAGGAAATGGCAGACGCCAGCGTACACGTACTGCTGAACGTGGACTTCAAGCAGACATACGACGCTTCGGTGAAGAACGCCGACGGCATCACGGAAATCCGCAACTGCCACATCAACGTGGGTACGGGCAAGGAACTGTCCATCCGCGAAGTGGCCGAAAAGATCATGAAGGAAATCGGCTTCAAGGGCGAACTACGCTGGGATGCGTCCAAACCGGACGGCACGCTGCGCAAGCTGACGGATGTGAGCAAGCTGCACAGCCTGGGATGGCACCACAAGGTGGAAATCGACGAAGGTATCCACCGCTTGTATGAATGGTACCTGAAAGGTATCTGCATCAACCACCAGACGATTTGAATGAATAATTAAAAATGAAGAGCCGGATACGGCGCACAACAGAAAACGAAAGATTCCCCATCTCAGCGTTTTTAAGGCAGGAGATGCGGGAATCTTTTTGCTTTTCTGCGGAGAATTTGCTTCCTTTGTAAAAAGAACAAAATAAAGGCATTGCCCTATGGAAAGTTATATTCGTTTTGACTGGGCCATGAAGCGTCTGTTGCGCAACAAGGCCAACTATGCGGTGCTGGAAGGACTGCTCACCACACTGCTGGAGGAAAAGGTGACCATCCACAAACTGCTGGAAAGCGAAAGCAACCAGGAGGATGAGTTTGACAAGTACAACCGGGTGGACATGCTGGCAGAAAACTCGAAGGGAGAACTGGTGCTCATCGAGGTGCAGAACAACAATGAGTTTGCGTATTTCCAACGGATGCTCTTCGGGGCTTCCAAGCTGGTGACGGAATATATCAACCGGGGGGAAGGCTACGAGAAGGTGCGGAAGGTGTACAGCGTGAACATCGTGTATTTCTCGCTGGGACACGGAAAGGATTTCGTGTATCACGGAAAGACGGAGTTCGTGGGTATCCATGAGGGAGACATCCTAGAACTGAGCCCGTTCCAGAGACAGACATTCAAAGTGGACAAGGTGAGCCAACTCTATCCAGAGTATTACATCCTGAAGGTGAACGATTTCAACCGGGTGGCGAAGACGCCACTGGAAGAATGGATTTATTACCTGAATACGGGAAATGTACCTGAACATGCCACGGCACCGGGACTGGACAAGGTGAAGGAGCAACTGAAACTGGACCGCATGAGTCGAGAGGAACTGAAGGCATACTACAAACACTTGGATAATATCGTGATTCTGAGGGACAACATCATGACGGAACGTGCGGAAGGCCGTGCAGAAGGCCGTGCGGAAGGTCGTGCGGAAGGTCGTGCGGAAGGTCGTGCGGAAGGCCGTGCAGAAGGTCGTGCGGAAGGTCGTGCAGAAGGCCGTGCAGAAGGCCGTGCGGAAGGCCGTGCGGAAGGCCGTGCGGAAGGTCGTGCGGAAGGTCGTGCGGAAGGTCGTGCGGAAGAAAAAGCCGCAATTGCACGCAACTTGAAAGCACTGGGACTAACTACGGCACAGATTGCAGAGGCCACCGGACTGTCGGAGGAAGAAGTCAGAAACATAGAGGAAGAAAGAATAAAATGATGACGAACTTGTAGCCTTACGTTATAGTGCAGAAGAACTTGCGTATGCTATTAAACAAGAAATGGAGGTAAGATAGGATGACACATATATTCATTGAAGCACGGTATGAAAAAACATCCGAATATGTATTTCTAGATACTGTGATAAGGAATCTTAGTTCACCTGCTTTACAACCCTTGAAAGATTTTCTTAGTAAGAATATATCTTGAGACGTTATTCATTATTCATTGTTAATTTTTCATTATGAAACGATATTGCCAGACACTCGAGCTCTACAACGACAAGGAGCTGATTGAGGCCTACGTGGCAGAACATGCACACGTGTGGGAAGAAGTGAAAGCGGGTATCCGCGAAGTGGGCATCACCGACATGCAGATTTACATCGACGGAAACCGCCTGTTCATGATCATGGATACCACCGACGACTTTGACATGGAACGAGACTACGCCCGACTGGCTACCCTGCCCCGCCAGGCAGAATGGGAAGCACACATGGCGAAATACCAGAAAGCAGCGCCGGGAGCGACGTCGCAGGAAAAATGGAAATTAATGGAACGAATATTTAAGCTGTAAGTCAATTAATAATTAAAAATTAATAATTAAAAACG
>ERZ779877.2896-NODE-2896-length-11857-cov-3.155313_pt1 | contig 11857 bp, 10 predicted proteins | sample MGYA00511556_ERZ779877 | MGnify/ENA primary metagenome ERZ779877 (study PRJEB29588, sample SAMEA2159338) | human gut metagenome | biome: human gut; feature: human-associated habitat; material: faeces | place: Denmark | collected 2008/2010 ... | reverse complement strand
TTTCGGCCGTGATGCCGGTCATGGGCTGGAACCAGTGGGTGAAGTGCGTCGCGCCAAGCTCGGTGGCCCAGTCCTTCATGGCGGCGGCCACCGCGTTGGCAACATCCGTATTCAGGTTGGCCCCCTCGTCGATTGTCTTTCTGAGCGAATCGTATACTCCGAAGGGCAGCTTTGCCTTCATCGCCCTGTCGTCAAACACCAGGCTTCCGAAATAATCCGGTACCGAATTCATACTCTGTTTCTCCTTTTATACTAAAAAATTAATAGCTTAAATAAAAAAGGCGTCGCGGAAAACACTCTCCGAGACGCCTTTGCCTTTATAAAAAAGCATTATACCGCATATGCGTCAGATGTCAAGGCTGATTTAAAATTTTGTCCTTACAGCCAAAAAAGCATTGACGCGGGTCTGGGATTGTGCTAACATTCCGATATTAATGGGCAAAGGCGTTCATTCATATCCAAGGACAAGGTGTCCCAATATGAATGAGCGTTTTTCACTTTTTAAGGAGGGTTTATGAATTACACCGCAGACGAAGTGATGCAGTACGCGGCAGAAGAGGACGTAAAGTTCGTGCGCCTTGCCTTCTGCGATATCCGCGGCAGGCAGAAAAACATAGCCATACTGCCCGACGAGCTGGGACGCGCTTTCAGGTACGGTATAGCCATCGACGCCTCAGCCATAGCGGGCTTTGGCGGCGAGGTGCATTCCGACCTTTTCCTGCACCCGGACACCTCCACCCTAACCTTCCTGCCCTGGCTTTCAGAGCAGGGCAAGGTAATAAGAATGTTCTGCCACATAACTTACCCTGACGGCACTCCCTTCGAGGCCGATACCCGCTCCATACTCGCCAAGGCTGTAGATTGCGCTCATGAACAGGGCATGTCCTTCGCCTTCGGCTCCGAGATGGAGTTTTATCTTTTTAAGCTGGATGAAAACGGCGAGCCGACGAAGCTGCCATACGACAACGCCAGCTATATGGACATTGCCCCTGAGGACAAGGGCGAAAACGTCCGTAGGGAGGTATGTTTCACCCTGGAGCAGATGGGCATAAAACCGGAAAGCGCCCACCATGAGGAAGGCCCCGGCCAGAACGAGATAGACTTCCGCTACTCCGACCCCGTGATCTCTGCAGACAACGCGGTGACTTTCCGCGGCGTCGTGAATACAGTCGCCGCCCGCAACGGACTTTGCGCCGACTTTTCGCCAAAGCCCCTCGAAAACCGCTCCGGCAACGGCATGCACATCAATATATCCGTCAGGTCGGAGGACGGCGGCGATGCGCTGCCTCAGGTGATAGCCGGCATACTATCACACATATCCGATATGACGGTATTTTTAAACACCACTGAGGATTCCTACCTGCGTTTCGGCAGCAATAAGGCTCCCCGGTACATATCCTGGTCCAGCGAGAACCGTTCACAGCTTATACGTATACCTGCGGCAGAGGGCGAATACCGCCGGGCAGAGCTGCGCTCCCCCGATCCTGCCTGCAACCCTTATCTGGCCTTCGCGCTGATAATATACGCAGGGCTTGACGGAATTCGTCAGGATATGGCGCTGCCCGAGGCGGCGGACATTAACCTCTATACAGCACCTGAAGATGTCAGGGCAAAATTTGCAATGCTGCCCAGCACTCTTAAAAAGGCGCAGTCAGCCGCAGCGCGCAGCAGCTTTATAGCGGCAAGTCTGCCTCAAGCTATAATCGACTTTTACACAAAATAACCGCACTTTAATTATTCAGGGATAAGGAGGATGCGCAAATGGAATTTACCGAGCGCCGTTACAGCGTGCTGCTGGTGTCCTCATCTCCCAAATTCAACGAATCCATGCTGGCGCTGCTCCCGGAGAGCCGCTTTTATCCGGTCGCCGCTGTATCCGACGTTTCCAGTGCCCGGCGGCGCCTTCTCGAAAGCAAATACGACATAGTCATAATCAACGCCCCGCTACCCGACGATTTCGGCACCCGCCTTGCCCTCAATATATGTGATAACAGCGGCACGGCGGTGCTCCTTTTTGTAAAGGCGGAGCATTATCCCGATATAAACGGCCGGGTATCCCCTTTTGGCGTGCTGGTGCTGCCGAAGCCCGCCTCCTCGCAGACGGTGTCCCAATCGTTGCAGCTCCTTTGCGGCACAAGGGAACGCCTGCGGCGCATGGAACAAAAAACCGCCTCCATAGAGGAAAAGATGGAGGAGATACGCATAATAAACCGCGCGAAGCTGCTGCTTATGGAGCAGCTGAAGATGACGGAAAAGGAGGCGCACCGCTTCATTGAAAAGCAGGCCATGGACAGGTGCGTCACCCGAATAACTATAGCCCAAAGCATACTTTCCACATACAAGTAGAGGAGGAATAGCAACCATGACTAAATACATCTTCGTTACCGGCGGCGTGGTATCCGGCCTTGGCAAGGGCATCACCGCGGCATCTCTCGGCAGGCTGCTCAAAAACCGCGGTCTCAAGGTAGCGGCGCAAAAGCTGGATCCATATATAAACGTGGATCCGGGAACCATGAGCCCTTATCAGCACGGCGAGGTATATGTAACGGCGGACGGCGCCGAAACAGACCTTGATTTGGGTCACTACGAGCGTTTTATCGACGAAGATCTGAATAAGTATTCCAATCTTACCACCGGTAAGGTATACTGGAACGTGTTGAATAAGGAGCGCCGCGGAGAATTCCTTGGTTCCACAGTGCAGGTCATACCCCACATAACCAACGAAATAAAGGATTTCGTATACCGTGTGGGCAAGCAGACAGACGCCGACGTTGTCATAACCGAGATAGGCGGCACCATAGGCGATATAGAGTCCCAGCCCTTTATAGAGGCTGTGCGGCAGATATCCCTGGAGGTAGGCAGGGAGAACAGCCTGTTCATACACGTTACCCTCGTCCCCTTCCTCCGCGGCTCCGATGAGCACAAGTCCAAGCCCACCCAGCATTCCGTAAAGGAGCTTCAGGGCATGGGCATAAACCCCAATATAATAGTCCTCCGCTGCGACGAGCCTCTTGAGGAGTCCATATTTAAAAAGATATCCCTCTTCTGCAACGTGAAGCTGGACTGCGTCATAGAAAACATCACTCTCCCCTGCCTTTACGAAGCGCCGCTGATGCTGGAGCAGTCCCACTTTTCCGACGTCGTCTGCCGGGAGCTTGGCATAGACGCGCCCGCGCCCGACCTTGCGGAATGGGAGAACATGGTGCGGCGCATAAAATCCCGCGAGAAGGAAGTACGCATAGGCCTCGTAGGCAAGTATGTACAGCTCCACGACGCATACCTTTCCGTTGCGGAGGCCTTGCGCCACGCGGGCTATGCCCTCAATGCCCATATCCGCATACGCTGGATAGACTCGGAGACGCTCACCGAAGCCAGCTGTAATGAGATGCTGGACGATCTGGACGGGATAATCGTCCCCGGCGGCTTTGGGGGCCGCGGCATAGACGGAATGATACTTGCGGCAAGGTATGCGAGGGAGAATGGCATCCCCTATTTCGGCATATGCCTCGGCATGCAAATAGCCGTCATAGAGTACGCAAGGCACGTTGCAGGCATTTCAGACGCACATTCCGGAGAATTTGATGAGCTTTGCAGGCACAAGGTCATAGACTTTATGCCCGGACAGAGCGAAAATATAGATAAGGGCGGCACGCTGCGCCTTGGGGAATACCCCTGCGAAATAGCCCCAGGCACCACCATGGAGCGCTGCTACGGTACAAGCCGTATATCCGAGCGCCACCGCCACAGATATGAGTTCAATAATGACTATCGGGATGTCCTTACCAGGGCGGGGCTTACCCTTTCCGGTATGTCCCCGGACGGCAGGCTGGTAGAAACGGTTGAGCTTACCGGCAGGCCCTTCTTCGTGGGCGTGCAGTACCACCCGGAGTTCAAATCCCGCCCCAACAAGGCCCATCCGCTGTTCAGGGGGTTCATCGCGGCGGCTCTGGACAGAGCGGAGCATAAGCGGTAATATTATTATATTGCGTAATATTATTTAAAGGAGACAATAAATGGCAGCACAGACGGTACTGATACTTGATTTCGGCGGACAGTACAAAGAACTCATCGCCCGAAGAGTAAGAGAATGCGGCGTTTACTCCATAGTAAAGCCGGGAGATATTTCCTTGGATAAGATACGGGAGATAGACCCCATAGGCATCATACTTACCGGCGGTCCCAACAGCGTATACGAGAAGGAATCCCCCCACTGCGACAAGGCCATATTCGATATAGGTATACCGGTGCTCGGCATATGCTACGGTATGCAGCTGCTCTCCTGGTCGCTCGGCGGCGAAGTAGCTCCCTGCTCCTCCAGCGAATACGGCAGGACAAAGATGCAGGTAAGCACCGATTCCCCGCTGTTTGCCGGGCTCGCCCCCGCACAGATCGGGCTGATGAGCCATACCGATCAGGTGACAAAGCTCCCCGCAGGATTCAAATCTGTTGCTCACACCGTCTCCTGCGAGAATGCGGCAATAGCAAATGCCGCTAAAAAGCTCTATGGCTTCCAGTTCCACCCCGAGGTTGAAAGTACGCCCAACGGAACCGCAATGATACGCAGCTTTCTTTACTCGGTTTGCGGCGCAAAGGGAGATTACGACCTTAAAAACCTTGAGCAGCAGCTCATCTCTGACGTCAAAAAGCAGGTGGGCGATGCACATGTGCTGCTCGCTCTTTCCGGCGGCGTGGATTCCTCCGTATGCGCGGCGCTGCTTTCCAAGGCGCTGCCCGGCCAGCTCCACTGCATATTCGTGGATCACGGTCTCATGCGCAAAGACGAGGGAAACGAGGTCGAGGCGGCCTTTAAAAACCGCGATCTGGACTTTATCCGCGTGAACGCCCAGGAGCGCTTCCTAAAGGCCCTTGCAGGCGTTACTGACCCGGAACAGAAGCGCAAGATAATCGGCACGGAATTCGTGCGGGTATTTGAAGATGAATCCAAGAGACTGCCCAACGTAAAATTCCTCGCCCAGGGCACCATATACCCCGACGTCATAGAATCCGGCGGCAATAAGGCAGCGACCATAAAGAGCCACCACAACGTGGCCGGCTTGCCCAAGGATATGAAGTTCGAGGGCGTGGTAGAGCCCCTCCGCGGCCTCTTTAAGGACGAGGTGCGGGCGCTTGGGCGTCAGCTTGGCCTGCCCCGCCGGTTCGTGGAGCGCCAGCCCTTCCCCGGCCCCGGCCTCGCCGTCCGCGTGATGGGCGAAATAACCCCGGAGAAGCTGGAGATACTGAGGAATGCGGACGCCATATTCCGCGAGGAGATCGCAAAGCGCCGCATAAAGGCGGATCAGTACTTCGCGGTATTGACAGACACCCGCTCCGTAGGCGTAGTTGGCGATTTCCGCACATATAACTATGTCATAGCCCTGAGGGCCGTCAAAACCTCCGACTTCATGACCTGCGAATATGCGCCCATATCCCATAAGGTGCTGGGCACAGTATCCTCCCGCATAGTAAACGAAGTCAAAGGTGCAGGCCGCGTGGTCTACGACATAACCGGCAAGCCTCCGGCAACTATAGAATGGTGCTAAACTGATTATTGAGAGGGCTTCAGTATGCGAGATTATAAAAAAGAATACGAAGAGCGAGTGGCCTTTATAAGGGATCTGCTCGAAAAAAGCGGCGCCAAGGGCATAGTATACGGCAACAGCGGCGGCAAGGACTCCGCCCTGGTGGGCATACTCTGCAAGGCGGCCTGCGACAATACCGTTGGCATAATAATGCCCTGCGCATCCAAGCGCAACTTCGGTCAGGATGCGGAGGATGCGCGTATCGCCGCCGACCAATACGGCATAGAGACCCGCTTCATCGACCTTACTCCGGTTCGTGAGGCCGAGATGCAGCAGCTCAGCAGCCTTACCGAAGTCACACCCGCGGCGGCCGTCAACATCGCCCCCCGTCTCCGCATGACTACGCTGTACGCGGTGGCTGCCAGCGAGGGAAGGCTGGTTGCCGGCACAGGCAACCGCAGCGAGGCCTACGTGGGCTACTTCACCAAGTGGGGTGACGGCGCGCACGATTTCAATCCCATATCCGATCTTACAGTGACCGAGATATACGAGTTCCTGCGCTATCTGGACGCTCCGGCATGTATAATAGAAAAGGCCCCCTCTGCCGGCCTCTTTGACGGGCAGACAGACGAGGCTGATATGGGTCTCAAATACGCAGACCTTGACGAGTACATACTTACCGGGCACACAAACGAAAAGGCAGCCGCAACAATAGAGCGGCTGCACAGAAACAGCCGGCACAAGCGCGACGGCATAGCAAGGTTCAGCAGGTAAAATGATCCCGCCGGTATAATACCGGCGGGATAGTTTTTTCGTTTTACTTTCCCAGTCCCGCCTTTTGCAGCGCGGCTATTGCGTATTTTGCTGCAATTCCCGTAAGCGTACCTGTGATTACGGCGGATATCATGAGCACCGGCAGGTAGCCCAGCACCGCCCGTGATTCCACCACCATGCAGGCCACGGCTATCTGGCCGATATTGTGGGACACCGCGCCGCCTACGCTCACGCCAATTATCCCTACGTCCTTCAGCCTGCTCAGCAAAAGCATGACACAAAGGCTCAGTAAGCCCCCTGCCAGGCTGTAAAGCATTCCGGAAAGTCCGGCGAATAAAAACCCCGACAGCACAACCTTGGCCAGCATAAGCAGCATCGCGCTTTTCGCCCCCATTAGGTATACAGCGTAAAGCAGCACCGTATTTGCAAGGCCCAGCTTTACCCCCGGTATGCCGGGAGCTACAGGTATAAACCGCTCGAAGTAGCCCAGTACCAGCGCCATTGCGCAAAGCAGGCTGAAACGGGCAATGCTTTTAGTCTTCATGGCTGTTCCCCCGGCGCAAGCTCTACGGAAACCTTGTTTGGCAGGCATATTATCCAGCTGCCCAACGCCCTGCTGCCGGCGTTTTCAGGCGTTACGGTTCCCTGCTCGATGCAGTCCTGGTTCCGGCAGGTGGATTCCTGCATGAACACGCCGCCGTTCTCTATGCATATCACATTTTTGCAGTCCTGCTGCTCTATTATGACTGTTTGGTCTTCGCTAAGCGATATTTCTTTATACAGTTCGTCACCGACGTATATCTTCACCCTATCGCCGCCCTTTAGAGCGCCAAAAAGCAGGTACGCCACAGCGCAAAGCAGCAGCGCCCCGCCTATTATAAGCAGGTCCTTTTTGCCGGTAAGCTTCATAAAAGAGCACCCGTATGCTTTAGAAATTTGCCTTTATGTATTCCGCAACGTCCTTGAGGTTTGTACCGTGGGAGGCCTTTACGAGCACCGTGTCCCCGTCCCTCAAGCAATTATCCAGGGCGCGCATTATATCCTCGCTGGTATCGAAGTGCATGGTCTCGATGCCCGCGCGCTCCGTCTCTTCGCAGGCGTTCTTCATTAGCGGCCCTTTGCCTATCATTATATCCGCACCGCACTCTACGGCCTTTTTGCCCATATTTCTGTGGTATTCAGCGCCCTTTTCGCCCAGCTCCAGCATGTCGCCCAGTATAAGCACTGTGCGGCCGGAAGCACGGCAGGCTATATTTATGGCGGCAGCCATTGAGGTAGGGTTAGCGTTGAAGCTGTCGTCGAGAAGGGTAAGCCTCTGTGTCTTAATTATCTGCATGCGGCCCTCTACCGGGGCGTAGCTCTCTATGCCCTGCTTTATGAGTTCCGGTTCTATGCCGAGTGTCAGGCCTACTGCCGCGGCGCAGAGGGAGTTCATAACCATGTGTATGCCGGGAGAGGGTATGGTGGCGGTTATGCGGCCGCCGCCGTATACGATATCGAACCTCATGCCCTCCAGGCCCATATCCTTTACGTTTTCGCCGCGAATGTCGTTATCCGCGTTAAGGCCGTAGGTGAGCACGTTCTTGAGCTTGCCGCGCAGTGTGCAGAGCTTATCGTCGTCGCCGTTGACTATGGCGCGCCCGCTTTCGCCTATGTATTTGAATATATCGGATTTTTCCTTCAGTATGCCGTCACGGGTGCCGAAGAATTCTATATGAGCCTCGCCTATATTGGTTATAACGCCTATGGTGGGGCGTACTATATCCGCAAGGGCGGCTATCTCGCCGGGGGTATTGGTACCCATCTCTATCACCGCCACCCGGTGTTCTTGGTTGAGGCGGAGCAGCGTCAGGGGCACGCCGGTATGGTTGTTGAAGCTTCTTTCGTTCTTCAGCGTATTGAACTTCTGGCTCAGCACGTTAGCCACAAGCTCCTTTGTTGTGGTCTTGCCCACGCTGCCGGTTATGCCCACCACGGGTATATCGAATATGGCGCGATAAGCCTTTGCCATGACAAGCAGTGCCTTTACGGTGGAATCCACATATATGACCGGGCAAGTATAGCTCTTTTTGTTTTCCGCAAGCACGGCTATCGCGCCCTTATCAATCGCCTGAGGAATAAAATCGTGACCGTCGAACCTTTCGCCTACTATTGGTACGAAAAGGCAGCCGGGCCGTACCGTCCTGCTGTCTATCGTAGCGTCCTGTATACGCCTGTCTAGCAGTTCCTTTGGGCCGGAATACCTTCCGCCTGTGATGCCTGCTATTTCTCCCAAGGTAAAGCTTATCATTACAAAATTACGTCCTTCCTTATTTATTGTACTTTTCCATCGACAGCTCGATTATCCTCATGCAAAGCTCCGGGTAGCTTATCCCCATGGCCTTCGCCTCCTGGGGAAGATGGCTGGTGGGGGTCATGCCCGGAAGCGTATTCGCCTCCAGACAGTAGAACTTTCTGCCGTCGTATATGAAGTCCATGCGCGCATAGACCTCCAATCCCAGCGCCCTGAATACCCGCAGCGATATATCCTGTACCTCCGCCGTCACCTCCGCCGGAAGCTCCGCAGGGCATACCTCGGTTATAAGGCCGGACTGGTACTTGTGCGCGTAATCGTAAAAGCCGCCCTTGGGTATGACCTCCGCCGGCGGCAGCGCCGTGTCGCCCAGCACACCGCAGGTTATCTCCCTTCCGTTCACAAAACTTTCTATAAGTATATCGTCCTCGTACTTGAATGCCTCCTCAACGGCGGGCAGTACGTCCGCCCTGTCAAGCACCCGGCGCACGCCTATGCTTGAGCCGCCGGAGCAGGGCTTTACTATGCAGGGCATCGGCACATCGGGAAGAGGATCGCCCCTTTTGAGCATTATGCCCTCTGCGGTATTTATCCCCCTGCTTACGAGTATATGCTTGGTCAGCGCCTTATCCATGGCCACGGCGCTCCCCCGATAGCCCGCGCCGGTATATTTTATATCCAGCATATCCAGCATAGCCTGCACCATACCGTTTTCTCCCGGTTCGCCGTGCAGCGCCATAAACACCATATCCGCAGCCTTGCAAAGCTCTATTACGTTTTTGCCTATTGTGCCGTATGGCCTGTTTCGGCTCTCCTCCCTCATCCTTGAAAGGTCGGGCACCGCGCTTTCTATCACATACGGAGGCAGCGGCGTCTTATCCGCAAAGAAGCTTTCCATATCCCCTGGCAGCTCCTCCACGCCATAAAACAAATCCACGAGTATGGCGTCCTGCCCCTTTTCCCTGAGCGCATTGCACACCATGGTCCCCGTGGAAAGGGATACCTCCCGCTCCGGGCTCAGTCCCCCGGCCAAAACCAATATCTTCACAAGCGGTCTCCTATCATTTCAAAAAACAAAACAGCTTGTGATATTATATCATACAAACCGTCCCGTGCGAACCTGTGAAGCGTGTCCCCCCATACTCTATGTGTTTTTTACTACTGTAAAAGCAGCTTTTGCAACAAAGAACGCCTGTCCGTTATTCGAGCAGGCGCCCTTTGCTTTTTGTCAGTATATCCTGTTCATCTTGCTGTGCAGCTCATACAGGCTATGGTCATAGTTTTCGTTATGCGCGGTGGAGTCCTTTATATCCACATCGACTATGTGGTTGTCGTGTATGCCGAGGGCCCTGTTGCGCACGCCCTCATGTATAAGCTCGACGGCCCTCGCCCCCAGGCGCGTTGCGAGCATTCTGTCTGCAGCAGTGGGCGCGCCGCCACGCTGTATGTAGCTTAGCACTACGGGCTTTATCTCAACATCGGTATGCTCCTGAACGAACTTCGCAAAGTCCTCCGCCTTGCCCGCGCCCTCCGCGATTATCACCATGCTGGTGAACCTGCCCATGAGCTTATTATGCATGAGTTGACTTGCGGCCTCGCCCCAGTCCCTGGGTGATTCAGGGGTGAGCACTATATCGGCAGGAGCCGTCATGGCCGACCAGAGCGCGATATCGCCGCATGCCCTTCCCATCACCTCGACTACCGCCACTCGGTCGTGTGAGCGCATGGTATCCCTTATCTTCTCCATCTCGCCCATAACGTTGTTCACAGCGGTATCAAAGCCTATTGTAAAGTCGGTATAGCCTATGTCGTTATCTATGGTGCCGGGTATCCCCATTACGTTCATGCCCAGCTCCGCAAGTGCCTGCGCGCCGTGGAAGCTGCCGTCGCCTCCTATTACTATGAGCGCGTCCATCTCATATGCCGTCATGAGCTGCATGGCCTTGGCCTGTCCCTCAGGAGTGCGGAAAACCTCGGAGCGGGCCGTACGCAGTATGGTGCCGCCTCGCTGTATTATGCCGTGAACATCTGAGAACTGGAGCTGCTTCACGCGACCGTCCATCAATCCCTCGTAACCGTGATATACGCCAAGCACGACATCGCCAAAGCTCAAGCCGCGCCTCACCACCGCGCGAATGGCGGCGTTCATGCCGGGGGTATCGCCTCCGCTGGTCAGTACGCCTATTCTCATTACCGACATATCAAGCACCTCCGTCTGTGTGATAAGCATAAAAAACTATATTTTGATTATACTACTCATTTATCGCGGCGCACAATCGGCATATATGCCTTTTTGTATTGCAAATCCTTATTTGTTGATATATATTTATACGGTTGGCTAATACCTTTTTTCAACCCTTACTGGAGGTCGCATGTTTAAAAAATACTTTGGCGATATGGGCTTCTGGCGCATCGCGCTGAAGCTCGCCTTTCCTGTGGCTATGCAAAATCTGCTTACAAGCTCCTTCATTCTGGTAGATACCATCATGGTGGGGCAGCTCGGGGATCTTTCTCTTTCCGCCGTAGGGATGGCAGGCCAGTTCGGCTGGTTTTTGAATATGATAACCTTCGGAATGTGTTCGGGAGCCGCAGTTTTCATATCCCAGTATTGGGGCGCAAAGGACACTGCCGGTATACGCCGCACCTATGGAATAGCTGTGGTCTCAGTATGCCTTATATCCGCGCTGTTTTTCGTAATAGGCCTGCTTTTCCCGGAGGGTGTGGTCAGGATATTCAACCGCGAGCCGGACGTAGTAGAAGCGGGCGCCGCATATCTGCGCATCGCCTGCTGGTCCTACCTTGCCACCGGCGTAAATATGGTATTCTGCATAGTGCTGCGCTCTACCGAGAACGTAAAGCTGCCCATGTATGTGTCTCTCGTCACCACAGTCCTCAACGCATTCATGGACTATGGCCTCATATTCGGCGCGTTCGGTATGCCTGAAATGGGCATACGCGGCGCGGCGCTGGCCACCGTCATATCCGCATGGGCCGGTCCGGTGCTTATACTCGCGGTATCGGCTATACAGCGCAATATGCTCATCTCCCCCATAAAGGAGCTGTTCGGCTTTAATAAGCGTTCCATTGCCGAATACTACGAAAAGGCCACCCCCGTAATAATAAACGAGACCCTGTGGGGCCTCGGAACGCTTCTGTTCAGCGTTATTTTCGCCAACCTCGGCTACCAGTACTACGCTGCCGTGACCATATTCCGCACCTTTGACAATATCGCCTTCGTATTCTTTATAGGGCTTTCCAACGCCTCCAGCAT
>ERZ779877.2893-NODE-2893-length-11859-cov-3.361826_pt1 | contig 11859 bp, 5 predicted proteins | sample MGYA00511556_ERZ779877 | MGnify/ENA primary metagenome ERZ779877 (study PRJEB29588, sample SAMEA2159338) | human gut metagenome | biome: human gut; feature: human-associated habitat; material: faeces | place: Denmark | collected 2008/2010 ... | reverse complement strand
CAGCCAGTATTTCAAGGATTACTATAGCCGCATTGTGGAGACCGTCAATCAGAAGGCGGCTTCCGTCAATCTGGACGGCGCGCTGCATAAGGTGAAGTCCACTGAGAATTCCCGCCTGATCATGGCGTTGTCCGCCATCGGCAAAGATGCCACCAGCGTGGGAAACTGGGATCTCATCAAGCCCTACAGCACGCAGGGAATGAAGTGGATTACCAAACAGGGGATCAACGGCCCCATCTTCGCGTTGCTGGCTCTGGATATGGGAGCCTACACCATTCCTGATAATGCCAGATGGACGCGGGAGAACCTGATCAATGTCATTCTGGACTACGGCAATTATGACGAGTTCGGCATTGACATGGTGGGAGCCATCATGTATTCTCTGGCTCCCTATCAGGAAGATGCGGTTTATGGCGCACAGATAAAGGAAAAGTTGAACTTGTGTCTGGAGATCATCCTAAGAAAGATGAATTCCGATTTCTCCTTCGGTGCGTGGGGTGCGACCAACAGCGAGTCTGCCGCATGGGTCATGATGGGCCTTTGCAGTATGGGCATCGACTGGAATGCCGATCCCCGATTCTCGGATGGTCAGGGTCACAGTGCGCTGCAGCACTGGATGGACAACTTCGCCAACGTAAATGGCGGCTATTTCCATCATACGACCAGCGTAACCAACGATGCCATGGCAACCTATCAGGGCTGCTATGCCACCATGTGGTATCTCAAATTCCTGGAGAAAGGTCAGGGGACTCCCTGCTATTTCTATTACCATCGCTTTCCCTTTGCCCGGCAGCTGTCTACGGATGCTTCCATCACCGGCTTTGAGATCGAGGGCAAGCCAGGCGTTATCACCGAGGGCGGTGAAGGCGGCGAGAATACCATCACTGTTACAGTGCCCAACGGTATGCCCTTGACGAACCTGACTCCGAAGGTGACGATGGCGGAAGGCGCAACCTTGCTGGCTCCGAGCCTGCCTACGACCTTTGTGGAAGGCGTTAAGCAGCCCTTTACCGTGATAGCCGAGGACGGAAAGACCACCAAGACCTATTATGTCACTGTGAACCACGGCGATGTGGGCGCTTCCGGTGCCGAGCTGGATGTCAGCAGCATTAAGCTGAAAAATGGTGTGCTGAACGTAATGGATATTCTGGAGAAGAAAGTCACCAAGGCGTCCGATGGCGCAACGGAGATCCTGCTTACGGTGCGAGCTGGTGTGGATACCTCAAAGATGTATCTCAGTGCCAGCATCTCCTATGCAGCGACAGTTGATCCCTCTCTGGATGGTAAGGATGCGATGAACTTCTCCAACTGGCAGACCTTCACCGTGACCTCCGGTGACGAGACGGTGCAAAATATCTACCGGATCAAGGTCGTGTCCAAGGCACAGGCGGAGATCACCAGCTTCCGTGTGCAGGCAGGCAGCGAGTGGTACAATGGCGTCATTGACAATGCCAAGAACACCATCACCGTCACCGGTGTGGACGATTCCAAGCTGACCAGCACCAAGCTGGTCACGGACATCGAATTCACCGGAAAGACTTGTTCGCCGACCTCCGGTATTGCAGTGGACTTTGCCAATGCAGCCACGTTTACGCTGGGCGGCGACAATGATCTGGCAAGCCGCACCTATACCGTCACTGTGCTGAACAAGAGCGGTCAGCCGATCTCCGCAAAGAACAGCGGAGGCGACGATGATACGCCCTCCACCAGCACAGCGAAGATCACAGGCTTCTCCGTCCTGGGCGTGAAGGGTGAGATCGACCAGAGCGACGGAACTATCACTGTCACACTGCCGGTGGGAACGAATGTCACGGCGGTTGCCGTCCCCGCGGGAGCCGTGGTCAGTCCGGTATCCGGCGAGGTCGTGAATCTTACCAGTCCTTTGACCTATACCGTAACGCTGGGTACGGAGAGCAAAAACTATACCGTCACCGTTATCTTTGAGCGCAGCATTTCCCAGCAACTCTGGGATAAGGTGGCAGAGAACAGCGATGTAGCCGATCACCAGACCAGCTACGGACACAGATTTAATTAAGCAGAAAGGAGAGAGCCATGAAAGCAACGAAATGGCAAAGGGCAGTATCACTGCTCCTTTGCCTGCTCATGGCGATGAGCTTCCTTACGATTACCGCACCTAAAGCGCATGCAGCAGGTCCATCGTGGCCGCAGATAACGAAGATCAGCGTCACGGATGGATATGTCTACGATACACTTGCAAATCCCACAGTGAAAGCGGCAATTACTGATTATACGATCACGCAGTATGATACAAGAGAAACTCTTATAAACGGCTATTATATCGTGGGCGAGGTATGCCTGACGGTATCCGAGCCGGTGAAGTGCAGCGATGGCGCAAAGGCTGAAATGCCGGCGCAGTTTATTGTCAAAGCCGGTAATTGGAGCATCGACAGCATTGCCGGTGCGGACATGAATGAAGTTCAGGCTTCAGACACTACAATAGAAACAATAACGGCTACAAAGCAAGAGAATGGAGAATACAGCGAAGCGTATAATAGCTCTTCTTATCACACGGTATTTGTGTCGGACGATAATTGGGATGTATATTCTTATTACCGCTTTAAGATAGTCGTTGCATCGGGTTCTTCTGATACTGTGCCCACCATCAAGACGAATGTGGAGAACCCCGCAAATGTCGAGACCACCGTGGGTACAGAGTGGACGCTGAACCTGTCCGATATTTTCGAGGATAAGGATGGCAAGGATCTGACCTATAAGGTAAAGGTAAACGATGGTGGTGTGGTCGCTATCGAAGGAAGCACCTACCGCTATACGCCCAGCGCTGCCGAAACGACCAAGCTGACATTTACCGCCAACAACGGTGGTGCAGCTGACAGTGAGGCGTATATTGTGAACCTGACCGCTAAAATCGGGGTCCTCTACAATATTACTGCTTCAGCCGATGGAAAGTATCAATGGGCAACCGTTTCCGGTGATATGGGATATGTTGAGATTACGGTGAATGATGTATCCGCCAACCAAGCAAGGGAAGGCGATACAGTCGTGGTTAAGGCTATTTCTAAAATCTTCAATTTCCGAAATACGGATTTCTACGATGCCAAACTCGACCATTGGGTAGTGGATGGAGTTGCAAATTTGACGGACTCCGAATTGAAGAATCCGGAACTGACATTTACCATGCCGGCGAATGCTGTGTCACTCAAAGCTGTGTTTGTAAAAACCGGTTCCCAAGTTACATTAACCGCAAACTTCAATGAAACTGCAAGTGAGCTGGGATTATCGCTTGGTCAGGCGATAGAGATTGCGCGAACATGTGACGACGAAAATAGGCAGCACCTGCATGACTCTGTCGAAGATACATTTATCAGCGGAGCAGAGGTTTCAGCTTTTCTTCTGAGCGTAGAGAATCCTAACACGAATATCAAACTAGTCAGATGGGAGATCACAAATACAACGACGGATGAACCAGTGCCTGTGAGATATGAAACTTGGGGCTCTCCGTTAGGCGGGAACTATGATCGACCTTATTTTACTGTTGACGGAACTTCAAATTATACCATTAAGGCCATCTTTGCAGCGAAGGATTATGGTGATGTGAATGTCACGGTAAATGACGAGAGCATGGGCACTGCCACAGCTCAGATCGGCACAGAAGAAGCGGCTGCAAGTATTAAAGCCGTAGTTGAAGGAACGGAGGTCAAGCTGCAGGCGCAGCCAAAGACCGGATATGTCTTCCAAAGTTGGAGCGCAACTTATGGTTCTGATAACACTCCGGTTAATATTGCGAATAGCACTGCAGCTCAGACAACCTTCGTTATGCCGCCAACCAATCGTCAGCCCGTCAAGGTGGTTGCCGAGTTTGCGGTCGATCCCAGCTATCTGAGTGAAGACTGTGCTTTGACCGACGTGACCCTGTTGGATAACAATGACAGCAGTATCAGTTACAATGGTGACATGGATGGCACGGACTTTACCATCGAGGTTCCTGCCGATACGGATAACGCCAAGCTGGCCAACATGATCCTGAAGCTGACGTATTCCGAGAATGCTCAAGTCTTTCGGGATGGATCTGATACACCGTGGAATGCGAACGGACAAGCCTGCAATATGACGCTGGGCACGCGCACAAAGTTCGTCGTGCGTTCGCAGAAGGATCTTGCGGAAGGCTACGAAGGCCCGAAACGGGCGTACACCATCACCATCAACTGCGCCAAGAGCACCGAGTGCGCCATCGAAAGCGCAAAGCTGGGCGATGTGGACGGCGTCATCGATCAGACGGAAAAGACCGTGACCTTCACCGTCCCCGCCGACACCGAGGACAGCGCCGTGGCCACGATGCCGCTGACGTTCAACTGCTCGCAGGATGCGTCCATCAAGCTGAAGGATGCCGAAGCGGATTGGGACAACGGCACAGCCTGCGGCATGGCGCTGAACGAGGAAAAGACCTTTGTCGTTACGGCGGAGGATGGCACCACCATGGCGAAGTACACCGTTGTGATCCATCGCACCCCCAGCGATAAGAAGGCGCTTACCGGCGCGACGCTGGGCGATATCCCGGCTGTGATCGACGAGGACAGCCATGCCGTCACCTTTACCGTCCCCTCCGATACGACGGACAGCACGCTGGGCGAGATGATCCTGAAGTTCACCTGCTCCCCCCGTGCGGCGGTCAGGCTGAAGGACGCGGCGACCGATTGGCCTGATAACGGCGAAGCCTGCAGGCTGAAGCTGCGTGGTTCCGCCACCTTCGTAGTGACGGCTGAGGACACCTCCACGCAGGAGTACACAGTCACGGTCAACCGCAAGAAGAGCACCGAAAAGGCAATCACGGAGGCTGTCCTGACTAAGACGGACGGCACCTCCGTGAAGGCGGATATCAGCGAACAGAACAAGACGGTCACCTTCACGCTGCCTGTGGGCACCACCGATGCCGATGTGGCCGCCATGACGCTGAAATTCACCTGCTCTCAGGACGCTTCCATCAAGCTGGAGGGTGCCGGGACCAACTGGCCCGCTAAGGGCAAGGCCTGCGGTATGGAGCTGGATAAGGCTGCCACCTTCACGGTGACGGCTGAGAATGGCGAAACGCAGGACTACAAGGTGACCATCACCAGAGGCAAGAGCAGCGCGAAAGAGATCACGAGTGCCATCCTGCTGGCGAAGGCCGGTGATACGACGTCTCCGGCCACGGTGAAGATCGACAATGCCAAGAAGACCATCGACTTTACCCTGCCCGCCGGTAGCGACACCAGCAAGCTGGGCGAGATGATCCTGAAGCTGACGGTCTCCGACTATGCCACGGTGAAGAAGTCCGGCGATACGGGCAACTGGCCCGCTGAGGGCAAGGCCTGCGGTATGGAGTTGAATAAGGCTGCCACCTTCACGGTGACGGCTGAGAACAGCGATAAGCAGGACTACACCGTGACCATCACCAGAGCCAAGAGCAGCGAGAATGAGATTACTGCCGCTGTTCTGCTGAACCAGACCGGTGACACTACGCCGTTTGCAAAAGCGCAGATCAGCGGAACCAACATCATCTTTACGCTGCCCTCCGATACGAATAAGACCGATCTGAACAGTATCGGGCTGAAGTATCTGAAGCTGACCTATCCGGAATCCGCCACCGCAAAAATGGTGGATGCGACTGGAAAGGACGCTTATGGCGATGCCGATGGTACGGCTAAGTGGCGCAACGGTGACGTAAAGTGCAACATGTCTCTGAACACGCCCGTCAAGTTCATCATCACCGCCGAGGATAACACCCCCAAGACCTACACCGTGGAGATCAAGTACACCGCGCCCAACGCGCCTACGCTGTCCGATGGCTCTGCTGCCCGCAGCAGCAAGACCGGTGCAACCGTGAAGTTCACCTCCAGCGAGGCGGGCAACTACTTCTACAAGGTGGTGGATCACGGCGCGACAGCTCCCACAGTGGAGGAGATCAAGAAATCCACCACCAAGGGTACAGCCAGCGCAGGTGAGACGACATTCACCCTCAGCAATCTGACCACAGATGCCCGTGACGTTTACATCATTGTCGTCAGTGCTGCCGGTAGCGAGAGCGCACCCCTGAAGGTGGAAATCCCCGCCTATGACAGTGGTTCTGACACACCGAGTACTGGTGCGTATAAGATTTCGGTGACTACCCCCAAGGGCGGCACTATCACTACCAACCGCACAAAGGCGGATGCGGGTGACGAGATCATTGTTACCGTTATTCCCGACGACGGCTATCAAATGGAGGCAGACTCCCTGACCTATACGCTGGCAAAAGATAAGGGCGAGACGGTGAAGATCACCGGCAACAAGTTTACCATGCCTGCGTGTGATGTGACCATCACTTGTAAGTGGGAGACGGCCACCACGACGGCCAAGGGCATCACCAGCTTCTCCATCAGCGGTGTGGTCGGTGCGGTGAACAACACCACCAATACCATTACCATCACACTGCCCCGCGGCACAGATGTGACGAAGCTGACCCCGGTTATCGCCACAAACGGTGTCAAGTCCCTGACACCTGGCAGCGGTGAAACGGTGGACTTCACCAATGCCGTGACCTACACCGCCGCCATGGAGGATGGCAGCAGCAAAACCTATACTGTCACGGTCTACGTGGACAAGGGGACGCTGGCCGATCAGTTCTGGGATAAGCTGACGGACTTTGCCAATCAGGTTCCCTGGTGGCAGTATGCCGAAAAACAGCAGAGCACCAGCAAGTATCCCAAGTATTGGTAAGTAGTTTTCTCTACGCAAGGGAGGCTGTCGGCAACGCCGGCAGCCTCCTTCTTATTTTCCATCCTTCGCTGCTACGAACCAGCGGCCTTTTTCAAACCAGAGATAACTCTCCCTGCCCCGTATGCGGCAGGTATATCTCTCTCCCACGCCGCCTACACTTTGGCAGGCTGCGCGGCGCACGTCCAGTATCTTGTCGATATGATATCTGCGTATTTCGTCAAACTCGATCTCGATAGGACGCATCTTCCCGTTGGCGTCAAAATGCACCGTCACCGGCACATACTTCTTTTCAAGTTCCATGGATATTCCCCCTATCCTGCGAAGTAGCCTATCGGATGCACGGTATGGTCATCCTTGGGATTGATGCAGCCCAATGCCGGGTCAGACATGGTGATGGCGCGGCGCACACTCATATAGCCATATCGCTGCCGCAGCCTGTCCACGGCTACGTCGATTTGTTCCCACGCGCTCCGACGCCTATCGTTATCAAAAAGCGAAGTTTGTATACCAATAGTCGCATCTACCAGTTCGGCGCCGCGCACACCAATGCTGCGTACCGGCAGCGTCCACGGATAGCTGCGACGGAACAGGTCGAACGCCACTTCTGCGATCTCCGCACTGGAGCAGGTGGGAACTGCCAGTTTCTTTTGCCGGCAGTACCAATGCAGCTCCGTATCCCGGACAGCAACTTCGACCACCGTACACTTTGATGCCAGCTCCCGCATTCTGCAGGCGACGCTTTCCGCCAACAGATACAGCATGAGACGCACATCATCGTCGTTGACCAGATCGCGCGGCGTGGTGGCGCTGTTGCCTACCGATTTTATGGCACGGATATGATCACTGCGCTGCACAGGCGATACATCAAGCCCGTTGGCGAAAGTGTGCAGCACCAGCCCCATTTTCCCCAGCTTGTATTCCAAAAGCTTCGGCGACGCCTCGGCAAGCTGCCCGATGGTATAAATCCCAACACCACGCAGCTTGCGCTCTGTGGCAGGACCAACATAGAGCAGATCGGATGCTGGCAGCGGATAGACAATTTCTTTATAGTTATCCCGCTCGATACGGGTGATGGCGTCCGGCTTTTTATAGTCACTACCCAGCTTCGCCGTGATCTTATTGTCGGAAACGCCGATGCTGGCGGTGATCCCCAACTCAAACTTGATCCGCTCGCTGATCTCTTCAGCAATACTCACGGCCGAACCGAACAGACCGACGCTGCCGGTCACATCCAACCAGCTTTCATCAAGGCCAAACGGTTCGATCTGGTCGGTGTATTTCTCGTAAATCTCGCGAGCCATCTTACTGAATCGGATATACTCCCTCATATCGGCAGGCAGCACCACCAGATCGGGGCAAAGCTGCTTCGCCTGCCAGATGGCCATGCCGGTTTTGACGCCACGTGGCTTTGCTACATAGTTGGCAGTAAGGACGATTCCGTGACGGGCTTCTGGATCACCGCAGACTGCCACCGGCTTTTGACGCAGTTCAGGGCGCCGCTGACATTCCACAGATGCATAAAATGCGTTCATGTCTACGTGTAGAATATTCCGTCCCATCTATCCGTCCTCCTCCCAGTTTTCTTAACCACCATAATAGAACATAAGTTCTATATACGCAAGAGGTAAATACTGTCGGCACAGCTCATGACTGTCATTTTGACGACACAAAATATAGGAGGCATGTCTGTACAGTTCTTACAGCGGTTGTGTGGTGATGGACATGTACTCAGAGATAATGTCAGGTCTGCAAGGAAAAATTCTATGCTTTATACAAAAGCCTTACCCCCAAACGGCACCGTTTAAAAATCTTCAATTCTTATCAAAATGCGGAGAACCTATCGGCGATTCCGGCTCCCGCGTTGTATCCGGCACGATTCTACGAGAGAAACACCTCGCATCTGCGGCAGTCATTATCCGGAAGCAACGATGCCCTTTGACGCGCTTTTTAGTTGCAGAAACAACAAAAAGCGGTCGGAAATTGTGCAAAAAAACATTGCCTGTCACCAGAAACTTTGGTACTATGAGAATGAAAAAGTGTCGATTGTTGGTACGTGTCCCGCCGAGAGGAGATATCCTATGAACGTGACCGTTGCGGATTGCCTGAAACTTCCCACGTTGCGTGAAGCACAGTTGATTGCCGGAGCAAAAGGAACAGATCGCGCGGTATCCTCTGTCAGTGTACTGGAGTGGCCGGAAACAAATCTATTATCTGACGAGCTGATTGTCGGAAATGAGCTGATCATATCTGCTCTTGTGACCATTAAAGATGATGTTGCCCGTCAGTGCAGTGTTTTGCGGCACTTGCGAAGCATGGGCGCAGCAGGGCTTGTCCTGTTTTATGTTGGGGTCTTTATCCCTCGGATTGATGAGGCACTGATCGCAGTTGCGGATGAGATTAACCTCCCGCTGATTGCCATGCCCTTTGGACGCATGGACTTTCGGTATTCTGATGTAATAACAGATGTGGTGGAATATATTCACAACCGACGGATGCACGGAAATTATTATGCCACCGAGCTGATGAACAGCATCGCCCTTCTGGAGCCGCAGCAGAGAAATATCAACACCGCCCTGCGGCTGCTTTCTGACCGCCTGCACTGCACACTGCTGCTGACGAACCGGTATTTGGACCGGCGCGGCGCAGCAGCATGGCCGGTTTCTAATCAATGGGACTTCCATGCTCTGCTGCAAGCATTGCGGCAGCGGCGAGAGCCAACAACCCGGCAGATGACAACGATGAAGCTGGACGGGAGATGCTTCAAGCTTTGGGATGTTCCAGTTCTGTCCAAAACACATCGCGGGATGCACCTGTTGGTGATGGACGAGTTTGACTATATGGAGGATGAGAAGCTGCGGCAGGCCGTGGATGTGGTGGCACTATTTTTGAACATCTGGGACAAAGGCACCTGCTACGATGGCACAGATGCGTTGATCGAGGCCATATTAACGGATGACCCCGCTAAAATGAGGAAGTTGGCGCAGCAGATGGGCATTTCCATAGGCACCGTCAATACTATGTGGGTCTTACAGGTTTCGGATATCCAGACCAGTCAGGAATTGACGGCCAGCCAAAAGCTGGACATTATCCTAAAGCTGAAGGTATATCTTCAGGATCATCATAAGGTTGTCATTGTGGATAGCTATGGTGCCTCTATTGTTGCCTTGACTGACGGGATGCTGTTCGAGGAAAACATGCGTGAGCTGGGCGAGCACTTTGTTTCACTACTTGAAAAGAAAGGATATGCTGCGCACGGCTGCGTCTTCGATGATCTTGAGAACACCTCGCAAGCCCGCGATGCATATAACCGGATGATACGCTGCTTTGCAGAGCTCTGTGCTGTGTATCCGCGGCGTAAGATCTATTCAGACAGCGATTTGCGCTATGTGCAATCATGCATCGACTATGTGAAGCAAGGCGAAGAAGCGGTAACGGGCTGTCTACTGCCGATCCGGAAACTAAAGGATACCGCAGACGGGGACATTCTGATAGAAACGCTATGTACCTATCTTTTGGACGCAGAATCTAATACGCAAAGCACAGGGGAGCTGTTATATATTCACAAGAATACCGTACACTACCGGCTTAATAAGATACGGAGTGTTTTGCGGTGTGATCTGGTGCAAATGCCCGCGACCCTCGCCGTATATGAGGCGGCGACGGTCTATCGCATCCTAAAGGAGCTTTAGTCGTTTTCCACAATCCAATTGAGCAAACTCCACAAGGAGAGACTGCATATGCGGTCTCTCTTTGTTTTCGCGGCCAACAAAACGGGAGAATCCTTGGTTTGCCATCCGATGACCTCCGAAGGCAGAATCAATATAATCTTATTACAGGACGGAAAACGTTCTCAAAAAAATAAAAACGGAGGAACACAACATGGCAAAGCGAATTCTAAAGGAAGAACAGCTCATTGATGTCATTTGGGGCGCGACCTTAATGGGCGGCGGCGGTGGTGGTGCCATGGTAGGTGGCACAGATCTGCTGGACACCTACAAGAAGCTCCATCCGGAAAAGCCGGTGGAGCTGACGCTTTTGGAAACCTGCGACATGGATCCGGAGGCTTACGGCGCTGTTACCGCCGGTATGGGTGCGCCCACCGTGCTGAAAAATGTCGACTTTTCGCAGTATGCGGTCAACGCCTTCAATGCATTGAAGGAAATGGGTGCCAAGATGGATCCTCCCCGTAAGCTGGAATACTCTGTTCCGGTGGAGCTGGGCGGCTTTAACACCTTCTGCCCCATGCTGATCTCTCTGCTCAACGACATTCCCTTTATCGACTGTGACGGCGCGGGCCGTGCGGTGCCTGCGCTGGACACCCTGCTGCTGCATATCAACGGGCTGGATACATCTCCTTTGGCAATGGCGGACGGCAAAAACAACAAGGTTACCATCGAACTGAATGACGCCAAGGACGCGCCCATGGGTGAGGAGATCGGACGCTGGATCTGCACCGCCTTTGGTCAGATCGCCGGTCTCTCCGGTTGGATGGTTCGGAAGAGTGACATCGAGGAGTCCCTGCCCTGCGGCACTGTGACCTTGTGTGAGAAGATCGGTCATGAGCTGCGCAGGTGTGCAAAGGACGGCTCTAACGCCTTTGAGGCCCTTGCACAGGCTGGGATTGAATGCCGTTTCCTGACGCGCGGCAAGGTCGTCAAGCAGGAGAATCTGCAGGCCAAGGGCTTTGACTACGGCAAGGTGTATGTTGAGGGCGCGGACGGCCAGTGGATCATCTACTTCCAGAACGAGAACCTGCTGGTGGAGCATGACGGTAAGCCTATTATGACGGTGCCTGATATCACCTGCTACTACAACGCCGCTACTGGAGAGCCTCTGACCAACGCCGATATCACAGAGGGTATGGAGATCTGCCTGGGTGCCATCAAGGCTCCCGATGCATGGTGGAAGAATCCCAATATGTTTGACGTTTGGAAGCCCTTCCTGTCCAATGTCGGCTATGAGGGCGGCAACATCCCGTTCACCAAGTAAATTTGACCGCATTACCATATATCTCCGAGAGGGACAGGGCTCGTCCCTGTCCCTCTCGGTGCTTTGGTGACCAATCGCATTCCCCATCCAAGATTATTTCGGAGAGGAGAATAACAACATGGAAGAAAACAAGACGACTGTAACAGAAACCAAGCA
>ERZ779877.2892-NODE-2892-length-11862-cov-2.374354_pt1 | contig 11862 bp, 6 predicted proteins | sample MGYA00511556_ERZ779877 | MGnify/ENA primary metagenome ERZ779877 (study PRJEB29588, sample SAMEA2159338) | human gut metagenome | biome: human gut; feature: human-associated habitat; material: faeces | place: Denmark | collected 2008/2010 ... | reverse complement strand
TCGCCCGATGAAAAGGACGCGGCGCGCATACTGGTCAAATACGCGGTGACGAATGTGGAGCGCTGCCGCAGCGAGATCATCGTCCGCGTCAATGCGGCGGACACGCCGCTGTTTGCACAGGATTTAGAGGCCATCGTGCCGCAGAGGCCGGATTACATCATGCTCCCGAAGACCGCGTCGCGGCAGACTGTCCGCGATTGCGACGCCGCCATTGGCGAAATCGAGCGCTGCTGCGGGATGGAGCCGGGTACAATCAGCCTGATCGCGCTGATTGAGACGGCGCTCGGTGTGGAAAACGCGTTCGAGATTGCTGCGGCCTCCCCGCGTGTGCGGGCGCTGTTTCTTGGCGCGGAGGATTTGAGCGCCGATCTGCACTGCAGCCGGACGAAGGAGGGACTGGAGATTCTCTATGCCCGGACGCGGCTTGTTACAGCAGCGCACGCCGCTGGAGTCGGCGTCTACGACACGCCCTTCACCGACGTGAACGACGATGAAGGCATCGAAGCCGACAGCCGCCTTGCCCGCAGCCTGGGCTTTACCGGCAAAGCATCCATCTCGCCCCGGCATCTGGACGCGATCAACCGCTGCTTCAGCCCCTCGCAGGCCGAAACAGACTATGCCAGAGAGGTGCTTGCGGCCATTGAGGACGCAAAGCGCTGCGGAAAGGGCGCGGTAGCGCTGCGCGGAAAGATGATTGACGCGCCGATTGCCGCGCGGGCCAGACAGACGCTGGCCGCAGCGGAAGAAATTCTTGCGGAGGGAGGCACGCTGCAATGAAGGATTCCAAGGTCGTATCCTCGCTGCGTGAGGCAATCCGCCTTTCCGGCCTAAAGGACGGCATGTGCGTCTCGTTCCACCACCATCTGCGAAACGGCGACTATGTCGTCAACATGGTCATGGAACAGATCAGCGCCATGGGCATCCGCGATCTGACGGTCAACGCCAGCGCGCTGTTTGACGTGCACCTGCCGATGCTGGAACACATCAAAAACGGAACGGTCAGTAAGCTGCTGACTAATTATATGTCCGCAGGTCTGGGCCGCGCTATTTCCGAGGGCGTTATGGAGCAGCCTGTGGAGTTCCGGACGCACGGCGGCCGACCGCGCGATATTGCCAGCGGCGCAACACCGATCGATGTCGCGTTTATCGCCGCACCGAGCAGTGATACCATGGGCAACTGCACGGGAAAGATCGGAAAATCGGCCTGCGGCTCGCTGGGTTATGCCTTCCCGGATGCGCAGTACGCAAAAAAAGTTATCGTCATCACCGACAAGTTGGTGCCGTATCCGCTCTGCGGTTGGTCGATTCCGGAGATCTATGTGGACTATGTCGTCGCTGTTGACACCATTGGTGACCCCGCCGGAATTGTTTCCGGCACGACCCGCATGACGCGCAATCCGGTCGCAATCACGATTGCGCAGACCGCCGCGCGGGTCATTGCCTGTTCCGGACTTCTCAAGGACGGATTTTCCTTTCAGACGGGCGCGGGCGGCGCATCTTTGGCGACGGCGATGTATCTGGGAAAAATTATGAAGCAGCAGAATATTCACGGCAGCTACGCACAGGGCGGAATTACAGGACTGCTGGTCGATATGCTGAATGAAGGGCTGTTCCGGGCGCTGCTGGATGTGCAGTGCTTCGATCCGGCGATTCTGGTTTGTTGAGCCGACCATTAATCCGTCAGACTGCCAAGCTCCCCAGCCAGCACTTCTCATGTGTGCCTGGTATGAAATTGTACCGAACTTATCGGTCTTGTTCTGGAATGCTCCACCGGATTTGATCTCTCCATCGACAGGTTCTGTTTTCTTGGCTGATGCTACCGGTGCCGCAGATGTGATCCCGAATGCTTTAAGGATTCCTCTCGCCAAGTCATCGATCTTGGAATTGAATTTGTTGAGATCTCCCTGGTTTGTAATGAATCCATTTTCCAGAAGTCTGTAGCTGTAACCTTTTGCAGCTGCGCGATTGACGTTGGCAAGATGCGCTCTGCCTACTACCTTATTTGCTCTGCCAGGGAAGAATGAACCGATGAAGTTGGCGAGTGCTGTATCATACTGATCAGGATTGTATCCTTCTTTAATGATTACGTGCCCGCCTTTTGCCGTTGATACTCCACTGTCCATGTGAAGTTCCAGAATCTGATAGCTTTTTGGAATATTGAGTGAGCTGATGCCTTTGTCGGCGTACCAGTTCCGACTCACGTCTCCCAGAGTAACATTACTTCCTCCAAGCGCTACGATTCGTCTTGCAAGTGCCCGAACTCTCTCTGCCTCTGTATAGCCGTATCCCACTGCTCCACTGTCACCGGCTCCGTGACCGGCTATTAAAAATAAATGTGCCATGATTGCTCCTTTCTGTGCGACGTCGCACACTATATAATATGTTAGAGGACGATTATTCGCCCTCTACTTACACTGCTGTTTATATAACTGATTTACTCCAGTTGCCGCTAATCCGCTGGCCATTCCGACCGCAACTGCATTGATCACATCGCCGGCCGGAAAGTCCGGCATTGTGTAGAGTCCGGCAACGCCCAGAACTCCACCACATACAGCCATGATGACCGGAATCCATTTGTCTGGAATTTTCTCATAGGCTTTGCATCCAAGTCCAATTACATAACAGATTGCTACGATCCCTACTACTGTTCCTAATGTACTAATATCCATGCTTAATCCTCCTGATCATGCGCTTGCTTATTTATATGCTTCTGAATCTTGTCTATTGCTTCTGTAACAGGTCCATTACATCCCTGTTCTTTCAAACCTTTCAGACAAGCCAGAATTCCATAAGTAAGCAAACATTGTTCTGATTTCATTCTCTCTATCTCTTTATCCTGCTCATTCTGTCTTAAATACCACTTGTATACTGCGAAAACAGCGGAAAAGATAACCACTACGGCCGTTAATAAGCTTCCGGCAGTAATGATTGTGTTTACGTCTACATACACTCTATGTACCTCGATTCTTTAATTTTGCGTATAAAAATAAGACCTTACGGTCTTGCTCTGATTTCCATATGTTCACCTCTTCGCATAGAAAAAGAGAGGAATCAACCTCTCTAGTCTAAGAATATACGCTATCCAATGTTATTATTCCACGTATATTAACAAGAATGTCTGTTCTTTTTGTCTTAATGCACTGTTCGACAAGTTTCCTATAATAGCTACTATCTTTCACAATAACTTCTATATTATTATAACTAAACGATAGTTCTCCCGGTACCCTCCATTCTCTTTCATGCGTCCAATCAACAAACGATTTTGAATCTGTTAAATCTAAATCAACAATTCGCCAATATTCATTTTCCGGAAGCAACTTTTTCATAATCTCTTTATTTTCATAGATAACTGGTCTCCCACCTTTATTATATATGAACATTTTATGAAATCTTACTCCAAACGGAGAGTATCTAATTTTATCACTTAGTATTTCTTCATATCTTAAATTCTCAGCAATAGCGCTTAACGGAAGTTCTTGAAGGCATACAGCTTTTCTTTCTCCATTTATAAATCCAGAATTTCCACTTCCATTCAATTTTTTATCTACTAAAATTTTCCATAAGTTTTTAAATGCATCCTCTGCATCATTTCCTCGAGTTAAATGTGTAATTCTAGCAGCCATGTCATTTCTGTTGTTTAATCTGTTTCTCCATATTGTATGATCCAATTTCTTTCCTCCTTCCACCGTCATTATACAGCAGAAGGAGAAAATTTCCAAGAAACATTCATTTCTTGGAAACTACCTCGCATATAATCTTGTGATACCTCCTTGGTACAGATTTTATCCCCAGTAAGTAATAATATAATTTATTCTAATAGGGACTGAGCCAATATTAGTGTTAAATACTGCATACCAAGCTCCGTTCTGATAAGTACATCCTTCTACATGCACACCGGTAGCGGCTCCATCACCATTGCTCACCATCACTGCCGTATTTCCATTTGAGCTATTGCTAACACCCAACAAACTATTAATTTCTGAGTTGCTAAACAATTGTCTTGACGTTCCAGTCTTGCCAGCAGTTAACACTTTGGTTCCTGCAGTCATCCTGTGTACATTTCCTGGGAAAAAGTTAACTAAACTGCTCATACCTCGGCCATTTACCCACGTATCTTTATCGTCAACTACTACCGATGGTACTGATGCCGATCCAACCTCATGAGATGGCTTCGTTGAAATTCTAGTAGATAAATTTCTAAGATATGTCTCTGCTCCATATACACCTATTTCCAGATTACCTATAAATACTTTTGCGCAATCAGCGCCTTCTCCCAGCCGTATCTCGTCTCCTTTAAAAATTGCAAGTTCTTCCGAACCTCTACGCACCTGCACACTGGTTCCATCAACGTAAACGTTGAATCCAGCAGCATTACCGATCGTAGCGGTCGGAGCATATACCGGTTCTGATGCTACTCTCCAGTTTGCTCCGTCATACGTGAAGGTTACTGTTGCTCCATCAGTCCAGTATACATCCCGGACACCTTGGATATACATTGCTTTTGTACCTGTACCAGCAATATTAAGTGTTGGACTTGATGCAGTGTTTGCATAAGTAAATTTAATAGCTACGGTTGCTCCGGCTTTGAGAGATAATGTTCCAGCCGCCAAACTTGCAACTTTCGCTACGGTTCCAGCTGCAGTATCGCATGTCGCATAGAGCATTTGTCCATCTTTACCAGCTGTTCCTGTCTGCCCTTGTGGCCCCTGTGGTCCTTGTGGTCCTGTATTACCTTTTACACCTTGTGGTCCTTGTGGTCCGGTCGCACCAGTATCACCTTTCACTCCCTGAGGTCCCTGAGGACCTGTAGCTCCTGTGGCTCCCTTATCTCCTTTTTCGCCTTTCGCTCCTGTTTCGCCTTTGATCTTACTCCATGTATAAGCTCCCACCGTAGTAGGATCCGCCCGATTAAAGTCCGTACACTGTCCAATGTAATCCCCGACTGTTTCTCCAGAATTTGATGTGAATGTCTTACCGCCATCATTGGAGTATTTAATGTGCAAGTATGATGTTTTCCCATCTGCACCATTGGTTCCTGGGATTCCCTGCGTACCCTGTTCTCCCTGTAAGCCTTTGAATCTGTACCAGGTATATTTGCTTGGATCTGTCGAATCCAGCTCTGTATAGTCCACATAGGTTCCAATATAAGTATTCGGGACTTCTGACATCTGAGATGAGGTTGGATTCTCTACTGGGGAATATTTTATATGGAAATAACTGGTCTTCCCGTTTGTTCCATCTTTACCCGCCGGTCCTTGAGGACCTGTTGCTCCGGTGGCACCTGTCTCTCCTGTTGGACCAGGGATACCCTGTTCACCCTGGAGACCTTGCAATCCCTGTAAGCCTTGGGGGCCTTGTTCACCTTGTGGTCCCCGAGGACCTCTCTCGCCCTGAAGACCTTGTTCGCCCTGAGGACCCTGTTCGCCAGTATCCCCTTTCTCCCCCTGTGGGCCTTGTGCTCCTGTCTCTCCTTTTTCTCCCTGCGGGCCCTGCGCTCCCGCTTCTCCATCAGTTCCATCGTTGACATTACTGATCGTAACTTCGCAGGTTCCCCGCAACGCATCTCCCTGATCTCTTACCTCCAGTACGTACGTTGCTGTGCCAGATACATCCGATGCTTTTACAGTAACCGATTTTTCTTCCGAAATCTTTGTTCCTTCTTTTAACCAGGTTATTTTCAGATTGTCTGTGATGTCTTTGCCCCCGTCTATAACCTTTGCCGTCAGTGCTGTTGTTCCTTCTCCATTTTTGAACATGGTTCCGTCGCTCGAAACAACTGAACACTGATATGGCTTTAATGCATCCATTAATTTTTCAATCTGTTTGGTCGTTGTTTCACTTACTTCGCTCTTTAATTCAGAAAAATTGTCAAATGTCGTTTTATTATTTTTCTTATTCGTGAGACTTATAACCTGTTCTGTAACTCGTGCTTTCAAATATAGCGTCGGGTGGAATGCAGTATCTTCTATCGTTACTGTATCTCCGATTTGTGCGTCTACATAGCCTTCTACCGTATATTCTGCCTTCGGTACACACAAAGTTTTTAGTTTTGCCAGAGCCTTTGAGTACAGAGTGTTTTTGTCTTTCGTATCATAGCTCCATATCTTAACAGCATACCGATCTGTCGTGTAATCTGTTAGCATCGAAGGAAATCTATCCTTTGCCTGCACCGCCAGAATATTCGTGCCACTTGTCTGGTATTCAAGATTTCCATCCTTGTCATACTCTTTTTTACTCAATCCACTGATGGTTATGTTGTCTGTTCCATATGGACGAATCGCCGTGCATAGTTCTGTGATATCCATCTTTCTTTCGACGCCGTTAAGTCCTTTTCCATAACGGATTATCTCTCCTGACCGGTCCTGACCGATTCCCTGTGTTGTGTCCGAATGTTCCTTGTACACATTCATTGTGATCTGTTTCAACGAATAGTCATTATTCAGTTTCGGAACAAATTCTACTTCAGCATCGAAATTTGTTGCTAAAGAATATAATCGGCTCAGCATGTTATCACTTGACTCCCACGTGAGCCTTCTGGAATATGTTGATATTTCGTTGATACCTATCTTCACCGCTCCAGGCCCATCAAACACTTTCATATATTCTACGAAAGTCATAGCTTTCGATGCTGTGTATGCATCTTTTTCTTCTTCAAGCAGTTCAAACAGTAATGCGTAAGATTCTACTGTCACGGTATTTTCATCTTCGTCCGCACTCATGATGTTGAAATAATAATCTCTATCTTTATGTTTGAATGCCAGGTGATTCCCGACCGTCAGATATTGTGCATCTTCATGCTTTGCCGCCACGCTGAATTCAAAGGTGCATGCAGCGCCTTTAAGATATGTATGCAGTTCATCATTATAAAAATGCAGTGCTTTAGGCACCCTGTTATCCATGAACGCTACTGCATGATTCCCTATATCAAGTACTGCAATCCTTACATTTTCCATCTATATAAACGCCTCCCTTATATATGCCTTCACCGTTGGTTCCGGCGTGCTAAATTCCGAACAATGTATCTGCACTGTTGTCTCTCCCGGTGGAGCCAGAAAATATGTACTTCCCAATACCTCGTCGTCCATGCTGATCACATTATCCACATACACCTTGGATGATTCTCCATCTACCCTTATTGTGCATCCGGGTTGGTATCTATTCGGGATGTCGTATCTGTAAGGAACTTTGTCCTTCCGGAAAGATAACTCTGTCAATAGCATTCTTCCCTTGTTTGCCTCCGTGGAAAAAAAGCTCTCTGTTGCTCCTTTCATGTTTCCCATGAATATCGTAACTGTTTTCGCTTTTTTTGCAGCAAGCGTATCATTCCGGAATTGATATTTTTTTCCACATATGTTGAACTCGAATAATCCTGCGTTTTTAGTAATAGAAATCAAGTTGCCGGACTTTGTTGTCAGGTTGGCATAGTTGGGTGTGAATTCAATTTTATTTTTGTCCTGTCCGCCTACACGGCACTTATAGTGTGCTGTATTGGAAGTCTTGGATGTTTTGTTAAAATAGATCAGCGCCAGGACTTCTCCCTGCTCATCACCGATTACAAACTGTAGGATTCCGGTCTGTCTTACTCTTTTGACTGTTTCATAGTCTACTCTACACTGCGCTTTGAAGTTTGCCGCACCAACTTCTCCGTTTTCATCTGCAGGAAGTGTGATTGTTTTGCACGCCCCTCTGTAGTAATTTCCACTTCCGAGCGATGACAACGTTATCCAGGATCTTCCATTGTAATTCAGACTCTTAAATGTTCCGGTTTTACCGAATGTCTTTTCTGAGGTCACTCCTTCGCCTGTTGTCATCTGATCGAAGTCTGCATACTTTGTTAGGTTGATTAGCTGTACGGATTTGTTCGCTTCTCCGTCATCTTCCTCATCGATACGTCCAAGTTCGATGGCGCCATATTGTGATACGATTCCGATGTATCCATTCTCATGGTTGTGTGTGATTTCATAGTCGATCGGCACTGCTTCCGAGCCCTCATTTATAATGGTCATTTCCAGGATACCATCTTCGTTTTTTGCTGCAGTAAATTCTTTTTGTGTCGTTGACCATGCTATTCCTTCCGGTATCAACCAGTTTATGGTTCCTTCTCCCAGACACCCTGTTTCCTCAAATTCAAGATCTCCTGTTGGTATTGCCCAGCAATATCTATCTGGCGTATTGCCAAATACCAGTTTTTTCGGTTCATCCACATTCAATATTTTCTGCAAAGCATCATATTTTTCTTTTATATTGTCAAGTATGGTAAATGGCATCGGTATTGTCTTCGCCTTATATGTTGTGTAGGAAAAATCGTCACCTTTTGTCACATCTCCCCTGCTTATCACATTGGGTTCCCAACTCGGGCCTACAAAAGGCGTAAAGCCCTGGAGAATATCTATGTATTCTCCAAGCTCTTTCCCGTCAAATTTCACTGATAAATTCATTCCTTTACGCCTCCGATCATATTCCTTAGTTTCTTCTGTTTGTCCAGTCCTTCTTGGATCGGATCAATGATTTCTTTCGCAATCGTCTTCTCGTTCAGCTTTATTTCAGCAATTATTGGTCTTGACTGAATTATTTTTGCCAACCTCTTGAGATCATTTTCTGACAGCTGATCTGTCGTCTCTTCTTTTTTATGTCTTGCGTATTCTTCTGCAGTCGCCGAGGCTGTAAGTTTTCCTGCTATATAATCCTGCTGATCCATCGCTGTCGCATACACTTTTGGCATTATTTCTGCCAGGTCAAGCCCTTTTAATTTATCTGCTATCGCCTCAGTGTCTATCGCAGATACTGTTTTCTCAGCTACTGCTTCTGCAGATTGCACAGCACTTTTTGCCTCATCATCAATTCCAAGTCCAAAACCTTCGCTGAACCAGCGTCCCAGTTTTCTTGTTAATTTTGATGGAGAGTGTTCATCCAGCGCATGCTTCGCCGCTTTATATGCCGCTTTCGCCATTTCGGCAGCTTTTGATGCTGCACCCTTGATCCACGATCCGATTCCTCCTACAAAACCTTTGCCGAAATTATATCCAGGATCATGACCGCTCACACTGCCAGCTCCAGATTTCGCATTGTTTCCAAGAGATTTTCCTCCCGAATTCGCCTGCCTCGTTTTACTACTTACACCAGAACTATACTGTGTTCCGAATTTTCCTCCTGTACCGTTCGGATTTACACTTCCTGCTCCTTTGTTGGCCGCATCCGCATTGCCTTTTCCCGCGGATCTTGCTTTTCCAACCAATCCGCCGATTCCAGATGCGAACTTGGTACCAAATCCTTGTCCTGTCGTTATCGGGCTTACACTTCCTGCTCCTTTGTTGGCCGCGTCTGCATTAGCTTTTCCTGCAGATGCCGAATCTTTGGTTTTGGATGATACTCCTATTCCAAAATACGACATCACTTTGTTTCCAAGGTTTTCCAATTGTTTCCCAACATCACCTGATGCAAACACATTCAGGAATGCTGATACAAATTCTCCTGCTTTGGTTAATACGTTCTCTTTTCCGGCTTCAACACCGTTTGCCGCACCATCCATCGCAAGCTTGAAGATTTCTTCTGTCTTCTTAGATGGAGAATGTTCATCTAGGGCTGATCTAAGAGATTCCAGAAACTCATCTACACCTTCTTTTGCCGGATCTTTCAGCTCATCAAAGCCTTCCAGCCCCTCCAATGCGCCGTATACCGCATTAGCGAATTTCTTCTTTGTCTTCTTATCTAAGCCATCGAATTGATCTAATATGCCATCTACGGCACCTTTCGCTTCTGATGACAGCTGACCTTTCATGTCTCCGGCTATCAATGCAGCTATTGCGGCCGGTGGAACTTTTTTCAGTTCATCTGCAGATTTTGGTGCAGCCTTGGCAAATTCTTCCAGAGCTGCTTTTGTGGCTTCAGATGCCTGTTTCTGCATCTCTTCTGTGAATCCCGGTGTTTTATTCTTCACTTCCTGCCGGATCAGATCTTCCGTCTTAGATACTTCAACTACCTGCTTCTGGAGCTCCTCGCTTGTAGCATTATTTGCAGTTTTTACTCCTGCAGTAATTTTATTAACTGCCGCTTCGATTGCATCTGCATTTCCACTCGCTGCCGCTTCCGCCAGCTGAGTATACTGCTCAATGTCACTCGCATATTGCGCCAGTGTATCAGAGCTCTCCTTATATGCGTCTTTATTAGCTTTCAGTGCCTTATTGGCATTATCTACATCTTCTTTTTGTTTCTGTATCTTTGCATCCAACGTTGCTACAAGAGCCTTATTTCCTTGCACAACGGCATCGCTTTTTTCTTTCTGCAGTTCTTCCAGTTTGGCGCTTTCTTTTTTTACAGTATTCTCTGCCTTTTTCTTAGCTGTATATGCTTCACTAGCCTCTTGAGCCGCCTGCATCTGGTTGTTTACAGCTTCTTTATATTTCGCTTCCTGAGAAGTAAGAACAGCCTCTATCTTCTTCTGCTGAATCGTCTTCTGGATCTCTTCCTGCAGTTTTTGATAGTTTTGAATCTGTCCATTAGTAAGATTGATCTCTATTCCAAGCGCCGACGATAACTGAGACGTGATGAATGCCGCTCTGTCTGCTTCTCCATCTTTAACTTTTCCATTGGAATCAACTATCGTACTCAATTCATTGCTCAGTGACTGTAGACTATTTAACTCGATCAAATCTGCTGCCGCTTGTTTGTCCTGGGTGGCCACCAGATCTTCGTAAGACTGTTTTCTGTCCTGGGCAACTTTCAGATTCGTCTCTGCCTCTTTTGCAGAATCTTTTAATGCTCTGGAATGTGCTTTTTCTGCTTCCGTCTGCTCAGACAATTTATTTCTCATTGCAGTGCTCACTGCAATCATTGCAGTTGTTGCCACAACAGCTAAACCAATCGGATTCGCCTCTATTGCTTTTGTCAATCCTTCTTGTGCTGCTTTCAAAATATTTGTAGAAGCTGCCGCTAAACTTACTTTTCTCTGGAATAATCCAAGTACCGACTGTCCTGCTGTCAGCGTAACATTATATTGCCTTCCGGTATATTTTGCCGCTTCCATCTGTTCTGCATAACGACCGATAGCAGTCTGTGCAGTTTTCCACCATGAGGAGCTATTTTTCACAGCTTTCCCCAGTGTTGTAGTGGAATCCCCTAACTGTTTGGTGATTTTTAATTCTTTGTACGCAGCCACCAATCCTGTGACAATCGGTATTGCAGTTTTTGTATTTTTCGCAAGGAATTTCATTCCTTCCGCTACTTCCGGAAGTACATTCTTTGCAAGTTCCCCTCCGGTATTGACGATATCTCGAATCGGCTCAACAATGCCTTCTGCTGCCGGTCCGAACTTATCCACCTCGTCACAGGTGTCATTGAATATTTTTCCTGCTTCTTCAACTACTCCATTCAGTCCACCAGTCGTAAATGCCTCTGATAACCGGTTTATATCTTCCGTACCAGCGTCTACTGCACTCTTAAGTGGCTTTTCCATCTTTTCGTATACGTTGATGCCAAAGCCTTCTAACGCAGATCCTGCGATTGTGATACTTCCTTTCAGGTTGTCATTCATGGTGTTGGCCATCTTTTCAGATGCACCATCTGCGTTTTTGATTGAAGATTCTGTAGTAATAACTTCATCAATCCGGTCTGCTGCAACACCGGCACGCGGCAGCATAATAGACATCATGGTAAGCATCAGGAATGCCATAACAATCTGCATAGTATAAGTAATAAATGCGGTCATTGCTCCTACCTGAAGCTGTCCGGCATCAATACGATGTGCCGATACCCAGACAATCAGTATGGTTACTCCATACATAATAAACATCATGCCCGGCATCATAAAAGTCATGACACGGTTGGTAAATAACATCGTCTTTGTCAGCTTTTTATTGGCTTTAT
>ERZ779877.2889-NODE-2889-length-11870-cov-3.810749_pt1 | contig 11870 bp, 12 predicted proteins | sample MGYA00511556_ERZ779877 | MGnify/ENA primary metagenome ERZ779877 (study PRJEB29588, sample SAMEA2159338) | human gut metagenome | biome: human gut; feature: human-associated habitat; material: faeces | place: Denmark | collected 2008/2010 ... | reverse complement strand
CATAAGGAGCAGGCTGCCCGAAAATTCACCGTGACCGGCATCCTGCTCGACGAGGGCTCTCCCGGAATGGAGTTCAGCTTGACGCCGTTTTGTCAGAAGATCTATCGGACCAGCGGGTTGACCGGTGATGAGATCGTAAGAGGTTTAGTTTCCCAGCGGGTATGATAACAGCGCTTGCAGGCCGCAATTCAATCATGTATGATGAAACAAATATGAAAATTGAGGGAAACAAGTTATGAAAGAAAGCCAATTTGACATGCAGAACCCCCGTTTGGAAAGCAATACAGCAGTTTCCGAGCACGATGAAGGTTCAGCCAATAAGGTTTGTACTGAAATCGAGAACGCAGCTGCCGAATGTAAAATAGCGGAAACCGACAAAATGTACGGGTCATTTGAGACGGTAGCCGATTTAATGAAAGCGCTGAATGCTTAAACAGCAGTTTTCAGGACATTTGAACTGCGCCCCCAAGAAAGTGGAGACTTTCATTACTATGCTGTGCGCCGAATAGCCTCTTTCAGCCGAGCATCAAGATCAAGCGCGGATAAATTCCCATAATTATAAGGGGAGTGCGTGAGTGTCGTATTCACCCCGACTGGCTGTTGGTCTACCGGGTCAGACATGAGATCCTAGTCTTACAGTTGATCCGAACAGGAACGCACAGCGATTTGTTTTAGCCATTTTTCTCAAAGCGAAAAAATTTGCAATCTATAACACACAAGAAGCAGGCAAGCATCGTCTGCTTCTTGCTTTATGCTTTACTTTTTAGCATGGCTTTCGTTTTCAGGATCGCTGCGCGGAAGGTTTTCTGTGCTTCGCGTTCAGTGGGAAAGACCGGGAGCAGGAAGTCCAGTGCCGCTTGAATCCGACTCAAATCGTCCTGCGTCAAATGACCACCCATCAAGTGATGGTACACCTGTTGGTATGCCAGACGCACGGAGTCAGAAACACTTGCTCTTGAGAAATATTCTGTGATCAGGCCGCCAATAAGCGCGGATTCCTCAATAGAATACTGCATACCTGCCGCCCTCCTTTCGCGCACCTGCATATCATAGCATATTGTAGACGGACAGGCAAGTTCAGACATTCGTTCTCCTGAAATATCCGCAAGTTTATATCCATCTGCCGCTGCGCTACAATAAAGCTGTATTCCAGGTCAGAGCAGATGAAGGGCGGAGCTATTTCAGGGCGGAGGTGAAGACTTGGGGACAGGTATGCCCCCGGTTCCGCGCGCAGGACATGGAATGAAAGAATGGACTCATAAGACCGTAATTGCCGTTTGGCAGTTGCGGTCTTTTTGCGTCCGGACACAAAAAGAAAGGAGACACAGCATGACAGACACAGAAAACGTATTTGACGGCTTTGCCTTACTGGGCGATGATGAGGAGTTTGACGTAGATAAGATCTTCGGCAGCGGTTCGGATGAACCCGCGCCGCCTCCTCCCGCGCCAACGTTGGCAGAAGAAGTCAAGTCTCAGCCTGAGCCGGAACAGGTTCAGACGGAGACTGCAAAATCACAGCCCGAGCCGGAACATACTCTCCCTGCAAAGACGCAGGAAGTACCGGCAGAAGAAAAACAGCCTCTGGAACTCTTTTCGGCGTTTACAGGCGCGGAAAGCGACCCCATCCCAGAAGCAGCCCCGGTCAAAAGCATTGCGCCAAGACCCCAAACACAACTGTCGCTCTTTGACAAGCCGCCCGTTTTTCAGTACGGTGGTGCCAGAGAGCAGATCACAGATCCCGACATGACCTTCGAGGCCCTGCGTATCCAGAAAGCGGATGATTTCCCCGAATTGGAGGATGCGTCGGCTGTCACTTGGCAGGTACGGTACGGAGATGTTACAAAGACCGTTCCCGCGCCCAAGACAGACACCATCGCGGCCATGAAAGCGGAGATCGAGAAATCCAAAGCGTTTCTGGACAGCCTGAAAAAAGGCAAGGTCAAGGACCCGGAGTGCGTCGTGAAGCCGCAGATCCGGATGCAGAAGAAGGGCATCGCGGACTACAAGGGCGTATTCCCGACGCTGGAAGCTGCGCGCGCGTCCAACAAGGTCATCTGCCTCATCCCCGCGCGGGACGGGCAGACGTATGAGATGCGCCGGAGCGAGCTCGGCGAGTTTATCGCGCCCAAGCACAAGATCACGGAGTTTTCAGAGGTAAGAGCCGGCTTTCGCCCGGCTCTTCCTCGCATTCCGCAGGAGCTGCTGCGCTCCATCATCGGTTTTTTCAGAAGCCAGATGGAATTGGGCGCGGAGTTTGAAGCCCTTGTCCGCATCTACTGGGATCGGAAGGAGCAGAAATTCATCCCGTTCGTCCCGAAGCAGCGCGTTACCAAGGATCGTGTCACGGTTCGGCTGACAGATGAAGACCTTCCGGACGATACGCGGTATCTGTACTACGCAGATATCCATTCCCACAACAGCATGAAGGCGATCTTTTCGGCCATCGACGACATGGATGAGCGTGGTACACGGCTGTATCTTGTGATCGGCCGGTTGGATCGCTTCTTCCCGGAGATCTCCGCCCGCATTTCCTGCGGCGGCAGCTTCGTCCCCATCGAACCAGGTCTGGTGCTCGAAGGGCTGGATGGCAGCTTTCCCGCGGAATGGAGCGGCAAGGCCGTCCATCAGCTTCCAGAACTCCCCGAACCGCCGTCCGCACATTTCGCGGGCGTGCGCTCGTTTCTGGGAGGATTGCTTGGAGGTGCGGGATGAAGTTTGCAGAGAACCGGCCCGTGAAGATCGTCATGCTGGGAGCCGGAGGCACCGGCGGACATATCGCACCGCATCTGTACCGGCTTCTGTACGCACTGGATCGCCCCGTCCGCTTTATCATCTGTGATGGCGATATTGTGGAAGAAAAGAATCTCGTGCGCCAGAACTTCACACCGGCTGACCTTGGAGAAAACAAGGCAAAGGTGCTGGCTGAGCGGTATTCGTCCGTGTTCGGGATGGAAACGGAGTATGTGCCGGAATTTATCGAGTCCGGCGAGCGCCTTCTTTCCATGCTTGAACCGCGGGTATTTCGTACAGGGGCGTACTCCGATTCCACTGTCATCAAGGAACTGGTGATCCTCATCGGCGCGGTGGACAACAACAAAAGCCGAAAACTCTGCCACGAAGTCTTTTACAAGCTGGATGATCTTATCTACATCGACAGCGGCAACGGCATGCACACCGGGCAGATCGTCTGCGGCATCCGCAGCGGCGGGCGCACGTTCTACCGTCCCGTCGGAGCGGCATTCCCGGAGGTTTTGCAGGACACAGACAAATTCCCGACGGAGCTGAGCTGCGCCGAGGCGTCTGTTTCCGCGCCGCAGAGCATCGCCGCCAACATCACAGCGGCCACCGCCGTCGTGGACATGATCTACAACATCCTGACCGTCGGAGAAACGCGCGTGCGGCAGATCACGTTTGCAACGGGTTCTGTCAATATGCGCGCAACCTTACAGAAAACAAGGAGGAAAGCAGCATGAGAAGTTCCGTAGACGCAGCAGCCTTTTATAAAGCGATGACAGCATTGATGGACATTCCGGCAAAAAGTCCGGTCAAAGTCCTGCAGGAGATCAAGGTGGAATTTACATCGGATCACTGTACGCTCTCTGCAACGGACTTTGGTACATGGCTGTCCGTGACGATCCCCGCAAGCGGTGACGACTTTGCGTTCGTATTTTGGAACAGTGCCGGTATCCAGAAGGTGTGCCGTTACTTTACGGGCCAACTGGAACTGGAGCTGTCCGGCCAAAGGAAATCACAGATCATAACCATGCGCTGCGGAGACAAGGGCGGCAAGTTCCCGGTTTATGAAACTGAGGAATGCCCCACATGGCCGGAGTTTGAAGCCAAGCAAAGCTATACGGCAAACGCGGCAAACATTCTCAAATGCGTCAAGCAGGTAAAGTATGCCGTAGATCTGCGCAGCACCAGACCGGAATATCAGGGTGTTCTGTTCCAGAACAAGCATATCTGGACGGTGGAAGGTCATCGCGCGGCCTGCTGTGATGATGGCGGACTGCGTGTTGAAAAGCCGTTTACAGTCGCCGTTCCGGCACTGGAGCATCTCAAAGTGTTTGGGAATACGGATATTCAGATCGACGTAAACGAGAGATGTGTCACATTCCGAAATGAATGGATCCGATTGACGGCGCACTGCGTTCCGAATGCCACACCTCTTATTTATGAGAACATCGTTCCGCAGAAGTGGAATGAGGAATTCTGCTTCCATCGGAAGGACTTTGTGCAGGCCCTCAAATATCTGCTGGCCTGCGTCGGAAAGACAGACAAGCCTTATGTCCGGTTTGATAACGGAGCTTTGACTCTGCGTACAAAGGAATGTCTTTACAAAGCGGCGGTTTCCATCAGCGCAGAAAGCGGCATCGTCTTTGGCTTTGATGCCAGATTCATGCTGGATGCGCTCACGCAGTTTGAAAAGCAGGATCTAGTGACAATGCGGCTGACCAGCCCGCTGGGCGCAATTTCGCTCATTGCAGGCAGCAGCTCTGCCATCGTCCTCCCGGTACGGCTCAAGGAAGAACAGAAGGCAGCGTAAAAGAGAAAGGATTTTTGAGCATGAAGACAGTCTATATCCCCGCCGGTGCGACGTACAACTATGAAACGCTTGTCACGGACGATGTGATCGTCCATGGGCATCTGCATGTCACGAACGGCTTGAAAGCGAAGCATATTTCCGGCCGAGGTTTTATTACCGCCGGTGAAGTTTCCGCAGACATCGTGGACGTGACCGAACTGGAATGCGGCACGGTCATCTGCCGGAGACTGCTGGCGCAGCGCGTTAGCTGCAACGAAGCTATGATCTCGGAAAGCGCCGCTGTTTCCCGTTTCTTCTCCGCCAATTACGTCAAAGCTCCCAGCCTGACCGTGGCGGTCAGCGAGATCGGTGAAGCGGACGTGGAGAAGCTCGTGCATCTGACGCCGAAGCCGCGCGGTATGCTCCTGACGCTGCTTTTTTCCATGCTGCGCACCTTCTGGCTGCGCCTGACGGCAAGCCGGCCGCAGGGACGGTTTGAGAAGCCGCGCACGGAAGCGGAAGAACCGTCTGACACACCAGAAGATGCTGAAACAAAGGCAAACATCGCAAAAATTGTGCAGGAGGTGCTTGCACAGCAGGCGGCGAAAAAAGCCGCCTGCGCAGATGATGCGGATGATTTTGAGCTTCAGCGCATGATCGGTACGTTCAAGCTGCTGCGAAGCAAAGGCTACACACTGCGCATTCTCCCCGGCACGCCGGAGGAAAACGCGCCGGTCTTTGACTTTGCGGCTGAGAGCATCCAGCCCGCGGCGTGAGGTCAAACCGGATGGAACAGGAATTGCAGAAGGAGCAGAAATGCTCCTTTTACGCATTGGAACAGCTTCGGCCGACGGCAGAAGCCATTCTGCGCGGCAGCCAGCGCCTTCTGAAATGCCGCGCCGGTGTGGAGAAATACCGCACGGCGCAGCCGCAGCGCGCGTATGCGTACTATCTGGAATTGCAGAAAACGCGGGACGCGCTTCTTGCGGTGCTCGGCGATGCACAGCGGAATCTTCTGGAATTGGAGGAATCCGCGCTTGCCAAAAAAGCCGGACAGCTTCAAGCGGGCCTGTGCCGCTTTGATCTTATGTCCAGAGCGTACAAGTCTGTATACGAAGTATTGACCGGCTTTGCAAAGTCGCTGCCGCAGGCAGATACCGTCAACGCGGCGGTGATTGGGCGGCTGATGAATCATGTCCGCATGGGCTACTATCCGACAGACCCGGAGAATATCACGCACATTCTGCGCGGCATTGCATTTCCGGAGGGTGTGACGACGAATCTTCTTGACCCGTGCTGCGGCTGCGGCAAGGCGCTTCGGCAGCTTGCCAATGGCAACAACTGCTACACCTACGGCATGGAGCTGGACGAACACCGCGCGGAGGAAGCGCAGACAAGACTTCACCGCGTCGGCTTCGGAAGCTTCTTTCACAGCCAGGTCAGCCGCGAGGCGTTCCATGTGCTGTTTCTGAATCCGCCGTATCTGTCCGTTCTAACCGAGGGCGGCAGCCGGGTACGCAGCGAAAAGCAGTTTCTGGTGCAGAGCATCCGGACGCTCATGCTGGGCGGCCTGCTTATCTACATCGTGCCGTACTATCGTCTGACGCCGGACATCTGTAAAATCCTCGCGGAGAACTTCTCGGACCTTTCTGTCTGGAAATTCACCGATGGCGAGTTTGCCAGATTCCATCAGGCGGTCGTGCTGGGGCTCCGGAAGAAGCCCGCGGAGGACGACGAAACGGCTGACCGGCTGGGTGCGCAGACGCTGACACCAGAAAAAATTCCGTGTGTTACAGAACTGGAGGAAAACCGCTACGCGCTGCCTGCGGTCACAAAGACCGTCGAGGTCTTTCGCGGCGAACGGTTCAATGAGAAGGAGCTGGAACGGCAGCTGACGCGCTCCGGCAGCTTCAAACAACTGCTGAATGAGAAAAGTGCGCTTGACAGCGCAGAAAAAAGGCCGCTCCTGCCCCTTTCCATTGGGCAGATCGGACTGATCGGCGGCTCCGGGATGATTAACGGACTCATCGAATGCGATACCCCGCATATCATCAAGGGACGTATCGTGAAGATCAAAAATGTAGAACGTGAAGAACAGTTTGACCAGCGCGGGAACCATATCGGCGCAGAGGTGCATGAGGTCATCAGCAACAAGATGATCTTCAATGTTCTGACGCCGAACGGATTTCTGGCGCTGAGTTAGGAGGAATTATGTTAACTACAAATCTTGCAATCGTTGCACCCGTCACAGAAGCAGATGACCGGACGGCACGCGAAGCCGTCTGGCAGCAGGTCACGGAGCGGATCGTCCCGCAGATGGGAAAGCTCTGCACACGCTTTGAGCCGTCTGTCGGCGCATGGGGGCAGAAAGTGTCCAGTCCATACAGCGTCATTCTCGGCAGGAGCGAACCGGCGCTGTTCCTGTACTTCTACGCATCTGCGAAGCATCAGCTGGACGAACGCGCAAAGGCGCATCTGGATGGCTTTCTGGAGCATCTGGAAATTGGGAACGAACAGACCGTCGGCGATACAAAGATGTGTACGGCCTATTTCAAGGGAGATACCGCCGAAGCGCGCTCCCACATGGAGTGGCACATCGCCAGCATGTTTGGAGAGCTGATGCCGGACTGCGGGATCTATTTCCTGCGCGAAGGCCGGTCGTATATGACAGAGGATGAGCACAAAAAGATCCTCTGCAATATGAAGGACTATGCCATCTGCGTGGTGAAGCTGGTATGGGAGAAAGCGGATGAAGATTGATCTTTCCAAGCTCTTAAAGGGACTGGAGGCGCTGCCGCATATGCCGGTACCGGAACCTGAAAATGTTCCGCCGTATGTACTGACAAATATTCTGGCTCCACTGAAAAATGATGATTGCATCCATTTTGCTGATCTTGATTTCGAGGCATTTACCGAAGAAGATATTGACAGCTTGTACGGTGCATTGTCTGAAGAAGAGGACCGGGAACACCGTTTGAATCACCTACGCAGCACTTTTGACCATTCCAACCCGAAAGCCGCTGCGCAGCGGAAATTTTGTTAAGGAGGCGCAGTTATGGACTATGAATCTATATGCGGTTCACTTCAAACAGTCAGAGCGGCTCGTATGTTCTACGAATACAGGAAACTGGATCGGCTGTTGGAGCGTGATATCACGACATCGAGCGATGACCTGTATGAGGTCTATTATGAGCTTCTGATCGCCGCCACGGATTATATGGATCAGAAATTCAATGAGGACTATGAATACGATCACTGGTATTTCAGCTTTCGCAGCATGATGCAATACTATCGGCTGATTCGGGAATATGGTGGCCTTCACAGCATGAAGCTCTCGGAAAACCCGTATGTCAAAAAAGCCGAGGAAATGCTCTCTGCCGCGTTTTATTCCTGCTGTCTGAACGGCGGTATGGGCTGGAGCTATCAGAAAAAGATCGGCGCAGAGTGGTCGAGCGGCCTTATTGTAGAAACAGACGGTTATTTTCACTATGAACTTGACCTGCTGGAAGCGCTGCTTTCCATTGACGCATGGTACACGGAAGAAGTGCAGAAGCTGGAAAACCTGCTTAGAAAGGAACGCGCGCTTGCAAGGCGCTGCGTTCCGGAATTGGAGGCGGCATGAACAAAGATGAACTGCGGATCCGGATCATTCCGGAGGACGGACAGGTTCTCATCGAGACGCACACGGATGGTATCGTGAAGTGTAAAGAGATACAGGAAGATGCGCTTCTGGACTGCCTCAAAAACAGCATCCAGCACAACTATATCAGCAGCGGTCTCCTGCCGCCAAACTGCCTCAACGTTGGGATCGATTCAGACGGAAACAGGTTTTACTGTCTGTGGTATCCGCGGTTATACGCGGATATCAGCTATCATGAAACAGTATATCCGAACTTTCCGCTGCCAAGGCTGGTCTTCGCGTTCCACGCTGACACAGAGGGCAAGATCAGCGGATGCAGGATGGGCGTTGTCGCGGACGAAAGACCGACGATGGAGACCGTGATGTACCGCTATCCGTTTTCAAACGTCGGCGGTTCCATGGGGACTATTTGCATTGGCAGAAACGCTCTGCCACAATACAAAACGCCGCACGCACTTGCCAGCTTGCCGACATTCCTGCTGTCCATCCCAAATGGAGATCACAGCTTCAATGCGCTGAACAACAAGCTGGGGATGCAATACCGCGATCTTCTAGAGCACCTGAAGGACAAAGACCCGTCGTATTACTATTCCGATGTGCTGCTCCCCAACGGAAAGACCTTAAAAGACTTTATTGGAGGGTAACGTATGGCAAAAGACGCAAAAACCATCCGGGAAGAGCTGGCGCGGCCATTTGCGCCGGAGGATCTGGAATGGCGCATTCAGGTGACGTCGAAAGACAAGACCAGCGGCCTTGCCATTCCGTATGTCACAAACCGCGCCATTCAGGATCGCTTGGATGAGGTCGTGGGACCGGAGAACTGGTACAACGACTACAAGCCGTGGCACGGAAACGGAAAGAAGGACGCGCAGATCTGCGGCATTTCCATCTATTTTGAGGGCAAAGGCTTTATTACAAAGTGGGACGGCGCGGAGGATTCTGACATTGAACCCATCAAGGGCGGCTTGTCCGACTCGATGAAACGCTCCGCCGTGCAATGGGGCATTGGACGTGTCCTCTACAAGATGACAAAGCCGCTCTGGGTCAAGATCGAGCAGAAGGGCAACTCCTATGTGATCTGCGATACCGAGCGGCCGAAGCTGAATGCCGCGTATCTGGAATTGCTGGATAAGCTGCATCAGCTTCCCACATCTCCGGGCGCAGCACAGGCACAGCTCAGCTACAAGCGCGACGGACAGGCCGGACAGCAGACACAGAATACCGCCCCGGCGGCCACGCCGCAAAAGCAGCAGCAAATGCCGCAGCAGCAAGCACAGCAGTCTCAGCAGCCGCTTCCGTTTATGACACGGCAGGTCTGCCAGTACGTTGTGTTGTCTGTGAGCAATCAGCAGGATATGTCCGGCCAGCCGTTGGTCTGCGCCGTTCTGCAAAACGCAGAGGGCAAGCAGGCGAAGGTCTACGCACAGGGCAGTCATCCCATGCTTATGCCCGGCGCGCAGCTCTATGACGCGCAGATTACCATGCGGAAACAGGGAAACGTTGCGTTTTATACGCTGGACGGCTATCAGGTCGCGCAGCAGGCAGCGTAATAGGAGGTGTCAGTAAGCAAAATGGAAAAGATCAAAGGCTTTCAGATCAGCAGCATGATTATCTCCGGCTTCAAATGCTATGAAGCGCCTATGGAGATCACGTTCGGCAATCCCACCATCGTCACCGGCGGCAACGGCCGCGGCAAATCCAGTCTGGCGGACGCCATTGCGTTTGCCGTCACGGGGCTTCCCTTTTTCGGGGAGCGCGGCATTGACCGGCTGCACAACGAGACGAACCCGGACCTGCAGATCACGATGCGCTTTACGGATGATACCGGAAAAGCACACGAGCTGACCCGCAGCCGGCAGAAGGATCGCATGAGCATCACCTATGACGGCTATGCCATCCGGCAGACGGATCTCAACGAGATGTTCGGCGAACGGGATGTGTTTCTCTCCATTTTCAATCCTCTGTACTTTATCGAAGAATTGGGTGAAGATGGGAAAAAGCTGTTGGAGCGGTATCTGCCGCCCATTCCGCAAGCCGACGTGCTGTCTCAGCTCAACGAGCAGGCGCAGCAGCGGCTGTCCAGCTTACAGCTTCCGTCTCCTGAGACGTTTCTCAAGAATCGCCGGGAGGAGATCCGGGAACTGGAACAGAACGCAGTCTATCTGAGCGGCAAGCTGGATCTGGCGCAGAAGCAGCGGCAGAGCAGCAAAGAACTCTCCAGCAGGCTGACCGCGCAGATTCAGGACTTGCAGCAGGAAATCGCGTCGCTGGAGGCGCGTCGGTTTGAAAACGTCGATTTGGAGGACTTACAGGAGCAGCTTGTGCAAGCCAGCGAGCAGTATGAGGAGCTTTCCGGTGAAGCGCCGGAAACACCGGATACGGCAGAACTGGACGCGAAGCTGCAGGAACTTCACGCAAAGCTGGGCGCTCGGTCGTCCGAGGTCTACCAGCCAAAATACACAGGCCCGCTGGCAGAGGATACGGCAAAGGTGCAGGCGCTGGGGAAGAAGTATCAGCAAAATGCTGCGCTTTTGAAGCGGTTTCAGCCGGGTACAAGCTGCCCGGTCTGCCGCCGTGTCCTCTCCCAGCAGGAATATCCGGCGTTCCGTGAGGCTTTACAGGCGGAAACGGAGAGAATCGCTGTCGACGGCACACAGCTGAAAGGTCAGATCGCGGAGCTTCAGGAGCTGGAGCAGAAAAGTCAAAGTACGTTCGAGCAGTTCAAAGCGGATGACTTGGTCAGATATCAGTCCGAGATCGACGCGCTGAACCAGAAGCGAGAGCAGCTTCAGGAGAACGCTGCACAGCAGAATATGCAGCGTCAGCAGACCTTGGAGCAGTTGCGCAGACGCATCCAGAACCTGACCGCAAGCATTGAATGCGGCACGCTGAGCCCCGCAGGCAGTGAACGCCTTGCCGAGTGCAAAGCATCGCTGGAAGACTGCCGGGTGCAGCTTGCCGCCGCACAGCAGGTTCTGAGCGCCGCGCCGGAGGACTTTGATACACGCATCAAAGCCATTGAGGAGGAGATCACGGAAAAGAAAATCGTTATGAAAGACGTGATCCTCTACATGAGCAAGCGCGCGGAGATGACATTCTCCAAACTCGCGCTGAACCGCGTGAAGATCTCGCTCTATGATGTGGTCAAGACGACCGGCGAATTAAAGGATGTGTTCCGCTTTACCTACAACGGCCGCCGCTACGACCGGCTCTCGCTCTCTGAGAAGATCCGGGCTGGTGCGGAAGTGTCTGAACTGGTGAAGCGGCTCACAGGCCGCAATTATCCGGTGTTCTTCGACAACATGGAATCCGTGGACGATCTCAGCAACATCCGTCCGACCAGTCAGATGATCCTCGCCAAATGCGTCCGTAATGCGGAGCTTTCCGTGCGGGCTGGCAGCACTGCAATGCCGAAGGCGGCGTAACCTTACTTTTCAGAAAGGGGGCGCGCCGTCTGGCCTATCAGAAGCTGCCGATCCTGGAAGCCGCCAGACGGTGCGGGCTTGTCCTCAACGACCGGACGCTTCACAGTGAGGAAGTTGAGGCAAGCTGCCCCTTCTGCGGTGACCACGGAACCGGCAAATATCATCTGAGTCTGAACACGCGGACCGATCAATACCGCTGCAACCTCTGCGGCGTGAGCGGCAACAGTGTGACACTGTATGCGCGGCTGAATGGTCTGACAAACAAAGAAGCATACTTGGA
>ERZ779877.2887-NODE-2887-length-11882-cov-3.763169_pt1 | contig 11882 bp, 14 predicted proteins | sample MGYA00511556_ERZ779877 | MGnify/ENA primary metagenome ERZ779877 (study PRJEB29588, sample SAMEA2159338) | human gut metagenome | biome: human gut; feature: human-associated habitat; material: faeces | place: Denmark | collected 2008/2010 ... | reverse complement strand
TATAAAATAATACTTAAAGAAAATGTAAATTGTCTTCCTCTTGCAAATATTATGTATTATAATAATAACAATAAAACACTACCACTTGGAATGCATGTAACAGATGGAATTATTATAAATACAAAAGACTTAAAGCTAAAACAAAAAGAAAAGCTACAGAATTATATAATAAAATCAAAAGAAGACTCATCTAAGCCAAGTACATTAAAAGTAAATATATATGAATATGAAATATGCTAAGGACTGTCTTAGCATATTTTTTCCTATTTGGAATATATATATTAAATAAGACGAGTTTTAAGGAGAAATTTTATGAATGTTGCTGTTATTAACTTAAGAGATATTCTAAGGTATTTAGCGAAAATATGTTTCGCCGTATTTATAGTATATTTATCTGCTCGAGCAATTACAGCATCTAGCCAAACTCTTAAACAAGCTCTTGTAATTCAAGCAAATGGTAATTTTCTAACAAAATTAATTGATCTAAACTTACCTCAAAATACAGAAACAAAGGAAAAAAGCAAACTAAATTTGAACAATATAATGAATATGGAATTAGCACTTTTTAATACAAAACCAAAAGAAAACATAATATCTTCTACTACAACAAATGTTGATGCAAATACTCCAAAGCAAGAAGAAATAAAAAATATACAAACAACTTTACCAAGAACAGCAAACACTGAAGCTGTATCAGATAGAAATTTCTCATCAAGAAAAACTCATACATATAATACAACCAATATAGATAATCAAAGTGATTATACATTAACAGAAGAAATGTTAGTACCAGATGTAGATATTTCAAATAAGAAAGATATAATAATATATCACACACATACATGCGAAAGCTATACTCCAAGCGAAGCTTACAATTATACAATGACAGGGAATTATAGAACAACAGATGCAAACTATAATGTTATAAGAGTTGGAACAGAGCTTACAAATTATCTGGCTCAAAAAGGGTTTAATGTTATACATGATGGCTCATATAACGATTACCCATCATATTCAGGCTCATATGACAGGTCATTAGAAGTTGCTAGCAGACTTATAGATGAAACACCATCAGATATTGTGTTAGATATTCATAGAGATGCCGTAGGGAATGGAGATACATATGGACCTACAATAATGATAGACGGAAATAGAGTAGCTCAAATGATGTTTGTAATAGGCACAGATGGAGGAGGTTTGGAACACCCTAATTGGAACCAAAACTTAAAAATCGCAATAAAAATTCAAGAAAAAGCAAATCAAATGTATCCAGGTTTATTTAGGTCAATTGTTTTAAGAAATTCAAGATACAATCAGCATGTAGCCAAAGGCGCTAGTATAATAGAGGTTGGAGCTACAGCTAATACTTTAGAAGAATGCCTGCTTAGTATGCAATGTCTAGCAAATGTGTTAGAGGAGGTATGTAAATAAGCTTGATAAAATACTAAAATTGTGGTATTATGTAAAAATGAGAAAGGGAATATATGAAAATTAAAGATGCAATGCAAACTGCAATTAATAAATGTAAAGTTAATAACATTGATGAAGCTTCAAATAAAATAAGAAGAATTATGTCTTTTGTTACTGGCATTGAAAAGTCTTATTTACTAGTTCACAGTATGGACGAATTAAATACAGAACATGAAAAAAACTTCTTTAAATACATAGAGGAATTGGTAAATGGTAGGCCAATACAATACATATTAGGGCATCAAGAATTTATGGGAATAAACTTTATTGTGAATGAAGATGTTTTAATACCTCAACCAGATACTGAAATTTTAGTAGAAGAGACAATAAAAATTGCACAAAAATTTAGTAACCCTAAAATTCTAGATTTATGCACAGGAAGCGGAGCAATAGCAGTATCTTTATCAAAGTTTGTGCCTAATGCAAAACTCTATGCATCAGATATAAGCCAAAAAGCATTAGAAACAGCTAAAATGAACAGTAGAAATAAAAAAATAAAATTCATACAATCAAACCTTTTTGAGAATATTAATGATATATTTGATATTATAGTAACAAATCCACCATATATAAAAACCGATGAAATAAGTATTTTAAGCAAAGAAGTTCAAAACGAACCGACACTTGCCCTAGATGGTGGACAAGATGGTCTAGTCTTTTATAGGCAAATTATAAAACAAGCAAATGATTATTTGAAACATAACGGATATTTATGTATGGAAATTGGTGAAGATCAAAAAGAAGAAGTATTAGAATTAATAAAACAAGAAGCAAACTATGTAAATATTAAAACATATAAAGACTTATCAGGAAATGATAGAGTCATTACTTGCAAAAAAATATAGGAAAAATTGTAAAAAAACTTGTATAAATTACAGATATATGATATAAATTATGGAGTGAATAAATTTTATTATAAAATGCCATTTGTGTATTATAATTCTGTTGAAAGGGGAAAGCCTTATGGAAAATGAAGGTAATAATCAAAAGACCATATTAATAGTTGATGATGAGCAACCAATTGTAGATATATTGGTTTATAATCTAAAAAAAGAAGGATATAACACTTTAGAAGCAAATGATGGAGTAACTGCAGTAGATATGGCGTTGAGTGAACACCCAGATTTAATATTATTAGATATTATGTTGCCTAGAATGGACGGACTTACTGTTTGTAAAAAAATAAGAACAAAATTAAATATACCTATTTTAATGCTTACAGCAAAAGATGAAGAAATAGATAAAATTTTAGGTTTAGAGCTTGGTGCAGATGACTATATTACTAAACCTTTTAGTGTAAGGGAATTAATGGCTAGAATTAAGGCAAATTTACGTAAATCAGAAATAAAACAAGAAGACGAAATAATAGAGCAAAAACCTGTTATTTCAAGTACAAATAAAATAATAGATTTAGGAGACTTGGTACTTGATTTAGAAAAAATTGAAGCTAAAGTAAAAGGAAGACCTATCGATTTAACACTTAGAGAATTTGAATTTTTGAAATTTTTAGCACTTCAAAAAGGACAAGCAGCAACAAGAGAAAAACTTTTAAAGAATGTTTGGGGTTATGATTATTTTGGAGATATAAGAACAGTAGATGTTCTAGTAAGAAGAATAAGAAGGAAAATTGAAAAAGATACAGCCGACCCTAAAATTCTTGTAACTAAGAGAGGAATAGGTTATTGTATTAAATCAGGAGATTCTGGTGAACAATAAGAAAGGATTAAAACTCACAATGTTTAGAAGTGTACAGGTAAAAATAATACTAATGATAATGGTACTTGCAATTTTAATGTTTGTATCTTATGGACTAATTACAATACAATCATTAAAACAACTTGCGATGCCAGAAGATGTTATTAACAAAAGTATTGTAACAATGTTAATTATAACCGTGGCTTTTATGATTATTTCTATCCTTATTATTTGGTTCACGTCAAAAGTAATTACTAGACCCCTCTACAAATTAATAGAAAGTGCAGAAAAGGTTACTGAGGATAAAGAACTAAAAAACTTTAAATTTGAAAACACAAAAAGAAATACAGAAATTGATGAACTAATTAATGTTTTTGAAACAATGACAGCAGGACTTAAGGAAAACTTAAACAAGGTTACAACACAAAAAAAGCAAATTGAAACAATATTACAACACATGACAGATGGTATTATAGCTTTTGATTTAGAGGGAAATATAATCCACATTAATTCTGCAGCTAAAAAATTACTTGAACTAGATGATAATCAAAACACTTTTGCAACAATCTTTAACAAGGTAAATGCAGATATAAATCTTGAAAGAATTGTTTATTTAGAAGATTGGACAACATCAGAGACAAGAGCCAACATAAATGATAAATATCTAAAGATCTTTTTTGCATCGTTTAAAAATGAATTAGATAGACCAGCAGGAGTAATTGCACTAATACAAGATATAACTGAACATGTTAAACTAGATAATATGAGAAAAGAATTTATTGCAGACGTATCACATGAATTAAAAACACCATTAACATCAATTATGGGATATGCAGAAACCTTATCGACATCTGAGTATGACCCAGAAATGCAGGAAAGATTTTTAAAAGTTATAAATACAGAAGCACTTAGAATGACCAAACTTGTTAATGACCTATTAACATTATCAAAATATGATAATGCAGAAACAAAATGGGAAAAAGTTGAGTTTAATTTAGGGGATTTAGTTAAATCTTGCCAAGAAAACTTACAGATTGAAACAAATAGAAAACACCAAAAAGTTGAATGTTTTGTTACAGCAAATGTTCCAACAATATATGCTGATAAAGATGGAATCGAAAGAGTTATATTAAATATTCTTTCAAATAGCATAAAATATACAGAAGATGGTGGGACAATAAAAATATATGTAGGTTTTGTATATAACGATGCATATATAAAAATAATTGATAATGGTATAGGAATACCAGAAAAAGATTTAGACAGAATTTTTGAAAGATTCTATAGAGTTGATAAAGCTCGTACCAGAAAAATGGGTGGAACAGGGCTAGGATTATCTATAGCAAAGGAGATCCTAGATAAAAATAATGGAAGAATTGATATAAAAAGTGAAGTAGGAAAGGGAACAGAAGTTGTTATTACTATTCCAACAGCACTAAAAGATGAAACATAAGAAAGAAGGAATTTTTAAATGAATCCAAAAATTAAAAATGCACTTGAGTGGACTTATTGTATATTAATCGCAGTGGTAATTGCTTTAGCTGTTAAATATTTCATTGGAACACCAACAGTTGTAAAACAAACATCTATGAATAATACATTATCAGAAGGGCAAAGACTATGGCTTAATAGATGGATTAGAACTGTAAAAGGAGAATACAAAGTAGGCGACATTATAACATTTGAAGCACCAAGTGTAACATATCCATCTTTAAATCAAATTAATTATAATAAACCTGTAGCTATATATTATAATAATCATAAAGGATTACTTAATAAATTTGTATACTATGTTTTAGAAACAACAAAACAAAGCTATATAAAAAGAGTTATAGGAGTAGCAGGAGACCATATAAAGATTGAAGATGGCAAAGTATATAGAAATGGTGAACTTTTAGATGAACCATATTTGCAAGAAGGGATTTCTACATATGGTAAAACATACTCAGACATAATAGTGCCAGAAGGTACAGTGTTTGCAATGGGTGATAATAGAGAACATAGCACAGACTGTAGAGATTTTGGTTGCATTCCTGTGGAGAAAATAGAAAGCAGAGTTGCCTTTAGATTCTGGCCACTTAATAAATTTGGAAAGATTAAATAAAAATGTTTGAAAATATTATTGGAAATAACGAAAATAAAAAGATATTAAGTAAATCTATTCTAACAAACAGTGTTTCACATAGCTATATTTTTTCTGGAATATCTGGCATAGGTAAATTCCTATTTGCCAAAGAATTTGCAAAAGCAATTCTTTGTACTGGGGAACCAAAACCATGTAATATATGTAAGTCATGTGAAAGTATTGAAAATGGAAACAACCCAGACCTTGTTATTATAGATGAACAAGCAAATAGTATAAAAACAGAACAAATAAAAGAACTTACAAGTGATGTTTTAGAAAAACCTATTAAAGGGAGCAAAAAAATCTATATAATAAATAATAGTGAAAACATGACAAAAGAAGCACAAAATGCTCTTCTAAAAACACTTGAAGAACCACCTGAATATGCTGTAATAATACTTGTAACTAGCAACGAAAACTTGCTTCTAAACACAATAAAATCAAGATGCATAAAAATACTATTCAGTAATCTAAGTGACGAAGAAATCTTAGAATACTTTGAAAGAAATCATGAAGACATAAGCAAAACAATGGTAAGCACTTTTGGTGGAAGCATAGAAAGAGCAATTAACTTAAAAGATAAAATTGAAATATATGAAAAAATTAAAAATGTTTTTGAAAATATAGAGCAGCTTAAGGAATTGGAAGTTTTAAGATTAAAAGATGATGTATTAAATGATAAAGATGAAATCTTCTCAATTTTAGATTATATTAACACATGCTTTTATAATAAAATGATTAACAATATTTCTAAAGCAGAAAAGTACAACAACTGTATACAGGCTGTTGAAGAAGCAAAAACAAGACTTAGAAGAAACAGTAATTATGATATGACAATAGATAATCTTCTATTTGCAATAGAAAGGAGCATTACGAATGGCTAACATTATAGGAGTACGCTTTAAAAAAGCAGGTAAAATATATTTTTTTGATCCAGATGGAAAGCAAGTTAAAAAAGGCGAACATGTAATTGTAGAAACATCAATGGGTATGGAATATGGTGAGGTTGTTATAGCAAATAGACAGCTTCCTCAAGAAAAAATAGTTGCACCATTAAAAAAGATAATAAGAGTTGCAACACCACGGTGATGCAAGACAAAACATAGAAAATAAGAAGCAAGAAAAAGAAGCCTTTAAGACTTGTGAAAAGAAAATAAAAGAACATGGTCTAGACATGAAACTAATGGATGTAGAATTTAAATTCGATAAAAGTAAAATACTATTTTTCTTTACAGCAGATGGAAGAATAGATTTTAGAGAATTAGTAAGAGATCTAGCTTCAGTATATAAAACAAGAATAGAAATGAGACAAGTTGGTGTAAGGGATGAAGTAAGAAGAATAGGTGGAAATGGTGTTTGTGGTAGAGAATTATGCTGTTGCTCATTTTTAGGTAACTTTGAAACAGTTTCAATAAAAATGGCAAAGGAACAAAATGTTTCTCTAAACCCTTCAAAAATATCAGGAAATTGTGGGAGATTAATGTGTTGCCTACAATATGAGCAAAATGTTTATGAAGAGAAGCTAAAAAAACTACCTAAAATAGGTGCAATAGTAAAAACTCAAGATGGACAAGGTGAAGTTTGTGGGTTGGAAACATTAAAAGAAATTGTTAAAGTAAAATTTAAAGATGGGGATGAAACATTTTTTAGAAAATATAATGCTAAAGATATAAAGATAATAAAAAATATAGAAAAAGAAAGCAACGAAATTAGTAAAGAAGATTTAGCAGAATTAAAGAAAATGGAAGAACTAGATAAAAGAGACAAAAAGAACTCTTGAACAAAGTTACAAACAAGGCAAAACTTGAAGTAGTATAAATAGTAAAAGGAGGGAATAAAAATGGCATATAAAATTACAGATAAATGTATAAGCTGTGGAGCATGTGCTGCAGAATGCCCAGTAGGATGCATATCTCAAGGAGATACAACTTATGTTATAGATAAAAACTCATGCATAGGCTGTGGAACATGTGCTGGAGTATGTCCAGTAAGTGCACCAGAAGAAGAATAAAAAAATTTATATTTTTAATATTCGTTTAAGGAAAGGTGATTATAATTATAACATAAACAACATGTATAACAACCAAAAAATATCACCCCAAATATTATGAATAAAAGATTATATGTCTTTTATTCATTTTTTTTAATAATTTTGAAAATTTTCCAAAAAACTATTGCATTTTTAGTACAAAAAAATATATAATAGTACCAAGTTAAAAAAACTTAAAAATGTAATTTGCAATAATGAAAGGACTTAGATTTTATTATGAGAAAATATTTTGGAACAGACGGAATTAGAAGAATAGCCAATACCGAGCTTACACCAGAACTTGTGTATAAGGTAGCAAAAGCAGGAGCTTATGTTTTAGCTAAACATTCAGAACATGCTCCAACAATTCTAATTGGAAGAGATACAAGGTTATCAGGTACACTTATTGAAAGTGCTATGACAGCAGGTTTTTTAAGTTATGGAGCAAATGTTAAACTTCTTGGAGTTTTACCAACACCAGGTGTAGCATATTTAACAAAAAAATTAAAAGCAGATGCAAGTGTTGTTATATCTGCATCACACAATACATATGAATTCAATGGAATTAAATACTTTAGTAATAAAGGTATGAAAATACCAGACGAAATAGAAGAAGAAATAGAAACAGTGTTAGATTCTGGACATCTAGATGAATTAACTGCACATCCAAGCAAAATTGGTGTTTCTGAATACAGAGAAGACTTAACTGATGAATATATTTATATGTTAAGAAAGAACTTTGAAGAAAACATTGAAGCAAATTTGAATGATAATTTCTGTGTTGCTCTTGATGTTGCAAATGGTGCAACATATAAAGTTGCAGAAAAGGTATTTACAAAACTTGGAATCAACTTTAAAATAATAAACAATTCTCCAAGTGGTATAAATATCAATGAAAATTGTGGTTCAACACATTTAGGTACACTTAAAGAATATGTTCTTCAAAACCATATGAGCCTTGGTATTGCCTATGATGGTGATGGAGATAGATGTTTAGCAATAGATGAAAACGGAAATGAAATTGATGGAGATATACTTTTAGCAATATTTGGAAATTATCTAAAAGAAAAAGGAAAACTTAAAAATGATACAATTGTAGCAACAATAATGAGTAATATGGGCTTAAATAAATTTGCTGCAAACAATAATATAACTTTAAAACAAACAAAAGTTGGAGATAGATATGTTCTAGAAGAAATGCTTAAAAACAATTACAACCTTGGTGGAGAACAATCAGGACATATAATAATGCTTGACTATAATCCTACAGGAGATGGAATATTAACATCACTTATGCTAATACAAATACTTCTTGAAAAGAAAGTTAAAGTTTCAGAATTAAGTAAAATAATGAAAAAATACCCACAAGCACAAGTAAATGTTAAAGTTTGCAACGAGAAAAAACCTTTATATCAAGAAGATAGTGAAATACTTAATGAAATAAATTCAATTAAAGAGAAACTTGGAGACAATGGAAGAATTGTTGTGAGAGCTTCTGGTACAGAGCCATTAATTAGAGTTATGCTAGAAGGAGAAAGCCAATCTGACCTTGAAAAGATGGCCAATAAACTTGCTAAATTAATTAAAGTAAAATTAAATTAATTTTAGGGTTAAATCCCACAAAAGAAAAGGAGGAGAGAAAGTCATGTTTGTTATTAATATCTCTGAGCCTATTACATTGTTACTACTTACACTAGCAACTGTATTACTAATTTTTTTAGGAAAAGAAGTAAAAAAAAGTTATGTTCCAGCTTTTGCATTATTCGCATATTTAATTCTTGTTGTAGTACATAGTGTTCAATTAGGCACATTAACAGAAGAATTTTATGAAACATATCACAGTTTGCTTATCAACTGTGTAGCAATTGATTGTGTAATGATATTTATATCATTCTTTGCATACTTATGGATTGATGATATTTCAAGCAAATTCTACAAGAAGAAAAGTATAGACAATAGTCTAGACTGGTTCTGGAATAAAATTTAATTAAACTATAAGGTGGGACAAGTTTTCGTGTTCCACCTTGCTTTATAATAGCAGAAAGGAAAAACAAAATGAATAAAAAAGTTATAATTATAAATGGCACAGGAGGTTCAGGCAAAGATACGTTTGTTGAGTTTTGCGCTGAATTTGCTAGAGTTACTAATATATCTTCAGTAGACCCCGCAAAAGCTGCAGCGAAAGTGTTAGTTGGCTGGGAAGGTGAAAAAGATGATAAAGCAAGAAAACTATTAGTTGATTTAAAAAAACTTAGTATAGATTATAATGATGCACCAGCAAAATATATAAAATCAAAATATGAAGAATTTAAAGAAAGTGACTCAGAATATTTATTTATTCATATTAGGGAAATTGATGAAATCAAGAAAATCAAAGCAATGTTAAATGCTAAAACATTACTTGTAACAAATCCAAGAGTAGCACTAATTACAAGCAATACCTCAGATGGCAATGTTTATAATTATGCATACGATTATGAAATAAAAAATGAAGGAACTCTTGAAGATTTAGAACAAAAAGCAAAGGAATTTGTATCATGAAAAAAGAAAAAATAGGTTTCTTTGGAGGCTCATTTAACCCTCCAACAAATATGCATATACATCTAGCAAAAAAACTAATTGAAGATAAGTTAATAGAAAAGCTTGTATTTGTACCAGTTGGAGACTATTACAAAAAGCAAAACTTAGCCACAGCAATAGATAGATATAATATGCTTAAAATTGCATGTAAAGGCAATAAAAATCTTATGGTAGATAATATTGCATCTAGCCACAAAAACATGCTCTATGCCACAGATACCTTCGAACTAATAGCAAATAAATATAAAGATGCAGATATATATTTCATAATGGGCTCTGATAACTTCAAAAAAATGCCTTCATGGAAAAACTATGAAGAAATAATAAAGAAATATAAATTTATTGTAATTGAAAGACCAAATTATGAAGAAACAGCCAATTTAGAAAATGTTATAACATACAAAATAGAGCAACCAGAAGACATGAGCTCAACAAAAATAAGAAACATGCTAAGGCAAGGAAAAGACACAAGTTTATATTTAAACAAAAATGTAATTGAATATATACAGAAACACAACTTATATTGATTAATTCGAATTAAAGTAGGAGGTTTGAATGAAATCATTAAAAAGAATATTATTTTTTTTAGTTATAATAGTTGCTATTTGTATTCTAATCTACATTATAAGCCAAAACTTATTAAAGTCAAAGAGTAATATAAAAGCAAAGAGCTTTGAAGAACTTGTACAATTTAAAACTAATAGTATAAATGATAACGCAAAGGTAGATAGTATTTTAGAAAATTTGGAACTTAGTAAGTATATTACCAAAGTGGAGAAAAAATCTGCAGATGAAAAACTAATCATTTACTATAATTGTAATAGTGAAAAAGACGTGAAAAATTATTGGACAAACGTTGAAAAAAATTCGATTATAGAAAAGAATTCAGTTATATTATTTTCACTTATAACAAATCTTAATATTATAAGCTATAATTTTAGTGGTATTAACCCAGAAATTATTAGTAATTATCCTTATGTCAATGGAAATAATAGGGAAGAAATTATAGAAAATACTAAAGAAAAAGGAAAAGTTATTAAATATGCAATATATTTATTTGTAACTGGCATTTTATTATTTTTTATAGGAAATAAATTGGGAGATACTTTAGAAAATTTATGTAATATATTTAATATTCCACAAAAAATTATAGGAATTTTACTTGGATTTGTAACAAGCATTCCAGAATTAATTACTTTTTTTGAAGCTCAAAAACATCATAAGAAAAATAATGATGCAATTTTAGGTGTGGTAGAATCTACTAATAATTTGTTAACATCTAATATTTTAAATCTTTTTGTTATTCAATCCATTGGAATAGTTATATATAGTTTTGTGTAAAAAAGGGAATAAATTTTTATATATTAACATATAATACAAAAAAATATATTAAGGAGAATGGTATGCAAAGCGAGTATGTAAGAGAACAAAAGATTTTAGAAATGACAGAAGAAGAGCAAAAAATTGAATTAATAAAAAGTATAATGAGTGCAAAAAAAGAACTGCAAAATGCAAATAATAATTTTGAACATGCAGAATTTGATATGATTGATTATTACACATATCAAATAAAAGCTAGCCAAGAAAAATTGGATTATTTAATAAGAACTGCTAAAAGTAGAGGAATTGCATTGGATAGAATAAATGAGATTAAATTAAGAATAGAGAATGAGGCAGTATAAGTAATATTTGTCCATAATAAATCATAAAGATAGTAATAAGAAATTATTACTATTTTTGAGGTGAAAGTATGGATCAAAATATAATAACTTTTTTGGCTTGTGTTTGTTTTTTGTTTTTAATAGGAAGAGTATTTGCTTTACCTGTAAAAAAAGTTTTAAAATTAGTTTTTAATTCAATATTGGGTGGGGGATTAATATATGTGATTAATATTATTGGAAGTAGTTTTGGATTTCATATAGGACTAAATTTAGTTACTTCAATAACTGTTGGAATTTTAGGAATACCAGGAGCAATTGCATT
>ERZ779877.2885-NODE-2885-length-11894-cov-2.935974_pt1 | contig 11894 bp, 10 predicted proteins | sample MGYA00511556_ERZ779877 | MGnify/ENA primary metagenome ERZ779877 (study PRJEB29588, sample SAMEA2159338) | human gut metagenome | biome: human gut; feature: human-associated habitat; material: faeces | place: Denmark | collected 2008/2010 ... | reverse complement strand
AAATGGAATATCTGTAATTTCGAAACTAGCAATTTTATAAGCAGGAACGTTCATCTGTTCCAAAAAATCAATTCCATTCATGTCAAACGGAGAAGAAAAAAATTCCATCCCCAAATCATGAGACAACTGCTGCAATTTTGGTAACCATTCCCATGGTGTGTATGCTTCCTTATATAATTGATACAAAGTTTTCCCATCCCATAGGGTACCTCCTCCTATCTGAAAATATTCATTATCACAATCTATTGTAATACCTCCGTCTGGATCATCATTTTGTACCTTTACAACATCAGCTCCAGCCTCTTTCATTGCCTCTATCGTTCTAACTGCAATATCAAAATTTTGCATGTGATTACAGGACAATTCAGCTATAATCAACGTCTTTTCCAAATGATTAATATCTAACATATCCACCCTTATTTAACAATCGTAAAATAATCCTTATATCTCCGTTTCAATCTAGTTCCATATTTCACATCACATACAGGCAACTCTTCACCCAATAATTGTTTTATCCGCAGATATGGAAGATTAACCCCTCCAGCTGCTATCACAGATACTGTTGCGGTCAACCTCGGGTTTATATCCATCAGAACAGCTTTATTTTCACTATCTCTCATAAAATCAAATCCTATATTTCCATCCATGCCCAATAAAGATACAACATCTTTGCAAACCTGATATGCATGTTCATCATACGCTAAGATACTCTCTTGAGCAATGCTCATCATACTCACCGTATTTTCTCGCCCCACCTCATAAAGGACACATCCTTTGTCAGCAAGTAAATCTACCGTATATTCGTTCCCCGGCATATATTCAACCAACATCATTTCATCCAAATAAATCGGTTCCCGAAGGATACTTAACATATCCTCATAAGAAGTATAGAAACTATTCGGCTTCTTCTTTACAAAAATTTGATATCGAGACTGCGCAGCATCTATAATTCGTACACCACGACTGCCACTTCCGTTTACAATCTTGAGACATACAGGTTTATGAGGAAATCCCATCACCTTACAACCTTCAATAAAATCATCCACTGTATGAACAGGATAAAACTGAGGAACAGGAATTCCAGCACTTTTTAATTTTTGATAAGTCTGTAACTTATTGTTAGATATAGAAACAGCATTACCATCTGATACAGATAGTAAAACTCCCAATGTCTGGAAATCCTTATGTCTTTTAACCAAGATTTCCACCTCTGCTGAAATATTTGGAAAATAAATATCCACTTTCTCTTTCATACAAATATCTAACACACTATCTGCATAATTAAGAGCATTTGCAGCTGGAACCCGATAAAAAGCATCTACATATTGGTACACCGATGGATCGTAATCCATATCAATACCCACAACACGCACATTTCTTTCTCCATTATTTTTAATACAATCAATCATTCCCGGTGCAACTTGTGAACCACAAGCAGAAAACAATACAGTCAAATCTTTCATATCAAAAATGTATTAAAAATATCATCAAAATTTTCTGAACGCTTAATTTCCACCATTTCATTGTTCCTATTCCATGCTATTACAGGACAATTAGGTTGAATAAAGGGCGGTTTGGATACTATCGAGTATCCTCCAACATTACCAAACACTATAATATCCCCCTCACCAATAGGAACTCTCATATTTGAATATAAACAATCTTGCTCAAGACAAGTATAACCCATAATGTCGGCGTTCATAAACTTGTTTGTAATTGAACTTTCTGTCTTATTATTAATAACATAATATGGTAATTGTTTGAATCGACAGGTTTCTCCTGCATTATAGAAACTTGCATCAACTGTTGCCAAAACTCTATTTTTTATTATCTTCACATGATTAACCCTAGTAATCAATGATATATATTTGGAAATCAGTGTAGTACCAGGTTCTGAAAATAAAATAGGTTTCTTTTTAGCCTGCCCATACCGTTCTTGCATTTTCCCTGCAACAACTGTTGCATATTCTGCATAAGACGGAATATGGACATCAAATTGTGAAGCCAAACTATCATCCATCACACCGAACATGCCACTACCAATGTCAATATAGTCCGGCACATCTTCCAAATAAATATCTACAGCATGTAACAGGCTATCTATCCTTTTTTCCCAAGCTTCAAGTCCCCTGGCCCTACTGATGTGACAATGTACACCACTTATAGAAATATTTTTATTCTTCTTCAATAAACAAACCGTTTCTTTTAGAGCATCCCCATCTAACTCTAAGCCAAAACGAGAAATATATCCAGCACCTACATCAAAATTAACACGCAATCCAACCTTAAATGTCTTGTCCATATTTCGTGTTGCAAATTGAGCGATGTATCTAGCTTCTGTTTCATTATCTATATTTAAAATTCCTCCTTGGAGTAAATGTTCATCCAGCGCATTTCCTTTACAAGGCCCATTATAGATAATATTCTCATTCACATAACCTATACGCTTTGCCAATTGATATTCCATATCAGAAACGACCTCCGCATACCCTCCTAATTCTTTTACAATTTTGCAAATATAAGGCATATAATTGGTCTTATACGAATATGCAGGTATATAATTGTCATATATTTCACGGAAAGCCGTACACAACGCATGATAATTATCTATAAATTCCTGTTCATGGAAAACATAAAATGGGGTACCATAAATTTTACACAATTCACTTATATAATGTTCCATACTTAATATCTATTTGATTTTTACATTATAGATCTCATCAGTCGAAAACATAAAACTCCCTCTTTCTTTTCTACCAAGATGAATCCTACCGATAAAAACAGATTGATTGATGCGCTATTCTCTTCCTTTACTTCTGAAATGAAATTATGAAAACCATACTTATAAAAAACATAATCTATCGAACGCTCCAACACACTTTTACCATACCCTTTTCCCCTATAAGCGGGATCAATAGAGATGTCAATGTATAAACCTTCTTCTACTTTATCAAATCGAACTTGCCCTACTGGATTCTCTTTCGAATAACAAAGGCACAATATAGTTTCATCACTTTTTAATTTCTTCTCAAACCATTGCCTATGAGATTCAAATGATATAAGGTCCGTTTGAAATGCAAATTTTCTTACCAACGGATCATTTACCCAATTAAAATATAATAACATATCTTCTAACTGAGCTTCACGAACCGTTATATCTGAATTAAAAATTTTATTCATTATAGATTTTACAGAATGTGGTTGAAATCTCTTTACGGAAGAAGAACATGACAAGGCCTGCATATCCCTTCTCAATATATTCCGGATATCATCTGCATTATGTTTACATAAATCCCCTATACAATTTAAAGCATAATAATTACTACTACCAACTTGAGAACAAATGACCTTTTGATTATCTATATAATAACCATAAATTATACGCAAGCCGGTAAAAACCCCTTCCCACAATAAAGTACTTGCCGGTAAAAAAGCAAAATCTGAATCTGACATCAGATCTGCTACTTTTTCAGCAGAAACATTAGAATATATTTTTACACGATGATTATATTTAGCCAAATTGTTAAGGTCACCAATCCAAAGATAGGCATCCCCTACTATCACATGAATGACATCCAATTCTGACATTTCACATACTGTCTCAACATATTTCATAGTTAGGTTAAAATCATCTGCCCCACCAAAAGCGATCAACAAATTATATTTATCTTTCACTTTCCTTAGAGAATATTTATTCATAAAAGGTGGACGAAGCAATGCATATGATAGCCCCAAACATAACTGAGTATATTTTTCAACTGAATAATCACCATCTGTTACACCTATTGAATGATTTATTACCAAATCAGCCACATAGTGTTTATCATGCATATCATCTATGCAAACTAACCGACACCCTTTAACCTTTATTTGGCGTTGATAGTCTGTTGTGAAAAAGTAGTTATCAAGTACAACTGTTTCATCTCCATGCAAATAAGATAGGAAAACCTCATAATGAGTGGATTCATCTAATTCCACAAAATTACAGACTTTATCCATCTCTTGTTTTTGATAAGACGTTGGATGACATGTGAAGAACACACAATCAAAAGTATCCTTCAACATATCAGCTAAAGCTAAAGAGCGGATAAAATGTCCATAACCTATTTCAAAACTTGCATCAGCCCGAAAAAAAATTCTCTTTTTCAATTAAAATAGATTTTATGAATGAAGCAAACGATATTTCATTTCAGCTAATTCCCAATCAGTAATAGTATCTAAATCTTGCACTTCCAATTCAGACAGAATTAATCCTGCAGTATTTTTACCCCAAAGAGTTTTTTCTTCTAAAAAAGAAGCAACTCGAGCCAAATAAAATTGCCCAGCATCATGATAACTTGTCTCTAAATCTTGCGAACGACTATTGGCATATTCAGGCCATAGCATACTTATTTTACCATCTACAATATGCAACCCACGTTGTATGGGGTATGAATAAGCCACACAAGTAAAAACAAAATCTATTGTTGCATCAAGTTTACCAAAAGCTTCAGTCAGTCGTTGAGGGGTAACAAAAGGAGCAGTAGAATAAAGACAACAAAGATTATCAAATTCTTGCCCTCTTTGTTGGTATTGCTCTAATACTTCCAAAAGCACATCATCAGTACCTGCAAAATCATTCGAAGTTTCTTCACTTCGCATAAAAGGAACTTTCGCACCATACTTTTTTGCTATTTTAGCAATCTCTTTATCATCTGTGGAAACCATTACTTCCTCGAAAAGTCCAGACCGTAAAGCTGCCTCAATAGAGTAAGCAATGATAGGCTTACCCATAAATGGTTTTACATTCTTGCGAGGGATACGCTTGGAGCCTCCCCTCGCTGGAATTACACATAAATTTTTCATTTACTTACAAACAAATTCTTTAACTTTACTGATTACATATTCCTGTTGTTCCTCAGTAAGTGTCGGGAACATAGGCAAGGCCAAGCAATGTTTGTAGTACTCTTCCACTACAGGAAGATCCCCCTCTTTATTGCCGAACTGTTTGTAGTAAGGCATAAGATTGAGTGGATAATATAGAACCTGAGCATAAACTTTGTTTTCACGGAGATAGTTGTAAAGCCCAAGACGGTCTTCCACTTGAATGACATAAAGATGATAGGCATGATATACATCGGCAGCCTCGTATGGGGTCCTGATACCTTCGATTCCTGCAAATGCCTTATTGTACTTGCAGACGAGCTCACGGCGTATCTCCACATTCCTGCGGGCACGTTTCAGCTGAGAAGTACCTAAAGCTGCCTGAATATCGGTGATGCGGTAGTTATACCCCAATTCCTGCATCTCGTAATACCAAAGCCCGTCCTTGCGTTGGAGTTTATCCGCATCGTGGGTTATGCCATGCGTACGGTAAAGAGCCATCTTCTCATAGTATTCCTTATTCTGAGTACACGCCATTCCTCCTTCACCGGTCGTGATATGTTTTACGGGATGGAAAGAAAAAACGGTAATATCAGAATATTTACCAGAACCACAATATACTTTTTCGCCGGTGGAATCAATAAAATAGGCACCCGGTGCATGACATGCATCCTCCAGTATCCACATACCATACTCATCGGCAACCTTACGATACGCTTCCATATTGTGAGGATAACCGGCGAAGTCAACAAGTACCATTCCCTTGTAGGTACCCTTGGGAGCAGCAGCCAACGTTTCCTTGAGCTTGTCGAGGTCAAGGAGATAAGTTTGGGGATTGATATCGACGAACTTCACATTTCCTCCGCAGAACCGGATGCAGTTGGCGGATGAAGCAAAGGTCATAGGGGTACAGATGACGTTATCCCCGGGCTTTACCCCCAAAGCAATGGCCGCAAGATGAAGAGCTGAAGTTGCATTGTTAACAGCGACTGCATACTCACAATGTACATATTCGCTAAATGCTTTTTCAAAAGCAGGAATAGCAGGTCCACAAGTCAGATAATCAGATCTTAGGGTATCGACTACAGCCTGAATATCCTCATCTGAAATATACTGACGTCCATAAGAAATAGGTTTATCAATCATTTTACTTCAAAGTTGGGGTCAACATACTTTTTAATATTCTCACGCATGGATTCAACAGTCTCCCATTCCGTATTCTTGTCGGAACTGTAATGGAAACCTTCTGGAACAGGTACTGCGTGATGGTGCTCTATAAATTCTTCACGCGTATGTTTGAAAGACACGGACGGAAGTATTACATAATATCTTCCCAAATCAATCGTATCTAATGCGTCAGTCACTGTTATCATTTCTTCATGCAACTTCTCACCCGGGCGAATGCCGACTTCCACCTGTGGTAAATTAGGAGCAATGGCAGTAGCCACATCCTTTATATGGTAAGAAGGAATTTTGGGAATAAAAATTTCTCCACCCAAATGATGTCCCAGTGCATACATTACCATTGCAACACCAGCTTCCAATGAAATATTGAAACGGGTCATTCGCATATCGGTAATCGGCAATTCTTTAGCTCCATTGTCGCGTTTATTGATAAAGAACGGTATAACAGAACCACGCGATCCCATCACATTACCGTAACGGACGACTGAAAAACGAATATCTTTGGAACCGCTAATATTATTAGCCGCAGTAAAAAGTTTATCTGAGGTCAATTTCGTTGCTCCATATAAGTTAATGGGAGCACAAGCCTTATCCGTAGATAGAGCAACTACATCATGTACCCCGGTGGCCAATGCTGCTTTAATCACATTTTGGGCACCATGTACATTTGTCTTGATACATTCTTCGGGATTATACTCTGCTGTATCCACCTGTTTGATAGCTGCCGCATGAATAATTACATCCACTCCTTCGCAGGCACGTGTCAAACGTTCCAAATCACGAACATCACCAATAAAGAAACGCAATTGTGGATACTTATCGTGCGGATACTTTTGCTTCAACTCAAATTGTTTCAACTCATCTCTGGAATAGATAATAATTTTGTTTACTCGTGAATAATCACGTAAAATTGTTTCCACAAACTTTTTACCAAAGGAACCTGTTCCTCCAGTAATCAATACATTTTTACCATTCAACATGATCAAAATATTTATAATGATTTATTTCTCTATATTCAGCATTCCTCCTATTTCATGAGGGATGTAGGGGCCTTCTTTAACTTCAAAAATTACAGAGCCGGATTCAAAAACCTCCAATGAGTGCCAAGTATTCTCCGGGATTTGTACTCCATAATTACCTTCTTTAGGATCTAATATTACAGAGCTATTTTCATTTCCCTTTTCATCATAAGTCATAACACGTATTCGTCCCTGTAAAAGAATATATACTTCTGCAACTTTATGATGGTGTATCGGCATAATGGTGCCAGGCTCCATCGCATTCAACAGGCGTTGACACTTATCATTCAAATCTGAATGAAGATTATAATTCATCCGTAACCGAGGAGAAGTTTTAGCTTTTTCAATTACGTCATTCAGTAATTCTTGATTTACTACTTTTAATCCCATATATTTAATTCCTATTTTACAAAATCACAATTAATTTCTGTAAGCGTCCAATTTTGACGTACCCCATAGGGAAAGCCCCTTTGGGAAGCTTTCCTCTTAAAGTTTTCAAAAACCGGACTTGATTTTTAAAGTTTGTTAGTATTGATTCCGATGGTCATCGGCAGCAGATTCTCATAATCCCTGCGGCCTTTGACCACCTCACGGAAAAATTTCTTCAAATAAGCCAGAGCGGAGATACCGTTGGCCCGGCAAGTGGATATCAAAGTATGATAGGCGGCTGACACATTCGCCATACGGTTGCTGCCAAAGAACAACGAGTTCTTCCGCTCACCCGCCAAGGGACGGATGAAACGCTCCGCAATGGTATTGTCGATACTGTAGCGGCCGTCTTTCAAGTAGGCGAACAGCTGATTCCAGAAGTTCTTCAGGTAATTGACCGCCTTTTCCATCAGATCTCCACGGGGAGGATGACCCTCCGAAGTCAGCACATTCAGAAAACTGCGCATGCGGCCGATGACTTCCTTTGTACGCAGGGAGTTCCGTTGTCGAGTTATCTCTTCAGCTGTCAGACCGGACTGGCGATAACTGTCTTCCTGACCGTACAACCAGCCGATGTATTCCAGCATCTGTTTCGCATTCAGGTCACCGCCCTGCTCGTAGGCATACACGAACTTGGCACGCGCATGGGCCAGGCAGCAGAGGTGTTCCGTGTCGTACAGCCTGTCTTCCAGATACATGTACACATTGTAACCGTCAGACTGCAACGCCCTGATCTGCCGGTCGCCCAAAATGTTCTTCAGGGCATCACGGCTGCGGGAACCTTCCTCATAACAGTAGATGACAATCTTCTCTTCACGGTTGACCAGACACCAGATATATCTTTTACGATAACGGTCCTGTACCTTCACCTTGCACCAGGTCTCGTCGCAGTTCACGATGGCATCTTTCTCCATGGCCATATTCTTGAGCGTTTCAACCAGTCTCTTGGTAAACCCTGCACCTTTCTCAAGCCAGTTGGTCAAGGTCATGCGGCTCAGGAACATACCATGGTCATTCAGACGGTACATCTCACGGTAATAAGGCACATCCAGCACAAAATGGTTGAAGGCCAGATGGGCCAGGAAATCAGCGGATGCATGGGTTCCCGGAACCACATCCATGTAATCGGGGCCTCCGTCTTTGGAAAGGTAGCCTTCGCAGATTCTACCGTCCGGCAGCTTGTAACGGACAACCTGATACCTGTGCTCCAGAATATAGCTCACTTGCTCGTAGGAATACTTGTGGAATGTCTTGATAATAACTGCTTCTTTCGGCAAACGGCAGAAATCGAAATCATGGCACACGGACTTATCTGCCTTCATACGTTTGTAAGACATTCCCTGGCGGTATGGCCGTTCCTGTTTACTACCGGCAGATGACGGAATGTCCGTTCCCCTCTCCTCCGAAGGAAGGTTGGGAGTGGAACTGCCGTCAAAATCTTCCTTGTCAGCTTCGCGGGAATCGGAGCCACGGTTCTTGGACGAAACCTTCTGGGTCTTGCCGTCGAAGCGGTTCTTGTCTGAAAGCTTCTTCTGTTCCTTCAAGGCGGCATTCTCCTTCCGGAGCTTTTCTATCAGAGCGTCACGATCAGAGAGCATACGCTTCAGCTCATCAATCATCCTGGTTTGTGCTTGTGAGCTTTCATTCAGAGCCAGCAGCTGTTCGGTCATACGGTCAAGCTTTTCCAGAAGCTTTGCTTCACGTTCCTTGTCAGCCTTGCGTAAGGCAAAAAGTTCGTCAAGCAACATTGATTTTTCCATGGAATTCATATCATTTCCCCTTGTCATACTTGCAACGCATGTCATGGAAGTTTCGCAGGTAATAAAACCTGTTTATTCCTGTAACATTCAGCATAGTCCCTCCAACTTCTCTACCAGCTCCTTCAAACCCTTGTAGCTTAAGTTCCGTTGTTGGATGCGCATTCCACCCGTTATACGGATGTCTATCATGAATCTCACCGGAGGGGACGACAAGGCACCTCCCATGGATGGGGTGGAAGCTGAAAGATCCTTTTCCGGTTCTTGCTCCACCGGTTGTCCTTCTACCTGTACCGGGACAATGTGATGTCGGGGATCCTTGTACCATTTGTGAAACAGATTGTAGGGTACTTTGTTTTTCAAACAGAAGTCCTGGATGGACTCACCTTGCGGCATCGCCTCCGCTTTGTAACGGATGAACAGATGCTCAAAATCGCTGCTGCTATACATACTTACTAGTTTTTGATTACAGCAGCGAAGATCGACTTTTCTATGCTTGGGGGCAAGACGTCAAAATTGGACGCTTACTAACGAATTAACAGATTATTGACTGCAAAATTATTCTCACGTTCAGTAAAAAAAATAAATTTACTCTGTATTCACTAAAACAAATAATTGCTAACAGAGCGCGCCTACATCTTTGTTCTAATAACAGATTGGAAGGATTCGAACATTACTACTGTTATACATGCTCAGTCATTTTTTGATTACAATAATGAATATCAACGTTTTATGCTTTAGGACAAGACGTCATTTATGGATCTCATATTTTACTCTCTCAATCTACTAACAAACGAACAATAACGACCTCTAACTTATCTTACTTCTATAAGTAAAGCATTAGCAAATTCGTACCTCTATTTATTTACATAAACAAAGGATTGAAAAGATTCAGCATAAAACGGAACCATACTGTAAAACCGAAAATAAAACCTTTCAATATTTTCGATACTATACATAATCGTCCTACTAGATTTACAACGATGATTAAACTTTCCCGTTATATTATACCAATTATAGAACCTACTGGTTTATAATTAAATCTAGCAAAATATCACTTTTGAACATATCCTAATATTTTATCAAACAAAGACATCCACACAACAACCACCTTATCCCTTGAATATTTCTGGGACAATTCACGAGAAGAAATTGCCATACTTTCTCTCTTCAAATCATCATTAATTAACATATCTATTTTTTTATTAAAATCAGCAATATTCTCGTTAGATATGATAAAACCGTTTACTCCATCCTTTATTAATTCATTTGTACCCTCACATTCATATGCAATAACTGGAAGCCAACAAGCATTCGCCTCTAATATTACCATTGGCATAACCTCTGTATATGAAGTCATTATTAACATAGAACTCTTCATATATTCGGACATAACATCATTTGTAACACCTTTTATACACGTATTAAATAAACCATTTTGATAGAAAAGATCAACTAACTCTTTCTTCAAAACTCCATCACCAAAAATATCAATCCTCCATTGAGGATGATTTAATTGCAAATATTTAGCAATCGGTATAACACGTTCATAACCTTTTTCTGCACTTAAACGGCCCACCATTATTATTCTTTTTTCGCGCATTAAATTATTCTCTTGAGGAGAAAAAGGAAGTGCATTAGGAATTACGTATATTTGTCCACTCAAAAAAGGGTAATTTTGAATAAACGCAGTCTTAGCACTTTGAGAAAGCATTACGATTGCATCCGAATATTTATATGCTAATCCCATTATTTTTCGAGAAATCCTAGGTATTGAGTTTAATTGAATATGTTCACACAAAACGACCTTAATATCTTTTCTTCTAAACTTATATAAAGATAATAGTACGTTAATATTATGACCTGTCCCAACAAAAAAAGCATTATCAACAAAATGATATGCAATTATTCTCTTACAAAAAGAAAAGAACCATATCAATTTACTCAAAAATCCAGTTCCCAAAATAGGCAACTTCCAATAAACAATATCAGGATTTCCATATCTTAATGTACCATCTTCGCCAGCAAGACTAATAATCTGCACATTTACTCCATTACCTTTCAACATTTCATATAAATTCAATGTTGTTCTTTCTGTGCCTCCAGTCTTAGTTATATCCATCACAAATATATATACGTTCTTCATATTTGTTTTATAAATATTAACTTCCTTTTTATCAATCCTATTATAAAATTAGTAATTAAAAATGTCCATAAAAATAAGTTCAGTCCATAAAAATACTCGCTACGAACCATGTATATAGACAAAGACAATAAAATTGCGTAGAATAATATTCCATATATAACACCTTTTTTTGCCAAAAAATATAATTTCTTAGATATTTTTCCCAAAAAAAACATAAAGAAAACAACCCCTGGTAGCCCAAATCCTAAATACAAATCTGCAATAATATTAGTTCCTAACCCAAAAGACGAGTTTTCGCCCAAAGTTTCTACTGTTATTAACATTGCAGATGTCGTCTCTAATGGATTTAAATCAAAAAAATTACATACTACACCCTGCGAAAAGGGAAAAGGTTTCAATAAATACCCTAACATACTCCCTCCCCAACTAATCCCATAATCATCTACATAAGACAGAGCAAAATATGTACTTCTATTATTAATTATTAAATCCATA
>ERZ779877.2884-NODE-2884-length-11899-cov-5.822611_pt1 | contig 11899 bp, 11 predicted proteins | sample MGYA00511556_ERZ779877 | MGnify/ENA primary metagenome ERZ779877 (study PRJEB29588, sample SAMEA2159338) | human gut metagenome | biome: human gut; feature: human-associated habitat; material: faeces | place: Denmark | collected 2008/2010 ... | reverse complement strand
ACACAGTGACAGGAAGACGATACCGAACAGGCGGATCTGCCTGAACGAGGACTCGATGTTTTTTAAGCTCTTGAATTCCATGTCTTGAAATGAATGAATGTTATTACCCGGTTCATCTTTATTTCTTCAGCAATACTCCGGCCACGTTGCCCGTGGATGCCCCTGCCACGGCCCCGCCCACGTTGGCGGCCTTGCCCGCAGTATTGTTCATGTTGCGGTTGTACGCACCCATACCGCCGGCCTGTACCACCCAGTTCGCCACGGTGGGGACACAGAAGTACCCGACCAGCCCTATGAGCATGAACACCAGATAGATGGCCGTCGATCCGTCCGGGGAGAAGACGCTCAGGGGATCCCGGATCATTTCCATCTCGCTTTGCAGCATCACAGCCAATAGACAAGGAACTGTGGTATAAAGCACCCATCACGTCTAAAGATAATCTGCATGGCGATCTCAGAGGAATTATTGATCATTTGGATCATATTCAGAAGCTGGGAATAGATGTTGTGTATTTAACACCTATTTTTAAATCGGATTCCAGCCATAAATATGATACCACTGATTATTATCAGATTGATCCTTCCTTCGGAACAACAGAGGATCTTAAGGAGCTGGTGCAAAAAGCGCATGAGTGTGGAATGAAAGTAGTGATGGATGCGGTATTCAACCATACAGGAAGAAATTTTTTTGCATTTAAGGATATTATAGAAAAAGAAGAAAAATCCAGATATCTGGACTGGTATTTTATCGAGAGATTTCCACTGAAGGGTGAAAAAGGAGAAACTCCTAACTTCAAATGTTTTGGTTATTATGATGGAATGCCAAAGTTAAATCTGAAAAATCCGGAGGTGGAAAAATTCGTTACAGATGTTGCATGTTATTGGATTAAGGAATGCGATATCGATGGATGGAGAATGGATGTAGGTGACGAAATCAGTCATTTCTTCTGGAAGCGCTTTAGAAAGGCTGTTAAGGCAGTAAAAAAGGAGCTGCTGATCATTGGGGAAATCTGGCATTATGCAGGAGATTTTCTTGAGGGAGATGAATGGGATACGGTCATGAATTATCCATTTTACCTGAATCTCATAGATCTGCTTGCAGATGAAAAAATCAATGTCAGCCAGTTTATACAGAATCTTGGATATTTGAAGGGGCGCTTAAACAAAAAATGCTATCCTCTAATGTGGAATCTGATCGACAGCCATGATACAGCAAGATTTCTACATCTATGTGATGATAATAAGAAAAAGCAGCATTTGGCTGCAGCTTTTCAATTGTTATTACCGGGAATGCCCATGATTTATTACGGAGATGAATTCGCGATGCCCGGAGCAAATGATCCGGATTGCAGACGTGGCATGTACTGGGATGAAGAATACCAGGATAAAGAGATGTTTGAATGGTATAAGCAGCTGCTGAAGGTGCGAAAAAACCATGCATGTATCGTAGAGGGTGAACCAATTGAAATAGCTGCAAGGGACGAGGAAGAGACGATCGTCCTGACCAGAAAAAATGGAGAAGAGACACTCGCTTTGATCTTCAACTGCAGCAGCAGCGCAAGAATGTTTAATGAGTATGCGCAAAAATATGATTTACTTAGAGAGAATCCCTTTGATGGAAAAATAGAGGGACTTGATGCCGCTGTAATAGTACTCTAAGAATAATAAGATGAGAAAAGTATAGAAACAAATTAAAATATATCGCTGGAGAAAATGTTATTATGAAGAAAAAAATAAATTATGCAGAAATTATGAAGGAGACAGGAATCCTGACTGTGGCGGTAGCCATCATCGCGGCAGCAGTCTACTTTTTCCTGGTGCCAAGTCACGCGTCGGTCAGCAGTATTTCCGGTCTCGGCATTGTGCTGTCTAACTTTATACCACTTCCACTGTCGGTCATTACGATGATCATGAATGTAGTGCTTCTGCTCATCGGCTTTGCCACCTGCGGGAAAGAATTCGGGGTAAAGACGGTGTATACCAGTGTGATGCTGCCGGTATTCTTAGGGCTTTTCGAGATGCTGTTTCCGAATTTCGGTTCCATGACAGACAGTCAGGAGCTGGACGTGCTGTGCTATATTCTGGTGGTCAGCGTGGGTCTGAGCATCCTGTTCAACCGCAACGCATCCTCCGGCGGGCTGGATATCGTGGCAAAGATCATGAACAAGTACCTGCACATGGAGCTGGGCAAGGCCATGTCCCTTTCGGGCATGTGTGTGGCACTCTCTGCCGCTCTTGTCTACGATAAAAAGACCGTTGTTCTGAGCATTCTTGGCACCTACTTCAACGGCATTGTGCTGGATCATTTCATCTTCGATAACAGCATCAAGCGCCGGGTGTGCATCATTACCGAGAAGGAGGAGGCGCTGCGGCAGTTCATCATCAACGACCTGCACAGCGGTGCCACCATGTACGAGGCCATCGGTGCATATAACTTTGAAAAGCACAACGAGATCATTACCATCGTGGACAAAAACGAGTATCAGAAGTTGATGAACTTTATCAACCGCGAGGACCCAAAGGCCTTTGTTACGATTTATAATGTGTCCAGTATGCACTACCAGCCCAAGCGCTGAGCGCGGTACAGGGGAAGGACACAAAAGCTGTGCCCGGGGCTTTTCCGCAGCGGAAAACCGTGGTAAAATAAGAAAAAACGGAAAGGGAATAACAGCCATGGACATCAGACTGGTTTGCAGCGATATTGACGGTACGCTGTTGCAATACGGCAAAAAGGAACTGGAGGGCGAAATATTCGAACAGATCCGGGCGCTGCATCAGCGGGGCATCTGGTTCTGCCCGGCCTCCGGGCGGCAGTATACCAGCCTGCGCAAGCTTTTTGCACCGGTGGCGGACTGCTGTGTGTTTATCTGTGAAAACGGCGGCACCATCTTTCAGGAAGAACAGTGCATCGCCAAAAATCCCATGCCGCGGGCGCTGGCAGAGGAGATTGCCAACGATATGTGGACCCGCAGCGAGGGGCAGGGCGAGGTGATGCTCTCCGGCCAGAACACCGCCTACCTGATGGAGCGCGGTCTTGGCATGCTGCAGCGGGTGCAGTTCGTGGGCAACCACTACCAGATCATTCACAGCCCCGCCGAGGTGCCGGAGGACATCACCAAGGTGTCGGTGTACCTGCACGAGGGTGTGGAGAACTATGTGGAGCGCTTTGTGCCCCGCTGGAAACAGGCCAACTGCGCCGTGGCGGGGCCGTTCTGGATCGATACCACCTTTGCCAACAAGGGCATCGGGGTGCAGTGCGTGTGCCGCATCCTTGGCATCGACCTCGCACAGGTCATGGCTTTTGGCGATAACTACAACGACGAGACCATGCTGGACGTGGTGGGTGTGCCCTACATTATGGACAACGCCGCCGCCCCGCTGCGGGCAAAATACCAAAACCACACCCCCCGCCCGGAGGATGTGCTGGCGCAGCTGTTGGCACAGCAGCCGTAAAGGGGGCGAGCCCATGGACCGCAAGGGCTTGGAACAGCTCATTTTTGATACTTACAGCGTAGAGCCGGATTATCCGTGGATGGACACCCCGGAGTCGGCGGTGTTCCGCCATGAGGCAAACCGCAAATGGTTTGCGCTGGTCACCACTGTGCCCAAAAGCAAGCTGGGCCTGCCCGGGCAGCAGCCGGTGGATATCGTAAACCTGAAATGTGACCCCATCCTTATCGGTTCTCTGCGGGCAGAACCGGGCTTTTACCCTGCCTATCACATGAACAAGGAAAACTGGATCACCGCCGCGCTGGACGGCAGCGCCCCGGAGGATAAACTCCGGCTGGTGCTGGATATGAGCTACACCGCCACCGCACCCAAGTTGCGAAAAAAGAAAGCTTGACTGCAGCAAAATAAGGGCGGGCGCTGCAATTGCTGCCCGCTCTCATTCGTATTCAGAGTAAAGGGACTGCATTTTGCAAAAGGAGGAAGCTATGGCTATTTTTGAAAAGACCATCCGCAACCAGAACTTCGATACCCTGCTCCGCAAGCTGGAACACGCCATCCCGGACAGCAGCTGGTCGGCAGAGCTGGAAGCCGGCAGCGATTTCAAGGAGGGCAGCGCCCGGTGCAGCGTGCGGGTGTTTGAGCGGTACAGCATGGTGGGCGGCAACCGCCTTAGCCTGACGCTGACCCTGTTCCAGAACGGGGACGAGCCTATCCGACTGTCGGCCATTGCGGCGGGCGGCAGTCAGGCGGTGTTCTTTAAAATGAACACCCTCGGCGAAGATGCCTTTCTGAAGGACGTAAAGCAGCTGCTGGAAGAAATTTTGGAGGGGTAATATGTTTTATACTGGGTTTGACGCATTTTTCAGCATCCTGTTCCCGCTGGTGTTTCTGGTGGTGCTGGGCATGATCCTGTTTACCGTGGTGAGCAACCTGCGCACATGGGGCAAAAATAATGCGTCCCCGCGCCTTACCGTCCCGGCCACTGTGGTGGCCAAGCGGACGAACGTTTCCCGCCATCATACCGCCAATGCAGGGGACATGACCGGCGCCCACGGCTACACCAGCACGAGCGCTACCACCTATTATGTGACCTTTCAGGTGGAAAGCGGCGACCGCATGGAGCTGCGGCTGAGCGGCACGGAATACGGCCAGCTGGCAGAAGGCGACACCGGAAAGCTGAGCTTTCAGGGTACGCGCTATCTGGGGTTTGAACGGAATTAAACACGCTTCTGCGCAGCATTTTTGAAGAAATCGCAGAAGCTGTGACAAAAGTATTATACTTTTATGAATTTTAGCACTCTACGCTTGACAGTGCTAAATAATTATGCTATAACAGTGGCGTGCTCAGGAGGAAGGGCAAAAGGAGAGCCGCAAGGTTCCCCGGAAAGCCCTTTGCAGGGAGCTTCAAAATGTAATTTTATACCCGACCCGAACGCCGGGATTGGAGGTATGTTTTATGTTTATGCCGACTGTTTTTCATGAGAACCTGTTCGATGATCTCTTTGATCCGTTCTGGAACGAGGGTGCACTGGAGCGTGCGATGAACCGCGAAGCCCGCGACACCTTTGGTAAGCGCGGTGCAAACATGATGAAGACCGATGTCAAGCAGACGGACAACGGCTACGAAGTGGACGTTGATCTGCCGGGCTGCAAGAAGGAAGACGTTCAGATGGATCTGAGCGACGGCTATCTGACCATTCAGGCAGTGCGCAGCCACAGCAATGACGAAAAGGACAACAAGGGCCGCTACGTGCGGCGCGAGACCTTCTCCGGCAGCTGCGCCCGCAGCTTCTATGTGGGCGAGGTGAAGAAGGAGGACATCCATGCAAAGTTTGAGGATGGTGTCCTGCACATCCAGCTGCCCGCTCCTCAGCAGACAAAGGCTCTGCCTGAGAACCCGAATTTGATCGAGATTGAGTAAATGCCGACCGTGTGCGCCAAGGCATAACGTATATAGGATGCCCCCGGAGAGCTGCAACAAGCCCTCCGGGGGCATTTTTTGTGTTCAGGCTTTCGACGACGGAGAGGGGAGAACTGAACCCTCTCCGTCATCGCTGCGCGATGCCACCTCCCCCGATGGGGGGAGGTTTTTGCTCTGCTTACCGGTAGATGCCGAAATGCTCCCCCTTCGGGGGAGCTGGACGCGACCAACGGGAGCGGACTGAGAGGGTTTTCTTCCTAGAGATGCCAACGCCGTAGGCAATGACGGAAAAGAGCATCCTTGTGCACACGCTTGTTTTACCCGAAAAACTTTATTTTTCTACCATTTCGTGGTATCCTTATAAGGCGCACGCAATACAGGCCTGTGGCTGCACTGGCAGCGGCTGCGGACTGCGCGCGGCAAAAAAAGAACGTATAGAAGAGAAAAGGGGGATAAAAGTCATGGGCGAATTTGCCTTTCAGACTTTACGGGAAAGTATCACCTCTGCCATCAGGAGCAAGATCCTTACCGGGGAGCTGCAGCCGGGCGTAAAGCTGGCCGAGCAGAAACTGGCCGAGGAGTTCGGCTCCAGCCGGGCACCTATCCGGGAGGCGCTGCGGCAGCTGGAACAGGAGGGCATGGTTGAATATTCGCGCAATGTAGGCTGCTCGGTGCGCCGGGTAAAGCCGGAGGACGCCTACGAGATCTACCTGCTGCGGGCAAATCTGGAAATGACGGCACTGCGCTATTTTGATTGCAAATTCCCGGAGGAGGATCTGCGCACCCTGCGCGGCATTCTGGAGGAGATGCGCAATGTCCGGCCGGGGGATCTTTCGCAGATCGTGGAGAACGACAACCGCTTCCATGCGGTCATCGTGCAGCGGGCGGGGCTGCCCAGACTGCTGAAATTCTGGGACGACTTGAACTACGGCAACCTGCTTGTTGGGGCGAACAGCGGCTCCAACCACGAGACGCTGGCGCAGCGGCAGAACGGCATTCACACCAAGCTGTACGAGGCGCTGGCAAGCGGCGACACCGAGGTTGCCTGCCGCGCCGTCTACGCCCACTACATGGAGCCCATGGAGCGGATGCGCAGCGCAAACAGCGCCGCACAGGCAGCGGACGAAGCAGCAAAATAAGGGGAATTTGGCTGACCGTCTAAATTTTGACCAATCATTTTATGGAAATTGCAGATTGTCTACAATCTGCAATTATGCTATACTATCAAAGTGATCGGTCGAGTACTGCTGTATTTTTGGTAAAAATTGCGAAATGTATGCGGAACATCGGCCTTCTTACAGGAACTTCCGCCCTGTGTGGAAAAGAAAGAGAGGAATTGTCCGCATGTCTAACAAAGAAAAAGCCACAAAGATCTCGTGGCTTACCCTTGCCTTCATGGCCTTTTCTACGGTCTGGGGCTTCGGCAACATTACCAACGGCTTTGTGTACTTTAACGGTCCGCAGGTCATCTTCAGCTGGATCTTTATGTTTGTCCTGTACTTCATCCCCTATGCGCTGATGGTGGGTGAGCTGGGCTCTGCCTTTAAAAACGAGGGCGGCGGCGTCAGCTCCTGGCTGCACCAGACCACCAACGCCAAGCTGGCCTACTACGCCGGTTGGACCTACTGGGCCTGCCACATCACCTACATCGCCAGCAAGGGCAGCGGCTTTTTGAAGGCGCTGAGCTGGGCAATTTTTCGCAACGCGGAGACCTACGATTCCTTCCCCACCCGCTACATCCAGCTGGCTACCTTCTGCATCCTGCTGCTGGGCTGCTACATTGCAAGCTTGGGTCTGAACCCTCTGAAAAAGCTGCTGACTGCCGCAGGCACCTGCACCTTCGTCATGTCCCTGCTGTACATCGTGATGATGTTCGCTGCCCCGGCCATCAACCCCACGGCAGAGTACGTCCACGCAAACCTGAGCTTCAGCAGCCTCATCCCCAACTTCAACGTCACCTACTTTACTTCTCTGTCCATTCTGGTGTTCGCTGTGGGTGGCTGCGAGAAGATCTCTCCCTACGTCAATAAGGTCGAGAACCCCAGCAAGGGCTTCCCCCGCGGCATGATCGCGCTGGCCGTCATGGTGGTCACCTGCGCCATTCTGGGCACGCTGGCCATGAGCCGTATGTTCGACCCCGCCGTCATCAACGCCAGCGCAGAGAGCTTCAACGCCTATGTCGCCAACAGTTCCTACTGGGCTTTCCAGAAGCTGGGTCAGTACTACCATGTGGGCGATCTGTTCATGATCATCTACGCCCTGTGCAACGTCATCAGCCAGCTCGCCGTGCTGATCTTGAGCATCGACGCACCGCTGCGTATGCTGCTGGATAACGAGCACACCAAGCAGTTCATCCCGCAGGCTCTGCACAAGGTCAACGCCCACGGTGTGCACAGCAACGGCATCAAGATGGTGGCGGTGCTGTCCGGCTCCATCATTCTGGCACAGTCCTTCGTGCCCGGTGCTGCTGCCGTTCTGCGCCAGCTGACCAAGCTGAACTCTGTGTGTATGCCTATGCGCTATCTGTGGGTGTTTGCCGCCTACATCGCCCTGCGCAACGCCTACGATACCATCCCCGCCGAGTACCGCTTTGTCAAAAATCAGGCCGTGGCCAAGTTCTTCGGCGGCTGGTGCTTTGCCGTTACCGCCATGTGCTGCGTGCTGGGTATGTACGACAAGGACCCCTTCACCTTTGCACTGAACGTCATCACCCCCGTGGTGCTGACCGTGCTGGGATTCATTCTGCCCGCCCTAGCAAAGCGCGAGCAGACCGCTGCCAAAAAGTAACCTGAATATGCTTAAAAAGGGCCGGTCAGCACTGACCGGCTCTTTTCTCAGGAAATTAGGAGGTTTATTTTTATGATCGCATCCGAAGTCCGTGAAATGCTGTCCTTCATCGACGGCAACCCCACCGCATACCACACCACCGCCGCTGTGCGGGATATCCTGCTGAAAGCAGGTTTTGCAGAGCTGCTGGAAAGCCGCAAGTGGGCGCTGGAACCCGGCAAGGACTACTTTGTCTGCCGCAACGGCTCCAGCATCATCGCCTTCCGCATGGGCGACCAGCTGGAAAATTACAGCTTCAACGTTGCCGCCGCCCATACGGATTCTCCCTGCTTCCGCATCAAGGAGAACGCCGAGATCCACATGGGGCAGAACTACACCAAGCTGAACACCGAGGGCTACGGCGGCATGATCTGCGCCACATGGATGGACCGTCCGCTGTCTGTGGCGGGTCGTGTGCTGGTGCAGGAGAACGGCGCTATCGTATCCCGTCTGGTGGCACTGGACCGCGACCTGCTGATGATCCCCAGCGTGGCCATCCACATGAACCGCGAGGTCAACGATAAGGCTTCCTTCAACAAGCAGGTGGATATGCTGCCCGTGCTGGGCGGTGCCTGCGAGGAGGGCGCGCTGAAAAAGCTGATCGCAGAGGAGCTGCAGGTGTCCGAGGAGCAGATCCTTGGCAGCGACCTGTTCCTCTATGTGCGGGAAAAGGCCACCGTCTGGGGCTGCAACGAGGAGTTCATCTCCTGCGGCCGTCTGGACGACCAGCAGTGCGTTTACGGCATCCTGAAAGGACTGCTGACCGCAAAGAACGCCCGCTCCATCGGCGTGGCAGCCTTCTTTGATAACGAGGAAGTCGGCTCCGGCACCAAGCAGGGCGCAGCTTCCACCTTCCTGTACGATGTGCTGCACCGCATTGCCCAGAGCCTTGGCGGCAACGACGAGGACTTCCACCGTGCGGTGGCTTCCAGCTTTATGGTCAGCGCCGACAACGCCCACGCCGTGCACCCCAACCACCCGGAGCACACCGATGTGAACAACTGCACCTACATGAACAAGGGTGTGGTCATCAAGACCCACGCAGGTCAGAAGTACACCAGCGATGGCATGAGCGTTGCCGCCGCCCGGGAACTGGCTGCCCGCGCCGGTGTGCCGCTGCAATACTTTGCAAACCGCTCCGATAAGGTGGGCGGCAGCACGCTGGGCAATCTGGCGATGGCACAGGTGTCCATGAACTGCGTGGACATCGGCCTGCCCCAGCTGGCGATGCACTCCTGCTACGAGACCGCCGGCGCAGAGGATACCCTCTCGCTCATCAAACTGATGCAGGAGCTGTACAGCAGCCACTTTGAAGAGACTGCATTCGGCACCCTTTCCATCAGCAAGTAAACCGATAAAAGCATAAAAAGGACTGCTGTGCGCTGCTATGCACGGCAGTCCTTTTTGCGTAAAAGCTGATTTTCCGTGGCCGGTTAAGCTCGGATATAGAAATTCGATGGTAGTTGTGGTAAAATAAGGCATCCGGGAGCGCCGGGCGCTCCGCTGCAACATGAAAAATGGAGGTTTTCTATGAAAAAGACCTATCGCTCGCTCTTTTGTCTGCTTGCGGTGCTGCTGCTCAGCGTCAGCGTGCTGCCCTCTGCTTCGGCGCTGTTTTCCAAGAAGCTCTACTATTATGGTGTAGTAGAGGGTGTCAGCCGCACCGTAGAAGGCAAGGTGGAGTCCATTCTGGTGACTGCGGAAGAGCAGGAGACCTATCAGATGATCGTTACCGACAGCACCGTCTGGCAGGACCATGACGAAAAGACCACCTCCGACCCCGCTACCCTTGCGGTAGGCGAGCAGATCTGCGTGGTGCACGACCCGGCTGTGATGATGTCGCTGCCGCCGCAGTCGGTGGCGTATACCGTCATCCGCAACTTCCCCGCAGGCACGGATCTGGAACAGGAAGCCCGGGATGCCGCCTGCCCGGTGAAAAAGTTCTTCGCCGACACCCGCAAGGCCATTTCGGACTGGTTCTACCAGACCATGCCCATCTGAGGGGAATGCTCCTTCTATAACGCAAAAAACTGCTGCCCCGTACCGGATGCAAGAATATCCGGGCAAAGGGGCAGCAGATTTTTTATGCAAGGTCATGCGGTGGTTTGCGGCAAAAACGCTGCAGACCGCTATTTATTTTCGGGGGGGGGGTAACGCGGAAGCGCTTTACCACCTGTTCCAGTGCGCTGATGTCTACAGGCTTGGACAGGTGTTCGTCCATGCCGGCTTCCTTACTCTTTTGCATATCCTCAAGGAAGGCGTTGGCGGTCATGGCAAGGATGGGGATGGTGCGTCCCAGCGGGTTTTCGCCGCTGCGGATGCGGCGGGTAGCTTCCAAGCCGTCCATCACCGGCATCTGCACGTCCATCAAAATCATATCATAGTCGCCGGGCTTCACGCTGGCAAAGGCATCCACGATCTCCTGACCGTTGGGGCAGATGGTGCAGCTTGCGCCTTTTGTTTCCAGCAGCATTTGCAGAATCTCGGCGTTGATGACGTTATCCTCGGCACAGAGGAACTTCATGCCGGACAGGGGAGAAGTGGTCTCTTCTTCCTCCGGGAGCGCCTGCGCCTTTTGCACCGTGTCCGCTTTGGTGTCAATGGGAAATTCCAGCACCACCTCAAAGCGGGTGCCCTTGCCGGTGGCACTCTCTACGCTGATGGAGCCGCCCATCAGGTCTATGACGCTTTTGGTAATCGCCATACCCAGACCCGTGCCCTGCACCTTGTTGGTGCCGGAGCGCTCCTCACGGGTAAAGGGGTCAAAGAGGGTCTTTTGGTAGTCCGCGCTCATGCCGATGCCGTCATCCTGCACCACAAAGCGGTACCGGGCGTAGTGCTCGTTCCGGGGCAGCTCTTCCACCTCCAAACGGATGTGCCCGCCGGTGGGCGTATACTTGACCGCGTTGGAGAGGATGTTCATCAGCACCTGATTCAGACGGTTGGGGTCTGCCAGCACGTTTTCGTGCTGCAAATTGGTGCTTACCGTAAAGGTCTGACTGCGCTGGCCTGCCTGCTGCCGGATGATGCTGTCCAGCTGGCTGATCTGCTGGGGCAGGTTCATTTTTTCCACATGCAGGGTGGTCTTGCCGCTCTCGATGCGGCTCATATCCAGAATATTGTTGATGATGCCCAGCAGCAGCTGACCGGAGCTTTCCAGCTTGCCCAGATGCTCGGCCAGCTTTTCCGGCTCGTGCAGCTCGTTTTTCATCAGGGTGGTGATGCCGATGATGGCGTTCATGGGGGTGCGGATATCGTGGCTCATGTTGGAGAGGAAGTCCGTCTTGGCTTTGCTGGCACGCTCGGCGGACTGTAACGCCTCGGCGGCAGCATCCTGCGCCCGCCGCATCTCGTCGTTGGCCTGCGTCAGCTGGATGTTATACTGCTCCAGACGGAGGTTCGTCTTTTTTTCAGCCTGCAGCTCCCGCTGCTGCTTTTCCCGCAAAAGGAACCAGCCAGCAATGACTGCCGTAATCGAAAACACCGTTGCAAAGCCTACAATAACGACCATGACGATATTGACCAGCTTCTGCGTATTCACGGCCACATATTTTGCCGGAACAAGGAACGCCAGCGTCCACTGGGCGTTTTCCATCTGCTTCAGGGCGTAGTAATACTCAGTCCCGTCCAGCACGGCGTTGGAATAACAGGAGCCTGTGCGGGCAAGCCGCTCCTTTGCTGCTGCAAAGGAAGAACCGTGCA